>JAABUK010009909.1_pt1 | contig 12876 bp, 12 predicted proteins | sample 5559141 | NCBI WGS metagenome assembly JAABUK01 (sample SAMN10711869, study PRJNA513367) | rock metagenome | isolation source: Antarctica rocks | place: Antarctica: Victoria Land, Pudding Butte nord | collected 2016-01-03
CATGATCGAGACATGAGCGAGCCGACGGACTCCCCCGCCTACTTCCGTCCGCCGCCCGCCACGCGCCCCTACGGAGCGCCCGACACACTGCCGGTGCCCGCGGCTGTAGCGCCGGACGCTGCTACTGCTCCGGCCCTGGCCGGCCCCGGCCGTCGCCTACTGGCGCGGGTCATCGACGGCCTGCTGGTGGGGCTGATCGCCTCGCCCGTGACCGTGCCACTGGTAGGTCGCTACCTGCGCTACACCTCCGACGCCGCGGCGTCCGGCATCCGCACCGATGTCTACGACCAGCGCTCGCTTCAGCTGCTTACCGGAATCGCGCTGGTCTCGCTCGTCGTGTCGTTCCTGTACGAGGTGCCGCAGCTGGCCCGCTGGGGCCAGACGCTGGGCAAGCGGATCTGCCGGGTGCGGGTGGTCCGCCGGGACGGCCGGGGCGGCGCCGGCATCGGTCCGGCTCCGGCGGCGATGCGCTGGCTGGTCTCCGGAGGCGTGCCGGCGGTCCCCTATGTCGGCACGGTTATTGCGATCCTGGACAGCCTGTGGCTGCTGTGGGACCGGCCCTGGCGGCAGTGCCTGCACGACAAGGTGGCCGCCACGATCGTCGTCCGGGTGGGGCGGTGAGCGTCCGGCTGCGACCGGAGCTGGGCCGGCTGGCGGCGTACCGCCCGGGGCGCAGCGCGCGCGATCTGGGGCTGGCGTCAGTGGTCAAGCTGGCCTCGAACGAATCGGCGTTCGGCCCGCTGCCGGGCGCCGCGGCGGCCATCGCGTCGGCGGCGACGCAGGCCAACCGCTATCCGGACAACGGCTCCGCCGAGCTCACCGCTGCCCTCGCCGATCGATGTGGCGTGGGGCCGGAACAGGTCGCCGTCGGGTGCGGCTCCGTCGGCCTGTACCAGCAGCTCGTCGCCTCCTTTGCCGGTCCCGGCGACGAGGTCGTCTACGCCTGGCGCTCGTTCGAGGTCTACCCGGCCTTCCTCACGATTGCCGGGGCGACGGGGGTCCCGCTACCGCTGGTCGACCACACCCATGACCTCGCCGCCATGGCCGCCGCCGTCACCGACCACACCCGGATGATCTTCATCTGCAACCCCAACAACCCCACCGCCACGGCGGTGGCGTCATCGGCCATCCACGCGCTGCTGGACGCCGTGCCCGACGACGTGCTGATCGTCATCGACGAGGCCTACCACGAGTTCGTGACCGACCCCGACGTCCCGGACGCACTGACCCTGCTCGCCCAGCACGAGAACGTCGCGGTCCTGCGCACGATGTCCAAGGCGTACGGCCTGGCGGGCTTACGGGTCGGTTACTGCGTTGCCGCGCCGGCAATCATCGAGGCGCTGCGCCGGGTGCAGCTCCCGTTCACGGTGTCGTCGGTGGCTCAGGCAGCGGCGCTGGCGTCGTTGGCGGCCGCGGCAGAGCTGACCGAGCGGGTCGACGCCACGCTCACCGAGCGGGACCGGGTGGTCGCGACGCTCGGCGACCTCGGGGTCCAGGTGCCGCCGAGCCAGGCGAATTTCTACTGGCTGCCCCTGCGAGCCCAGGCGGCCCCGTTTGCGTCAGCCTGCGAGCGGGCCGGCGTGGTCGTCCGGGCCTTTGCCGGCGACGGCGTCCGGGTCACGGTGGGGACGCCGGCGGACAACGACTGCTTCCTCGAGGTGGCCCGGCCGCTCCTGCGCTGATGGACGGCTGTTTCCGACCCGTTGTCGTGACGGGCGGCGGCCGGCGACTCGTCCAGCGCACACCGAGGCGTCCCATTCGGCGCGCCCTCAGCGGGCCGGCAGGATCCGCCCGGTCACCTCGCCGAACCCGATCCGGGTCGCGCCGGCGCCTGGCGCGGTTGCTCGGATCCGCACCATGTCACCGTCGTCGAGAAACGCCCGCGTGCTGCCGTCGGGCAGCTCCAGTGGTTGCTTGCCGTTCCAGGTCAGCTCGATCAGCGATCCCCGCTCGCCGCGCGACGGACCGGAGACGGTGCCTGAGGCGTACAGGTCGCCGGTGCGCAGGGAGGCCCCGTTGACCGTCAGGTGCGCGAGCTGCTGGTCAGCAGTCCAGTACGTGCCGGCAAACGGCGGCCTCGACACGACATGGCCGTTGAGCGAAATCTCCAGCGACAGGTCCAGCGCGCTGCGCCCGGCCCGGGCGAGGTAGGGCAGGACCGCCGGCGTCTGCGCCGGCCCCTCCAGTCGGGCCGCGTCCAGGGCGTCCAGCGGCACCACCCACGGGGACACCGACGTAGCGAACGACTTGGCCAGGAAGGGACCGAGCGGTTGGTACTCCCAAGCTTGCAGGTCCCGGGCGCTCCAGTCGTTGACCAGCACGACGCCGAAGACGTGCTCAGCGAACTCGGCGGTGGACACCCTGGACCCGGGCTCACTCGGGCAGCCGACCACGAACCCGACCTCTGCCTCGATGTCGAGCCGCTGCGACGGGCCGTAGGTCGGTGACTCCTCCCCCGATGACTTGCGCTGGCCGCAAGGCCGGACTATCGGCGTGCCGCTGACAACCACGGTGCCGGCGCGGCCGTGGTAGGCGATCGGCAGGTGCCGCCAGTTCGGCATCAGCGGCTCACCGTCCGGACGGAAGATGCGCCCGATGTTCGTGGCGTGGTCGAGGGAGGAGTAGAAGTCGACGTAGTCGGCCACGGTGAACGGCAGGTGCAGCATCACCTCGGCCAGCGGTACCAGATGCGGCTCGACGGCGGTGCGCTCGCCGGCGTCAGTCAGCAGCTCGACCAGGCGCCGCCGGGTGGACTGCCACACCGGCCGGCCCGCAGCCAGAAACGGGTTCAACGAGCCGGCGACGAATAGATCGGGTCGCCCAAGCACACCGCTGCGCGCCAGACCGGCCAGGTCCAGCACGTGCTCGCCGATCGCCACTCCGACCCGGTGCAGCTGACCCGGGCGGCCGAAGATGCCGTACGGCAGGTTGGTCACGCCGAAGTCGCTCGCCGCCGGCACCGGTACCCAGGTCATCACAGCAGGTCCAGCTTGAGCAGGTCCCCCGCCGGCTCGCCGATGCTGCACGAGCCGAAGCCGCCGAACAGAGCGCGCGACCGGACCACCGTGTCCTCGTCCAGCCCGCGCACCACCGCGGCCAGCGCGGCCCCGTCCTGCTGGGCGAGCACCGGCTCCGGGTCCTCACCGCGGACGGCGGCGCAGACCGCCAGGGCGAGGTTGAGGAAGCCGTGGTGGGCGAAGCCGGTCGTGGCGTCGGTGTGGCGTACGGCGTTGTGCAGACCGGCCGTGCACTTGAACGGCACGTTCGCCGCGGTGCAGGCAACGAGGAACTCGGCCACCTCACGCTCGGTCGGGAAGGCCGAGGCCTGCGTACCGCCGGTGCGCAGCTTGGCGCCGCGGCCGGCGGCGGCGACAACGGCCAGTGCGGCGCGCCACTGCGGCAGCCGGGGGATCTCGACGTAGCAGCGGACGCCGGCCGGCAGGGCGTCGAGCACCTCGCGCACCGAGCCGACGAGGTCGCCGCTGGCCGGCGCCGCCAGCTCCACGGCCGTGAGCATCAGCCGCGGGTCGCCGGCGACCTCGGCCAGGGCCGCCGGCAGGCCGCCCGCCCCACTGTCGCCGATCAGGCCTAGAGCAAAAGTGTCCTCCGCGCGGAGCTCAGCCCGTAGCTCGCCGAGACGCGAGGCCGGGCACAGGAACCGGCCGACCAGCCAGCCCAGCGGCCCGACCTTGACCGCGCGGTGCCCACCCACGGCCGAGACCATCGGTGCATCGCCCGGCGGAAACAGGGCCGCGTCGTCGATGAGGTGTTGCAGCAGCAGGGTCGACACGAGGTGCGACGTTATCGAACGGACGGCTGACGGCGTACGACCACCGCGGTCGCGATCGCGGCCACTCCCTCGCCACGACCGGTCAGCCCGAGCCCGTCAGTCGTCGTCGCCGACACACTCACCGCGGCGCCGCCTAGGGCCGCCGACAGCACTGCGGTCGACTCCGCCCGTCGGGGGCCGACCTTGGGCGCGTTGCCGATGACCTGCACGGACACGTTGCCGATGAGGTAGCCGGCGGCACCCACCAGGCGGGCCGTCTCGGCGAGAAGGTCGACACCTGCGGCGCCGGCCCACTGCGGCTGATCCGTGCCGAAGTGCGAGCCCAGGTCGCCCAGGCCGGCGGCCGAGAGCAGGGCGTCGCAGATGGCGTGCGCGGCGACGTCGCCGTCGGAGTGGCCGGCGAGGCCGGGTGCCGACTCCCAGAGCAGGCCGGCCAGCCAGCACGGTCGAAGTGGGTCGACCAGGTGCACGTCGGTGCCCACTCCCACCCGGGGGATGCCGAACGGCGTGCCGCCGAGCAGCGCCTCGGCCCGCTGCAGGTCGGCCGGGGTGGTGACCTTGAAGGCGTCGGGGGACCCCGGGACAGTCCACACCGGCCGGCCGAGCCGCTCGACGAGCACCGCGTCGTCGGTGGCGTCGGGCTGCTCCCGGGCGTGCACCGCGCGCAGCACCTCAGGAGCGAAGCCCTGTGGCGTCTGGGCGGCACAAAGGTCGTGGCGGTCGACGGTGGCCAGAGCCCGGCCGTCGGCGGCGACCCGCTTGACCGTGTCGGGCAGTGGCAGGACCGGGACGACCGCCCCGCGGCCGGCGCGGACCGCGGCCACCACGGCCTCGATGACCGCGACCGGCACGAATGCCCGGGCGGCATCGTGGACCAGCAGCACGTCCAATGCGTCGTCGGCCGGTACGGCGGCCAGCGCCCGGCGTACCGACTCGGCCCGGGTGGGCCCACCAGCGACGACCTGACAACGCGGGTCGACCAGCGCCCGGACCCGGTCAAGGTGGGTCGCCGGCGCCGCCACCACCACCGAGCCAACCGAGGGGGCGGCCAGCAGGCCGGCGACGGCATGACTGACCAGGGCCGTGCCGGCGACCTCGATCAAGGCCTTGGGTTCGCCGGCACCGAGGCGCTCGCCGCGGCCGGCCGCCACGACCAGGGCCGTCACCCGGCCGGGCGTCACCGCGGTCGGGGCACGACCCGCGTGGGTCGGCCGAAAACCATCCGGCCGTTGGCCGTGGTCAGCACGCTGGTGACCCGGACCACGGCGTCGCTGCCGATCCGGTCCCGGGCATCCTCGGCGACGACCATCGTCCCGTCGTCGAGGTAGCCGACGGCCTGGCCGGCGTCCTTGCCGGCCTTCAACAGGTGAACCGAGACGTCCTCGCCGGCCACGACCGGCGGGCGCAGCGCCAGGGCCAGGGCATGCAGGTTGAGCACCCGAACGCCGGCCAGGGCGGCCACCTTGGCGAGGTTGGTGTCCTGCGTCAGCAGGGCGGCTCCGCGGTCCAAGCAGATTCGCACCAGCTTGGCGTCGACCTCCGGCACGCCGAGAGCCTCGTCCTCGATGACGTCGACCTCGACGGAGGACTCGCGACGCAGAGTCTCGAGCACGTCCAGGCCCCGCCGGCCCCGAGCCCGCCGGAGGTCGTCGGCGGAGTCTGCCAGCGCCTGTAGCTCCCCGAGAACCGGCACGGGGACCAGGATCGTGCCGCCGAGGAAGCCCGCCCGGACAACGTCGAGCAGGCGGCCGTCGATCGCGACCGAGGTGTCGAGAATCCGGGGGAGGTCGGCCGCCGCCTGCTGGGGCAGCGAGGCCGCCGACATCCCGGTACGGGCGCCGAACATGCCCAGCACCTCGGTCCGCCGGCTCAAGCCGACGCGGAAGCCCATCGCGGACAGCACGGCGACCACGAACAGGAAGAGCGGGAACGCCAGGTAGGGCTGGGGCAGCAGGAAAGCCGGCCAGGCCAGGCCAGCCCCAAGCATGGCGCCGAGGATGCCACCTATACCGCCGGCGACCAGCTCATCAGCAGATGTTCCCCGCAGGGCTATCTCGGTGCGGTCCACCGCAGAGGTCGTGGTCCGACCGAGCACGCCACCGAGGACGTAGCCCAAGCCGGAGCCGATGATGACTCCGGTTACCAGGCCGTTGAACGGGCCGAGGACATGACCGCCGGCGCCGGATTGGAAGGCGATTTCATAACCCAGGCCGGCGCAGAAGATGACGATCAACAAGCGGAGTAACTCGACCAAGCCGCCGGCCGGTTGTCGCCTGCCGGCGCGAACCGGCCGCACCCCGTTCACCTAGGAGCCCCGTTCACCTAGGGGCCCAGTTCACCTAACACGCCCAGATCACCTAAGAAGCCAGGACCTCGTCGAGCAGCAACTCGGCATTGTCCTCGTGAGTGCCCTCCGCCAACGCCAGCTCGCTGACCAGAATCTGGCGAGCTTTGGACAGCATCCGCTTCTCCCCTGCCGACAAGCCACGCTCACGGTCCCGGCGCCACAGGTCGCGTACCACTTCGGCGACCTTGTTCACGTCTCCGGAGGCAAGCTTCTCCAAATTGGCCTTGTAGCGGCGGGACCAGTTGGTCGGCTCCTCGGTGTGCGGCGCGCGCAGCACCTGGAAGACCTTGTCCAGTCCCTCCTGGCCGACCACGTCGCGAACGCCGACGATCTCGGCATTGTCCGCGGGCACTCGCACGGTCAGGTCTCCCTGGGCAACCTTCAGCACCAGGTACAACCGCTCCTCGCCCTTGATGAGCCGGGTCTCGATCGCCTCGATGAGCGCCGCCCCATGATGTGGGTAGACGACGGTCTCGCCGACGGTGAAGGTCATATGCAAGATGCCCCTTTCGCTATGCCCAGCCTAACACGGCGGGTAACCGCCCGACAGCACGCGGCTGGGTAAAGGCGCAGGTCAGAGGGCTAGTGAGGGGTCGGCACTGGTTGACAAGCGCTCCGGAATCTGTATCGACTTTGGGTCTGGCGCTGAGAGCGTGGCGCCATCACACTGGGCCTCAACGAGTGCAAAGGGGGCCTGGCGATGGCATCGCGGCCTGACGACGACGCTGTGGGCGGCCCGCCCGACTGGGCCGGCCTCGTCGTCCCCGACGACATCTCGGAGCTGGAGGCGGAGGTCACCGCGCTGCGCCGGGAGCGGGCGCAGGCAGCGCCCCCGCGCTCCCTGTTGCGCGGGATCGTCGAGACTCGTCGGTGGCGCCGCTACGGCCTGTCGGGCCCGCTCCTGGTCATCGTGCTGATGGTCGTCCTGCTGTTCGCCAGTCTGGTGTTCCTGCTGCTTCCCGCCAGTCCCCGGTCCCCGCGAGTGCGGCCACTGGCCCATCCGCGGGCTCCGGTCGGGCAGCCGGGCGCCCTGCTGCCGGATCTTGCCCTGACCGCCGGCATGACCGGCGCCATCCGCCTACGCAACGTGCGCCCCGCTGTGGTGCTGCTGCTACCGGGCTCCTGCCGGTGCGGGCCGCTGGTCGCCGACGTGCTCGACAGCACCAGCTCGCCGCGCCTTCCTGTCCTGCTGGTCGGCGAGGGCACCGACCCGGTGCTGCCCAGCACCGCGCCGACCAGCCGGGTCCACTCCGGCACCGACCCGGCCGGCCGCATGGCGACCACCTTCGGCCTGGCCGACCGGCCGATCGCGGTGTTCGTACGCTCCGACGGCACTGTCTCCCGGATCCTGCGCGACGCGACCGCCGGTGCCGAGCTGCACGATGAACTGGCGGCCCTGGCAGGCTGAGCTGGCGGTCGGTCAGGTGGCTCGCAGCAGCGTGGCATACAGCGTCAGACCAGGACCGAAGGCCATCGCCACGACGTAGTCGCCGGTTTGCGGCGGACGCGAACGCCGCAGCTCGTCCAGCACCAGCAGCACCGTTGCCGACGAGCAGTTGCCGTGCTCGCGCAGGGTGGTACGGGAGGCGGCAAGGGCGTCGTCGCCAAGGCCGAGTCGGTCCCCGACGACATCCAGGATCCGCGGGCCACCGGGATGCACCGCCCAGCCAGCGACGTCCCCCGACCGCAGGCCGTGCCGGGACAGCAGACCCTCGACAACGGCGAGGACGTGCTCGGCAAGGACGTCGGGCACCCGGGGGGACAAGCCCATCCGGAAGCCCAGGTCTGTGACATCCCAGGTCATGTGGTCGGCGGTGCTGGCGTCTGTCCGCGCGACGACGTCGACGACCGCCAGACCACCGGGTGCGTTCCCGGGAAGCAGGACCAGGGCCGCGGCGGCATCACTGAACAGTGCGTGCGCCACCATCTGGTCGACGTCGGCCGATGCCGGTTGGACGTGCAGGCTGGTCAGCTCCAGGCAGAGCAGGACCGCCGGCCGGCCCCGCGCCTGCACGAAGTCGCTGACCGCACCCAGCGCCGGAAGCGCGGCGTAGCAGCCCATGTGGCCCACCACCAGCCGCTGTACCTCCGCGCTCATCCCCAGGTCGCGAGCGAGCTGGATGTCCACGCCCGGCGTGGTGTAGCCGGTGCACGAGGCGACGGTCAGCAGACCCACGTCAGCGGCGTCCAGGCCGGCGCTCGCCAGCGCGCCGGCAATCGCCTCCTTGCCCAGCGGCATGGCCTCGGCGACATAGCGCTGCATGCGGGCGCCGGTGCCCCAACCGGAGATGTCCTCGTCCACCGGGTTGACGGCCCCGTGCCGGCGCTGCACGCCCGCCGCGGCAAATACCCGCTCGGCGACCCGGCTGCCGGCGTAGTGCCCGCGGAAGAAGCCGTCCCACAGCTGGTCCTGGTCCAACGTCGCGGGAAAGGACTGCGCCGCGCCGGCGATCATCGCGCCTGCCGTCATACGCCCTCCTTCGTCCCGACCCCCTGGAACAGTACGGCGGTCGAGCGGGTGGGGATCATCCGTACGTCGGTGCGCAGATGCAGCAGCCACCGCGCGGCGTCGACGATCGACGGGCGCAGTCCGGTCAGCTGCACGGGTACGCCGTGCCGCGCGCACAGGCGCCGCAGCTCGTCGCGATCGACGAACAGGGCCGGGTCGTGGATGCCCTTGGGGGCGCCGCCGGGCAGGTTCTCCGCGACGGTGACGGCCAGCAGCCGGGCCGCCGGCGTGCGGGCGATCGTGTCAAGCACCAGCGTGCCACCGAGCCGCAGCACCCGGCAGGCCTCCGCGACCGCGCCCGGCAGGTCGGTGACGTGCTCGAGCATCTCACCGGCGGTCACGACGTCGGCCGCCGCGTCGGCCAGGGGCAGCCGCAGCACGTCGGCCCGGACGGCAAGCACCCCGTGGTCGCGGGCCTGCGGCAGAGCCGTCGGGGACAGGTCGACACCCACGTGGGTATAGCCGAGCCGGCGGGCCTGCTCAGCGAACAGGCCGGCGCCGCACGCCAGGTCGACGAGCACCGCCCCTGGCCGGCTGGCCGGCGGGACCAATTGGGCCCGAGCCGTGGCGATCCAGTGCAGCATCGCGAAGCGCCCACGCGGCGCCCACCACTGGTCGGCGAGGTCGTCGTACAGGCCAATGTCGTTGCGCGGTCGGTCGTTGTGCGGTCGGTCGTTGCGCGGTCGGTCTTTGCTGGGCCGGTGGCGCAGTCGAGTTGGCGCCGGCACGGGGGTCAGCCTGGCACACTGCGCGGCATGCCCGGGCGACCACAGATGGTGGCCCTCCTCCGCGCCTCACACCCGGAACCGTCCGCCGCCGTCACGACGGTCGCCGGCGTGCTGGCAGCACTGTCGGGGCGGGATGCCGCCGGCGTCGCTGCCGTCGTCGCGGCCGTGCTCGCCGGGCAGCTATCCGTCGGCTGGTGCAACGACTTCCTCGATGCCGAGCGGGACCGCCGGACCGGGCGGCCGGACAAGCCGCTGGCGGTGGGGGTCCTGAGCCCCCGCACGGTGGGCCTGGCCGCCGGTGCCGCGTTGGGGGCCTGCATCCCGCTGTCGCTGCTCTCGGGTCGGCTCGCTGGGTCGCTGCACATTCTGGCCGTGCTGTCGGCCTGGGCCTACGACCTGTGGCTGAAGTCGACGGTGCTGTCGGTCCTGCCGTACGCCGTGTCGTTCGGCCTGCTCCCGGCCTTTGTCGTGCTGGGCCGGCCGGGGGCGTCCAGTGTCCCGGTCTGGCTGGTGGGCGCGGGGTCGCTGCTGGGCAGCGGGGCGCACTTCGCCAATGTCCTGCCCGACCTCGACGACGACCTGCGGACCGGAGTACGCGGACTCCCGCACCTGATCGGCGCACCGGCGAGCCGGCTGACTGCCGCCGCCCTGCTGCTGGCCGCCTCCATCGTGCTGGCCTTCGGGCCACCCGGACCGCCGGGTACCGCCGGATACGCGGCGCCGACCGTGGCCGGCGGGGCGCTGCTGGCCGGCTTCGGCCTGGGCGGGCGCAGCGGCTCGCGCGCGGTGTTTCGGGCTGTGCTCGTCGTCGCCCTGCTCGACGTCGCCCTGCTGGTGGTACGCGGCCCCTCACTCAGCTGAGCGACCCGGGTCGATACGCTGGCCGCCATCTCGTCGGCCTCACCACACCGAGGTTGACCGTCTGGCTCTGACCGTCTCGCCTGAGGAGCACCCGACGCCGTGACCTGCCCGCCGGCCACAACGGCCCCAGCCCGAACCTCCCCACCAGCGCACGTCCGACGGGTCTGCGGTGCCCTGGCCAGCGCCGCCGGCGCCGCCGTCGTTGCGTCAGTGTTGTCGGCCTGCGGCGCCGGCCAGATCGCGCAGACCGCCCGACAGGTGGCGCCGATCGAGGGAGCCCAGGTCGACCGTGGCGGGATCGCCATCCGCGCCGCCGAGGTGGCCACGCCGCCGAACGGCTCCTATCCGGCTGGCAGCGACGCCCCGATGTACGCCGCCATCGCCACCGACGACACCACCAGCGACACCCTCGTGGAAGTTCGCACCGACGCCGCGGCCAGCGTGACGCTCGCCGGCGGCGCAAGTACCTCAATCGGGTCCTCGCCCGCGCCGGCCGCCGTGGCGTCGTCGGCCGCGTCCTTTGCCGCTTCGTCCTCGGCGTCCCCTGTGGCCGCATCGTCATCAGCCTCGGCCGCCTCGCCGTCGGCCACTTCGGCGCCGTCGGCCACGCCGTCGGTTGGGGCCAGCCCGTCGACGTTGGACCTGCGGCTGGCGCCAGCCACCCTGACCCGCTTCCGGGACGGCGGGACCTACCTCGAGCTGCACGGTCTGACCCGGACGCTGGTGGCCGGGACGACCATCAAGATGACGTTCTCCTTCGCCCGCGCCGGCGACGTCACCTTCGACGTTCCGGTGGCCACTCCGGGCTCGCCCGGTCCGCGGCCGACCCCCTCGGCCGGCGCGGAATAGTCCCTCGCCGCTCGGCTACACCGAACTGTCGGGAGGTCGCCCTAGGGTCCCCAGCATGGCTGTGAGGGAGCGCGCGTCCTATCGGTGCGACGAGTGTGGCCTCGAGGTCGCCAAGTGGCTCGGCCGCTGCCCGGAGTGCCAGGCCTGGGGTTCGCTGCTGGAAGCCGGTGCCCCCGCGCCGTCGCGCGTGCTCCCCGGCCCGGTGAGCAACCCGGCCCGAGCGATCGGCGATGTCGAGGTGGCGGCGGCGACCTCCCGGCCCACCGGGGTGGAGGAGCTCGACCGGGTCCTGGGCGGCGGCCTGGTCGCCGGCGCGGTGGTGCTGCTCGCCGGCGAGCCAGGCGTGGGCAAGTCCACGCTGCTTCTTGCCGTGGCTCATCGCTACGCCGTCGCCGGGCACCGGGCGCTCATCGTCACCGGCGAGGAGTCCGCGGCTCAGGTCCGGCTCCGGGCCGACCGCACGGGTGCCCTGCACCCCGAGCTCTACCTCGCCGCCGAGACCGACTTGGGCGCGGTGCTGTCCCACATCGACGCCGTCGCCCCCGACCTGCTCGTGGTGGACTCGGTGCAGACGGTGGCATCCGCGGCGGTCGACGGACCGGCCGGCGGGGTGACCCAGGTTCGGGCGGTGGCGGCGGCGCTGATCGCGGTGGCCAAGCAGCGCGACATAGCCGTCATCCTGGTCGGCCATGTCACCAAAGACGGCGCCGTCGCCGGTCCGCGGGCGCTTGAGCACCTAGTCGACGTCGTGCTGCACTTCGACGGCGAGCGGCACTCGACCCTGCGGCTGGTGCGGGCGGTGAAGAACCGCTTCGGACCGGCCGACGAGGTGGGCTGCTTCGAGCTGCACGACGCCGGCATCCGCGAGATCGCCGACCCCTCGGGCCTGTTCCTGTCCCGCCGCGACGCCGCCGTGCCCGGCACTTGCGTGACGGTTGCGCTGGAGGGGCGCCGGCCGGTGCTCGCCGAGGTCCAGGCGCTCGTCTCGCGGTCGCTGCTCGGCACCCCCCGACGCGCCGTCAGCGGGCTCGACAGCCAGCGAGTGGCGATGGTGCTCGCGGTCGTGGACCGCCGCGGCGAGATCAGCCTCGCCGCCTCCGACGTCTTCACCGCGACTGTCGGCGGAGTTCGGGTGACCGAACCGGCCGCCGATCTCGCCCTGGCCCTGGCCGTCGCGTCGGCGGCGAGTGACCTGGTGGTGCCGCCGGACACGGTGGCGATCGGCGAGCTAGGCCTTGCCGGCGACATCAGGCCGGTCACCGGCGCGGGTCGCCGGCTGGCCGAGGCGGCTCGGTTGGGCTTCGACCGGGCGCTGGTGCCGGTGGGTTCCGGCCCCTACCCGCCCGGGGTCAAGGTCACCGAGGTGGGTCACCTGGGGGGCGCCCTGGTGGCGCTGCGCCCGCCGGGTCGGCCCCTGCTGCGAGCTGCGCCGATACACTTCCCCTGACCGACGCGCTCGCCACCTCAGCGCCGACGGGCCGGCGTAGGGAGGAGCCCCGAGTGCCGACCGACCGCGACGATCCGGTGCGGTCGACCCTGGCCCTGGTCGCGCCGGGCACCGCCTTGCGCGACGGCCTCGAGCGCATTTTGCGCGGCAATACCGGAGCCCTGATCGTCTTGGGTTATGACCGAGTGGTGGAGTCACTGTGCTCGGGCGGCTTCCCGCTCGACGTCGAATTCTCCTCTACCCGCCTGCGCGAGCTGGCCAAGATGGACGGCGGGATCGTGCTCGCCACCGACGGCTCGCGGATCATGCGGGCGGCGGTGCACCTGGTTCCCGACCCGGCCATCC
>JAABUK010009910.1_pt1 | contig 12876 bp, 16 predicted proteins | sample 5559141 | NCBI WGS metagenome assembly JAABUK01 (sample SAMN10711869, study PRJNA513367) | rock metagenome | isolation source: Antarctica rocks | place: Antarctica: Victoria Land, Pudding Butte nord | collected 2016-01-03
CTCGGAGAACATCTCGAAATGATTGGCGAAGCTGAGCATGTTTTCGAACATGCTGATGGCTTTGTGGAGGTATTTGTCGTCGTAGATGCCGGCTCTGGTGAGTGCCTCGATCAGCCAGAAAGTGCACATGCAGAAGGTGCCTTCTCGGCCGCCAATTCCTAGGGGATATCATAAGCATGCATTTTTTAGAAGGGGCTGGGTGCTTACCATTATCAGACTTGACATGATCATATCGGAACACCATCCCAGCGCTAGTCAAACCACCTTTCTCTGGGCTTCTGAGCATGAGTTCAAGTGTGCCCAAGAATCTAGGGTCATTGGGGGCGATGAAGAAGACCAGAGGTGCGATGAGCACGGCGGAGTCGATCGCTTCACGAGTTTTGTAGCTCTGAATGAAGCTGCCCATAGTGGGATTGTAGCCATGCTGCATGATCTCGTCATATAACGTGTCTCGATGTGACATCCATTCCCAGCGCTTCGGGCATGGGAAGCACCTTTTATCGGACAGACGCAGCGCCCGGTCGAACGCGACCCAGAGCATTATTCTCGAGTAGGTGAAATTCTCCTTCCGGCCGCGTACCTCCTAGATTGACATGTCGGCATTTCTCCAGATGGAACAGACATAGCCTAGTATAGCGCGAATGCTGAGCCATTGATCGTACGTGATTGGTTTACCACGCTTGTTATATAGATAGATGGAATCCATTAGCTCGCCATAGATGTCGAGCTGGGTATGGAACGCGGCGTTGCCAATTCGAACAGGTCTTGTGTTCCCATACCCCGCCAGATGGTCAAGCTCAGTCTCCGGTAGGTCTGCGACGCCATCAATGCTGAACATTGGAGGCAGTGCTTTGTTGGCTCCAGCATTTTGCCAGTCGGCGATTCGATGGAAGATGAAGTTGATGTATGCCTCAGCCTCTTCGCCGAAGCCCATCTTCAGAAAGACGTAGACGGTGAAAGAGGCATCTCTAATCCAGGAATACCGGTAATCCCAGTTTCTTCCACCACCAAATAACCTCTGGCAGCGAGAACGTTGGCGCTGCCACAGTCGAACCCGTTGGCTAGTATGTAAGAAGCTTCAAGATGAGGAGGCTGCGCTCGACATTAAGCCTGTAGCGGCCCAGGTACTGCAACTTGCGAGCCCAGTTGATCCAAAAGAAGTTTGTCCTGTACTCAAACTCTCTGACGACTTCAATTGACGGTACAAGTTTCCCATGTGACAGCGGCTCGTACAATGCGTCAAGCAATATGACGCTATCAATCTTCCAAACATGAGATGTTGATGTTTCTCTCAAACATAGTTCAGGTGTCCATTGTGCCGTCCATCTTCACGATGGGGACTAAATTCTCTTCGCAAAGTCGACTTTCCGTCCACCGCCCTGATCCTCTGAGATGGCCGCTTTGTCGTCTGTCCTTCCATAATCTGGACGTGGGCATATATGGATTTCCATTTTCATATTACCGCGGATGCACTCGAGACGTCGGACCAAGATGGACGATCTATTGCGGCGGTGCCCTGGAGCTCCTTCTTGCTTGTTCTGCACAACGAAGAAATCGTTCATGGTGACCACTCCTTCTTCGTGAATCCATCGGGTTTGCAGTATATCAGAGGCCGCCAAATACTGCTGCCTGGTCATGCATCCTTCCTGCATAGGCGTCACGGACCATGTCCACCTTGGAGACCGTCGAGCAGACGGCAGAACATGGAAGGTGAATCAAACTTCGGCCAGCACATGAAATCGATGCTGCCCTCCCTGCTCACCAGAGCGCGGGTATGCATATCGCCAATCAGACGGTAGTCCTCGATTGGCAGAAATCTTTGTTCAGCTTGTTCAGCCATGCTTCAGATTAGTTAGAGAGTAATGCCAATGGCTTCTGGATGTAGAGCACTGATAGCAGGACAGACGGTAACAAAGCAGCTTCGCAAGGTAGATTGTGACGAATGGACGCTCGCGCTTGGAGCTGACGGTTAGCACTACTTAGAAGGCTTCAACAGTGCTGTGTCGAACAGCCCGTGAGAATTGGGTAAGATGTATTCGAAGAGGGTAGTCATGTCAAGCACAGTATTTACCCTTTCGCAGGACAAGAATATTTCGATAGATTAGATTGAGCTATTGAGGAGGGGAAATCCATTCTGCGATATGTATGCCCATGTACCGGGTTTTCTGGCCACCGAATGATCCGAACCTACCTGTCTCTTGAGTTCTGGCCCAGTTGGCCTATATCTGAGTGTGAAGTTGAGTTCAGATGCAGATGCAGATTCAAGCCAATGTTGTATTGCCAGTGGGCAGAGCATCATCGGCCTGGGTTCAGTTAGTGCTTCTCACAAACACTAGTAGTCTCTTGGAACTTGACGAGGAGGAGGAGGAGGAGAAGGGAAAGGAGGTTTCAGCCTCGTTGCGCTCTATCCTACCCTTCCGAGCTCCCTCGAGAACAAAAGAATTGTGTGTGGGTGTGTGTGGGAGACGATGGGAGAGTGGGCCAAGGAGGGGAAAGTTTATGCAAAGTCCCTTGTCCACCCAATATCCAAGCTCTTTGCCTGGTCGAGTTAGCTTCGCCATATTCCTGCGAGCGGAGTTTTAATGTGGTGTCTCGCCATTACCGGTCGTGTGCTCATGCTACCGATCCTGGTTCACAAAGGTTCTCATCGCCAGTGCCCTGGTTGATTGAAAGGCCTACTCATCTTCAATATATCTATCTGTTGTACTCTTTCCTCTTGTCGAAAATGCATCCGCTACCACCTCCGCCCAACAGAACCTCCGACAAGCAGACTGCTCCAACGAGGCCTTCAGCAGCACCCATTCAAGTAACTTCAGCTGGATCTGGGCCAAATAACCAATCATTACCGCAAGGCTATCCAGAAACCAAAAAGAAGAGGAAACACCGTGGCAAGAAGAGCAAAAGAAATCGAAGGCAATCTTTTGCAGCACCCTCGGAGGAATCTTCTATACCATCGGCAATACCAGAGATCACGGCAGATCAGAACGGCATGGACAGATCGAACTCTGGATTTAGGCAACCCTTCTACAAGCTGGGTCAATCTGGCGGCAATCTGAGCAATACCAGCCTCGAGAGTGAGGCCCTTTTGGACCATAGGTAGCTCATCGATTCAATTGTGTCTCTTAAGGCACTTGTACAAACAATACTGACCAAGGAAATCCAGAGATCAACCGATGATGAGACCTCGGCGCGAAAGTCGACTAGGACAGAACCTGTTTATGGGTAACAGAGGTGGCAACTCACCCAAAGGAGGACCATCTTCCTCTTTTCGAAGGGATCATCCGAACTCGACAATGAGCAGCGACCCATCGCGCCGACAGCAAGCGCTCAGCAAGACTTATGACTCCACCGGGGAGGACTCCGATGATGGTGATGCCCCCAACGATAAGACTCCGTTGATAACGCATTCTATGCGCAATCGACGTTCTTCGGAGCACTCTGGCATTGGTGGGATGTTTGGTGCTGCCCGTATGACCCCCATAAATCGTCGGGACTCGGGCAGCACGCATTCGAGCAAGAAACGAAAGAACAGACCAAGCCGAGAGACATCCTTTCTTCGCCATGAACACACAGAGTACGATGTCAACAATCCCCCATCGATGCCATCAAGTCCTACAATGGGCGCGGAGATGGACGATGTCATGTTTGCTGGTGCAGAGTTTGCACTCCAAAGATCTCCCTCAACTCGGAGAGAACCGAAATCGTACGGAAATGACGCTGTTATCGATGTTGACTCAAAGCCTCGTTCTCTGCCTGAAAATGGTCCAGGAGCTCCGGAAATGGGTGTCAAGCGTTCCAAAACCATAGGCTTACCTATTGAGGGAGATGTATGTTTCCCTACCAGCGGCATGTCGGAGATCGCAGAGGAAGACTACGTCTCGCAAGGCCAGGGAGAACCGTACACTGGTGGAGCAAGACGGCGACGGCGACGAATGTGGCCCGATCTAGCCGTCCTAGACGAATGGAGCCTGTCTGAGAGAATTACACTTCACCAGGAAACGCGGGCGAAGAAGATTAGCGAGCCGGTCTTGGTTGGTGGTAGACTGCGCCCTTCAGGACAAGGATGGCATCGAACCGAGGAAGACATGCCATATCGATACACCTATTTCAATGAAGAGTTTGAGAGCACCATACACGCTCAGACAATATCGGAATTGGTACAACCCGGTAGCAGCTTCAAAGAGTTGTTCATTCCTGATCCTCCAGAGTTGGAGGATGACTCGTTAAGCGACGAGGAAGACCCACCTTCGACTAGAGATGGTAATGGCGAGAAATGGCCACTAAGCCCAACCCAACAAGAACAGAGCGAAATATCGAGCGAGAAACGTCCACCATCTCTTCTGAGTGAGCTGAAACCCAATTCTCGGGACGCATCAGGTCAGCAATCTGGCACGGCAACACCCCAACGTAACAATCCCTCCAAGGCGTCAAAGCCCAAGCGATATGGCCCGAGACCCACTTTCTGGCTTGATGTTCTTTGTCCTACAAACGACGAGATGCGCGTACTGGCCAAAGCTTTCGGCATCCATGGATTGACCGCCGAAGACATCATGATGCAAGAGACCCGCGAGAAAGTCGAATTATTCCGCAACTACTACTTCATCAACTACCGGACGTTTGAACAAGACAAAGAAGACGCTGACTACCTCGAACCAGTCAACATTTATATTGTTGTCTTTCGGGAAGGCGTCCTTAGCTTCCACTTCTCTCAAACGCCCCATCCTGCCAACGTCCGTCGACGAATTCGCCAGCTCAAAGACTACCTGATCCTCAGCTCTGACTGGATCTCATATGCCATCATCGACGACATTACCGATGTTTTCCAACCTCTCATCCAATCCATCGAAGATGAAGTTGATTACATTGACGAGAAAATCCTGCAACTTCATTCCGATACGATCGCCAGCGCCAGCGCCGCCAATTCTATCAATAACGAGAAACGATGCGAGGCCGGAGAAGAAAACTCTTCCGGATTTGACATGCTTCGCCAAGTAGGAGACTGCCGCAAAAAGGTCATGGGTCTCTATCGCCTGCTTGGCAATAAAGCCGACGTGATCAAAGGGTTTGCGAAACGCTGTACCGAGCAATGGGACGTTGCGCCCAAATCCGAGATTGGCTTGTATCTTGGCGATATTCAGGACCACATTCTGACCATGACGAGCAATCTCAGCCACTATGAGACGCTGTTGAGTAGGGCACATAGCAACTACCTGGCCCAGATTACGATCCGGATGAACGAGAGGCAGGAGCAGAGTGCAGATATTTTAGGCAAGTTGACTGTACTGGGAACGATTGTGCTGCCGATGAATATCATCTGTGGAATGTGGGGGATGAATGTCAGGGTGCCAGGGCAGGATGTTGATAGTCTGTCGTGGTTTTGGTCGAGTAAGTCTTTCTTCCTCGTCATGTGACATGAGTGTCGTTGCTAACGAGATCGACAGTTACTGCTGGACTTATCCTCTTTGCTGTCATTTGTGTTCTGGTCGCCAAAAGGGTATACGGCATTGTGTAGGCGCCGAAGACAAGACCCAGTCAAGCACCTACACTCTGCTCGATAATGGTTGCGCAATAAAGGTGCTGTGGGAAAGCGGGACGATAGCCGTATAGAAAGAGACTGGACTGACTCGAACCTAGGATATCTACAGCATATCACAGACACCAATGTACATATTGATACAGTCAATTTGACGTTGTGATCATGCAGACGACGAGCAGCCTTCCCTCACAAGCGAGCCTTGCTGTGGAGGAGCCTCGTGATTGTGCTGCAAGGAGAAGAGCCTCAAAAGGGACGCCGAGGCAGCCCAGCCTCAAACACCAAGCAGCCAAGGTTCCAAGTCAAGGTTTCTGCGGGTATGACGAAGCCTTACAATGTTCTCACCGGCCACATATGTTTACCAGTCCCTTTTCCCATCATTCACTTGGTCATGTGTTGCCAGTGACGGAAAAGAGTCGCAACCTCTATATCTTGCCTTGCTCTGCGTCCGGCTTCTGACCCTCCCACTCCTGTTTCTAAACCTCGTCCCAAGCCCAGAAGAAGCCCTTAAGTACTTCAAGTAGACTTGTCACCATCTGCGACCTCAGGCCAGAACATCGATTGTCCACTCTACGAGATATTATTTGGGAGCCTTGTTCACTCTACGCCAGGGAGATGTGCTTCGGCGGCCCCCGCACCGACAGGCCTATTGTCATTGAGAAGCGGCTGGTCCAACCTCGTCACAGCTCCAAGGTCTACATCTCGGAACCCACAAGGTCTTCATACTCCCATCACAGGAGTCACTCGCATACTCCACGGCACAGCAACTCGAGTCTTGGACGGAGGAGCGCGAGCCGCATCGTCACCGAGCGAAGGACGAGAATTGTCTACTGAGGATACGAGGAGGCCTTGCCTGCTATTCCATTCCGCAAGCAGGGAGGAATCTAACCAACGAGGTTTGGAGAGAAGATGAGCTGTAGTAATGGAAGTGGGTCCTGCGACAGAAATTGGCGTACACGAATGTCGTGTTTACTGTGCTTCCTGCTCGTTCATATTCATCTTCTGTACCAATGAGGACCGGTATGATTGCAATTGTCAAAGGGAAAGATTGGCACATGGCCGGAAACTCGATTGAACATTTAAGTTCACATGCATGTAATCGAGATGTCAGATATTGTATCAATGGCAACAAAAGGGAAGATCTGTCCGTCTCTGCACACTCCTGCAAACAGCCAGCCAAGCAGCCCTGCGACGTCATAGTTTAAGATCGGTGTGACACCCTTGCTCGACCCTTATCGGCTTAGCCTGGTGGTGTACGAATCAATCAATCATCAATCTCCACGATATCTTTCTCTACTCACGATCGCAAGACGACGCTGCTTCAGTAAGAACAAGTTATACAGCCAGGAAAGTAAGTTTTCATCCCCAGGGTCTCCTCCCAACTGCTCGCCGGCCCCGGATCTGCCGGCATGGTGATCTGCGTGCCCTATTCCCATCGTTGCGTGAGCTATCTGAAGCGGTAACTAACTCTTCTTCGATGGTGTAGCAAGCAGTCACTACCTGAACCGTTTCGTGTCAGTAGAGAATATTCAGGATGTGAGTAAGAGAAGCACGGCCAATGCTGCGAGACTCCATGCGCGCTCCATCATGTCCGCGTTCAGTCCTACTACCTCGCATTCCCCAGCAGCTTGCTGCCTGGCTACTTACTTTGCAATCAACTTTTCCATGATGAGAACTATTGCAGTGGTCCTAGCTAACCCCTGAGGTCAGGAATCGCGCTCTATCCATCCGGTCCAGGAAGAAGGACAATCATGGCAAAGAACCCTCGAGACACACCTTCAGCATGGCTTCATTGCGCGGAATGAACCAAGCTGAGCTATCGAAGAAGTTGTTCAAGGTCATCAAGACAGAGAGCCATGCTATTGGCGCCTACGAATCTGCTGGCCGAGAGCGACTCTCCATCGCATCTCAGCTCTCTGATTGGGGCGAGTCTACCAATGATGACTCGATTTCGGATATCTCAGACAAGCTAGGTGTAATCATGTCGGAAGTGGGAGAGCAAGAGGACCTCTTCGCGCAAAATCTTGAAGACTATCGCTCTGTATTGAAGCAGATCAGAAATACGGAAGCAAGTGTCCAGCCGAGCAGGGACACAAAGGCAAAGGTCAGAGATGAGATTCAAAAATTGAAATACAAAGACCCGTCCAGCCCCAAATTGGTAACTTTGGAGCAAGAACTCGTCAGAGCAGAAGCGCAGAACCTCGTAGCAGAAGCACAATTGACGAATATTGTAAGTCAGGTGATGCGCGGCTGCTATTTGACCAGTGCTGACTTGCTGCAGACCCGCCAAAAACTGAAGGAGGCCTACGACCTTCACTTTGCCGCCACGATTGAGCGCGCCGAGAAACAAATCATCCTCGCCAAATATGGCCGCCGACTGCTCAACTACCTTGACGACGCCCCGGTTGTGCCTGGCGATGAGCGGCAACCATTCCCTCATGCCAACGACGCTCGACAGGTCTTGAACGATGCCGAGCAGGAGTTGCAATCGTGGCAGCCCAATCTGGAACCCGTCCATTCCTCGGCAGGCAGCCTCGGAACCAATTTGATGCCCACCGAAGAGCGCGAGAACCTGCGCAGCCCCACGAGCTTGAAGTCGAGCGAGTTCGAAGATGCAACGACGCTGCACCATCCTGAAGACACAAACGCTACTGCTGTTGAACCAACAGCTGAGACAAAAACAAGAACTGAGCCGGTCGTGTCGTAGTGCAGACGGTCTTGAGACACACGAGTAATGGGGTTCTCAGGCTGCGCGCATCGTCATTCAGGATAGCGATCTGTCTTCACGGGGAAGGGAGAAATGGGCTGAGCGATACAACCACATTTGAGTGCTTTTCTTAGGTCTCATGACAGTGCTATGATGATGGACCGCTTAAAGTTCCAACGCAAACCACCTCACTCTGAGTAATCTCCATTATTGTACCAGTTTCCTCACGTACTCCTACTTTCGAATGGAATATGCCAAGACATGTCACGTGCCGGCGTTTCGGAGTTCGCAGGCGCCAGCGAGTAACGCGAAGCTGTCTCGAGCTCGAAAGCTACCAACTCAACCATTGCCAATTCCAACGTCTGTATCATCACCTTTTCATCCGGTCTTAGCTCTTCCCTTTCTCGACATACCTTCTCGCACTTCGAGCCCTCTTTACAGGCTTCACGATGGACACTCTGGTCGCTCGATACACCCGATCGCCCTTCGAGAGCGAAGGCTTTTCCTCCGACGAACAACAAGATTCCACCGATTCATTACCACCGTTATCACTGAAATTTGCTTTGCCTCCCGTTGCCCGCGTGAGTCATCTGCGACAAAGTGTTGGCTGGTCACCGAATGCGATGCTGATCTTCTATCCTCATAGCCTTCCGCGTTCCTCCGTGCCACAACAGACGACAATGCCAACCCCAACTGCCCCATCAAGCTCGCGCATGGAACAACGACTCTCGCCTTTCGTTTCAAGGGTGGGATCATTGTTGCCACAGATTCTAGAGCCACAGCCGGAAATTGGATAGCAAGTCAGACAGTCAAAAAAGTCATTGAAATCAACAGTTGTCTGCTAGGGACAATGGCTGGAGGGGCGGCTGTAAGTTTTCTCTCTGGAGTCCCAGACATTCAACAATCGTCCTAGGCATCGGCACAGAGACGCAGTGCTTGAGTCCAGTCCGGCGGCGCATCAACATAGCAGAGGAATGATCCGTGCTGACTACTTTCAGGACTGCCAATACTGGCTCGCATACCTTGGCATACAATGTCGCCTACACGAACTCCGGCACAAACGTCGTATCTCTGTTGCTGCTGCTTCTAAGATCCTCTCCAACCTCGTTTACTCGTACAAAGGGATGGGGCTTTCGATGGGCACAATGATTACTGGCGTGACACCTCAAGAAGGACCAGCTCTGTACTATATTGATTCCGATGGCACTCGATTAGCCGGGAACTTGTTTTGTGTTGGATCTGGTCAGACATTCGCTTACGGTGTGCTTGACGCCGAATACAAGTACGATCTGGAAGAGGAAGAAGCTCTTGAACTTGGCAGGAGAAGCATTCTGGCTGCCACTCACAGGGATGCATACTCCGGCGGCTTCATCAATCTCTACCACGTGAAGGAAGACGGGTGGGTGAAACATGGCTTCAGCGACACGAACCCAATTTTCTGGAAGACGAAATTGGACAAGGGCGAATTTTCGAACGTAACCAGCGAGCTTTCGTGATTCTCCCAGAAGCAAAGGACCTCGCTCGCACCTTCGACCCGGATTTGGCATGGACATCGGCGTGGGAGTTTGAACCGGCTAGAAGGCTGCAGTAAGGCCTTGCCGGTCTGCTTGTTGTGTGTACCAGTACCTCATTCTGGGCTCGGCCCGTCACGGGAGTCTTTTCAACGTTGTATTAGCTACATTACCTCCCACTATCGAGCCAGTGCATATCTTCTGCTTGGACTCTCCTCTCCCCTTACTCTCTTACTCCTCCATCCTCGGCCTTTCTGTCGACTCGAACTGCTATCGGGCCATGGTACAGCGGGCTCTCTACTAGTTGAAACCCATCCTTGGACAGCAAGGGTAATGCATCTCCATGCTCAACAGAGATGCTTCCGCAACATCGAGACACTTCTTCTACATTATCACTGCTGTTGCATGTGAGGTTTGCCTTGACGGTTTTGCACAACAGACCTGGTGGTAGATGATCTAGTCCACAGGTCAATCAGTCGCGTAGCTCCCAGCTTCGCACCCATTTCAGGGCTATGGTGGGTGTGGTCGGGGGTAGAAATGGTCATTGGCTTTCTGAAATCGTCTGGTCTCGGGAAGCTTGAAACTGGCCGTCCAATCTCTTTCTTGGTGAGAGAGATGCCTTGAAGCATCACAATGGCGACATGGTGAGCCTGTCGAGCTGCGCTCTGAGCTTGTTGGCCGGCCCAAAGCTTGCTCCTCTCGCCCTTCCGCCATCCACCACAGGAGGTCGCACAAACCCTCAAAGCTTTGTCACCCACCTCGCCCACGACTCCGATGCGAGTATCCGCGATCTAGATCACGATTACTTCAAGGTGGGGAAGCAATGGGTTCTTTGTTCTCGCGGTTGACCTCCGCTGCGTAAACCTCCATCCCTCTTGAGATTCTAATCGCATCATCTGTTTGAAGTGGGCATGATCTGACTCCAGAAAGAAGAGATCTGGGCATTCCCTACACTGGTCTTGTTCTTTGTCTTTCATATCCCTGTCTAGATTCCTTGACTCCATTTCGTGTTGTCTCGTCAGTCAAGATGCCACTATTCTCCAAGCAGGCACCCACCCCTACAGCGCCCGCCAACGACCATCTTGACAATGGGTCTTCCCAACCCGAAAAGAGCGGTGGAGATCCTGCCTCCCACCTCATCGACCTCGAGATAGAGAAGCGCGTCGTCCGTAAACAACACGTACGCGATGTCCCCCTCGTCTCAGCTCTTTGTACATCATGCTCGTGCCTCATACCCCTTTCCCGATCTAACAAACCCCAAAACCATCACAGATCTCCTCTCCTTCCTCGACCGGTCCAAGATAGGAACCGCCCGCATCGCCGGCATGGACCACGACCTCTGCCTCCTCCGCAACGATCACTACGACTGGCTTCTCACCATCTTCTACATCGGCTACATCGTCTTCCAAATCCAGGGCTTCATGTGGCGGATCGTCCACCCACACAAATGGGCCTGCTTCATCGTCTTCGCCTGGGGCGTCGTGGCGACATGTCAAGCTGCCGCTCAATCCTGGCCCGTGGAGATGGCTTTGAGGTTCCTCCCTGGTGCCGCCGAGGCGGGCTTCGGACCCAGCATACCTTTCTTGTTGTCTTTCTTCTATCTGAGACATGAGTTAGGGTTGAGAGCGGGTGTGTTTCTTGCCGCGGCGCCGTTGGCGAATACGTTTGCCGGTGCGTTAGCGTACGGGATCACGAGCGGGCATGCCAGGATGGCGAGTGGGAGGTTGCTGTTTTTGGTGGAGGGGCTGCCGACCGTGGCAATGGCGCCTGTGGCGTGGTTCTTTCTGCCGGATAGCCCGGCTCATGCGAGGTTTGCAACGGAGGAGGAGAAGGTGGTTGCGCGGGCGAGGGGAGTGAGGCAGGTTGGGCAGGTGGAGAGGGCTGGGGGTGTGAATTCCAGGGAGATTGATCAGACGCTGTTGGATGCGAAGGCATGGTTTACTGCTGTGAGATATCCTTTTCCCAGCAAACCCTCACCGACCAGTACATCGAATGCCGCCTCTTTCAGAACAATGCTAACTTTACCGACCGAATCAAACCATCCACAGCTCATGTACTTCTCCTGCAACGTCTCCTTCTCCTCCCTGCCCGTCTTCCTCCCCACCATCCTCCACTCCATGGGCTTCACCGCCATCAACGCCCAAGGCCTCTCCGCACCCTCCTACTTCATCTCCTTCCTCGCCACCGCCTACATCGCCGACCGCACCCGCCAACGCGGCGTCACCATCACATTCCTCTCCCTCCTCGCCGCCCTTGGCTACCTCATCCTCGCCGTCGTCCCCGGCTGCTCTCCCCACCAGATCGCAGCCAAATACTTTGCGGTTTTCTTGGCCACAAGCGGCGTCTTTCCCGCGAGAGCGAATATCCTGCCTTGGGTCCTGAATAATCAGGGGAGTGATACGAGGAGGGGGATGGGGATCGTGATGTTGAATCTGGTGGGGCAGTGTGGGCCGTTGCTCGGTACGAGGATCCTTCCGCAGGCTCAAGCCCCGAGGTACGTAGTGGGGCAGAGTGTTTGTACGGCGTTTATGCTGTTCAATGCGGCTTTGGCGCTGGGGTTGAGGACGCTGCTGAAGTGGGAGAATGGGAGGTTGGATGCCACGTATGATGGAGTGAGCGGGACGGAAGTCGCTGAGAAGGGAAGTGGTACTGTTAGGGGTGGAGAATTATGGACCGCATTTCAGATTCGTGCTCTGAAGATAAGGTGTACGTACGTACGTACACACAATTGTGCATTCCTTTCCAACTACAAGCCACTCGGAAAAGCTTCTCCTTCTCCTCCTCCTCCTCCTCCTCCTCCTCCTCCTCCTCCTCCTCCTCCATCCCGATCTCTCCACATCACCCTCCATCTCCCCTCCTTGAAACCACACAAGCAGCCGTTTTCTTCTCCCTACGTCAATTAAATTCCGGAGAAGAATGACCCGCCAAGATCCCTTCCCCCTTGACTATAGATTCACATCCCGCAACCCCCTCCAAGTTCTCACTTAACAATGCAACATGAGGTACCACGTCGGCAGTTCCTTGCTAGCCAGCCAGCCAGCCAGACATTTTTTAAAAAGGTGAAGAAATCAACGCTAGTTTGTTGATTAGTCAGATGGTTTCGTGAAGAAAAGTTTAAAAACGAC
>JAABUK010009911.1_pt1 | contig 12875 bp, 9 predicted proteins | sample 5559141 | NCBI WGS metagenome assembly JAABUK01 (sample SAMN10711869, study PRJNA513367) | rock metagenome | isolation source: Antarctica rocks | place: Antarctica: Victoria Land, Pudding Butte nord | collected 2016-01-03
TTCCGCGGGTTCCTTGCCTTCGCCGCAGCCGTGCTGAACTGGCGGCTGAAGGTCAGGCTTTGCGCCCAAGCCCAAGCACGTCAGTAACTTAGGTGGTCCGCAAAACTTTGTCCCTAGACCCTAGCGCCGGCCCCAAGAAAAAGGATTGCCCGACCATACCTGACCGCTTCCGTCAGAAGAAATGGCAGTTGAATGCTTGTTTTGCTCTTCAATTTTGACATTCAAAACCTCGATGTCGTGTAGCGCCATGAACCGAGTCGTGTTCCGGTCTGCTCGCAGCCGTTGTACCCAATTTTGGGTTGTTTCGGGCTAGACACTAGCCACCGCTCCACAAGCCCGCGCCACCACCGCCTCAAACAGCACCTGGCACCCCGCCGCCGCCTCCCCAGGCTCGATGCTCTCCGCCTCGTTATGGCTCAGCCCGTCCTTGCACGGCGTGAAGATCATCGCCGTCGGCACATACCGGGCCACATACACCGCATCGTGCCCGGCCCCCGACACGATCTCCCGCGTCGAATACCCCAGCCGCGCCGCCGCCTGCCGCACCAGCTCCACGCACGCCGGGTCGAACGGCTGCGCGGGCATCCGCAGCAGCTCCTGCATCTCCAGCCGCACGCCGCAGTCCCGCGCGATGAAGCCGGCCTCCCGCGGGAACTGCACCGCCAGCCGCTCGATCTCCGCCCCATCGGGATGCCGGAACTCGGCGGTGAAGCGGACCTCGCCGGGGATCACGTTGCGGCTGTTGGGCAGCACCTGCATCTGCCCGACCGTGCCGCGCCCGGCGTCGCCGCGGGCGCGCATCATGCGGTCCACCAGGTCCACCACCCGCGCGGCGCACACCAGCGCGTCGCGCCGCGCGTCCGGAGGCGTCGTGCCGGCGTGGCTGTCCTGGCCCGTCGCCACCAGGTCCCACCACACCTGCGCCTGCGCGCCGGTGACGACGCCGAGCTGCTTGCCCTCCCGCTCCAGGATCGGCCCCTGCTCGATGTGCAGCTCGAAGTACGAATCGGCCGGGAAGGGCCGCGCCGGCTCGGTCCCGCGGTAGCCGATGGCGTCCAGCGCGGCGCCGACGGTGGTGCCGTCCAGGTCTTGCGCGGCCTCGACGGTGGCCGGGTCATAGACCCCGGCCCAGACGCCCGACCCCATCAGGCTGCGGCCGAACCGCGCGCCCTCCTCGTCGGTCCAGTTGACCAGCTCCAGCGGGGCCTCGGTCCGCAGGCCCAGGTCGTCCAGGGTCCGCATCACCTCCAACCCGGCCATCACGCCCAGCGCGCCGTCGAACTTGCCGCCGCTCGGCTGGCTGTCGAGGTGGCTGCCGAACAGCACGGGGGGGCGCCCGGGGTCCGTGCCCTCGCGCCGGGCGAACATGTTGCCGATCCCGTCCACGCGCACCCGCAGCCCGGCGGCCTCGCACAGCGCGCGGAAGCGGTCGCGGCCCTCGCGGTCCACGCCCGACAGTGCCAGGCGGCGCACGCCGCCCTTCGGGGTGGCGCCGATGGCGGCCATCTCCATCAGGCTGTCCCACAGGCGCTTGCCGTCTATGCGGCGGTTGGTCGCGGCGGGTGTGGTGGTGCCGTCCATCGTTGCTGCCCTGGTTGTGCCGGGGCATCATGCCCCGGACGCCCGCATCCGCAAACCCGCACCATGAGGCCCCGATGGCATCCGCCCTGAGCAACACCCTGGACCGGGACGCCGTGTGGCAGGCCCGCGTGGACCTGGCCGCCTGCTTCCGCGCCTGCCACCGGATGGGATTGCACGAGGGCATCTGCAACCACCTGTCGGCGATGGTGCCCGGCTCGGACGAGCTGTTCCTGGTCAACCCGTATGGCTGGGGCTTCGGCGAGGTCACGGCGTCGCGGCTGCTGGTGTGCGGCTTCGACGGGCGGGTGGTGGCGGGGCAGGGGGTGCCGGAGGTCACGGCGTTCTTCATCCATGCCCGGCTGCACCTGCGCCTGCCGCGGGCGCGGGCGGCGTTCCACACGCACATGCCGAACGCGACGGCGCTGGCGATGCTGGACGGCCCGCCGCTGGCCTGGGCCGGGCAGACCGCGCTGAAGTTCTACGGGCGCACGGTGGTGGACGAGAACTACAACGGCCTGGCGCACGACGAGAGGGAGGGCGACCGCATCGCCGCCAGCATGGGCGACGCCGACGTGGCCTTCATGCGGAACCACGGCATCATGGTGCTGGGCCGCAGCATCCACGCGGCCTGGGACGACCTGTACTACCTGGAGCGCGCCTGCGAGGTGCAGCGCCTGGCGCTCGGCACCGGCCGCCCGCTGCGCCCGGTGCCGGAAGCGGTGGCCCTGGCCACCGCGCGCCAGATGCAGTCCGGCGGCGACGAGCCGGCCCGGCTGCACCTGGACAGCGTGAGGCGCATCCTGGACTGCGAGTGCCCGGATTACGCCGCATGAACCGCCTGCTGCTCCCTCTCCCTTCGGGAGAGGGGGAAGCAAGCAGGTCTTGCCCTCCTTCTGGCGCTGCTGCCGGGCTGCACCCTCATTGACCAGAACACCTTCCGCCCCGGCGCCGGCGCCGCTCCGGTCATCCCGCCCGGACCGCCCGCGCCCGTGTCGGCAGCGGCCTTCCCCGGCCCGCCGCCGCTGCTGATCCTGCCGGCGGGCCAGCCCAGCACGGACGCCCTACGCGCCGCCGTCGTCGCCGCCCGCGCCCGTAAGCCCGGCGTGGAGTTCGAAGTGGTCGCCATCCTCCCCGGCACCCCCACGGATGAGGCCATCCGCCACGCAACCCTGGACGCCGCCGGGGTGGCCCGCGGCATCGTGGCGCAGGGCGTCCCGCAATCCCGCGTCCGCGTCCTGGCCCGGCCGGAGCCTGCGGCGACGGTAGGCGACATCAGGGTTTATGTGCGTTGAGCTTGGAAGTGCCTCCAAAACCTGGACCGGGATTACGTTTCCAGCCTTCGGGTGGACGCATGGTGTTCGCCTTTGGCGCAATGCCACTCCTATCAAGTGCGGCCTAAGTTTATAGCACAAGCCACCCGCTCGATGGCGACCTGATTGGTTAGGCGTTCCTTTTCGGTGTTGCTGTCACCTATCCCTTGGCGTTCGTTGTCGGCCTGCCGCTCATGATGCTGTTGCGGGAGTGCCCGCCGCCGAAGCTTGCATGGACGATGCTTGCCGGCGGCGCGCTCGGTGCGGCACTGAAGTTCCTTCAAATCAGTAATGCCAGGTTGCCCCTTGGTTGGCAGGGTCTGGGCGTTTCCGCGATTTGGGGTGGCCTGGTCTGTGCGGCGTTCTGGCTGGCTGTCATCCCTGGCTCTTACCGGCTGATTGGTGCAGCGCAGACGTGACGCCGCTCCTTGCGCCTGATACCCCCGCCCCCATGCACCCCTTGATACGCCTGCAGCCCAAGCAGGACCGCCGCCTGAAATCCGGCCACCCCTGGGCGTTCAGCAACGAGCTGGCCACCGCGCCCGAGCACCGCGCCTGGCCCCCCGGCGGCGTCGTCCGGATCGAGGGCGACGACGGCTGGCGCCACGGCGCCTTCATGTTCAACCCGCGCAGCCTGATCGCTGCCCGCCTGCTGGACCGCGACCCCGGCGCGAGCATTGACGCCGCCTGGGTTCGCACCCGCCTGGCCGAAGCCGTCGCCCTGCGCGCCCGCGTCACCCCCGGCGCGCACCACCGGCTCGTCCACGCCGAGGCCGACCGCCTGCCCGGCCTGATCGTGGACCGCTTCGGCGACGTGGCCGTCGTGCAGGCCAACACCGCCGGCATGGACCGCCTGCTGCCGGAGATCGCCGCAGCCCTGCTGGATCTGCTGCCCCTACGCGCCATCGTCGCCCGCAACGACAGCGCCGCCCGCGTGCACGAGGGCCTGCCGCAGGAAGTCCGCCTGCTGCACGGGGACGCCGCGGATGCCGTGGCTGAGGAGGGCGGGGTCCGCTTCCCGATAGACCCGCTATCCGGCCAGAAGACCGGCTTCTTTTGGGACCAGCGGCCCAACCGGGACATGGTCGCGGCGCTGGCGCCGGGCGGCCGGGTGCTGGACGTGTTCTGCCACACCGGCGCCTTCGGGCTGCGCGCCGCCGCCGCGGGCGCCGCCTCCGTAACGCTGGTGGACAGCAGCCAGCCAGCCCTGGACCGCGCGGTGGACGCCGCCGCCCGCAACGGCCTGGCGCACGTCGCCGCCACCCGTGGCGACGCCTTCGACGTGATGGGCGCGCTGGGCGACGCCGGGAGGCAGTATGAGGTCGTCGTCTGCGACCCCCCGGCCTTCGCCAAGACCAAGCGGGACCAGGACGCCGGCCTGCGCGCCTACCACCGCATGACCCGGCTGGCCGCGCCGCTGGTGGCGCCCGGCGGCTTCCTGTTCGTGGCATCGTGCAGCCACCATGCGCCGCTGGACCTGTTCGGCGCCCAAGTCGCCGCCGCGCTGCTGCGGGCGTGGCGGGATGCACGGATCGTCCATACCGGCGCCGCCGGACCGGACCATCCGGTTCATCCGCACCTGCCGGAAAGCGCCTATCTCAAGTCTTTGCTGGTGCAACTGACCTGAGGCATGGCCAGCTTAGGGACCTGTCTGGGCGGCCTGTTCCTGCCCCAGCAGCGCAGACAGCGCGTCGTGCAGCGCCTGGCGGGTATAGGGCTTGGCCAGGAAGCGGGTATCGCCCGGCAGGTTGCTGTCCGCGCCGTCCAGTGCCATCGCACTATGGTCGGTGTAGCCCGACATCAGCAGCACGCTGATGCCCGGCATCTGCGACCTGGCCAACGCTGCCAGTTGGACGCCGTCCACCGGGCCGGGCAGGCGCACGTCGCTGAACAGCAGGTCGAACCCGTCCGGCTCCGCCAGCCGCGCTGCCGCGTCCGCCGCCGTCAGCGCCGCCGTGACCTGCAGCCCCATTTGCGACAGCATCCGCGCCGCGGTCGCCAGCATGTCCGGCTCGTCGTCCACGACCAGGGCGCGCAGGCCGCGGCGCTGCCAGGCCGGGGCAGCAGGGCCGGGGGCCGCCGGCTCTCCGCGGGAAGCCATGGGCAGCAGCAGCCGGACGGTCGTGCCCACGCCGACCTCGCTGGTGATCGCCGCCTGCCCGCCGGACTGCTTGGCGAAGCCATAGACCATGCTCAGGCCCAGGCCGCTGCCGCGCCCCACGTCCTTGGTGGTGAAGAACGGCTCGAACACCCGGGCCAGCACCTCCGGCGGAATGCCGGTGCCGGTGTCGGCGACGCCGATGAGCAGGTACTGCCCCAGCGCCAAGTCGTCCGGCACGTCGTGGTCCACCAAGGGCGCCGCTGGCCCGTCCGCAGGCGCCGCCGGGGCGATGGTGGCGAGCGAGGTCGAGACCTGGATGCACCCGCCGTCCGGCATGGCGTCGCGGGCGTTGATCACCAGGTTGATGATCGCGTTCTCCAACTGCGCCGGGTCAACGAAGGCTATGCCGTCATGGTCCAGGGTCAGCCGCAGGTCGTACTGCCTGCCGATGGTGCGTGTGAGCAACGGCTGCAGGTTCTGCAGGAAGCTGGACAGGCGCACCCGCTCCGGCCGCAGGGTGGCGCGGCGGGCATACGAGAGCAACTGCTTCGTGAGTTCCGCCCCGCGCATCGCGGCGTGCATGGCGGGCTGCAGGATGTCCTGCAACGGGTCGGCGGGCGGGATCGTGTCCAGCGCCTCCTCCAAGTTCAGCGTCACGACCGTCAGCAGGTTGTTGAAGTCGTGCGCGATGCCGCCCGTGAGCTGCCCGATGGACTTCAGCTTCTCCGACCGCAGCAGCGCCAGCTCGTTCTGCTTGTCGGCGGTGACATCCTGGCAGTAGCCGTAAAGCCCCGTCACGGTTCCGGCGTCGTCCAGCATCGGCCTGGCGTCCAGCCGGCAGTGGCGGATGCCGCCGCCGGGCAGCAGCACGCGGAAGTCAACCTGCCGCGCCACCCGCTGCGTCGTCGCGGCCTCCAGCATCGCACTGACCGGCGCGTAGTCGTCCGGGTGTATGCGTCTCTTCACGTCTTCGACGGCCGGCCGGCCCGCGGATTTCGGGATGCCCATGATCTCGTGCATCTCGTCCGACCAGGTGGCCTCGGCTGCGCCCAGCTTGCGGCGCCAGGTGCCCAGCCGCGCCAGGTGGTGCGCCTCCGTCAACTCGGCGGTGCGGGCCTGCAACTGCGCCGCCAGGTCCGCCAGGCGCAGGTTCGCGTCCTGCATCGCGCGGCCCGCGGCCTCCGTCTCCGTCACGTCCTGCAGGACGGCCATGACCGCGTCCTCGCCGTCATAGGTCAGCGCGTGGGAGGCGACCGTCACCTGGATGCGGCTGCCGTCCGCCCGCAGGTGCGTCCAACTGCGGCGGGCGGTCTCCGTTTCCTGGTTGGCGGCGATCAGGCTGCCGAAGGCCGGCTGCTCGTCCGCCACCTGCACGTCGGGCAGCGACATGGACAGGAACTGCGCCCGGCTCCAGCCATACTGGCCGACCGCGGCGCCGTTCGCGTCCAGGAAGCGCAGGCTGCGCCGGTCGAATACCAGCGTCGGCATCGGCGAACTCTCGAATAGCGTGCGGTTGCTGGCGTCCCGCTCCCTGCGGGCCTGGCTGGCCAGGCGGCGCGCGGTGATGTCGCGCTGTATGCTGATCCAGCGGGTTCGCCAGCCGCCGTCGCCGGCGATGGGCGTCACGTCCATCTCCACCCAGTAGCGGGTGCCGTCCTTGCGGCAGTGCTCCACCTCCGTCCGGGCTGGCGCCTCCCCTTGCAGCGCCCGGGTGAACTGCCCCAGCGCCTGCGGGTCGGCGTCCGGCGCCAGCAGCATCCGCGGGGACCGACCCACGACGTCCGCCAGCGCATATCCCGTTTCCCGGCAGAACGAGGCGTTGGCATAGACGATGCGCGGGCCGGACTTGTCGTGCGACAGCGCCTCCGTGATCACCACCGCGTCGTTGGCGCGGTCCAGCGCGGTGCTGAGCAGGTGCGTCCGCTCCTCCGCCACCTTGCGATACAGGGCGGGGCGTATGGTATCCACCAGCGACTCGACATCGGCCAGCACCACGTCCAGGTCGGTCCGGTCCACGTCGAAGGCCAGGGTGACGGCGAACTGCTCCCCCGACACCTGGATCGGCTGGATCACCTCGCACAGCAGCCCGTGCCGCACCGCGGAGGCGACTAGGGGATAGCGGTGCAGGTCCGCGACCCCGGCGAAGCGCACCGCGCGCGGCGTGCCGGACAGGATCGCCTCCGCCGCAAGCGAGTTTGCGGGCTTGAGGCCCAACACCCGCGCCAGCTCGAAGTGCGCGTCCAGGTGGACGCGGCTGCTGGTCTTGCGCGTGACCTCCTGCAGCACATGGTCGGGGGCCGCCAGCTTCCAGATGTAGCCGGCGGCGGCGTCGTGGTCGTCGCACAGCCGCGCCAGCACGCCGGTCAGCGCCTTCTCGCAGGTTGCGGCGTCCGTGACCGCGTGCATCATGGCGTCCACGCGCGCGCTGCGCCGGTTCATCCGCGCGAGCGCGAGGGCGCGGCTCCGGTGGTCGAGCTGCTGCGACACGAGGGCGGCGAGGTCGGACAGCGACGCCTCGTCGTCGGGGGAGAACCGGCGGCTGCGCCGGTCCATCACGCATAGGGTCCCGACCTGCTCCTCGCCCGCCGCCACCAGCGGCGCCCCGGCATAGAAGCCGCACGCCCAGCCGAACGACTGGTCGCCGCCGTGCCAAGGCGGCGCGCGCGCGTCCTCCGCAACGAAGACGCCGGGCGACGCGACGGCATGGCCGCACAGCGACCCGGCGCGCGGCAGCTCCTGCAACGCGGTGCCGACCCTTGCCTTGAACCAAAGCCGGTGCTCGTCAACCAGGCACACGAGCGCGACCGGCGTCTGGAACATGCGCGCGGCTAAGTGGACGATGCGGTCGAATTCAGGCTCCGGCGCCGTGCCTACAATTTCGAGGGCGTCGAGCGCGTCCAGCCGGCGGAACTCGGCGATGTCCAATGGACAGCCCGCCGGATCGGCCGGTCCGGCTCCGCCCGAGGCCGCCCCGGCGCCGTTGGCCGTTTCTGCAAAAGCGGGCGCATGATGAGCAACCAGCGGGGCGCCCCCTGGTCCGTTGAGGGACTTCCCGGGTATCGGCTGCCCATGCCCTTGATGCCCGAGGCCCATCCAAACGGTCCTACCTTTATTTGCCGGTGCAAGCGAGGTGCATCGGCTGCCTGCCCTGGTCAATGCAAGGCGTCTCACTTTCAAGAGCATACCACTGCCGTCTTTTTGATGCCACCATTAAGTATTTTTATACTATGATGGGCAAAAGGCAGAGGCTTGTTCAAATCAACATAACAATACTCCCGCCGCCGCCTGTTGGATGCAGCCGAATTAAGGCGGGTTGCGGACAAGACACACATTTAAAGGTTATTTTAGCGCATTGGCTATCATGCTGTTCTCATGTCAACAAACCTTGTGCTAATACCTTATGAATGGCTTCTGAAGAGGGATGGCTTGATGTTCAGTGGCGGCCTAACCACCGAGGCAATGCTCGCGAACCCGCGGGTGCTGCTCATCGAGGATGACGAGGCGGTGGCGCGCGCCTTCGTGCGGGGGTTCGAGCGGGCGGGCATGCAGGTCGCCTGGGCCAGCACCGGCGCGGCCGGGATGACGATGAAGGCCAGCTTCCACCCGGACGTCGTGCTGGTGGACCTGACGCTGCCCGACGTGAGCGGCGTGACCCTGATCGGCCGGCTGGCGGAGCAGCGCGACTGCGGCGTGATCGTGGTGTCCGGCATGGGCGAGGAAGCCGACCGGATCGTCGGCCTGGAGCTGGGTGCCGACGACTACATTGCCAAGCCGCCCGCCATGCGGGAGATGATCGCGCGCATCCGGGCCGTGCATCGCCGGGTCCACATCCGGCAGGAGCGGGCGTTGGTCGCGCCCCCTGCGCCCGCCCCTGCGGCGGTGCTGACCATCGGACCGATCCGCATCAACATCCAGCACCGCACCGTCCACACCGTGGACGGCCGCCGGCTGAACCTGACATCGGCGGAGTTCGCCGCGCTCGAGACGCTGGCCGCCGCCGCTGGCCAGCCGGTGTCGCGCGACCAGTTGTCGGAGGCCGCGCTGCGCCGGGCCTGGCGGGCGGAGGACCGCAGCGTGGACCAGCTCGTGTTCAACCTGCGCCAGAAGCTGCCGCCGGACGAGGGCGGGACGATGCTGATCCAAAGCATCCGCGGCTCCGGCTACTGGCTGCGCGCGCCTGAACCGCCGGAAACGCGGCCTGCGGACGGCTCCTGGGTCAACTGACTGGGAATCAACCGACCGCGAAGCAACCTGGATGGCGCAGCCGCCGGGTTCATGCCGCAGAAAGGCAGGCGCGAGGCTTGGCCGGCCTACCGCGCGGCACGCGCCTCGGCCACTGCGGCCCGCAATTCCGCCAAGTCCACGGCTCCCGGGATCAGCCGGCTGCCGATCACCAGCGCCGGTGTGCCCTGCAGGCCGATCTGCTGCGCCAGCGCGACGTTGGCGTCCAGGCGTGCCTTGATGGCCGGGTCGTCCATGTCCCGCAGCAGCATGGCGCCGTCCAGGCCCTGCCGCTCCGCCTCCGCCTGCAAGGTGTCGCGGGTCGGCGGGGCACCAGCGCGCATGACCGCGGCTTGCAGGCGCAGGTAGCCGCCCTGGCGCTGCACGGCCAGCAGCGCGCGGCTCTCCAACTGGCTGGCGGGGCCAAGGATCGGCAGGTCCTTGAACACGACCCGCACGCCGGGATCGGTATGCAGCAGCTCGTCCACCACGCCCATCATGCGGCGGCAATAGGGGCAGCGTGTGTCGTAGAACTCGACCAGGGTGACGGCGGCCAGCGGGTTGCCGGCGACGGGGTCGGCAGGGTCCACCAGCTTGCCCGTCAGCAGCGCCAGCACGTCGGCCTGCGCCCCGTCCCGCCGCCGGTCGTCGTCCGCCTGCAACGCGGCCATCGCGTCGCGCAGGATGCCGGGGTCGCCGCGCAGCGCGTCGCGCAAGATGGACACGACCTCCGCCCGCTGGGCCGGCGTCAGCGCCGCCGGGGTCCTGCCGGGCGGCGGGGCCGCGTCCCCGGCCAGGGCAGGGCCGGCCAGCGCTCCAGCCAGCGTCAGAACGAGCGGCAAGGCGAGGCGCAGGGCGGGCAGCAGGCGCATGTCGGCGATCCTCCAAGCGGGGCGCCCCAGCCATAGCATCGGTTGCCGCCCCTGGCGAAGCCGGTTATGCCACGCGCTTGTCCGACCAGACCGAGGTGGCGTCCGTGCGCAGCAGGCAACCCTTATCCGCCCGGCGCAACGCACGCCCCGGGCGCGCAGCGGTGCTGCTGCTGGCGGCTTTCCTCGGCGCCTGCGGCACGCTGAACTCCGTCAAGGACACCCTCCTGGGCGGCAGCAGCGCCGGCGGCGGCCCGGTGCGCCTGGACGGCTTCATCGGCGCGGCCGTCGCCGACGAGCCGCGCGCCGCGCTGGCCGCGCGCGAGGTCCTGGCCCTGGGCGGCAACGCGGCCGATGCGGCGGTGGCGCTGGGCTTCACCCTGGCCGTCACCCTGCCGTCGCGCGCCGGGCTGGGCGGCGGCGGCGGCTGCCTGGCCTACAACCCCAGCCGGGACGGCCCCGGCGGCGGCAGCCCGGAGGCGGTGGCCTTCGTCCCCCCGGCGCCCGCCACGCCCAACGGCCCGGCCGACCGCCCGGCGGCCATGCCCATGCTGGCCCGCGGCCTGTTCGCGCTGCACGCCAAGTATGGCAGCCGGCCCTTTGAAAGCCTGGTCGCGCCGGCCGAGCAGTTGGCGCGCTTCGGCGTGCCGGTGTCGCGCGCCCTGCTGCAGGACCTCGCCGTGGTCGCCGGCCCGCTGGCGCAGGACCCGAACGCCCGCGCCGTGTTCGCCCCCGGCGGGCAGCCCCTGCGGGAGGGCGGCACCCTGGCCCAGCCCGACCTGGGCGCGACGCTCGCAACGATCCGCACCGCAGGGGTCGGCGACCTGTATCAGGGCGCGCTGGCCCGCAAGCTGGAGGACGGGTCCCGCCTGGCCGGCGGCGGCATGACGGTCGGGGACCTGCGAGCGGCGCTGCCGCGCATCGGTGCGCCGCTGGTGGTGCGCGCCGGGCGGGACAGCGCCGCCTTCTTGCCCGGCGACGGCGGCCAGCAGGCCGCGGCGGCGTTCGCCGTGCTGCGGGAGAACCCCGGCAACGTCCAGGGCGCCCAGGCGGCGGCAGCGGCGCGCGGCGGCAGCCTGCCGGCGTCCACCGGCTTCGCCGTGCTGGACCGCAACGGCAACAGCGTCGTGTGCGCGCTGACGATGAACAACCTGTTCGGCACCGGGCGGATCGCGCCGGGCACCGGCATCCTGCTCGCGGCGTCCCCGCGTACCGGGCCGGCGCCGCTGCTGGCCGCGGCGCTGGCCTGGAACGCCAGCGTGCGCGGCTTCCGCGCCGCCGTGACGGGATCGGGCCAGGAGGGCGCGGCGCTGGCGGCGGCGCTGGCGCTGAGCAACACCTTGCGCTCCGGCACGGCCATGCCGGCGGCGGTGCCGGAGCCGGGCCGGGCCAACGTCATCGCCTGCGCCCGCTACCTGCCGGGCAACGAGGGGGCGTGCAGCGCCGCTGCCGACCCGCGGGGCGCCGGCCTGGCCGCGGGCAGCAACTAGCCGTGCTGAAGGTGGGCCGCGGCGCATCGGCGCCGCCGTTCCTGGTGATGGACGTGATCGCCGCCGCCAACGCCCGGCAGGCCGCGCTGCCGCCGGGCCATCCGCGGGTGATCCGCATGGAGGTCGGCCAGCCCGGCACCGGCGCTCCTGCCGGCGCTGTGGCCGCCGCCGCCGCCGCGATGGGGAGTGCGGACCCGCTGGGCTACACGGAGGCGCTGGGCCGCTCCTCGCTCCGACGCCGCATCGCCTGGCACTACCGGGACTGGTACGGCCATGACGTGGCGCCGGAGCGGGTCGCGGTCACGATGGGGGCCAGCGGCGCGTTCCCGCTGGCGTTCCTGGCTGCCTTCAACCCCGGGGACCGCGTGGCACTGGCGGCGCCGTTCTATCCGCCCTACGTCAACATCCTGACGGCGCTGGGATTGCAGCCGGTGATCGTGGAGGCCGGCGCCGCCACCCGCTACCAGCCCACCGTCGCCCTGCTGGAGGCGCTGGACCCGGTGCCGGACGGGCTGATCGTCGCCAGCCCCTGCAATCCCGCCGGCACGATGCTGGCGCCGGACGAGCTTGCGGCCATCGCCGCCTGGTGCGACCGCCGGGGCGTGCGGCTGGTGTCGGATGAGATCTACCACGGCCTGCACTACAGCCGGGCCATCGCGACGGCGTCGGCGCTCAGTCCCCATGCCATCGTCGTCAACAGCTTCTCCAAGTATTTCAGCATGACCGGCTGGCGCGTCGGCTGGATGGTGCTGCCGGAGGACCTGGTGCGCCCGGTGGAGTGCCTGGCGCAGAACCTGTTCATCAGCGCCCCGCACGTTTGCCAGGTGGCGGCCGAGGCGGCGATGGACTGCGGCGCCGAGCTGGACGCCAACGTCGCCCGCTACCGCCGTGCGCGGGACCACCTGCTGCGGGCGCTGCCGGGGGCCGGGTTCCCGGACATTGCGGCGGCGGATGGGGCGTTCTACATCTATGCCGACGTAGGCGCGCGGACCAACGACAGCACGGCCTTTTGCGCCCGGATGCTGCACGAGGCCGGGGTGGCGGCGACGCCCGGCGTGGACTTCGACCGTGCACGGGGGTCTCGCACGGTGCGGTTCAGCTACTGCGGGCCGGAGGCGGACATGATCGAGGCAGCGGAGCGGCTAGCGCGGTTCAGGTAGGACCGGCGCGGGAGGCGCTTCCCCCTCTCCCTCCGGGCTACGGCGGTCACACATATCCGGAACGAGCTAGGGTCCATCCTTGTGCGATGGCGTCGAGCTTGGCGAGGCCGCGCGTGACGGTGAGGGGTCCGGGCGGCTTGTAT
>JAABUK010009912.1_pt1 | contig 12872 bp, 9 predicted proteins | sample 5559141 | NCBI WGS metagenome assembly JAABUK01 (sample SAMN10711869, study PRJNA513367) | rock metagenome | isolation source: Antarctica rocks | place: Antarctica: Victoria Land, Pudding Butte nord | collected 2016-01-03
GGAGAATTTTGTAAATCAATGAGAAGTCATTTAATGGCCGGAGACCTTGTTTTAACAGGATTTGATCTGAAAAAAAACCCCATTAAAATCCTGGATGCTTATAATGATAAAACCGGTTATACGCGCGACTTTAATCTAAATTTGCTGCAGAGAATAAATGACGAATTAAAAGGCAATTTTGTAATTGAAAATTTTTATCACTTCCCGACCTACGATCCTATTGCGGGAGCGTGCAAAAGCTACCTGGTAAGCTGCAAAAATCAAAGGGTTGAAATTGCCGACAGCACTTTTTACTTTGAAGAAGGAGAACCTGTATTTATGGAGATAGCTCAAAAGTATATCGTAAAGCAAACAGACGAACTTGCTGTGAAAAACGGGTTCAAGCCTAAGCAGCATTTTCTTGACTCAAAAAAGTGGTTTTTAGATACGCTGTGGCAATGCGGTTAATTATTTGGGGTTTCTTCAGATTGCTGTTTGCAGAGAGAAATTCTTTTCTTTTTAATTAGCCGGGCTTATAGTATTATTCAGGTTCTATTACGGATAGTATGGGTAATTATGATTAAGCTGCAATTGCCCCGACCTTCAGGTCGTGGACGAAGAATAATAAATGAGAGGCTTTAGTCAAAAAATAAAACAACATGCGAAACATTAAAAGAAAACTTTTGATAAAGAATATGAAGAGTTTTAGCTAAAGCCAACGTGTCAATTTTTTATACAATCACGACCTGAAGGTTGTGAGAATTTTAGCCATACAAATCGTTATAGAACGATATTTATTCAGCTGTATAGTATTATTTATTTATTATAGGTTGGATTCTTATTTCTGTTAAAAGTTCTTCTTTATCATTTATTTCTGAAGATTTTCTTTATTCAAAAAATAATATTTCTTCACGGGAAAATTATTATGCCATTTTTTGCGTTATTGGGAGTTGCTTTATTCTCTTAGCTTATTTGTCTGCACAGACTAATTTAAGAAACTATAATATGTCAGAAGAATCCATCAATGCTATTAACGACGACAATATTTATGTTATAGAAAATGAAAACATTTCAGTAGATTTAAGTATTTTATATGAGATTTCAGGAAATGATAAGAACTTTGTCTATAGAACGGTTAGTGCTTTTTTAAAGAATATGCCTCAAACACTTAACAAAATCCAGCAGAGCGTAAGCAACCTGGATTGGGAGAATGTTTATTTTTCTGCACATTCTGCAAAATCATCACTTTTTATTATCAAAGCAGGTGATATGCTTGACTGGATGATAAGGTTAGAGGAAAATGCAAAAAATAAAGTAAATCTCGACAATGTATCGGGTCTTGTAAAAAAAATCAAAGAAAAATATTTCTTTGCAGAAGAAATATTAAATGACAGATTTTTCAAGAATAATAAATAATCATAGAATTCAGGAAAGCATTTCGGAATTTTGAAAACAAAAAGAGAGTTAATAATCCTCTTTACAATAATTTGTTATGAAAGTTTTAGTTGCAGAAGACGAAGAAGTTATGCTGATGACTATAGAAATGAAATTGAAAAACGAAGGATTTGAGGTGGTCTGTGCACTTGACGGCCGTGAAGCGCTAAGAATATTAGAAAATTATACGCCTGATATTATTATCACAGATATATTAATGCCCTATACTTCCGGGCTTGAATTAATAAGTATAGTCAAATCGGGCAAAAACAAGGGAATTCCTATTGTTGTCTTATCTGGTCTTGGACAGGAAAGCACAGTAATGGAAGCCTTTCAATTGGGGGCAGACGACTTTATAACCAAGCCTTTTAATCATACTGAATTATCAGTAAGAGTAAAGAGATTGTTGAAAATGCGAAAAATCACTGCTAAAAGTTTATAACCAAATTTGTTGTTTAGTCTTTTAAACCCGCCCTTTTTATCATTTTTTTTAAAGCCTCAAAAAGAAGCTTTAAAAAAAATGCCTTAATTTCTAAGGCACGTGTTTTTTAATGTAAAATGTTCAGCATTTATTCTGCTTCAGCTACCACTTCTTTAACTTCAGGAATCATACGTTTCATCATTCCTTCAATGCCGGCTTTTAATGTTATCATGCTTGACGGGCAACCGCTGCAGCTTCCCTGAAGCATAAGATTTACAACGCCTTCATCATAACTTTTAAATTGAATGGCACCACCATCCATCTCAACGGCAGGCTTTACATAATTTTCCAAAAGCTCTTTTATGCGTTTTACGACATCATCGTCATCTGCACTGATATCGTTGCTTGCATCTGATTTTAGTACAACAATATCTTCTTCATTTACAACCGGTCCGCCGTTTTCGAGATAATCCTTTAAAAATTCTTTGATGGTGGGTATCACATCCTGCCAGTCATCGGTCTCAGTTGTTTTGGTAAGGGTAACAAAGTTGCTGGCTATAAATACACTTTTAATAAAAGGAAAACTAAAAAGCTCTTTTGCAAGCGGAGAAGGGCCGGCAGTGTTTTCATCAGGAAAATCAATGCTCTTGCCAGGATACAAAAGTTTGTTAGCTACAAACTTCATTGTTTCAGGATTTGGAGTCATCTCTGTATATATGCTGATAACGGGATTGCCTGTCTTTATCATAATTTAAAATTTAAACGAACTGCAAAGGTAATAAACAGCATTCAGAATAATAATCTTTTAAGAATTTTACAAGCAATACTAAGTACTGTTTATCTTAAAATTTCATTTTTATTGATTTTAATCTTTTTTAAAGATGTTCTTAGCCGGAAAGTATTATTTTAATAGAAACGAAAATAATCAGACTAATATCAAAAATTATCTTTTAGAATTGAAAAGATCTTTTAAAAAATTGAAAAGATCTTTTAAAAGTATTAGGCAGAAAAAAGTATCAGAAGTGTTTAAATCCGAATAAATAACAGGCATAAAAAACTTCAGCAGACTGTTAGGTCTGCTGAAGCTCTATGGATATTAAATTTTACATGATTCAATTCTAATGCGGTAAACTATCGGTATGAGTAGTAGTAGAACTTGTGTCAGTAGTAGAAGAGGACCCCGTTGTACCACTGCCAGTTGTGCTGCTGCTATCAGTGCTCATACTAGAAGTACCAGAAGTACCAGTACCATCTGTATTAGTTTGACCAGCTTGTTGAGATGGGTTACAATAAGCAAGAGAAAAACCTATTGCTAACAAAACAATTACCTTTTTCATATAAAAAATTTTAGACATTCACACTATTATCATGCCATCTTCTGTTTTCTTAGCTTTTTTTATTTATAATTTATACTGTAATTATTTTTACACGATTCTCAGTTTTGCATAATTTAGCATTATCTTCTTTTCACCGTTATGCTCAAACTTAACAGTTGCTATCGGGTTGTGTGCAGATCCTTCCATTTTTATAACTTCTCCAAAACCAAATTTTTGATGCTCAACTTTTTGACCTTCCTGTAAAACAGATGTGTCGCTGGCTGCAAAACCAGCAGTAGGTATGTGTTCAACCACTTTAGGTGCAACAGAAGCAGCGGGCATATAAGATGGTTTGGCGTCTTTCCTGTTTGGTGGCGGGCCATATTTTTCGGCTATTCTCGCACTATTGCTTTGCCAGCCGCCACCGCTGCTCATCCTGTCAAAGGCAGAAGTGCCTCCAAAGTCATTGTATCCCTGGTTGCGGGCGCCGCCGCCTGCAAAGCTCCGGTCTATATATTGTTCCGGCATTTCCTCTATAAAACGGCTGGGCTCATTTTGCACCAGCTGGCCAAACCGGTACCGCGTGTTTGAGTATGTGAGCCACAAATTTTTCTTTGCCCGTGTAACGGCTACATAAAACAATCTGCGTTCTTCTTCCAGCTCTTCGCGGGTATTTATTGACATAGCGCTGGGGAAAAGTGTTTCCTCAATTCCACCTACAAATACGCAGGCAAACTCAAGGCCTTTAGCCGCATGTATAGTCATCAGCTTTACCACATCACTATTTTCTTTATCTTCATCTGCATCTGTAAGCAAGGTAATCTGTTGCAAATAACTTCCCAGACTTTTATCGCCTAATTCTCCGTAATCGTTACTCGGGCTTTCTGTCCATTCTTTTATCGAGTTCAGTAATTCCTGGATGTTTTCATACCGGGCAAGACCTTCGGTTGTTTTATCATTAAAAAGTTCTTTTATAATATTGGTATGCTTTCCAACCTGTACAGCTACATCGTAAGCATTTTTACTGTTGAGCATACTTTGGAAATACTTAATCATTGTTACAAAGTTACTGACAGCTTCAAACGTACCGGCTTTAAACCCAAACTCACCTGCTTTTGTCAGCACTTCCCACATACTTATATTATGCTCATTGGCAAATATTACAGACTTTTCAATAGTCGTTTTGCCGATACCGCGAACCGGATAATTGATTATTCTTTTCAGCGCTTCTTCATCCTGCGTATTTACGATGACTCTTAAATAAGCCAAAACATCCTTTATTTCTTTACGCTGGTAAAAGCTGACACCGCCATATATTCTATAAGCGATCCCCATCCGCCGAAGGCTTTCTTCAAACGAACGGCTTTGTGCATTTGTACGATACAAAATGGCAAAGTCGCGGTTATAAAAATGATTGCGAAGCTTTTGCTCCTGTATACTATCAGCTACGTATTTACCCTCATCATTATCGGTCATGGTACGAACGAGCCGAATCTTTTCACCTTCATGATTATTTGTCCATAAATCTTTAGGTATCTGCCCTTTATTATTTTTAATAACCTCGTTGGCAACATTTAAAATGCTTTGCGTGCTTCTGTAATTCTGCTCCAGCTTTACCACTTTTACATCGTCATAATCTTTTTGAAACTGCAAAATGTTCTCAATAGTCGCGCCGCGAAAGCTATAAATACTCTGCGCATCATCACCCACTACAGCAATATTTTCGTGTACCGCGGCAAGCAGTTTTATAATCTGATATTGCACCGCATTGGTATCCTGGTACTCATCTATCATTATGTATTTAAACTTGTGCTGGTATTTGTACAATACTTCGGGAAAGTCGCGCAGCAATTCATACATCTTAAACAACAAATCATCATAATCCAACGCACCGTTTTTAAAGCAACGGGCAGCATAACTTTGATAAATCTGACCAATCAATGGCCGGTTTGCTCTTATGTCTTCCTGCTGTATATAGTAGTCATTTTGATAATCAACGGGTCCAACCAAAGCATTTTTAGCCTGCGATATCCTGTTATGAACTACACTGGGTTTATAGTGTTTATCATCAAGGTTCATTTCATTAATAACTGTTTTCAGCACACTGCGGCTGTCATCAGTGTCATAGATAGTAAAATTGTTGGGAAAGCCTATTTTCGGAGCTTCTGCACGCAATATTCTTGCAAATACACTGTGAAAAGTTCCAATATATAAATTTCTTGCTTCTGTATTACCCAGAATTTTCTCTACCCTTTCCTTCATTTCAGCGGCAGCTTTGTTGGTAAAAGTGAGCGCCAGTATATTAAAAGCATCAATTTTATGTTCACTCATCAGGTGGGCAATGCGGGTAGTAAGCACTTTGGTTTTGCCGCTGCCTGCTCCCGCCACAATCATAATCGGGCCTTCTTTATGTATTACCGCTTCGCGCTGCGGCTCATTGAGGTCATTCAAATAATTAGACATAGAGCGAAGTTACATCCTTTGCCCGTCCTGCTCAAGCAGATTATGCAGCTCTTAATAAAGTGTTAGAAAGTGTTAGAAAATTTTTTGTGACAAGCGGCAGGAATTCTATTAAGCCGCCGTTGCGTCGCACACTTTTGCATTTATATGATATTCACCTTTTTCTCTTATTTTGTTTTAAATCTAATCATTGCTGTTAAGGCCGCGCAATTCAATTCTTACTTCCCAAACGTTCTCTCCAAATAATCTATAGTAAACTCTAAATAAGTCGGGCTGCCATTTGGCGTAACATTAGGTACATTGCAATTAAACAATTCTTCTGCCAATACAACCATTTCCTTTTCAGCCAAAACCTTTCCACTTTTTATGGCTTGTTGCCGGGCTACACATCGTACCAGTTTTTCACGCTTGCCGAATTTAATATCATTGCTGAAATGTTTGTATTGTTCCAGCAATAATTCAACAGCCATTTTTTCATTTCCCTGCAGTATGTCTGCCGGTGTTCCCTGTACAACAAAGGTGTTATTGCCAAAAGGTTCAATAAGATATCCGAGCACTTTCAGGTCGGGCAGCAACTCTTGCATCAGTACCGAGTCAGCTGGACTTAATTCAATTGAAGAAGGAAACAGGCTGCGTTGTGTTGGCATTTGTTTTCCATTAGCTGCTTCGCTATTCCTTTCATATAATATTCTTTCATGTGCCTGTTGCTGGTGTATAAGTAAGAATCCATTATCTGTCGCAGCCACTATATAAGTCTGATGCATTTGCGTAAGCGGAAAATTATTAAGCAACAAAGGACTGCCTTTTGGCGCTGCCTGTTCAAAACTTTTTGACTGGTGTTTATCCGTCAACTGCCAACTGTCAACCGTCAGCTCCTTCTCCGTCAACTCCTTCTCCGCAGGTTCGTAAAAATCTTTCCAGTGTTTAAGTTCGCTCCTGTTTGTTCCTTCAATTTTGTGCGCCTGGTTTTTTTGGGTAAATGTTTTAAACAGGTTGGATGAAGCGATTGCCTGCAGCCGCTCTTCATCGGCCGGTTTTGAGATAGCTTCCATTTGCTGTATATCTGCATTAAGGCTAAAATCAAGCGACGGCGCAATGCTGAACTGCGCAAGCGCGTGCTTTACAGCCGCCTGTACAAATGCATAAATAATCTTTTCATCCTCAAACTTTATTTCCTGTTTGGTCGGATGCACATTTATATCAAGCTGAGAGGGATCGAGATCTATAAATAAAACATACATCGGGAAGCTATCCTTTGCAATCATGTCACCAAATGCGTTCATAACGGCATGATTTAAATAAGCGCTTTTTATAAACCGGTTATTTACAAAAAAGTATTGATCACCCCTGGTTTTCTTAGCAGTTTCAGGCTTTCCGATAAAACCTGATACATTCAGATAATCCATATTTTCATGTACGCTTACAAGTTTCGCACTATAGGCAGTTCCTAAAATTTGTAAAATCCTTTGTTTAAGGCTTCCTGCCTCCAGGTGAAAAACCTGTTGGCCGTTGCTGATCAAAGAAAAGAAAATATGCGGAAAAGCCATTGCCACGCGTATAAACTCATCAATGATGTGACGCATTTCTGCAGCATTGCTTTTTAAAAAATTTCTTCTTGCCGGCACATTAAAGAAAAGGTTCTTCATGCATATATTTGTTCCGGCTGAAGTGCTGCATGCTTCCTGCTTTTTTACAATGCTGTTTTCTATTTCGAGGCAGGTACCGATTTCTTCCTCCGGTTTTCGGGTTTTCAATTCTACCTGTGCTACAGCAGCAATTGAGGCAAGCGCTTCTCCCCTGAAACCCATTGTTTTTATCTTAAAAAGGTCTTCAATATTAGAAATTTTGGAAGTGGCATGTCGTTCAAAAGACATTCTTGCATCCGTTTCGGTCATTCCCTTTCCGTTATCCACCACCTGTATCAGGTTTTTACCGGCATCGGTAACTATGAGCTTTATTTCGGTGGCGCCGGCGTCAACTGCATTTTCCATCAATTCTTTTACGGCGCTTGCAGGTCTTTGAATTACTTCTCCCGCGGCTATCTGGTTGGCAATATTGTCTGGTAATAATTGGATGATGTCCGGCACTGCTCTCTTGTTTATAGAAACAAAATTAGCATTCTGCAGCTGCATTTGATTTAGGGTTTGCAATATTAAAAAATCGGTTGCGTTTCTATGAAGAAAACAGATAATAAAAAGAAGTAATTTAAATATATGAAAGATAAATTAATAATTGCAAGCCTAACAGTATTTTCTTTAGCTGCCTGTACAAAGTCTGTTGATAATATTGTAAGCAGTATTCCTGTTAAAGGTGCCATTGCTGCCATTGCTGATTCCAGTCAATTTATTAAGTATACTATTTTAAAAGGCCAGGAATATTGTGATAAAAGCACCTACGAGGCAGTAAAATACGACCAATTATCATTTATTGTAAAATTTGACAGTTCCGCTATCTATCAAACAATAAATCCGGAAAATCAAAATGATGTAAATAAATTATTTGGTTTTAGTGATAATAATGCAGCCCACCACGAGTTTAGTGCAAGATTTGGCTGGAGATGGAGCAATAATGCGTTGCACTTGTTTGGCTACATTTATAATAATAGCGTAATGAGTAATAGAGAGTTAGGCACAGTGACCATCGGCTCAGAAAACAATTGCACAATCAAAGTAAGCGACAGCACTTATATTTTTACGGTTAACAACAAATCTGTAACGATGCCCCGGGCAAGCAAAACTTTAAAAGCCGAAGGATATAAGTTGTATCCATACTTCGGTGGTGATGAAATGGCGCCTCATACTATTTCAATCTGGATAAAAGAGCTATGAGAAGTTTCTTAACCACATAGGCACATAGGTACAATAGAGTTTTGAAAAATTAGGGTTTTCTGCTAAAACCGGTATTTTTAGAAAATATGTTTTCTATGTTTCTATGTGCCTATGTGGTTTCAGATTGTTGATTACATTATCTTGTGTTGCATAATTTATTTAAGCAATCTATAATGAAATCTTTGCTAACTTGTTTTCTCTTTTTTATTTTTTCTTCTTCTTTTGGTCAATATAAAAGCAGTTTACCTGCTGATAAATGGGTTGACAGTGTTTTTAAGTCTCTTAATAAAAAACAAAGAATTGCGCAATTAATGATTGTAAGGGCGCACAGTAATCTTGGTAAAGAACATGTAGAGTCAGTTACAGAACTTATAAAAAAATACAAAGTTGGTGGTTTATGTTTTTTTCAGGGCGGACCGGTACGTCAGGCTAACCTCACCAATTACTACCAGTCAATAGCCAAAACACCATTACTCATTACGATTGATGGTGAATGGGGTTTGGGAATGCGACTTGACAGTGTAATAAACTTTCCAAGACAAATGATGATGGGAGCAGTTCCTGATGCAAATCTCGTTTATCGTTTTGGACAAGCCGTCGGGCAACAATGCAAGAGACTGGGAATTCAGGTGAATTTTGCACCTGTAGTTGATATTAATAATAATCCTGCAAACCCCGTTATAAACGACCGCAGCTTTGGCGAGGATAAGTATAAAGTGGCGCTTTTTGGTGTTCAATATATGAAAGGCATGCAGGATGCGGGCATAATGGCTTGTGCCAAACACTTTCCCGGCCATGGCGATGTAAGCGTAGACTCGCACTTTGATCTTCCCGTAATTAATAAAACCCGCCGCCAGCTTGATTCTTTAGAATTATATCCATTCCGGCAAATGATAAAAGAACGCGTTGGCAGTGTAATGATTGCTCATTTATACATTCCCGCTATTGATACGATTGCTAACCAGGCAACTTCGCTTTCGTATAACAATGTTACAGGCTTGCTGAGAAATGAGCTGGGTTTTACAGGTCTTACGTTTACCGATGCGCTTGAGATGAAAGGAGTCTCGAAATATTATCCTGCCGGCCAGGCATCTGTTCAATCTTTGATTGCCGGAAATGATATGCTGTGTTTGCCCGAAGATATAAAAGGCAGCATAAAAAAGATAAGAAAAGCAATGAGGAGAAAGCAATTACATAAAAATGATATCTATGCAAGGGTTAAAAAAGTGCTTTTAGCAAAATATAATTTAGGCTTGAACCAGAATGACTCAATAAAAACCGAAGGTCTCGTTAATGATCTGAATGCAAATACAAATAAAATAAAAAAATTGATTTCGGAAAATTCGATTACTCTTTTAAAACTAACCAATAAAGATGTTATTCCCCTAAAAGGCAAAAAAATTGCTTTTCTTGGTGTTGGTATTGACTCTCCAAATGTATTTGGGCAAAGGCTTCAGCAGGATTATGGAGCGCAGCTTTTTACATTTGACTCTAAAAAAGATAGCAGTTCTGTAAATTCTTTACTGAATGCTTTAAAAAATAAATTTGATTTTGTTGTCATTGGAATGCATAATTATAGCCGCAGGCCTGCTAACCAGTTTGGTATTTCAAATAACACATTTCAATTAATTAACGACGTGCAGTCACAAATGCCTTCGATAACTTTTGTTTTTGGAAATCCGTATGCTATAAAAAACATTGCCGCCACTTCGGCCAATCTTGTCGCTTGTTATGAAGATGATAGTATTACCCAGCAGGCAGCCACTGATGTTTTACAGGGAAAAATAGTTCCAAAAGGAAAACTTTCTGTAACTGTGAGTGATGAACTTCGTTTTGGAACAGGAATTATTAGCAAAGAATATTTTCCTGAAGCTGTACCGGAAAGTGTTGGATTGCAGTCAGCTATTCTCAATAACATAGACTCCATTGCCAATGATGCCATTGCAAAACATGCCACTCCGGGTTGTGTGGTTTTAGTGGCAAAGGATGGAAAAGTTGCTTTTCAACGATCTTATGGATATACTAATTACGATAGTCTGGAACCGGTAACAAATGGTATGATGTATGACCTTGCGTCCGTTACTAAAATATCAGCTACGACAGTTTCTGTAATGAAACTTTACGAAGAAGGAAAATTGGATATTAATAAAACACTTGGTAATTATTTACCCTGGGTAAGAAGAAGTAATAAAGAGAATATCCCGCTTAAAAACCTGCTGTTGCATCAGGCACAATTAATTGCCTATATTCCTTTTTATAAAGAAACTATTGATAAAACAGGTCGGCCGCTGCCTTCCATTTATAGCAAGTTCCCTTCAAAAAATTTCTTAATAAAAGTTGCAGATGATTTGTATTTGCGAAATGACTGGCGAGACACTATGTACCACAAAATTTTGCTAAGTAAATTAGGTGAACCAAACACATATTTGTACAGCGATAATGATTTTATATTTCTTGGAAAAGTGGTGGAAGCTATAACAGGCAAAAAGCTTGAAGATTATACAAGAGAAACTTTTTATTCGCCACTTGGGATGACTACTACCTCTTTCAAGCCACGGGAACACTTTCCATTAAATACTATTGCACCCACTGAAAATGATACTGCCTGGAGACAACAATTGTTACGCGGCGATGTTCACGATCCTGGTGCAGCAATGTTTGGGGGAGTTGCAGGTCATGCCGGATTATTTAGTAATGCCTACGACCTTGCTCAATTGTACCAAATGCTTCTAAACGGCGGCGAAATGAACGGAGTCCGTTATTTTAAAAAAGAAACGATTGATACATTTACAGCTTACTCAAGCGAAATAAGCCGCCGAGGTTTAGGCTTCGACAAACCTGAAAAAGACAATGCGACACGCATAGATCCTTACCCGGCATTAAGTGTTTCTCCGCAGACTTTTGGCCATACCGGCTTTACCGGCACCTGTGTTTGGATTGATCCTGCTTATAACCTTGTTTATATATTTTTATCAAATCGTGTAACACCTGAGGGAGGAGACAACAACAAGCTGCTAAAAATGAATGTAAGATCAAACATACAGGAAGTTATTTATAAGGCCATGCTGCAAAAACCAAATCAGAAAGCAATTACAAAGAAATCATTTTAAACAATAATTGGGGTATTTTGGATAGAAGTAATAAAACTTGTGCTTTGCAAAAATTTTATTAATGACTTATATTAAAATTAGCAGGATGTTACTTTCACAGATGTAATAAGTGAGTCAAGTTTATTTTTATCAGGAAATTTTTATAGAAGGAACTTTCTTTCTCAAATTCTTGTTTTTACTAAAAAAGCACCGAATAAAATTCAGTGCTTTTTTAGTCGTTTTTATTTTATTTACTATAAAGTCCTTTTTACTTCCTCTTCTTCAAATGCCTCAATAATATCACCTGCGCGTAAATCATTATAGTTTTTAATGGTTATACCACACTCCATATTATTGTTAACTTCTTTTACATCGTCTTTGAAACGTTTAAGTGAACCTAACTCTGCACTTGCTCCTTCTCCCTTAGGATATTCGACTATTCCATCCCGGATAATTCGAACTTTTGAATTTCTGAATATTTTACCATCCAGCACCAAACATCCGGCAACAGTTGCTTTGTCAAATTTATACACTTCTTTTACTTCAACATTTGCAGTTATTTTCTCCTGGTATTTAGGTTCCAGCATTCCTTCCATTGCACTCTTAAGCTCATCAATTGCTGTATAAATAATAGAATATAACTTGATCTCAAGACCTTCATTTTCGGCTACTTTAGCAGCCTGGCTTGACGGTCGTACGTTAAAGCCTATTAATATAGCATCTGACGCAGTGGCCAGGTTTACATCACTTTCTGATATCTGGCCTACGCCTTTGTGCACTACTCTTACAGCTATTTCTTCTGTAGAAAGTTTTTGCAATGAGTCGCTTAATGCTTCTACCGATCCATCAACGTCACCTTTTATAATCAGGTTAAGCTCTTTAAAGTTACCTAAAGCCAAACGGCGGCCAATTTCATCAAGTGTAATATGCTTTCTTGCACGCAAGCCTTGTTCACGAAGAATTTGAGAACGTTTTGTTGCAATGTCTTTAGCCTCGGCCTCATCCTGGTAAACCCTGAATTTCTCACCAGCCTGCGGAGCGCCATTCAAACCAAGAACGAGCACAGGAGTAGATGGAGGAGCTTCTGTTAATCTCTGGTTCCGCTCATTGAACATGGCCTTTATTTTACCAAAATGTTGTCCGCTGACCATAATATCACCCTGGCGCAAAGTACCATTTTGAACAAGTACCGTTGCTACATAACCCCGTCCTTTGTCGAGAGAAGCTTCTACAATCGTTCCGGTACCTTCGCGGTCAGGATTTGCTTCCAGATCAAGTATTTCAGACTCAAGCAAGATTTTTTCAAGCAAAAGATCTACGTTTAGTCCCTTTTTAGCACTAAGTT
>JAABUK010009913.1_pt1 | contig 12871 bp, 10 predicted proteins | sample 5559141 | NCBI WGS metagenome assembly JAABUK01 (sample SAMN10711869, study PRJNA513367) | rock metagenome | isolation source: Antarctica rocks | place: Antarctica: Victoria Land, Pudding Butte nord | collected 2016-01-03
GTTCATTCTTCAGGTTGAATTTTCGAGTTACGACGTCATATTCGATTGCATCAATGTGCTGCTGAAAATCGAACAGATATTCAATGAAGATGCAATTTCGCATTCTTAGAGCTGAAATGAATCGCTGAGCGATTTCTTGCTTGTCTGAATCATCGAAGACTTGTCTTAACAAGACAACTAATTGCTCAATCGTGACTAGCTTGTCATGCTGAGCAGTCATACACGACAACGCTTGAGCGACAGCGTTTCTCGATAAGCGACTGTACTCATACAGAAGGCGAGACTCGAGAGTTGAATAACGATTCACGTTCAACTTCAGCTTGCTGATCAGCTCAAAGATGAACTGATTTAGCTTGTTTTCTCGCTCTTCGATATAAAGTTCTGAATTCGAATATTTCTCTGATTTGATATTGATTCTGCTCATGCTCTTGAGTTCTTGAACCATTTCTGACAAGGTTTTATTATTGGTCTGAAACTGCTTAAGTTCAACCTGAGTTTGCTCATGTTCTTGTTGACAGACTGAGACTCAGTTGATATACTGAGTGATGATGTCGTTGAACCAAGTTTGAAGTTCAATCAGAAAAGTGTATCACGCTTCGAGAGCATTGTTGACGTGAGTTCGAAACTGAGCGACAGTGATGAGTTCGTTGATCGAAGCTAGAGATGTCGACGACAGAGTGTTGCTGATATTCTCGAATTGACTCATGATGTAGTTGATGCAACGTAATGTCACGAACTGAGAGCTGAATGAAATCAGAATGAAATTCTAATAACTAGATTTTAAATACAAGACGTTGCACGAAGAAGAAAGAAAAGAAAGAGATCATTCAGAGATTCTTATACCTCATGAACGCTGAGTATCATTTGTATCGAGAAACTCTCATAACATCACTGATAATCTCACATCTATCATCATCTATAATATTGTTCAACATCATCTAAGTGATCTAACATCTCTTTTCTCAACATCTTTCAAGTAACACATGCTAAAATCGTGACACTCGTCGCTAAAGCATAAACTTGTTTTGAAGTCAATTTTATTCAGAGTTAGCTTATGTTCTTCTGAATCATATAGATAGTCAACTCTTTTCTTCTAGATACTTTTCTTTCTTAACATTTATATACTCGTTACATTACACTCATATGACTCATTCTATGCTGATCTCTAACACTATCTTTAGAGACTTTGCTTCACTGACAAGCATGACAGTTTCAAATGTATCATTAAATAATAGCTCAATGATCTGATCAATAGTAGAAATGCTGAACTAAATCAATGATTCATCTATTGTCGAAGTGAGAGATTAAAGATTAATCATGCACTTCTTGTAGTAATTTCGTATGCATGTTCTCAGAGACTCACAGTAGATCTTTTCTAAATAAAATGTCGTCAATGATTTTGCAGTTCTTCAGTTTAGTGATATGAAATTTGAGCTTGTTTTCATTCATAGCTTGTTTATATTTGCTGCAGAACTCATTTGTTTGATTGATCATTCATACTCGTTGATAGAGATTTGCTTTCGATTCAATAGATAGAACATCAACTCTATCAAAGATCAGAATAGTTTGAAAATGATTTTCAAAATGCTGAGCTGATTCAGAAACGTTTGCTAAAAACATTCTGATTAAAGCATCGACTTTAGTGTTCATTTTTGTTAAAACTCTCTTGCATGTGATTACATAACAGCAATGATTAGATAATCATTGAGTAATCAGAGTCTTGAAGTGATCGCTTTGATCACTTGAATCAGAGATGATCACAGTGAGCATGATGAGCATGATGCTCATCTTGCTCATCTTGCTTGAGAATGATCAGAGTGATCATTCAGAGCAGAAATGACTTGACACGATTCTTTTATGTTTATATAACGATGATCGTTTTCTTAGATAGAAGCTTCGTGCTCAACTCATGTAAGTAGTCAATACATATTATTGTCTCAGCTATTTTCAGATCTCAAGTCTAGTAATAGTGATTACTGTTTGATCTCTGTATATATCTTGTGTTGTTAAAGAAACAATTGTTACAATTTTGTCTGATCTAAAGATGATCTGAAAGTTGAACTTTGATAGAATGTTCAGATAGTTGACTTGTCATTGACTCAACTGTTTATTTTTCATGAAGATCTTCAAAGTCTGATGATCAATAAACATCTGAATGAGTAGTTCAATGCATTTCAGCTCAAGTCATCAGTGTTCGAAGCATCGAATAATGACTAGCAATTTCTTGTCATAGATGTGATAATTGATTTCAGCGAGAATCATGCTTTTGCTGTAGAAGATCATTGAATGAAAAACTTTCTCATCATTATACTGAGATAGTATTTCATCTTTTACATAGTTTAAAGCATTAATCTTCAGAATAGCTTGTCGTTTGAGATCAAAGTAACGAAGTACTGAGATCAAGCTGACTTGTTTCTTTAAATTATCAAAGACTTGAACACAGATCTTATTTCAAACAAAAGACATGTTCTTTTTAGTCAGTTGAATGAATGATTTGACTAGCTTCGAGAAGTTCTTAATGAAACGATGATAAAAGTTAACAAATTTCACGAAGCTCTGAATTTCTTTTAGATTGATCAAAGTGATTCAGCTGACTATAACTGTCACTTTGCTGAGATTCATATGAAGATTTAGTTCTGATATAATGACTTCTAGAAAGACAGTCTCTTTCACATTGAATTTGTACTTTCAAATATTTATCTGCAGTTCAGCTTCGTGTAGTCAACTTAATACTAGTTTGACGTGATCTCTATGTTTCTTTCTCATTTTGCTATAAATAAGAATGTCATCTAAATAGACTTTGTTAAAGATCAGCATAAAGCGAGTCATATGAGTGTCATTTAACTAATAAATAAATGCTAAGAAAGAAAGATAGCTACAGAAAAGAAGCTGATTACATATGTGTATTTCTCAGTTGACGTTAGACTCAATAAAAACTAGTCAAGATGACAAAGCGAGAATAAATTTGACAAGGCTAGAAGACTGAGTCTGACAAGGCTAAAATCATGACAGACTTGACAAAAGTCATTCAGAAAGTTTCATAAAATGTCATTCATATATTGCTGAAAGAAGATTGATTCATTAGTCAGTTTGAATGATAGCATCTTGTATTTATATGCTTCTAAAGCAGTGATAAAAGTGATGTAATTCTCATTATCAAGATGCATTTAAAGTTTATTAAATGCTGATATGATGTTCAATCTAGTCAGATGCTTGCAACTCATTATTTTATCAATGATCTCATTTATCAGCGATAAAAAGTATCTATTTCTTTTGAAAATGACATTTAGCTTTTGATAGTTCATGCAGAATCAAAGATCTTCATTTGCTTTGAGAATGAATAAAACGAGAGAGAAATAGAAAGTTTGACTAAAAGTGATGAATTTCTTCAACAAATTCTCATTTAAATACTTTTTTACTTTCAGAAGTTTGACAAAGAACATTCAATAAATTTAACAGTGAGAAAGCTATTGAAAGAGTAAAGTGAACAGTATTACATATGATGAAATTTATGCAGATTGTAGAGAGAAGTTGTAGACTGTTTTATTTATATACTGCTAACGTGACTGAGTCGCGACGTGTGATCTTTTTCCTGACGCTAGTCTATGAAGAGCTGCTAGAAACGAGTCTGTCATTGCACTTCTCAACACTCTTACTTGATGCTTGCGAGTTTCTCAACTTTCACTGCTTTTCAGTTTCAATTGTTCAATGAATCTTTTGAAGTTCTGTTGAGATAGTGACTTGATTAATTCGTCTGTTATCATATCTTGACTAGAAACAAAGTTCACTGAGATTTGATTCTTCTTGTGCAGATCTTGAATGTAATGATAAGCGATGTCAATGTGCTTCAATCATTCATGAATATGAGCATTCTTAATCAGCATAAGAGTCGCTTGATTATTTTCTTTGAGCTGCGTAAGTGAAACAGATTGATGAGTAATCTTCTCAAGAATATTGACGTGACTGTGACTGATGCTCAAGTACTTTGTCAGATTCATGTTCTTGAGCACTTGATTGATTCATAGACTCTTCTTGACACAGATTGATAAAGTCATGTACTCTGTCTCAATGATCGATGTGATAACAAACTTTTGCTTTCAACTCATTCAGAAGACTGATTCTTCATTAAGCATGTAGATGTAAATGAGAATCAACTTGTGATCTAGTCTGTTTGAGACGTAGTCTGAGTCAAAGTATTCTACTAACTTCATGCTTTCACTGACTTCGTACATAATGTCTAGATCAATGATGAAACAAACGTATCACATCAACTTCTTCAAGACATGTTCATGATGTTCTGCAGAATCACTGAAATATTGACTTAGTCAATTGAGAACAAAAATGATGTCGAGTTGAGTGTGAATTGCAGCATACATGAGACTTTCAATGACTTGTTGATACTCATGCTGATCAATTCTCACGTCTTCAAGTTCAGCTGAGCAAAGAGCATCATATTCATTCATTGAAAGATCTGTTGTTTTATGCTTGTCTTGCTTCATGTTGAGTCTTTCAAGAACATCATGAAGATAGTGAGTTTGATTCATTTGTAAGATTCATGTTTTTCTGTTGCAAGTGATTTGAATATCAAGAATCTTCTTCATTTTTCTCAGATTCTTGACTTTGAAAACACATTGAAACTCATGCTTAAATCATTTAATGTTGCTCAATGATTTGCAAATGATGACTATATTGTCAATGTATAGTAGCAACATGATTTCTTTTGATTTATGAATCAGAAGACATGAGTCTGCAGCGCATTGTGCAAAGTCGAGTTCAGACAATGTTGTTATACAATGATCATGTCAGTCTTGTGCAGCTTGCTTGAGATCATAAAGACTTCAAAGAACTTTTAAAACACAGTCAGATTTGACTTTCATTTCAGATGAAGAAGACATGTAGATGATTTCTTTGAAAAACGACTCAGTAAACACATTGTTTACATCAACTTAATGAAGTTCAAGATCTTTCATTGTCATGATAGTTAGAAAGACTTGCAGAGTGTCAAACTTGATGATTGACGTGAAAGTATTTTTATAGTCAACTTCATGAATTTGAAAGAAATCTCTGATCATTAATCTTGTCTTCAGTTTGTCAAGAGAATTGTTGACGTGCATTTTTGACTTGAAAACTCATTTGCTTGTTACAATGTTGATCTTTTTGAGCGACACTTCTTCTTGTCAGATTTCATTAATGACTAGTGTCACAAGTTCTGCATTGATTGCTTCTTTTCAAAGTTTTTCTCAAACTGAGTTCTGCATTGCATCTTTGTAAATGTTCAATATGAGAATTCTTATTGCTTTAAAAAAGTCAGATTCATTGACGTTGAATAATGTTTATGACATGCTTGCATCAGAATTGCTCTCATCGTCATCAACTTTCTCTGTAACAAATCAGATCATCATAGCTTGCAAAATCTTGAATGCGCGATCTTTCAGTTATTGATCTTTGTTGTCTCTTTTTCTCTTTGAAATGATTACATGCAGAAATGTTTGAACTGCTGACTTCAACGTGCTTGATGCGAAGACTTTTTGAGTGATCTGAACATTCAAGTGAATTTCGTGATCATCTGATGCTTGTGACATGATCTTGAATAGTGCATTCAAGTTGATCATGATAGTCTTCAGTGCATTAGTTGATTCAGATGAAATGTCAATCATGAAAGTGTCAGATTTTGAAACATCAGTTGACATGTTATTCTTTGATGATCTTCTCACAGATTTTTACTTTGAAAGAACGTTGAATGTTTGTTTGCAAAGTTGCAAGTTCATGTCTTCACTCTTTTCATCTTCAACAAACTTGACAGCGTGACTCTTGATGACTTGATTGAGATCTGAGACTCAAAGATGATATTGCTTATCGATGTCTTTCACATATCTCATGAATGCGTTGAGTCTGTCTCTGTTCATGAATTTGTCTCGTCTGTCTTTGATTGACAACAACTTGAGATCAATGTGCAAGTAGCATTTGCATTCTCATACTTATACATGATCAATTGAGAGCTTGATCTCGATGAATGTCTTCTTTGAAATTATGAGAACTTCGTTGATTAAAAGTCTCATGACAATTCAATTTTGCAAATAGACATCTGTTTTTGCAGCTTTTGCTCAGAACTCAATGAAAAGTTCAGCATTCTTGATCATGACTTACATCGAGTTTTCTGTGATGTATATAATTCTTTCGACTACTTCATTTTGAATTGACATGTGTGAAACAATGTATTGAGAAGCAATGTCAACTGATGAGTATCAGCTATTCAAGATGACTTTAAGTTTTGTGATGTTGTCGCTGCATACTGAGAGAAGTCTGACATCATTGTAAAGCTTTACACTGAGTTTTCATTTTTGCAAAGCATCTGATGCATTGAATCATTGCTTCAAAGAAATGCATCAAGTTTTTCTGAAGTGATTGTTCACTATCTTTAAAAAGTACGACTCGCTATTGAGAGACAACGATAGTGATTCACAAATGTTTATGAAGATGAAAGTCAAGATACTTGTCTTTTGATTGCTGATGTTATGTTCTCATTTGTTAATGAACTTGATGAGTGCACATATCTCACACACATTCTCATGACTGTCATTGATGAGAATAGATTTTTTCAGAGTGATGATCTTATGAAGCTGACGAAGCTTTGCTGATTCAAGATGAGCAAAATGATGATATCACAGCTTGTACAACTTAAAGCTTTTGTCATTTGCAAAGCTAAGTTGATTGTGATCAACTTTGATCTTGTTCTCATGATGAATCACATTAGTATGAGATGCAAAATGATCTAGATTCATTGAATCATCAAGATTCATTGAACTGTACATCATTGAAAATGCTGATGAGATGTCACGTTGCATAACTGATAGTAATGCAAATTCATCAAGATTGTTTGCAATTTTCTTTACTATGTAAACATCTTCGCATTCTAAAGTTTCAATCATTTGCTTTTCTCACTTGTCATGCATGTACAGATTTTTATCATCAAAGCTCTCTTGCAGATCTTTCTTACACATTCTTCTTTCAGAAAGAAGATTCATTTCAAGCTTAGAAACATGAAGAACAAAGAACAGCTTGACTGAGTTTTCATGATGATTTCACATGACTGCTGTGTCACAGTGATTGACATACAATTTTTTCTCTTCAACTTTGATGATACATCTTTTAATGCAAATTAAAGACTCACTAAAAAGTTGAAGTTGATCAGTCATATGCAAGAAGACATCAGAGTCTGCAATTCAGTTGAATTCAGAAATTTTATTGACAATGTTCTTTGACAGAGCTGCAATATTCTCGCTCTCTTTGTTCTCATCATTCTCATCATTGTCAGAGATTTCAGAGTCGCTTTTTGCGTTGTAGACTTTGTGCTTCTTGTATTTGCTCTTCAGAAGCTCAGTGAGAGTTTGAAGATCATCAGCGCTTTTGTGTCTTGTTTTGTCTTTGTCTTTGCGTTTCTTCACAAGCTCTTGAGCTGCAGACAGATGAGAGCAATCGACTAGATGATGTTTATCTTCACAGAGAAAACATTTTAGAAATTGATGACATGATTGATTGCTGTCAAAGTCTGAGAAGTGTTTGCAACAATGACTGGTTTTGCGTTTGTTCTGCTCTCAATCAGTACGCTCACGTTCATTTCTTCGCTTGACTCATAGTGCAATCTCTGTTGTCTTCAATTGTGCTTTCTTCTCTTGTAGCTTTTGAAGTTCTTTCTCAACATTTGACTTATTCTGCACATCAATGACATCTTGAATGATCATGTATTCATCTGACAGCAATTGAAGTAAAACTTAAAAGCAACGTTCTAACTTGAATAAATTGCTCATGTCATTCTGTATTGCAATGATCTTTCAAGTCAGCTTGACGAGATGTGTTCATGTCTTTTTAATAAAGATATTCATCGACATTCTGTAATCAATGAAATTCATCAGATATTGTCTCTCAGTGATTTGTAGCTTTTCTTTGTATTTGTAACTCAAAGTATCTTAAATCTTTTTTGCTGATGTCTTGTTTGCAATGTGTTCTTGATCATTGATGATGATGCAGATGATCAGTCAGTAATGAGCTTTCATGTCAATCTTTTGACTTTCAAAATCAAGAGATTGAATTTTGCTGATGATGTCAATGATGTTGTCGAGTGTGTTCAAGTCAGACTTGTCTTCAATGATGAATCACAAGTCTTTCTCAATGAGTCATCTCTTCATGAAAGAAAATCATTGATCGCAGTTCTTGCAAGTAAGAATGAGAACAGATCGTCATTTGACAAAGAAGTCATTGAAGTTCATGACATTAATGTAAACTCAGCTTGTTGTTAAAATCAAAGAATAAAATAAGAATATTAAATAGATTGATGAGTGAAGTGAAGAGAATGTAATCTCGTCAATGATGATGAAAATTTTATGCATTCTTCGACATGTTTGAATATGTTTATTTATTCACTTTTTTGAGAACTTGTAGTAGACTGTTGATTTGATGTGAGTGCTTATTTATCTTCTTGTGAGATGCGTAGTAAGCTGTCAAATTTCACTGAACTTCTTTAAATCAATGTACTTATTTGTCTTCTTGTGAGATGCATAGTAAGTGATCATTGATTGCTCATTTGAATAAGTCTTATATTGAGTTGTCGAGCATCAAATGCTTAGAATGTTTTGATCTAATTACGTTGAAAGCTTCTTGCTAATCAAGACTCATAATCTATTAAAAGAATAAAGTGAACAGTATTACATATGATGAAATCTATGCAGATTGTAGAGAGAAGTCATAGACTGCTCTATTTATATACTGCTAACGTGACTGAGTCGCGACATGCAATCTTTTTCCTGACGCTAGTCTACGAAAAGCTGCTAGAAATGAGTCTGTCATTGCACTTCTCAACAAAAGCATTGAATCATTGATGAGCTTGATTTTATAATCATAGAAGCAATGAGAGAGTAGTTTATTCAATTGAGCTCGATCAAAAACATCTAGAAATTCATGATATTTTGATGACAGCTTCGCTTTAATATCTTTCAAATTCTGAGTTATTTCATTGATTGAAGAGACATTTAGAATGTTCAAATCGCACTGAGTATTGTACGCGATTTTTCTATTGATGTTCATCATGAATAAAGCAAAGACTTTAATCTTGTTCTTCTTTGAATGATTTAACAATGTTTTAAACGAAGCTGCGTTTATGCTTTGAATCAAGAATGACTCTTCTTGAATGATGATTGAAATAAATCATTTGAGCATTATAAAGATTTTAGTCTGAATGATTGAAGAGAACAAAGATGATCATGATCAACTTAAGTGCTTTGAATTGAGAGAGATTGAAAAAATCGAAATAGAAGTATTCAATTGATTTGAAAAAACAATGATGTTGTTTTGCATATTCAGTAATATTTCATTTTTATTCATTCAGAGCTTACTCAATATGACTTCATGATGATTAATATCAGCTATCAACATTGATACAGTCAATTTCTTATGACTTTTGATGATGAGATTGAGTAGAATTTTATGAGTGATAATTTTCTTAAATATCTTTTCATCATAATTTCTTATTAACTTCTCTTTTGTCAATGATATAAATTAAATTTCTAGTTTCTTGCATACTTTATCAACTAGATTAAAATGTATGATTGTGTAAATGATTAAATCACTGTTTATTAAAGAACAAAGATTGAAAGATTAATTCTGAGAGATAAAATGAGCATTAATTAGAAACAACTTTTCAAAGTAATTTTCTTTTGATAGAATTTCATCTAGTTTGCACAAAAATATAATCTTTATTTCTTCAATAACTTTTGAAGAGATGACTAGTTTTTTGAATCGAAATTTGAATCAAAATCAAAGCAATCATATTCATTGTTCACTACATTAATTTTAGTAGATTGATCAAGACACTCTTTAGAGCTATGATCTGATTTATGATATATGAAACAGCTTTCGACTAGAATGTCTGCTTCTTTGACGCTAGTTAAAATCGCGTCATGCAACTTTAAATAATTAAGCTTTGAATGATTAAATGACTGCTGAGTGACAACAGTTGCTTTATGAAAGATAGTCTTTGAAATATCATCAACACGTTTGATCTTGTTCTTGATTTCTCAAATGACTCGCTGATCATTATTCAAATGAATCAGATAGAAATGAATTTCTTTTAGAAAATCAGATTGAACTAGTTGATCTATTTAAATGAATCAAAGACGAAAGTGTATTTTATCTTTCAGATCAGTGATCAGTTGCTTCTTGTGATAATCTAGATAAAAAGATAAACGTTGAAACTGAGTATAGAATTCATTGAATTTCTTGAATTCTTGAATTAAGTTGTAGTATTTTCTATGAAAGTTGACTTTCTTATTCGAGTCATTGAACAACTGAGTTAGCTCTTTCAAAAGATCGTCAATGATCTTATAAAGATTGACACAATCATGTTCACATCTAGCTTGAGTGATTTCAGCTGTGTCATCAAATAATTTAGAATGTATATAGCTCAATTTGACTCGTTCATTAGAAAAGAGATTGACGTTGATCTCTAGTTTATTCTGAATTTTTTCGTATCAGTTTTTTCAAGTAGAGTTCTTTTTGTTAGAGATCAGCATAGAGCGAGTCATATGAGTGTAAGATAACGAGTATATAAATGCTAAGAAAGGAAAGTATCTAGAAGAGAAGGGTCGACTATCTATATGACTCAGAAGAACATAAGCTAACTCTGAATAGAGTTGACTTCGAAACAAGTCTATGCTCTAGCGACGAGCGATCGACGATAGCTCTCAGAATAGTCATCAACATAGTCATTAACATAGTCATTAATGAAGATGCGTAGCTAGAATCGTAACATTACCCCTCTTCTTCAACGATTCATGTTCACATGAATGTATTTTCTTAGTCTTGTGTAGAATCGAAATGCCTATTGTAGCAGACTCACTATGCGAGGTAGAAGTGTCATTGAAGCAGGCTCACTAGTTGCACGCGAACGAGTCGGCAGACCGGTTCACTGGTGGGTAGAACGATGAGGGTAGGTGGGTCATCGCATTGACGGTGAGTGTCATTGAAGCAGGCTCACTGTTGAGGTTTGCTCATCAAGGTAGAGACTTCACGCAGTTCTTGACTGATCTCTTTGGTTGCTCTTTGAGGTAGAGGCTTCACGCAGTCATAGACTGGCCTCGTTTGATTGTTCAACAAATTCGAAGAATTTCTTGCGAATCTGAATGAACGGTTAATTCGCTGATCTTTGATCTAGTCGAATGGTTTCGATCGTTTGTTTATACTCGCTGATCAGCGCACGAGTTCGAATCTTTTGTTTATCCTCGCTGAATCAGCTCACGAGAGAAGGAAGATGAGTGCTGCTGACGGTTGCAAGCCGGCTAGATCAAATGTCGATAGTGGGTTGAAGGGTCGACAGAAGCACTCGGAAGTCGATGCAGATTATTTCACTTCGCCTGTAACGAAGAAGCATTTATATAATGTTAGAAACCAGCATAGAGCGAGTCATATGAGTGTAAGGTAACGAGTATATAAATGCTAAGGAAGGAAAGTATCTAGAAGAGAAGGGTCGGCTATCTATATGACTCAGAAGAACATAAGCTAACCCTGAATAGAGTTGACTTCGAAACAAGTCTATGCTTTAGCGGCGAGCGATCGGCGATAGTTCTCAGGATAGTCATCAACATAGTCATCAACATAGTCATCAACGAAGATGCGTAGCTAGAATCGTAACACTTTTCATCAGTAAACAACGAAGAATCAGATATTTTTTGAGATCTAGAACGCTTAAAGTAGATGAAATCAGAAGAAGTGTTTTCTTTAGCTTGAAGTCTAGTCTTCAACTCTTTGATTTCGTCTTCTTGTTGTTTATTTAACTCGTAGAGTCAATCTGTTTCTTCATTAAAAGCTAGACTTCGAGTCTTTCAAATTTCGTAGAACATGAGAAATATTATTATTTCAGCAAATGATTCATCATCTTCATGAATGAATGACGCAGCACTTGATGATTTCGTTCGTGATTTCAATGAATTAACATCAAAGATTTGAGAGAAATGATTTTGAAATTCTTCAGAACACTCTTCAGTAAATGAATGACTAAACATGATGAGATTTGTTTGAAAAAGAATTGAATGAATGACAATGCTTGATGATTGAAAAAGAAAGATGTATGAGATGATGTTTAATCTTCAACAAAGAAAATGAGATTTGTTTGTTGATTGACTTGATTGATTCTCTAGCAAACAACGAAGATTCTTTATCATTGAATCTATCAATCGATTTGATTCTTGAGCGATTCACGAAGATTCTTTATCATGATTCTCATAATCGAGTGAACTTTGTATACTTAATGAGTGATAAGTAGTCTAGCAATTCAAACAGTCTCGTCGTTGATTCTATTCAATCTTCTAGTGTTGTTCTATCTTTTGATTGTCGTCGATCATCAGGTAAATGAATTTCTTTAGACTCATTCTGTCTAGATGAGTATGTTGAATGAATAATGAGATCAGTATCGTGTGATTAACGAATTCTTAATATAATGTCAGAATCGTGCCTAGATGATACAATCAATGAAGATCAGGATTGATAGTGCTTGATCTTTAGAGATAGCTATAACTGAATATTAAGAATACAGAAGAAGGTTGATACAAAAGCTTCTATTTATGTAATGTTCAGAGGCTGCGCTAGGCCCGAAAGAAATGTGTTTGTGACACGGGAAGAATGTGATGTAGGTGAACAAGGTGTTGGTGAAAGAAAAGGGTGTTGGGGAAGGAAAAGGGTGTTGGGGAAGGAAAAGGGTGTTGGGGAAGAAAAAGGGTGTTGGGCCATATCTGGGCCAAACCTGGGCCAGATCTAGGCCAGATCTCGGCTAGATCGTTGGCTAGCCCTAATCAGCCTTATCAGCCTTGGTACGCTCGTAACA
>JAABUK010009916.1_pt1 | contig 12869 bp, 12 predicted proteins | sample 5559141 | NCBI WGS metagenome assembly JAABUK01 (sample SAMN10711869, study PRJNA513367) | rock metagenome | isolation source: Antarctica rocks | place: Antarctica: Victoria Land, Pudding Butte nord | collected 2016-01-03
TCCCGCCGCCGCGGCCGTCCGCCGCGACGGGTTGGTCACAACCTACTATTGCGCCTCAGCATCCGAAAGTCGGACGTGCTCCGGTTCCTCACCGATCCCAGCGTACCCTTCACCAACAACCTCGCGGCACGAGACGCACGGATGATGAAATTGCGCCAGAAGGTTTCTGGCGGTTTCCGCTCCGACGGCGGCGCCAAAGATTTTGCCGTCATCCGCTCGCTGCTCTCGACAGCCAGGAAGCAAGGTTGGGATATGCTCGAGACACTGACCACTCAGCCCGACCGCTTGATCGATGACCTACGCATGGCTTGACCCCGCTGAGAGACCTGGGCAGTTACGTTTTTTTTAGCGTCCGCCCGATGGTGTTGTCGCTGGCGCGGGTGACGATGTTCAGTTCGACGACCTTGCCTTCCAGCATCTGCAGCGTCCATCGCGCATAGCCTTCGGGTGGCGTCGAGCAGGCGAGCGCGATCAGCTTGGCCTCGCTAGCGCCGTCGAATATCCGCTGCCTGGCGGAGTTCGGAGAGCGCCTGGGTGTCAGCACGCCATCGACGCCTTCCTCGACGAGTTGCTGACGGACGCGCGCAACTGTCATCACACTGCTGTCCAGACCCGAGGCGATCTGGCTGTCGGTCCATGCCTCGCCAGCCTCGGACGCGTCGGCCTTTAAAAGGATGCGCGCCCGCAGCAGCTTGCGTGCCGAGTGCTTGCCAGTTCGGATCAGCACTTCCAATTGCTCACGCTCTTCCGTGCTCAGCGTGACGACATACTTCTTGACCGCAACCTGTCTCGCAGACACCGAATCGACCTCCACCCAACGAACCGGCCGCCGATTCAAAGAAACCTGTCACTGTCAATGACGAGGGGTACTAGCCTTGTCTCAATCGGGCAGGTCGTCCGCCCGGGGCGTGATGCCTCAACACAGGTGCACGCTGCCCGACCCAACTCCATGAGGTAAGCGATAAGAGACTAGCGCGCGTCGGTCAGCCGCCTAACATCCGAGACATGGACTTCCCCATTTTCGCTCCGTCGCCCGATAATGCAGGCGGCAACGTCGGCAAGCCCCAACTCCCGCTGGCGCGGAGCGTCGGTTACCAGATCCGCCTCACGCACCGGCTGATGCAGCGCGCCTTGCAGGCGAGGATCGAGCGCCACGGGGTGACGCTGGGCATGTGGTATTTCCTGCGTGTGCTCTGGGCGCAGGACGGGATCACCCAGAGCGAACTCTCGCGGCGCACCGGCACCATGGAGCCGACGACGCTCTCGGCGGTCCGGGACATGGAGCGGGGCGGCATCGTGGAACGTGTCCCGGACCCCTCGGACCGCCGCAAGATCAACGTCTTTCTGACGGAGCATGGACGGGCGCTCGAAGCCTTGCTGCTGCCCTCGGCCATCGAGGTGGTCGAGACCGCCTTGGCCGGGATGACCCAGCGCGAGGTCTCGATGCTGCTCGACCTGCTCGCCTGCATTCAGCAGAACTTGCAGGAGTAAGGACCGGGGGCAGCGCGAGCCCCCGGCTCGTGTCAAACTTGCGGCTCGGACTTGCGCGGGTTGCTGGCCGCAGCCGCCAGGATCGCGATCAGGTCATTTTCCGCCGCGGCCGGCGATTGGTAGCGCGGCTGTGTCGTTACGAACGGGATTGCCGCGTCGTGGGGGTTATAGATCTCGAGGAAGTATTTGCCGGCCTTCTCGTCCAGCACCGGCTCGATCCTGATGAGCGACATGACATTCTCCTTGTCCTGCTACGCCGGCACTGGGCCGGTCTGGTGATGCAACGGGACCTCCCGCCCTTCGCGGGCTGAGACCAGCATGGCCCGGCAAATCTCGTCCGCCGTCAGGCTCTCCTTGTTGGAATGCAGCACCGGCGCCCCCTCGCCGGTGGCGGCCAGATGGTCGATCGCCTTCGGGCACGTGACCGGACGCGCCGTTCCTCATCGCCGCGTCTCATCAGCCCGGCCCAAAATAGAGCGCCTAGAGATCGAGCACCAGCCGGTCGGATTTCGCGCGCGACACGCAGATCATCACCTCGCCCTTTCGCTCCACCTCACTCAGCACGAGATCGCGGTGGTCGGCCTCGCCCTCCAACAACTTGGTGCGGCAGGTGCCGCAAGTGCCGCTCTCGCAGGAGCTGGGCATACGCCGCCCGTGGGCGCGGACCGTCTCCAGGATGGTTGTGCCGACCGGCACCTCCAGCACCGGCCCGCCCCGGCCGATCTGGATGTGAAACGGGGCGTCGTCGGCCCGCGGGCGCACCAGGTCGGAGCCGAAATCCTCGAAGTGCACGGCCGACATAGGCCAGTGCCCGGTCATGTCGCGCACCGCGTCCATCAGGGCGCGCGGACCACAACAATAGATGTAGGCCTTGGTCGGCTCCTCGAACACCGGCCAGAGATCGAAGGCCTTCTCGGGGTCGCCCTCGTCGTGGTGGACCGTTACCCGGCCCGCGAACTCCGGGCCGGCGAACTCTTCCAGGAAGGCGGTACTGACCGGGCTGCGCGTGAGGTAATACAGGTGGAACGGCTTGTCGCCTGTCGCCCGCAAGTAGCGGATCATCGACAGAATGGGTGTGATGCCGATGCCGCCGGCGACGAAGATGTAGCCCGGCGCGCTGGTCACCAGCTCGAACAGGTTGCGCGGGGGAGCAGCGCGTATGGTGTCGCCGGGCCTGACCTTGTCGATCAGGGCGACAGAGCCGCCGCGCCCCTGCTCCTCGCGCTTGACCGCGATCACGTAGCGGTCGCGCTCGTGTGGATCGTTGGAGAGCGAGTAGTTGCGCCTGGCGCCGCCGGGCACCTCGACTGCGAGATGCGAACCCGGCGCGAAGGCCGGCAACTCGGTGTCCTCGGGGTGGCGCAACTCGAACAGCTGGATACCGTCCGCGGCGGGCTCGGACCGCGCCACGCGCAGCGTGAGCATGTCCGGCAAATCGTCCGCCATCGTTGAGCCTCCCCCGCCCTGACACCACGGCCCAAACGCCACGCCGGTCATGCTGTCTCGCCGCAGAAAGAGTTAGGCAACTAAGAGGAATTTCGCAAGCAGAAATTGCACCGCCGCCTGAACGGACGCTAATTCATGCGTCTTACGAGTTGTTGCACCGTTTCCTCGAAAAGAATACTCGACATCGGCACCTGGGATGCCGCATTTAACCCTTAGTCACAGAAGGGCTATCAGGACTGGCCGGGCTAGGCCGGCACCGGCCTTGGACATGCGGCATCGCGGGAGGGAGTGGGACATGCTGACCTACGAAGAGAACCAATTGCTCGTCCGGATCGAGGGTGACGCCCCGATGGGCCAGCTCATGCGGCGGCACTGGGTGCCGGCGGCCCTGATCGAGCAAGTTGCCAAGCCGGACGGTGCGCCGATCCGGCTGCGCCTGTTCGGAGAGGACTTGGTGGCCTTCCGCGACAGCCAGGGGCGGGTCGGCGTGGTGGCCGAGTACTGCCCGCACCGCAAGGCGTCGCTTTTCTTCGGCCGAAACGAGGAGTGCGGCCTGCGCTGCCTTTACCATGGCTGGAAGTTCGACGTGGACGGCAAAATCATTGAGATGCCCTCCGAGCCGCAGGAGAGTGGCTTCGCCGAGCGGGTTAAGCACAAGGCCTATCCCACGCAGGAGGCTGGCGGCTTCATCTGGGTATACATGGGTCCTGCCGCGGAAATGCCGACTTTTGAGCCGCCACCCTGGGCGCCCACGCCGGACGCCAAGGTGTCCGTCGTCCGCATGGACCTGCCCTGCAACTGGGCGCAGATCATGGAAGGGCAGATCGACAGCGCCCACTCCTCCTCGCTCCACTCCTCCGATATGCGCCCGGCGCGCACCGAGACCGCGGGCGCCTCCGACACCCACTGGACCCGGCCCAGCACCGACAAGAACCCGCGCATCCAAGTGCAGGTGACGAACTACGGGATGCGCTATGCCGCGATCCGCCGCCCTATCAAGGGCGCGGCCACGCACGACTACGTCCGCATCACCACCTACGTGGCGCCCTTCACGGCGCTGATCCCGCCGAACTCCTCCTACAACGTCGCCAGCGTGATCGTGCCCAAGGACGACACCAGCACGTATTTCCACTTCATCGCGTGGGGTTACGGGGACACGGTCATCAGCCAGGGTGCCTGGCGCAAGTTCTGCGTGGCCGAGCCGGGTGTTGACCTGGACCAGGACTTCAAGCCGGCCCTGCGCAACGCTGCCAACAATTACCTCCAGGACCGGCAGGCGATGAAGGACGGCAACTTCACCGGCCTTCCCGGCATCCCGAACCAGGACATCGCCATGTGGGAGTCGATGGGGCGCATCGCCGACCGCACGAGCGAGCGTCTCGGCGCCTCCGACATCGCGGTCATCCAGTTCCGCCGGCTGCTGCTCGACGCTGTCGGGCGCTTCCAGGACGGCGCCGGGCCGCTCGGCCTGGTCACGCCTCACCTGCCCCAGGCCAAGCTCCGGTCCTACCAGGGCATCGTCGCCAGGACCGAGAACTGGCGGACGCTGGGCGCTGAGGCTGAAGAGGTCGCCTACCTCGAAGGCATGGAGGAGGACGAGACCGACCGGGAGATGGCCAGCGCGGCCGATTGAGCCGGCTCACGCTCGCCGCCTACCGTGATCATCGCAGGAAGACCGGCCGTAGAGCCGCAGCACTCTTGGGAGGACCTATGCACCCATCCACACGCCGCAGCCTGGCCGTGTTCGGCCTGCTCTGCGCCTGGCTTCCTCTACATTCCCTGCCGTCCCGGGCCGCGGAACCATACGACATCAACGTGGTCCTGCCGCTGACCGGGGGCGCCGCTTTCCTGGGATTGGCCGAACAACGCACGCTGCAGCAGTTCGAGAAGCTGTCCGCGGCGGGGGAGGGAATCGGCGGCCGCCCCGTGCGCTTCGTCTTCCACGACGACCAGTCCAGCCCGCAAAACGCCGTGCAGCTCGCCACCCAGATCGCCGCGGCCAAGCCGGCCGTGGTGCTCGGCTCTGCCGTGGTGGGAATGTGCAACGCCATGGCGCCGCTGATGCGGCGCGGCCCGGTGATGTACTGCTTCTCCCCCGGCTTGTACCCGGCGCCGGGCGGCTTCGCGTTCAGCTCCAGCAACGCCACACGCGACCTGGCCGCGGCGCAGCTGCGCTACTTCCGCGCGCGCGGCTGGACCAAAATCGCGGCCATCACCAGCACGGACGCCTCCGGCACCGACGCCCAGAAGCACATCCGGGAGCTGACAGCGGCACCGGAGTACAAGGACATCCAGCTCGTCGCCGAAACCACCTTCAACCCCACCGATGTGAGCGCCGCGGCCCAGGTCCAACGCATGAAGTCGGCGCAACCCCAGGCCGTGATTGCCTGGTCCACCGGGGCGGCCGTGGGCACGGTGTTCAAGGCCATCCAGGATGCCGGGCTAGACGTGCCGGTGGCCACGACGGACGGCAACATGACTTACGCGCAGATGCGGCAATACGCCGACATCCTGCCGAAGCAGCTCTACATTCCTTCGCCGGAATGGCCCCGCAGCACCCGGCCCGAGGTGCCGGCCGCGGTAAACGAAGCCAAGCGGCAATTCTTCGCGGCCTTCGAGGGCGGCGACACACAGCCGGACGCCGCCTCTTCCTTCGCCTGGGACCCGGCGCTGCTCGTGGTCTCCGCCTTGCGCAAGCTCGGCCCGGGTGCGACGGCGGAGCAGCTGCGCGACCACTTGGCCAAGCTGCAGGGTTTCGCCGGCATCAACGGCATCTACGACTTCGTCCGGGTGCCGCAGCGCGGCCTGGACGACTCCAACGTGGTCGTCACCCGTTGGGACCCGACGGCCAAAACTTGGACTATCGTCAGCCACCCGCGGGGGCTGCCGCTCGACTAACGGTTGGGAGGCCGAAACCATGACCGACTTCCTGCAAATCGTGGTGGGCGGGCTGCTCGTTGGCGCCACCTACGCCCTGATCGCCGTGGGGTTCTCCCTCGTCTACCGCGTCACGGGGGTGATCAACCTGGCGCAGGGCGCGTTCTGCGTGCTGGGCGCGCTCGGGGCCTGGTCGCTGCAGGCGGCCGGGTTGCCGGTCTGGGCGGCGGCGGCGGCTTCGATCGTTGCCACAACCGCGCTGGGCGTGGCGCTCGGGGCGACCAGCTTCGTGCCCGGGATGACCCGGCTGTCCAACGCCAACATGCTCATGCTGACGGCGGGGCTGCTGACCCTGATCGAGGGGGCGATGCTCGCGGTGTGGGGCAGCCAGCCTTACGCGCTCGCACCGTTCTCGGGCGGCGGCCAACCCGTGCGCGTGCTGGGCCTGCTGGTGCCGTCCCAGGGCTTCTGGGTTGTCGGAACCGCGGTGCTCATCATCGCCCTGCTGCGATACTTGCTGGCCCGGACCACGCTGGGCCAGGCACTTCGGGCCTGCGCCGAGAACCCGACCGCGGCGCGGCTTATGGGCATCTCCGTGCCGCGTATGACCTTGCTGAGCTTCGGCATGGCGGCCTGCATCGGCGCCATTACGGGCGTGGTGGTGGCGCCAACCACCTCCTTGCAGTTCGACACGGGGCGCCTGTTCACCATCTCCGGCTTCATCGCGGTGGCTATCGGCGGTATCGGCTCTTTTCCCGGCGCCATCGCGGGCGGACTGCTGCTCGGCGTGGTTGGCCAGCTCGCCACCGCCTACGTCTCCTCGCTGTTCAGCAGCGCAATCGCGCTCGGCCTGCTGCTGCTGGTGCTGATAGTGAAGCCGAGTGGCTTGCTCGCCGGCGCCGCCGCCCGCCGGGGTGACGTGCGCGACGAGGCCCGGGTCTGGACGCACATCACCCGGCTGCGCCCCGGGGTGGCTTGGGGCGGAAGCGCCGTGCTGCTGGCGGCGCTGCTGGCGCTTCCGCTCGTCATCGGCTCACCTGGAGTACTCAGCGGGCTGGTGATCGCGGGCATCTTGTTCATCGCGCTGGTCGGGCTGGACGTGGTGATGGGGTATGCCGGGCAGGTGAACCTCGGTCAGGCCGGGTTCATGGCGGTCGGCGGCTACACGTCCGGATATATCACGACCCAGTACGAGGTGGAGCCAATCCTGGGCATGCTGGCCGGCATCGGTCTGGCGCTGCTTTGCTCGTTGTTGCTGTCGGTGGTGACGGTGCGGCTGCGCGGCCTTTATCTCGCCCTCGCCACCCTGGCCTTCGGGCTGCTGGCGGACTCTTTCGCCGTGGGATTCATCGACATTACCGGCGGCCCCTCCGGGCTGGTGGGCATTCCGTCCTTCGCCGTGGGCGGTTACGAGTTCGACACGCCGGCTTCGATGTACTACCTCGTGGTCGCGGTCGACGCCCTGCTCGTCCTGTTGCTCGCCGGCGCCATGGGGTCCGGCTTCGGCCGCGCCTTGCAGGCGATCCGCACGGACCAGTTGGCGGCGGCGGCACTCGGCATAGACGTGGTGCGGACCAAGATGGCCGCCTTCGCCATCTCTTCGGCGCTGGCCGCCGTGTCCGGCAGCCTGCTCGCCCATTTCTTCCACTTCCTTTCACCCGAGATGGTTGGCACGGCCCGGTCGCTGGAGTTGGTGGCGATGCTGGTGGTAGGGGGGGAGGGCACGCTCGTCGGACCACTGCTAGGCAGCGTGCTGCTCACCATGCTGCCGACGGTGTTCCAGCCGCTGGCCCTGTACAAGACCCTCGCCACCGGCGCGCTGCTGGTGTTGAGCTTCCTTTACCTGCCTCAGGGCTTGTTCGGCGCCGTCGCCGCCTGGCTGAACCGCCTCGTGGGCGGGGGCGCAAAGCACACCTCCGCCCCGCTCGGCCAAGCGAAGGAGCGCGCCCCATGACCGCCGCACCGGCGCTCCACCCGGACCAGGACCTGGCCTTGCAGGTGATGGCGCTTAATCGCTCCTTCGGTGGGCTGCGTGCCACCTCGGACGTGTCCTTCGATGTGGCGGAGGGCAGCATCACCGCGCTGATCGGCCCGAACGGCGCGGGCAAGACCACCTTGTTCAACCTCGTCACCAACCTGTTCCCGCCGGAGTCCGGGCAGGTGCTGTTCCACGGCCGCCCGCTCACCAGGCTGACGCCGGGCCAGATCGCGGGACTTGGCCTGATCCGCACCTTCCAGTCGGCGCGGGTCTTCCCCGGCATGACGGTGCTGGAAAACGTGCTGGCCGGGCGGCACCGCCTGCTGAGCGGCGGCCTCCTGTCCAGCATGTTCCGCCTGCCCGCAGCCCGGCGGGAGGAGCGGGACCTCACCGCCCGCGCCGAACGCCTGCTGCAACTCGTCGATCTGCTGCAATACCGCGACGCGCACGCGGTCGAGCTGCCGATGGGCGCGCAGAAGTTGCTGGAGGTGATCCGAGCCCTGATGGCCCAGCCCCGGATGCTGCTGCTGGACGAGCCGGCCGCCGGGCTGAACGACACCGAGACGGAGGAACTGGCCGCCCTGCTCCGCGCCGTACGGGAGAGCGGGATCACCGTGCTGATCGTCGAGCACAACATGTCCCTGGTGATGAACGTGGCCGACCAGGTGGTGGTACTGGAGGCCGGCCGCCTGATCGCCGCCGGCACCCCGGCGGAAGTGCAGGCCAACCCGCGCGTCGTCGTCGCCTATCTCGGCCAGGAGGCGGCGTGATGTTGGACCTACGCGGCGTGACAGTCGGCTACACGGCCGACCCGGTGTTGCAAGGGATCGACCTCTCGCTCGCCGAGGGGGAGATCGTCACCCTGGTCGGCGCCAACGGCGCGGGCAAATCGACGCTGGTGAAAACCGTCTCCGGCCTGATGCGCCCGATGGCGGGCGAGGTACGCTTCGAGGGCAAGCGCATCGATCAGCTCAACCCCGCCAAGCGCCTGCGCCTCGGCATCGCGCACGTGCCGGAGGGGCGGCAGGTCTTCGCGGGCATGACGGTGGCCGAGAACCTGCGCCTCGGCGCTTACGCCGCCGGCGCCTCTGACCCGGTCGCGCGGGCCGAGCGGCTGCGCGAGGTGACGGAGCTGTTCCCCGTGCTGCGGGACCGTATGGACGAGGTAGCCGGCAACTTCTCCGGCGGGCAGCAGCAGATGCTCGCCATCGCGCGCGGCCTGATGTCGCATCCCCGGCTCGTGATGCTGGACGAGCCTTCGCTCGGCCTCTCGCCGCTGCTGGTGGCCGAGGTGTTCCAGCTCGTGCGGGCCTTGCGCGATCGCGGGCTGACGGTGCTGCTGGCCGAGCAGAATGCGCGCTCGGCGCTCTCCATCGCCGACCGCGGCTACGTCATCGAGAACGGGCGCGTCACCCTGTCCGGCCCGGCGCACGAGCTGCTGAACTCGCCCGAGATCGCTGGGCGCTACCTCGGCGTCGGCGGCACGGCGCCCGCGGCGGGGGGCAGCGCACGGCTCGCCGCCCAGCTGCGCGAGTGCATCGGCGCGTCTGCCTCCCCCACCAGGTAAGGAACCTCAAGCTTGGCCAAGCTCCAGCTCTCCGTCGCGGTCGGCGACTACGACCGCATGCGCCCCCTGATCGACGGCTCGGTGCAGATTGACGCAGTCGACCCGCAATTCATGTTGCTGGAGCCGGAGGAGATTTTCTTCCGTGCCTTCCGCCACGCCGATTTCGACATCACCGAGCTGTCCCTTTCCTCCTACTGTGTGAAGACGGCCACGGGCGACTCGCCCTATATCGGCGTGCCCGTCTTTCCCTCGCGCGCCTTCCGCCACACCTCCATCTACGTGCGGACCGACCGCATCCGCACGCCGGGCGACCTTCGGGGCAAGCGCGTCGGTGTGCCGGAATACCAGCTCACGGCCAACGTGTGGGCGCGGATGGTGCTAGACGACGACTTCGGCGTGGCGCCGTCCGACGTCACCTGGCTGCGCGGCGGCTACGAGCAGCCGGGCCGGGTGGAGAAGATCACGGTCAAGCTCCCGCCCGACGTTCGGCTGGAGAACGTGCCGGAGGGTGCCACCATCTCCGGCATGTTGGCCTCCGGCGAGCTGGACGCGGTGATCGGGCCTCGTGCGCCCTCCTGCTTCGACCGGGGCGAACCGAACGTGGGCTACCTGTTCGCCGACCCGCAGGCGGCGGGCGCCGACTGGTTCCGCCGCACCCGCATATTCCCCATCATGCACCTGCTCGGCATCCGCCGCACCCTGGCGGACCGGCATCCCTGGCTGCCAGGGGCGATATTCAAGGCGTTTGAGCAATCTAAGGCCGTGGCGCTCGCCCGGCTCGGGGACACGTCGGCCACCAAAGTGACGCTGCCCTTCGTCGAGGAGCAGCTTCGCGCGGCTCGGCAACTGATGGGCGCCGATTTCTGGCCATACGGCCTGGCGCCGAACCGGCACGTGCTGGAGCGCTTCCTGCGACGGCACCACGCGGAGGGCCTGTCCTCCCGCCTGCTCGCGCCCGAGGAGCTGTTCCATCCAGCGGCCCTAGAGACGCACAAGATCTGATGGCGCACTCCGACGCCGCCCCCGGGATAGGATCGACCATGAGCGAGCGCAGGCTACGGCTTGGCGTGGCGGGTCTCGGGCGCGGCTTCATGCTGATGCTGCCCACCCTGGCCCGGCACCCGCGCGTGCAGCTTGTGGCCGCTGCCGACCCGCGCGCCGAGGCGCGGGACCAGTTCGCGCGGGACTTCGGCGCACGCACCCATGCCACCGTCGCGAAGTTATGCGCCGACCCGGCGGTGGAGGCGGTGTACGTCGCCACGCCGCACCAGTTCCACGTCGAGCACGTGACCGACGCTGCGTGGGGCGGCAAGCACGTGCTTGTGGAGAAGCCCATGGCGCTGACCCTCGCAGAGTGCGGGGCGATGATCGAGGCGACCCGCCGCGCCGGGGTGCGCATGGTGGTCGGCCACAGCCACTCCTTCGACGCACCGTATCTGCGGGCGCGGGCGATCATCGAGTCCGGCATGGTCGGTCGGGTCCGGATGATCTCGGCGCTAAACTACACGGATTTCCTTTACCGGCCGCGCCGCCCGGAGGAGCTGGACACCGCGCGGGGCGGCGGCGTGGTGCACAGCCAGGGCGCGCACCAGGTCGATGTCGTCCGTCTCCTCGGGGGCGGCCGGGTGCGCAGTGTGCGCGCGGCCACAGGGGCGTGGGACCCGGCCCGCCCGACCGAGGGCGCTTATAGCGCCTTCCTGACGTTCGAGGACGGCGCCTTCGCCACGCTGAGCTACAGCGGCTACGCCCGTTTCGACACGGACGAGTTCCAGGGCTGGGTAGGCGAGGTGGGCCAGGAGCGCCAGCCGGTATCATACGGGGCGGGGCGGGCGCTGTTGCGTCGGGTCGCCACGCCGGAGGAAGAAGCGGCGCTGAAGAACACCCGCGCCTACGGCAACACGCCTATTGCAACCCCGGCGCCCGCTGCGCTCCCGGCGCAAGCGCTGGCCCACAACCATTTTGGTCTGGTAATCGTCTCCTGCGAGCGCGGAGACTTGCGGCCGATGCCGGGGGGCGTCGTGGTGTATGGGGACGAGGCGCAGCGCCTCGACCCGCTCGCCCGACCCGTGGTGCCGCGAGCCGAGGTGATCGACGAGCTGTACGACGCCGCGGTGCACGGGCGTCCGCCCGTTCATTCCGGGGAATGGGGCATGGCCACGCTGGAGGTGTGCCTGGCGATCCTGCGTTCCGCGGCGGAGGGGTGTGAGTTGGAGATGGCCTACCAGGTCGGGGTCCAGAGCTGATGCCTGGCTGGTGAAACCAGGGTGCAGGACACCGGTAAGGCGCTCGCGCTAGTGTGGTGCACGGATCGGGGATGCGGGCGCATTGACCCCAACCCCGTCCGGGTTCAGGCGATGCGGACGTAGGTCGGGCGTCCAAGCTCCAACATGCGGTTGAGCGCGTGGACGGCGACCGCCACTTCGGTCCCCTCCAGCCGTATTCCACCGACTTTGCCGGTGGAACCTTGACGGCTTCCGCCCGGCGCTCATCCGTATGCGCGCGCAACTCGTCGCCGATCACCTGTTTCCACCTGCCCATAGTGGCTTCGATCCGGGCACGTTTCGTGTAGCCCGACGTTTTCTGCCAAGCCATTCGACCGTGCTCGACGATGTGCTGGACGTGGCGGTCGCGCTGTGTCGGCGCGGTCTTGGCCGTATTGCTCGGCACGGCCGTCACCCACGGCGGCACGACCACGGCCGCCGTGGGATGGCGCTCGGCGACGCTGGCGTAAACGCGGTCCTGGTCGTAGGCGCCGTCGCCCGTGAACGACGCCAACGGTCCTGCCACTTGGTCAAGCAAGGGGTCGACCTGGGATGCATCGTCGGCGTCTTTGGGGGTCAGCGTCGCGGCCACGATCTGGCCAGTGCCGGCGTCCATGCCGAGATGCAGCGTCCTCCATGACCGGCGTGTCCTGGTGCCATGCTTTTCACGATGCCGGGATGGGCGCGGCGGAACGCCACCAAATATCGCGGCAGCCAGTAGCTGGCGATCGTCTGGCTGGCCTGCACCGACAGCGTTCCGCGCTTCAGGCCACCCAACTCCGAGAGCACCAGCTCCGCTGCCTCGGCTCGGGCCAGCACAGCGCGGGCTTCCCCAAGAAACAAGGTGCCCGCCTCGGTGAGCACGATGCCACGGCCGACGCGGTGGAACAGCTTTGCGCCATGCCGCGCTTCCAGGGCCGCGATCGCCGCGCTGGCCGCCGATTGCGCCAGGTTGAGCGCCTCGGCCGCCCGGGTCACGTGCTGCCGCTCGGCCACGGCGACGAATACGCGGAGCTGCTCTAGTACCCCTCGTCATTGACAGTGACAGGTTTCTTTGAATCGATGGCCGGTTCATTGGGTGGAGGTCGATTCGGTGTCTGCGAGACAGGTTGCGGTCAAGAGGTATGTCGTCACGCTGAGCACGGAAGAGCGTGAGCAATTGGAAGTGCTGATCCGAACTGGCAAGCACTCGGCACGCAAGCTGCTGCGGGCGCGCATCCTTTTAAAGGCCGACGCGTCCGAGGCTGGC
>JAABUK010009917.1_pt1 | contig 12869 bp, 13 predicted proteins | sample 5559141 | NCBI WGS metagenome assembly JAABUK01 (sample SAMN10711869, study PRJNA513367) | rock metagenome | isolation source: Antarctica rocks | place: Antarctica: Victoria Land, Pudding Butte nord | collected 2016-01-03
ATTTGGCTCTGTAGACAGAGCCACTGGACCCCCGCCCCAGCAGGTACCCCACCTCCACATCATCCCAACCCCCAACCACATCTGGCACCACATCAGTCAGAGTGTCAGATACACCAGCTCACAGACGCTCACAGCGTGTGCAAACACCGTTCTGCAGCTGTGGGTGAGTGAGCAGATGTCATCATGCAGAGACGCATGCCTGATCAGACGTCTGCTGCGATCACACATCTATGCTCATACAGGTTTGTAGTCATCATGAACAGTGACGATGCATGGATGTTGACCATGAACGGTGACTGCAGATTTGCAGGTCTGCAGGGTGGCTGCTGTACAACAGAGTCACAGATGCTGTGCTGTAGCTGTGGTACTTCTTTTAGACTCTTGCAAGGGACAGATGCAACAGCTCCTGTGGGAGGCTTCATGATGTGGGCATATTATGCAACAGTAGAGAGCGAAGCACATGGTAGCTCCAGTCTAAACACTGGCCTAATGATCGCAACATGCTGACTGTACACTTGCTTTCTCCCAGCATTTAGAAGATGATGTGCAATAGCTTGAATGCCACAATGCTGTCCACTCACCGACTGTCCCAGCAGACACAATGGAGGATCCCGAGGGCCAGTTCTGTGCTGCAATCCCACTGCTTGCTCTACTGCTTCTCAAGCTACTGTGCCCAGCAGTGTCCATCTTGGAGTGTGTCTTCTCTGAAGCCTTGTGTCCCGTCCTCCTCAGATGCACAAACCAGTGCTTGGCCACCCCTGTGTCTTCTTCATTCAGGCCGCTGTCCTCTTCTACTTCGTTGGGGAGCCAGGCTGGGGTACCCACCTGGGTACCCACCGGCACAAAGCGCTTGGGCAACGTTCCATCCCCAGGCCTACATACATCACAGTTACATAGTAAGCAACGTAGTAGGCAATGTAGTTACACAGTTAGCAACACAATTACACAGTAGGCAACACAGTAAGCAACACAGTTACATAGTAAGCAACACAGTAAGCATTGTTGATGGCTATTGCAATGGGCTGTCTGGTCTTGCTGTGGCCCCAGCTCGGTTGGGGACTCCCCCCTTCAAAAGGGTGGTGATTTTCCCAGGCCCAAAAGACCTTGTGGACATCAGTGCAAGCATTGCTGTTGCATGGTCACAGAGAAGAGGAGGTCGTTTGCAGGAGTCAAGCTGACATGAAACTGAGGACCTTCACAGGATGCTGTCCTTTCTTCAGTTTTGTCTGAAACACAAGCTGACGTGCAACTGTGTCGGCTGCAGTGCCAATATCCTGATGTGACAGAACCCATCAGACATGGCATGCAGTCTTCGGCCACAAGGCGCACACTGCTATCGAGGGACAGCAAAAACAGAAACTCCAAAAACACCTCCCCCATGTCGAAACACGTTTGTACTGTCCCCAGGCAATTCTGAATCTGTATTTCCAGTGTAGGGATGACGCTTTTGAATTGAGAGAGATGTCTTGGGATTCAGAAGAGCTGCCCATACCTGGAAATCACGACGCTGCTTACCAAATAGCAAACCAGACTTTGCTTTGACTGTCAGCGCATGGTATGTTGTATTTTTGGAACCAGAGAGAAGATGATTGAGGGTTGCCAGGTGGAGCAGCAGTCTTGCACATTGAGATGGGACATATAAGCTTGTAAGCTTCAAGTCATTCAAGGGCAGGCAAGGTGATGGAGATACCTGAATTCAAGCTCTAGGGGTTCCCCTTCGGGGTGGAAGCCAGAGGGGTCAGTCACAGCAGCCTTCACCTTGAAGGGTACCCCCTCTGCTAGGGTGGCCTCAAACAGGGACTCTGGTGATGCCTGCAGACGCACATACTCACATAGTCCAAAGTTGCATTGAAAGCTCCATACGGCTGTGACTGGCAACAGACAACTTGGTTGGTAACTTATGAATCAGTTTCTGATTGAGCACAATCTGCATTTATGCTTTGCTTCATTTTGCAAGCAACCATACGTGCCAGTGGAGAGTCACTAAGACGCAAGCCCACGCCCTAGCTGAACAATCAGCCACAACGTTTTGTGGTGCTGTGAAGGCCATGATTGCTTTGACATCCACAAACAAAACAAGTACATGCAGCACACCTAGCCACACATCATATCACTTCTGTCATACCACTACCATGCAAATGCAGAATGCGCAGCTTGAATCACAGGATCACATTGAACAACGGCTCATATTATCCAGGATCTCAGAATAAACCTACTGAGCACATCTCTTGCAATATCTGGTGCAGCTAAATGACTGTTGATGCACGCTGCAGAGTTGCGAAGCCTCAGGGGAATGACATACCACATCTGGGACCTTGAACAAACCTACTGAGCACATCTCTTGCAATATCTGGTGCAGCTAAATGACTGTTGATGCACGCTGCAGAGTTGCGAAGCCTCAGGGGAATGACATACCACATCTGGGGCCTTGAACAAACCTACTGAGCACATCTCTTGCAAAATTTGGTGCAGCTAAATGACTGTTGATGCATGCTGCAGAGATGCAAAGGCTCAGGGGATGACGCGCACCACATCTGGCACCTTGAACAAGTCCCACAGGGATTGCCCCTCGCCTTGCTTGCTGTCAATTGCTGCGTTGTTGCAGTCGGCATGCAGCACCGTCCAACCCGGCCTGCTTGTGTCGATCACCATCAACCCAACATCTCTGTTGCTCTTCATCTGCAGCACAGTACATCACTGGTTGCTGCTCAACGCAAGTACAAGGTCAAAAGGCAGGCTGCATCACTGAGATCTCAGCCTGGCTTGACTCAGACCTCAGCCTGGGTCTGACTCAGAGCTCAGTTTGGGCATAGTTCAAAACCCAGCCTGGCTTGACAAAGTTTCAGCCATCCCTGCAGTTCTGCCTTCCGCATGGTTACCCATGCACACCTGTATATCGTCAGTGCGCAGTTGGGTAATGCGCAGCTTGTCTGTCTGTGAGGCTTGACCAACATCAGCATGTAGCACCACGCACCTAAGGGTGCAGTACCACATCATACACGTCTCATGCAAAGCTGTGCTGATGCTGCACACAGCAGGGTCAGATGCTCACCAACGCCATGAAACTCTTGTCTGCACAGCAGGATCAGATGCAAGTGTTCAAGTGCGTTCTAGACTGTCTTGGTGTCTTCCACATTTGACGTTTGTCTTCTTCTATGTGTGATCAAACTTGCTGGCTGGATAAAGCATTGTCCTCTCTCTCTCTCTGTCCCATACCTTTGGCTGCAATGGGAGATCATAGTCGGCTCCTGCCAGGCCCTCGATCTCCCTGGCAACCAGACCAGCCACATTCACCATGAGCCTTGTGGAGGAGGCAGCCATGGCGTGAGGCTTGGTGTCCAGTGCACACAGCACCCCCACTCTGTAGCCATTGGCCAGCACAATGGGCGTGCCAATGTAGCTGCGGATGTGAGGAGGCTTGGCAACGACGTGGAAGTCCCTGAACCTGTGAAAGCTCACAACGCATGTCAGCCTCACATTGTGTCAAAGGTGTGTGAATGGTGTGGAGAGTATTTGGATGGCAGATTGTCTGAGAGGATTTTGGTAAAGCCACCAGAGCTGCAGATGGCTCACTCTGTTGCCTAATTTGTGTTGAGCTGTCAGGCAACATGATTTTGTGGGGCCTTCATGCAAAAGCCTCAGCAGAGCAAAGGTGCAGCCAAGCATTTCATTCGTTCATTCGCTCGTTCATTCATTCATTTGCTCATTTGTTCATTCATTCGTCCCTCCATCCATCCATCCATCTGTTTGTTCTTTCAATCAGACAGACAGACCGACAGATGGACAGATGAATACTCTGATACAGACAGACATGCAGACCAACAGACAGACACACACATGCAGACAGGTTTGCAAACGGAACAGAGAACTGTTGTTCAGACGGAGAAATGGCGTGACTACTGTAAAAGCAACACGGTAGTCACCTAGCATCCTTTGTCAAATCCTCAATCATGAGCACTTCTGGGGCATCTGGCACAAGTGCCCAGGCACAGGGTGTATACTGCCTACTCAGCTCCTTGAAGGGCAGGGCTGCACCAAAACGCCTCGCATAAGATTCAAAAACACTAGATCTGCATGCTGAGTTGCTGTACTGACCACAGGGCAGAAAATAAATGTCGCATGTGAAAAGCCGCGTGCGTAGACAGACAGGATAAAGCTCAGCAGTATGCAGAAGCTCCAGACGGTGGTATGTGGGGCTGAATGATGCATGTGGTATGCAGAGCATTGGCAAGACAGAATCAGAGGAAAACGGAGAGTGTGGTAAAATGACGATTTGATTCACAGGGTCTGCCTACATCTACAAAGCTGGCTAAATAGAAGTGGACCAGTGCATGATACACTGCTGCATAACCAGCATAGTGTGAGCAGGGCAGCAAGGGTAAGTTAGCCTATTGTTTGGCAGCAAGAGAAGTTGCTCAAGGCAGAGATAAGACATGGCTGTCACCGCCACCTCACCTGCACTGGTGTTGATGATCTGGGCGCAGTTTGCATCAAACAGGGACAGCAGAACCAGTCCCCGCTGCAGAAACAAACATGATGTCAGTGTGGCGTCAGTGCAGATGAAATGCATTTCATATGTGTTGCGCTGTTAAAACAGCTTCAGGGAGTCTGCAAAGACAAAACAAGGAACAGATGGACTTGACATGAGACAAAGTTATAGGGTCATTGCTTGCCATTGCAGCAGTATGCAGGACTTTGGAGAAACGACAAGCAAGTGTACAGCCCATGGCCCTCTTGTCCAGCAAAGTTTTCTACTTCTTCTGCCTGATCAGAGCACAGCAGCTAGGTACCTGATAGCAAGTGCTGATCAGATCAACATAGCGCTGCAAGGCAGGATTTGGTTCCTTCCCGATCAGCCTGAGCCTCTCAGTTGCTGCGAGGCGCTCTGTTTCATTGGCTGGTTTGCCACAACCTGGCCAAGGACTCATGACTTTACAGATGTCTCCACAAGCCACTGGCAGATAAGGTATGTCATTTTGGTGTGGAGCCTGCTCATTGTCACCCTGCAGTTACATTCTGTCTTTGGGGGAAAAGGTGGGCGCAGTCACACGAACAACATTTGACATATCAGGTAGAGATAGTGGGTTGCAGATCAGGTGCAGTGCGATTTTGCCCGTATAACTGCTACGACTTGGAGACCACTCGCCTGTGTAACAGCTGAAACGGGTAGCCCGTTAGCAGCTGCCGCTCCCGCCTGTGGCAAGGGCACCGAGCGTTGACCCGTGTTTCAAACAGTGTGCAGAGCGTCTGCCCACAACGACTTTTAGCTCTTCTGAGACAAGCAGCTGCGATGGGCTGTTGCATTTACCTTTGTCGTCGCTCCGTTTGTAAAGGAGCCTTTACTTGCTGCCGGAGAGGACACCACACACCCCATGACACCGTTACGTCAACCAGCGAGCAGTGAAAGACGCGCTTTCTCACGAATTCACGACGAGCACGGACATGCTATGTCTTCCGAACTCGAGCAATCGTGACATAAGAAAAGCCGTTCCGCTTTGCTTTGTGATGCACAAGGTTGGAAACCTTTGACTTGTGTAAAAAATCTTTTCCACGGAGCTTACACGTCCTCCGTGGCGAGCGTTTCAGGCTGAAATTCAGCCGCTGAATCAATAGCTTCATATAGACCGAGCGCCGCTGCACGAGCAGCTGCTGGCCCAGGTGGCTGCAGGACAAGCCCGATCAAGGATTGTCTTCGTCCAGCCGCTTTGCTTGTTTTTGGTACTTTTCTTCTAAAGTACGTACCCGTCTGCACGTCAGCTGGTTGCTAGTAACAGGTCATATAAAAGCTGCAAAACAGGTTTTGTGGAACGCATTTGCCGAGCCCTGTACATAGTACACATCAGTGTTTCGTAAACCTTTTTTAATGTCATTGCCGTCATGAGCGATCTTGTGCAAACCAACCTGCACAGACTGATCAACAAGTCGCAGAAGCGCAGGTACTCTGTCTGCGACAACTGAAGGCAAATCCACAACCAGTTTGAACTTGCTTGTACCTGCTCAGCAGGAGTGCACCCCACGAAGACGAGCCGTGTCCCGTCCTTAAGAGGCCTTCTTTACTTACACGCTTAGCAGACTCAGGTGATCAGAGCCAGCCTGTAGGAAAACGCACACAGCCTGTGCATCAGCTCAGCACCCTCGCAGAGACTGCAGCCCGCAGAGGCACTTGTCAGCCATCAGCTGCATCAGGCCAATGTCCTGTCTGCGGCGATCACATGGCTGCAGATCTACTGCCAGCTCATGTAGAGCAGGAGCTCAGCGTACTTGCAGACGAAGATGCAAGCTGCACTTTGAGCATGCCAAATGCACAAGCTGCTGCATCTACGCAGCCTCACAGACCAGGTCCAATGCAGCCCTTGCAATCCTCAGCTAGGCGCCCAAAGGCCATGAGGAAAGCTGAGTCAAGTCATCAGCCACAGCACAGCAAGGTACTATCCAACAATGGCATCGTGCATTCCAGGACTTGCTCTACAGGCTTTCATTGCAGAACCTAAGCCTTTAGCACAGAGAAATCATGAGGTGGTTGCATGACTGTGGCAAGGCAGACGTTCAAAATGCATCTCAGGTTGCAAAAGGGCACATCAAGGCTGAATCACTCAATGTGCCTCAGTCAATCAAGTCCCTCAGCATTCTTCTGATGCTGAGCTTGCAGGTGATGGTGCTAGGGGGTGCTCACAATGACATCCAAGCCAATGTCAGCCATGGCAGAAGATCCAAAAGGTGTCAGATCAGACCGTTCAATCATTACAGCAACGGTGGAGGGACCTGGGTATGCCCGTGTTGCTTCTTATGACACACTTGATGTTACAACAAGACAAGCTTGCATCCTGTAAGCATGACTACAAACATAAGCAAGCCGTGTCAGTCCACAACATGTTTGCATGCCAATCAGCTGTTGTTCTATCTTTTGAAAGTGTGTGGAAAGCGAGACATTTGTGTGTATTCAACTGCTCCAAAGCTGTCAAGGGGGGAAAAGGGCCTGGATCACTCGACCCCCGGCACAGGGACCAGACTTTGTAGCGTTGACTGCACTCATCCACCCTGAACCCAGAAGTGCTTCAGATCAGGACTTAATCTCTAAAATGACTGCAGGACTCTGACATGGTAGGGCTAGATGGACTCACCGAGCCTGACAGCACTTGGGAAGGCCGCGGTTCCATTTCCTTGGGCAGATGACATGCTGTGACAGCAGACATCCATCGGCTTGCAGACACAGACACAGACTCACACAGAGATGTATGACGCCCCACTTTGTCACACCAGAATCGTCAGCAGCGGCTGCGTTTGGCAATGTGAAAGAGTGTTTCGCAGAAACTCATTGCATTGACAAGCATTACTCTACATGCCTGGTACTTCATCAGAGGTCTGCCTGTACAGTGGAGATTTGACAGGCTTTAGCTCCAGATCTCAAAGGTCAACTTTGAATCCTGCGTGTCCCAGACTTTCAGCTGCTCTGTGCTTGGGATCTCAGCAGGCGCTTTCATCACCACACGGAATATGCCATAGAGAATACAATGCAAGGGTTATCGCCTAATATCTATGTTGTTTGCATAGTATGTTGCTTTCACTGCTCACCATTGGAATGTCCATTGATTTGTTCAACTAACTTGTGTGCAGCATAGAGCAACACTGCTGGGTGGAGTCTGTGCAGCACTGCCGAGCAGCACAGTATGGGATGAGGATTTGCTGCAAATGCATGTGTCAGGTGCTTCATCTGTGCACTTGAAACATGATATATAGTAAACCACATGGCATATAGCGAAGAACGCACTAAATTCGTCTCAAAGACACAATACAGCACAGTGGCCCACCTTGGGCTGTCTGCGCATGTTTAAGGCGCTCAAAGTCACATGCAGGGCTGAATTCACCAGGTTGAGACATCTCTGATCAGACTCATGAGTTACACTTTTCTGTGCCTTTGCAGTCCTGATCAGATGCTGACTCAGCATACATTGATAGCCACCGGACTACCAGTCCAAATGAGAAGGTTGAAATGGCAAACCTCAATAAAGTCCATCAATCCAGCAACAATTGTGTACACGATATACATCAGAATAGGTGTGCTGCGTCAGATCAGCATCTTTTGCAAACACATAAAGATTGTCATGCTCCTAGACCAAGAAGTTTTTGTCTCTTGATAATGGGAACAGGTTCAACTTGGCCTTGCATAGCGGAGCCCAATCCTGTTCCTGCTTCCCAGCCCATGCTGACCAACATCTTGCTGCCAATGTTAGTGCTGTCAAGAGCAGGTGCATGGATCTGCCCTGTAGCCGGCCCTTGCTCTGCATCATGGCTATTTTGCTGATAGCTGCCAAAATTCCTGTGCTTCTGCTTCCTCATCTGCTTCTTTGCCATAGAGCATGACCTTTTCTTCTTCACACCAGCACTATGCGCTGCAGGCTGGGCGTTTTGTGTGGCTGTGCTGTTTGCTAGCAGGTTGTTGACCTGCAGCAAGAAGCAACCACCACCAAGGGATGTCTTTGACGACAGAAGCAGCTAGTTGTACGCTGCTTGTTGCAGCCATGTGAATAAGTTTCCATGCAGGCAGGTGAGCAAGCATCAAGGATGGTTGCTGCCAAGCATACCTGCTGTTGCTTGTGCTCATCTGGAAGACACGTATGACATGTCTTGAACAATGTTATTCCAGTTCTGCCACAAGCTCTTGGCTCAGCTCCATACAATGCAGCCAGAGCCTTTACCTGTCAACAAATGAACTCAGTACGCAGCCTGTTCACAAGGCGTGAGCTGCACTGCACTATGCGATGATGCCTTATCATCAGTGATGCGCTGGAGCAAGTGTTATTCGTACCTCTCGTTTCTGTGCCTTGCCAGTGTATCTTGGCAGTTCCAAGCAATCTGCTGCGTTTTGCTGAGTGAAGGAGCCAAGTCGGTTATTTATTGTTCTCAGGTCAAATGCAGGGGGTTTGGAACCTTTGACTTTGCTCTGCTTTTTGTGCTGTAGTCTAGCCTGTAAGCCTGGAGGCTTGTGAGACGGTACAGCTGTACTAGAATACGGAGGCACAGCCTGAAGGCGCAGAACCTTGTTCCACCACTTGTCTACTGACGATTCTGACGGAGGATCTGCTTGTTTCTCCGGGGAAGAATCGCACGCCTGCTTCAATTGGGTACTGTCTGCCTGAACGTCTGAACAGCCTTGGTCCAGGCCTTGGTCAACACCCGAAGCGCTTTCAGGTACAGGGAACAAAGGATCAGTCGAAGCGCAGTATGCTACAGTGCATGCAATGTGCCGCCATTCAGAGCCATTACTGCCCGGTCGCCTGTCCTTTCTAGGCGAAGCAAACATGCTGCATCACGAGTCTGCTCTCCACAAGAGCTCAACTTGTGCTACACTTTTGTTTGCTCGTCTTGATTGGGACTCTGAATTGCAAGTTTGGCTGCACTCCTTCTCCTGATTCCAGATCCCGAAGGTCAACCTTTGCGCAGAGTCTCAGGGCACCGTGACCAGTCATAGCAGCGAGAGAAGCCGCATGTGTTGACTCCGACTGTGTCACCCTTACATCGCCGCAGCACTGGCGTGGCTAGCTGCTTCTGAGCTCGCTGGATACCATGTGCTCTGAGCTTGTCGCCTGAAGGCCCTGCATACTGATTAGACAGCTCAGCCCGCCATCTAAAATGGGACCGTCCACCATGGGTGCTTGGTATGTCCCGCTGAAAAAGCGTCTTTTGACCGACGAGGTGCGGTTTCCAGCTACGAGAGCTCTAGGGTTGGTCCTGATGCTCTCTGCTTCACTACCACAAAGTTATCAACGTGATACTGTCCTCTACAGGTGCCGGAAGTTTTCCAATATGGTGCTTTCAGGCAAGACAGAATGCCAGAGCTCCCCTTGAAGAACTATCATGGGAAGACCTGCTTTGTCAATGCCGTTGTGCAAGTATTGGTGCACAACCCATACCTTAGAGAGCAGGGCAAGGAGCATCTCGGCCAGCTCTGCCAATGCAGATCCTGCCTTCTATGCTACTTGGGATACTGTGTGCATAGTGCATACGGCAACACAACACAGACGAAGCTGGCTTTGCCAGCATGGATGATCCAGCACGGCTTTCAAAAGCTTGCAGCTGGAAGTGAATACCAGCAGGCACTCAGTCCTGAGCGTCAGGTGATCATTCTGTTTGTTTGCCAGTTTTGCAAAACTGAGCGTCGAACAAGCTGAAATGCTTCAGGTATAGAATCGCATGACTCTTGCTGACACAGGAGGACGCACATGACTTGATCCGGCAGTGGCTGGATGCAGCGCAGCGGCAGCTCAAAGGCTGCATCACGCAGGTATGACTGCAGCTCTTTGTGTTCATCACACTCAGTAGCGACTTGCACATGTAGTCCAAGTCGCTACAGGTACAGGTGGTAACTGCTGCAGCTGTTACTGCAACCAACACCTAGCATTACGCTGCTCATGCCTGTAGCCTTGCAGGCAGGTCATCAACATCACATCCTTTGCATGTTACCTGAAACATCTCCACAATGTAGAAACGCGTTTTGACTATCCCCAGGCGTTTCTGAGTTTAGATTTCCAGTGTAGGGATGACGTTTTCGAAGTAAAATAGATGTTTCTTTCCACACTCCAGATTGAAAAGAGGTGTGACATGCAGGCCCAGAGGACCCCCCTGGAGTATATCTTCAGCTGGGTTACAGAGGACCGGATTGAGTGCCAGGGGTGTCACTACCAGGCCCTGCGCCATGAGGAGAGCATGGACCTGAGCCTGCCCATCCTCAAGAAGGACGTCGACCAGTGGGGCAAGCGCCGGCTTGTGGCCTCTGTCCAGGAGGCGTTGTCCATGTACACAACCAGGGAGGTCATGGATGCGAAGAACAAGTACAGCTGCCCTTGCTGCAGCACCAAGAATGGGTAAGCACACCCATGCTTTAATGAGGCACATACACTTGCCAATGTCAGCACACCTGTTGATGGACACTAGCTGGTGCCATGGTTTGGAGATTCACAGTACGTGTGATAATGGTACTCATATGATGCATGTGCTGATGTCAGCCAGGCAGGTGCCACACCAGTCTTGCTATTGTGATGAGCTACAACACAATCCACCAAAAACATCTTCTTTGATCTTCCGGATGTGCTGAATGATACTCATGTACAACGAGTACGAACGAATCAATGAATGACTGAATGGTCAAGCGCATGAGCGTGTGAACAGATGATTGAACCAATGATTGAGTGAATAACTGAATAACTGTTTGAATGAGCAAGTCAGCGATTGCATGGATCAAAAGCTGGATGAATAGGTGCATAGCAAGTTTGTTTCAGTTCAATAACACCTATGGAGATTTGTTCTTCATACAGGGGGGCAGTGACTCAGCACCAGAGTATTGCAAGACTGGTTTTGGCAAAAAGCATTCCCTACTGTTCAGTGCTGCTGTGCAAAACAGGTACACAGCACTGTTGTGACAGTTCAATAACACCTATGGAGATTTGCTCTTCATCCAGGTGTGCAGTGACCCAGCACCAGAGTACTGCAAGACTGGTTCTGGCAAAAAGCATCCCCCTTTGCTCACCACTGCTGTGCAAAACAGGTACACAGCATTGTCATGTCAGTGCGACTGCACCCATGGAGATTTGCTCTTCATACAGGTGTGCAGTGACCCAGCACCATTGTGCTGCAAGACTGGCTCTGGCAAAAAGCATTCCCCACTGCTCAGTGCTGCTGTGCAAGACAGGTTCATAGCAGGTTTATTTCAGTTTAATAACACCTATGGAGATTTGCTCTTGATACAGGGGTGCAGTGACCCAGCACCAGTGTACTGCAAGACTGGTTCTGGCAAAAGAATTCCTCACTGCCCAGTGCTGCTGTGCAAGACAGGTTCACAGCACTGTCATGTCACTGCAATTACACCTATGGAGATACGCTCTTCACACACGGGTGCAGTGACCCAGCACCAGAGTACTGCAAGACTGGTTCTGGCAAAATGCATTCCCTACTGTTCGGTGCTGCTGTGCAAAACAGGTACACAGCACTGTCATGTCAGTGCAATTACACCTAAGGAGATTTGCTCTTCATACAGGTGTGCAGTGACCCAGCGCCAGTGTACTACAAGACTGGCTCTGGCAAAAAGCATTCCCCACTGCTCAGTGCTGCTGTGCAAGATAGGTTCATAGCAGGCTTATATCAGTTCAATAACACCTATGGAGCTTTGCTCTTCATACAAGTGTGCAGTTACCCATACTCATTGCACTGCAGCACTGGTCATGGCAAGATGCATACCCCACTGCTCAGTGCTGCTCTGCAAAATAGGTTGACAGCAGGCTTGTGTCACTGCAATCACACCTATGAAGATTTGCTGTCCATCCAGGTGTGCAGTGGCTTAAGAACAGGGCACTGCAGCACTGGTTTTGCCAAAATGCATTCCCCATTGTGCAGTGCTGCTCTGCTGACAGCAGCCTGGTGTCACTGCAATTACACCTATGAAGATTTGGTCTTCATACAGGTGTGCTGTGACCCACCACCAATGCACTGCAAAACTGATTTTGGCAAAATGCACTCCACACTGCTCGATGCTGATCTTCCAAACAGGTTGACAGCAGGCTTGTGTCACTGCAATCACACCTATGGAGATTTGCTTTCCATACAAGTGTGCAGTGACCCAGCACCAATGCCCCGCAGCACTGGTCGGGCAAGATGCATTGTCCATTGCTCAGTGCTGCTGTGGTAAACAGGTCGACAGCAGGCTTGTGTCACTGCAATCACACCTGTGGAGATTTGCTCTCCATACAGATGTGCAGTGACCCAGCACCAATGCCCCGCAGCACTGGTCGGGCAAGATGCATTGTCCATTGCTCAGTGCTGCTGTGGTAAACAGGTCGACAGCAGGCTTGTGTCACTGCAATCACACCTGTGGAGAT
>JAABUK010009918.1_pt1 | contig 12867 bp, 17 predicted proteins | sample 5559141 | NCBI WGS metagenome assembly JAABUK01 (sample SAMN10711869, study PRJNA513367) | rock metagenome | isolation source: Antarctica rocks | place: Antarctica: Victoria Land, Pudding Butte nord | collected 2016-01-03
GCACCCACAGCCATGCCAGCTTCTGCTGAAGCAAGAGCTGCCAGGTCATTGATGCCATCCCCACAATACATGCATGTCAGTCCCAGCCCCTATAGCACACATCACACACTCTGTGTGACTTCCAAAGACAAGGGTCACTGCAGCACATGCATGCTAGACCCAGGCCCTGCATCAGACAAGCTCTTTGCTTTTTGAATGGCCACTGCAGGACATGCATGTCACGTCTCATTCTTCTTGAAGCACATGAGAGTGCTTCTGCTGTCACCTTTCATCAGGCACATGGTAATTCATTGCAGTATGTACACGTCAGGCTTCAGCCCTTACCAACACATGTGAAAATGCTGTCGCTATTGCATTTCATAAGGCATGCATGCCAAGCCCAGCTTGTGTAAAGCACATTACGAAGTCTATTCAAAGACAGGGGAGGTAACAGGGGAGGTAACATGGGAGGTAACAGGGGAGGGACCATAGGGCAGGGTCAGAGGGAGTTTTGCGCAGCACAAGTAAGGAAGCGTGCTAGGTCTCAGGAAGGCACAGCTAGAAGGGCGGAAGTGATATACACATGAGAGGAAGAAGGCAGAAAGTGTGGAGGTTAGTTGGATGGGAGGCCACAACAAGGGGGTGGCAAGGCAAGCTCATATGGGGCAAAGGAATGGAGGCAGAGGCACGGCACTGAGGGGTATGGTGGGGGCTGAGGGGGGGGGGGCACCAGGCGAGAGGCAACAGGCAAGTGAGTGGGGTGAGGCTGATTGACTGTCAAGTGGAGCATTAAGCTGGACATAGTCTGCAACGTCTCCTGCATACATCATAATCAAAAGGTGCTGTCAAACAGTGATCACCTCAACAAAGATCCAAATGAAGATAATCACTGTTATGCTTAGATGCGTGGCACACATGGACTTGATGCTCAGTGCTGTTGGGCAGAAGACTTTGAGGTAAACGTCGCTGCAGTGACAAGCTTGCTCTGTCTACGTGAGTTTTTTTGTTACTGCAACTGCCCAAGTGTGTCAGGCTCTGACAGCAGCAGCCACATGGGCTGTGACTGAGGCTGACCATGTCAGCAAGCTTTGCTCATACTCACGGTGGGGACCCCACACTTTTGCAGTATCAGTGAAAGTCTTCTTCAAAAGGATTGGGCAAAAGAGCGTGGTGAAAAGACCTGCTATTGCTGCTGCGCAGACACATGTGAAATTGGCAGCAGATTCAATGTTTGTGTAATGTTGTGGACATGTTGACGTTCATGCTGAGCGTCCCTCTGACAGCTCTCTGATGCATTGCAAAGACAAGGCGGCCTACTTTCGGCCTTACTCTCCTGGCAGGGGTTTTACTCTCCCCTCAGCTGGTGATCAGCTTTGCATATCACTGTCTTATCTGCTATCTTTACTATCATCTACATTGCTGTTATTACTTTACTCAGAAGAAGGATGAATGGCTTACTGGCATGTAGTGTGGCTGTGCATGCTCATCACCGCTATCAGGGCTAAGATACAGACCTGTGCCGCCCAGCAGGTCCATGACCTGCGCCTTTTGATGGCTTCGCATGCGTGCACAGACGACCAGACTGCGCATGACGGCCTCCACCAGGGGTGCATCTGCTTTCTGCAATAGATGCCGCAATGCAGGCCCTGTCACGCAGCACCGCACAGACCCCTACAACAGCAGTTGGGTACCAATGTTCTGAGCTAAAGAATAAGAGACTATGAACTGTTTGATGTCAACCTCATGCAATGTAGTTTCAATGGGAGATGCCAAAAATGCATTCTGTCATGAATCAAGCTACCCGCCGCTTGCCACAGACATGCGGTTCAAACATGGCTGATGCATGCCACTTATTCAGTTTTGCAGCTTGTGCAGAACATGTCCCGGGTGAGGACGCAGTTAACACAGGTGGGCATCACGTGTATGGGCGGCAAAGCATGGTATGTGATGGCACAGCAGCTGACCTGAGCAATGGTGGTAATGGCAGTGTGTGGGTCCATTTCCTCACAAACACCGCCTCTGTCAAGTGTGAACATCAAGTGCTGACAAGAACTGCTGCCTGTCTTTCCCCCAGGGGCCTGCAGGGCTGACCCGGGCTTGGGGTTGGGGGCTGTATACTGAGCTACTGGTACAGATGCAGATGCAGATCTGGCCCTCTCTGACTTAGCCTCCATGACAATCACTTGGCTGTCCATAGCGATCATCCCCACCCCTCTTGCCACTGCAATGGCAGTGTGTTGGTCATCCCCTGTGATCATCATTGTCCAAATGCCCCCCCTGCGTCCATATCACAACATATGAAGACTTGTCATGGTAATGGTCTCCTGCTATGCAACTGCAGCAACAAAATGCACGCATGCAGCGTGCTTTGTAACACAGAAGAGGCCTCAGCCTTCAGCTAGCTGCTGCTGTGCTAGGTGTGACTTGTGATTCTGCTCTTGTGGAGTCAGGCATATACTCAGGCATGGTAACGCCACTCGACATGTACCAAAACAGTAAAGTGGACAAGGTACATGGCGATGGCTGCATGCATTTTGCCCTATCTGGCAGACATGCTGATCTAAGCAAAGTGAACAGAAAGCGGTGTTCAAATGCAAAGCACCTTCACTGACAGCAGGTTGCAGCAGCAATTCTACCTCAGCTGCAGCATGGGCATACCTCACGCCTTGAAGACTCACCAGGGCAGCTAACAAAGTTGTGTGGGCATGCCTTGAAGACTAATAAGGGTAGCTAACAAAGTTGTGTGGGCATGCCTTGAAGACTAACCAGGCAGCTAACAAAGTTGCGTGCAGCAATGGCACAAGTGAAGGCAGCGCGTGTGTACCGTTCCTGAAGGCTGGTAATGGCCGGTCTGGAAGACGAGTGAGCACTGTTAGACAGCACAAGCAAAGCCAGCAGGTCCATGTGACCGCACTCTGCCTCTGCTTCTTGCTGACTCATGCTTGCTAGCCGTTCGGCAGTCACCCGTCTCAATGTGCCAGCTGCTAGCGCCAGCAGCCTGAAGCTCTGACCAGCATACTCCAACACAACCTGCACCCATCAGTGTGTCACAACAATTCCAATTTGATAGTAATTCATTGACTTGGAAGTAACGTTATTAAGAATGTTTCCAGGTCGTTCTGCTCTGGACTATCATTGGTGATGTTGAAGCACTCAGGTACTTAACTGCTTGAGTGAGCAGGCACAGGCGTGTGAGTGTCATCCAACTGCTGTGAAAGTGGACCATCCTTCTGTTCATGTGCCATGACTATGGCAATGGTCACTGCATACAGTCGGGCAGTATGCTGCAGAACCATGCCCAGATGTGTGATACATGTGCCGAGCAGTCTGGGCCACATGGGTGTAGCACATGATGCACCTGATCAAAGTCTGATGGCAGCGCCCCTCTTTTCACAAGCCCCACGACCTTGTGGGGGGCGCCCCTCACAAACAGCAGCGCCCCGTCTGGTGACTTGTCACGCACAATCACACCAGATCTTGTGAGGGCGGGGTCAAACTCAAACCTCTTCAGGACGTGCAGAGTGCGCAAGGAGGCAGGCCGGCCATCCAGCGCTGCAAGAGGCAGTGTCACATGCTCGCGGTCCTGCATGGCAGGCCTCACATCAACCCAATGCTACGACTGCATTTCATGAAATTATGTCAGTGCAATTCTGGCTGCTGGCATCAGATCAAGTGTACATCATGCGCTGCTTCACTCAGGATTGTCAATGAGAAAGATGTGCAAGCACTCTCCTAAGCAACTAAATTGTGCAACTTCTAAGTGAGCTGGACAACCTGTACAGACGCAAGGCTACAGCACAGGCTGCTGTCAGTCCGCGCACGCATAGCTGCAATGCCAGCAGCATAACAATCCCTGGCAGATATGCATGCACTGAAGTCGGACAATGACATAGCATGTCCGCAATCCCTTAGCAACCGTATGATGGCTGTCTGGATGAACATTTGCATCTGACAGTCTGCAGCACACAGGTTTTCAGACTCAAGCCAATTTTTGACTCACCAAGAAGCGAGCTTCAACAGCTTTGAAAGCTTGCTTGTCAGCGTCATCTCCTACCAGCTGGTTCCTGCCAATGAGCGTGAGGGAGTTGCAGACAGCCAGTGCTTGCTTCAGGCGGTTGGGCCAGCGCATGGCCATAGACTGCAGCCCTGTAAACCTACCCTGCTCCACTGGCACCAGGCCATGCAGCTCAGGCTGCAGTCACAAGCCAGCAGGCAGTCACTCACAACCATTGAGGCAGGTGATGGGCCTATATATGCATATATATATATGACAAGCATGGAGACAGTTGGTGTTTGCTTGGATGTGCTTTGAGGCAGCAGGACTCTGCAGGTCTGCCAAGGGGGCAATTTGGCAAGGTCCAAGATACAAGAACAGGGACGAGTGTCTTGCGTATGACAGCGAAACCAGCAATAATGAGGCATGGTCTTGGGACTGACAAGCATTGAGATGCTTGCATCACGCAGGGTTGCTTCAATTCAAATTAGGCATCACAAAGCAGAGTAGAGTCTGAATGCAATGTTTCGGTTTCATTCAACGTTAAAGACTGCACATTGCTTGCAAGATACCCAGGCTAAGAGGCAGCTTGCAGGAACGTGTCAAGGACGAAACAACAGCATGACAATATGATACTGGTGCTCTTGAGTTGTGACCTGTCTCACAGACTGTGACTGTGATGCGTGACCCAGCAGCACGGTTGGCACAGATTTGAGCGTGGTCGCAAGATTATTCATCTCTTGCTGCATGCATCAAGGTGCACTTCCAGATCACTTGAGAAGAGAGTGCTTACCACACTGCCTGTCAATGTCCCTGTCTTGTCAAAGCAGACCACTTCGACAGCTGCAAATGTCTTCAGCTTGGCAACCATCAGCACATCTATGCCCCTCTGTTTGAGTCGTGCCATGCATGCTGCATTAGCTCCCAAGATTACAGTGGGTACCGCCACTGGTACAGCTGTCATCAATGTGCCAAGGACCATGGCAACATACTCAGATGCTGAATGCTTGTTGTTCTGGAAGTGAGGTACAGCTGCTATGAGGAAGATGCACAGCTGGAGGATTAGCGCAAATCCACAGAAGCTAAACAGATCCTGCACTCACAGGCCCATTCAGCTCGACGAGGAGTTGAGGAGGATTTGGTGAGCCAAATGCAGGTATGCATATCACCAAAAGAACTGCAGCTACGCAGCAAGCCAACAATGATGCCTGATGCGTGATTGTAGGTGGTGCTTCAGACTCTGGCTGCTGACATTCTTGACCAGCTGCTTGCTCACCGACAGGAATGGATCTTTGGTAAGACTCAGCTCATGCAATGGAGCTACAATCTGGCGCAGCATGTTTCCCATGGTCGTCCGCAAACCTGCACAGCCATGCATGTCTACTCAACAACAGCACAATACAACTTCTGTAAGCTACAGCCAAAAACAGCTGGACTTGTGTGAACTGCTGATACATAGAACAAGATGAGTGCGCTCGGCATGGGTCAACACTGCTACATTCTGCAGCAGACTGTAATGTTTGTATTCTATAACTGTGTGCAGATCCTGCAGTGCATCTTGAGTGAAAAGCATGCTCACATCCCTGAAATGTCTTGTCAAGCCACATGTGGAGTGAATGGCCTGTCGCACAGATCCTCAGTTTAAGTGCGTCACATCATGAATGACTGTTGGGACATCAGTGACAGCCGTATTGTGCCTGAGCAGCCGCATAGATGGCAAGCAGGAATGCATGGCTCACCTGTTCTGACCACCATCCCTAAAACCTCATCATCTGTGGCGCTATCTGCCCATGTCTGCAGCAAGATATCAGCTTAAAGGTATGTATTTTTATTGTTGCTGGTCTTACCAATTATGTAGCCCAGCACAACAGCTGTGCCTGACAATGTGCGAAGAACATGCATGTAGAGATACAGACAACACAGACTGGTACAGGAACAGTGCCCGTTTGATATCACGCATGCTTAGATCCACCATGCAGCAGTGTAGAGGTCATGGCACTTGATCACATCAGCTAAATGCTCTTCATTGCCTAAGTGTGCTGACGAGAAGCGCCTACCTTGTACACTTGTACCAGCGTGAATGGTGTGCGAGTGGTGAGTGTCTGGGTGATAGGCATGCCCGTGCCCCTCATTATGCGCTACAAAGCTGGATTTACGTACTTGAGCAGCCTGTATCAAAACGTCGGCCGCACGCTTCAGCCAGATGAAAGGCGTGCACAGGCAGTGTGCGCAGACAAGACAACATGCAATTAGTGCATTGCTCTGCGTGCAATGTAGAGCTGGACACAGCCAAAAGCAATGCTGCTAGTGATTGATGCTGCAAGCACTGTGTGCAGGGCAACATCCTCTAAAAGGCTTGTGCCAGGGGATGTGATAGTGGTGCTGCCTGGTACTGCAACCTGTGACTTGGTACTGCTGCAAGGCACATGTCTTGTAGAGGAGTCCAACTTGTCTGGAGAGGTGAAGCTCCTGATGGACTTAAACATGGCAATGTGTAGTGTCGTGTTGTTGCTGTAGGAGATGTACAAGCAGGCACGGCCTCTGCTTTGCATCATGTTTGCCCACGAGGCATCCACAGTCACTTGGAGAAGAAAGCAGTGTTCATCTGAGAAACTGCAAGTGATGCTCAGGCCACACACACACACTAACCAGTTTGTACAACTTATCCAGCCTGAGTGCAAGATGAACAATGTTCTGCAGCTTCTGTGTACAGCCACCTTGTACCAATCATTGGCTGTTGAAGCTTGTCGATGATGTAATGATGGTATGCTGATGTGATTGGCAGGAAATAAGATTGTGACAGAACAAATCAAGCACAGAATCATTGACAGCAGAACAACTCCACTGTAAGCCCTACAACATGAACCAGGTCTGACCTGACTCGTCCAGCAAGCACAGTTGGAATGAGGCGCTGCTGCCCAACAGCGTGGAAAAGCTCTGAGCGCTTCTTGTAAAGCTTGTAGGTGGAGACAAAGCTTGAGGTAAGCGTCATGTACAGCAGGCAGGAAGCCACCATGTAGTACTTTACATAGAACATGCAAGCTAGCTCAAAATACTGCAGGCAGCAATGAAGACAAGGTGTGAGGGCTTACAGATGACAAGCTTGCTCAGCATTGGCAGCCATCTCATGCCAACACTCAGGGCACTTCATACTTGCTGCAGCTGTATACTGACACGAACAATACAGTGAGTGCAGCATTACAGTCAGGCTGTAACATCTGGATAAGACACAACAGCAAGACAAACAAGGCAGCAGGAAGGCAGCAGACAAGATGCATTGTTCAAGCATATAGGATGACACATTGTGTTAGCTGCAAATGAGGAACATGCTGCCTTGCTGTGAAATGAGATATGAATGCTTCAGCGGACCTGGACAATGAAAGGGGGGTATGCAAGGACAGCGCCAGCCAGTCGCAGCATGCTGGGGCGCACAACAGACATGTCGTTCAAACCATACAAGCGGATTGTCTCATTTCTGTGCCTTCTTGACATGGGACACAGAGATGACCACTCTGCTCCTGCAAGATCATGCATGCAGTCTGACCCAAACATGAGCTTCGCTTTGCGGAGTGCTAGCTGAGCCGCCCTTGAGCTGTGAGGACTTTTGATGCTGATGCTAAACAAGCATGATGTTACGGTCACTGAGCCAGCAGCAGTGTAAGGTGCATGTGCGTGGGCTGTGTGGAAATTTATATCATTTTGTTCTGCGCTGCCTTGCAGTGTGGTGTGCTGACACATGCCCTAAAGCATTGCTTTGCTGTGTCGCTGTACGCAGTCAACGCACAAATCAACAGCATCACAGCGCAACCGCATATATGTCACAGTAAGACTGTGCACATGACAGCAAGTCGACAGGATGAGCAGAGGCTCTACCTAATTCGATGCGCTGAAGAGCTTTCTGGGCATTGTGTATCCAGGTGGATGCACTGACAGGCATGTCCGGTACTCCTTTGAAGTTGTCTTCGGCAGCGTCATAGATGTACACAACCAGCAGCAAGCCGATCAGATGTACCCAACAGCACAAGAGGCAGAGAGGGCAGACATGCTTTTCATTGATGAAAGTCAGCAGTGATTGTGTCTGTTCATGCAAGTAGCAGCTGTGTAACAGGATATTGGGGAAAGACCCACAAAGTCACCTCAGGTTGCAGGGCATTAGCAATCTGGGGTGCAGATGCACATGCCATGCACCTGTTGGCTGTCTATGCAGATGCAAGCAAGACATACACATGTTGCTGCATGCTGACCTGTCTTTGGGTTGCAGACAAGTAGGAGTCCTCCAGCACTGGCTGTTGCAGCACTTTGACAAGCTCCTGGCGTCCAGTCACAAACTGCAACAACTTTTGCATACATCAGTGCTGACCTTACACAAATGCTGAAGGCAAAATGAATCACATCTTAGCGTGAACATATTGCGCTTTGCTGAGAGAGCAATTCTGCAGGGTCCACAGTCTGGCTTGCAGATAGCGCTGGCCGACCACCCACAGCAGTCCACCGGTGAGGATTGTTAGCAGTGGGTACAATACTGTGGCCCATCTCCTTGTGGTATAGCCCACAAACTGCTGAACAACCTTGGGGTTGTGGCCTTCTGGCATGCTCACCTGCACAGCTTGTAGCAGGTCTCACCATGTTCAGGCTGCAGCGACCATAGCATGAAGCTTGGGGAAAATTCGCACCTGGACCACATTTGATCGCTCACACAGTGCTTTGTGCAACTAGATCAGCGAAGCAGGAATAACGACAGCACTGCTTGCTCTGCCGCTCCACCTGTTTCTGTGACACTGCAAAGCAACAATTGAGCAGACAAACAAGGCTGAGAATCAACCCATTCTTTCGATGAGCTTCAAGTATCGCCCAACAGCAGACCATCTTGTTACCGTACTCTTGTTGAAAGACCCAGGTCTTGTCGGCAGGTCTGACGTTGACTCTGGCTGCATCGACCCATCTGAGCGATGTCTCATCGGGAGTGCGAGAAACATGGAGCACCACGCTCAGATGTCGGAGACCATGTGTCACCCCAGCGCAAGTTGCTGTGGGCATCGAGTAACGAGTCGAATATTTGCTCGAGCTCCCGAGATCTTACACGCTGCCCGTCGACGTCCACCGTGTGCGTGTGTCGCAGTTCACAGGTGAAGCTGGCCGCCAGATCTGGCCTCTCTTCCGCTGCACCAGCGAGCGCATCATGGCGCCCACGCCCAAGACCGGCCTTGCCGCTGGGCTGAACAAGGGTCACGTAGTCACAAAAAGAGACAAGAAGGTCAAGCCTTCCCACAGCAAAGGAGTAAGTATGCAGCACATCCACAGGCAGTTGCTACACCAGCCACGATCTTTGGTGTTCGTCCAGACTTCCGCATATCCCAATAGTCACAGTGGTTGCGGCCTGATATCTACATTCTGTATGAGAAGTTCTGCTGCTGCAGAAACTAGGCAAGCGAACAAGGCTCATCCGTGAGGTGGTGAGAGACGTTGCAGGTCTTGCTCCTTATGAGAGGCGAGTGTCAGAACTGCTGAAGGTTGGCAAAGACAAGCGTGCACTTAAGCTGTGCAAGAAGAAGGTCAGTAATCAATACAGGGAATTTGTTTATGTTGTTCCAAAGTGGATGTGTGTTCACAGTCTTTTGCGCTGGTGCAGTTGGGTACACATCTTCGTGCAAAGAAAAAGAGGGAAGAGATGGGCAACCTATTGCGTAAGGCCAAGAAATAGGGTGTACACTCCGTGTAACAACATATGGCGGCATACCAGGCTAGATCATAGCTACAGTAATCTGCTATGCATACCGGTGTCACAGCAGAATGCATACAGAGAAGTATCTGTCACAGTCCGTATGAATTTCTGAAAGCCGCTTTCAGCCCAGCAGCTGCATGGTAATAGCTGTGCTGCCATACATTGCTTCCTTGTTTCTCGTCCTATCTTCTGTCAACCCAAGTCTGCATAGGCAGAACAGCAAACTGCATGAGGACTGGACATGTCAGTCAAGGGTTGCAATCACGAGGCAAGCTCGGACTTTGTGGTCAGTATGATGTAAGCATACTCTGGTGCCAGGCTACATCGTAGGCCAGGCCCATACTTAGGCCAAAGGATTTGTTGGACAAGATGGCTGTTCTGATGCTGCATCTGTCAGGGTAGGCTGATCTGAACCTGATGGCAGCTGGCAGGTAAGCTGCACCTGCTGCTGCTTGTTTAGCAGAGAAGAGAATGTCTATGCAGAAAGGACAGCAAGTCAGGATTGCCTCAGCATCCACAATGCAGCTCAGGCATGCTTGTGATCAAATGCCTTCCACATGCTGTCCTGTACCTGAGCAGCTGGCATCTGTATATGTTGACACAGGTTATGTCACTATTGTCTTCTTTCATTACATCAACAGCGTGGGCTATATTGTTGATGTATTGAAAATCAATACACCCTCATACATGTATGCTGCTGTTGCATGATACTGGCCTGGCATCTGCATGTCAATGGTATGTACATGTACTACATAGTGCCATGTGCCAATGCGGCATGCATATGTTCCTGCAAATGCTTCACTCGGGAAGCACTTGCAGAAGTCTGTCATGATCACTGCTCCTCGTGATCACCATAGCCAGCCTCTACAGCACAAGTGTCTCAGACGTGGCTTGCTGTTATCGGATTACTTGTTCAACATCTGCCTGCTGTACACAATTGGGACTCAGGGTGCTGAAGCTCTGGTTTAGGCCAGTCATTAACATATGTCGGTGGGTATAGTGATTTTCGCCATATTGTTTATGCTGCGACAGCAGAAGCACATGCTGTCTAGCGCCTTTACCCTGGCAGTATTCTGCTCAAGGTGTTGGCTTGTTCCTGCTGCAGCAGTTGCCAGGCTTTAAAGCGCTTTAAACTTCCAAATGCTCGACTTTGCAGATCTTGCATGAATGGCATCTAATTTGGCCAACAACCTGTATGCATGTATGTATGTACATCCTTCTTTCAGCGTCGCAAATGTCCGTAGGGCAATCCGTCTGACCCGCACACATCTGCTGACATCAGTGTCTCTAGTGTAATGGCATGTAGGCCATGTCAAATGACTCATCTATATATTATGTATCCGTCGGATAAGGATAACTGACAATTTGAAAACATCCCGAATGCATGTTCGCCACAGCTGTTTGCGCTGCGGCATCAATCTCGCGTCGGAAAGGACCAGATAGGGTTTGCGGCAACATCCAGATCTACCGCGGACTCAGCCCGCACGTAAATGTCCACCTGCTATCGGAACCCAGCCGAACCACCGGCTGTTGCCGCATCGGCCGCACGGCCTGTCTGGAACCTGCATCCCGTTGCCCGCAGTCGGCAGCAGCGTGCCAGCATACGCCTTGCTAAAAAAACCCCATTGTCAGCTCAGGCGCCTGCATTTTGTCTTCAAAGCTCAAAAGCAGCAAGGAGACGAAACGTTGCCAGGTTCCCTTCCTTGTCAGCTCGAGCAGGGAACATAGAGCAGTTCTCGCTCGCCCTGAGACTCCAAAACCGTCGACTGCGCTGCAGGCATATCTTGTGCAGCAGCAAGCCAGAGGCCGCCGCTATGAGAGACGAAGATGATGTGGAGAAGCCTGAGCCTGGGGAGGATCAGCCCCAGATGTCTGCAAGTGAGCAACTCAGAGTACAAACTGAGCTTGCACAGGAGGAAGAGTACAAGAGAACTGTTGCTCCTCCGGGAAAGACCAGGCAACTGCTGATTGTCATGCGGCACGGAGAAAGAATAGATGAGGTATGCAGACCTGCAGCACAGCCGAAAGGCAGCCTCAAATGGCGCATAGCAATTTATGTGAGCCAGCTGCGCAAATTACACTGACATTGCAGGTGGACAAGAGCTGGAGTGCAATTGCAAAGCGCCCTTTTGACCCTTTTCTTTCTGACCATGGGCAGGACCAGGTATTATTGCATTCATCATTGGTCTTGCCAGCTGCAACGACTGGCTGATCATTGAGCATCACATATGTAAAGTTGTACTTTTGCAGGCCAAAAAAGTCGCGGCAAAATTGAACAAATACGACATAAAAAAGGTGTATATTTCACCTTTCTTCAGGTGCGCCTGAAAGTACTTGAGCATGAATGGCACTGCGCCATTAACGACATGTTGACGGTCAACCTCATACAGACCCTCTCATCTGCAACATGTGTCTATGACATGTACTGACAAGTTGCATGCAAATGTGAGTACAGGTTACCTATTCCAAATGTGCTTCTGCATCCTCACCCTGTATCATGTGGTGTAGATGCTTACAGACAGCCAGCTTTGCTGCAGAAGGATTGGGGATCCAGCCCCAGGACTGGACAGTCACCTGCGCAGTTGGTGAGGTGCGCTATTGCAGCTGTTCAGCTTGCATGATCCCAGCGTGTCACTGGTTTGGTGGTGCAACATGCTCAACCAGTCAGCTCAAGAGCTTGCTGCTGTCTCTGAGCATCAAGTCAGAAGCATCTTGCATAAAGGGTCATCATACTGCAAAGCTTAGTACTGGCTGTTTAGGCTAGGTACATGCTCCCATGTATCAAACGCCTGTGGCCAGCATGCTTGAAACTGTAGTCTGCATATTTTCAGCTATGACATGGTTGTGTGCAATTGCCCGTACTGTCACTGCCATGATCTGGAGCAAGTTCTGCGTGCATAAAGCATTGTGATGCCTGCAGTTTATGAATCCAAAGCTGATGGTGAAGAAGGGCGGCAAATGCCCACCAGGTGACATCAACACCTGGTTCTTTGAGGGAAACGGCTTGAAAGATCACGTGCAAAAGAAGCTGCCCAGTACCACTGCATCCAAGGTGCAAGTTGGCAAGCCAAACTTTGGACATTATCCAGAGAACCTGCTCATATCTAGACGGCGCTTTAGCAAAGCCTTTCAGGTGCTTCTGTTGCTGGATCCTCAATGCATGCTGCTGCGC
>JAABUK010009919.1_pt1 | contig 12867 bp, 15 predicted proteins | sample 5559141 | NCBI WGS metagenome assembly JAABUK01 (sample SAMN10711869, study PRJNA513367) | rock metagenome | isolation source: Antarctica rocks | place: Antarctica: Victoria Land, Pudding Butte nord | collected 2016-01-03
GGGCGTGCTGCACGGCCAGGCTCGACAACACCTCGGACAGCTTGTCTTTTTCATCTTCGTTCCTTGTTTGACCTTCACCAAGCTCGCATCCTCTGTAGACCTCAACAATCTGGCCATCTGGTGGCCTCTGCCTGTCAATACAGCTCTGAGGTATATCAGCTTGCACGCAATGCACCTGACATTCAGATTATGTGCAATGATGCTTGCGCGCAAGCGATGACAAGCCTTAACTGCATTGACTTTGTGTTAAAAGCTGTGCAGTATTCTCATGGGTCTGTTGATTGGCTGGCTGACGGCCATGGTGATCAAGCCACCAAAGGAGTTGCGGATGCATGTCATTGTGGCAACAGGACTAGGTCAGTGAAGTTTGCACCCCATTTTGCAGTGCTGTTGCTGTTGCAGACCCACCCATGTGTTGACTTTGCTTTCTTGGCGCATCATTTTGCAGACAGTCTTCGTGATGCTTTAATGGAGCTCCCTGCTAGATCAATGCACAGGCGTTTTTCCTTATCATGTCTACCCCTGACATCACAGAGCGTCCCATGAAAGCCAGTATGCCTTGTGCATGCTCAAACCATGCAATGTCAACTGCTCACATGCATGCGCAGACTGAAGGTCACAGATGCCTTGTTTATAGTTGCAAAGGAATGTTGTAAACTTCTCCGTTCTGACTTACAGCACGTCAACATCTGATCTTACTGGTACGGTGACTGTTAACACGGAGCCTCATACACAAAGCTACTCAAAGTTGCACACAGCTAACCAATACAAAGGACACATACATAACAAAGGAATGCATGCTCATGTGCAGGTAATGTTGGCAACCTGCCTTTAGTCATTGTGGCCACGCTGTGTGACGAGAAGACTAGCCTGTTTGCTCGCGACCTGGGTGCACAGTGTGGGCAGGTGGGCATTGCTTACGTGGCCTTCTCCATGTGGGTGGCGGGCTTTGTTCAGTACTCCGTGGCATACAACATGATGAAACTGCCACCAAAGTAAGGCTTTTCAGTGACTCCTGCTTGTGAGTATGACTAGCATTGAGTCAATGATGGTTGCTGCTAAACTGATTTTGTCTAAAATGTGTGCTGAAATGAACAAAAAGAATTGCTGTGGTGCAAGCTTGTGTGCCATTCAGCTTTGCAATGCTGCGCAGGCCAAATGCTTTGGCAAATTCTCCTGCCCCAGCCCGCAAACCCTCCAACCAATTGGAAGCACCAAGAACCCTAGGGGAAATTCCCGGAACCCCTGAGTCCCATGCCCAGAACCTAGCTCATGCTGGCATGGGTGAGTTTGCCCACAGCAAGTCTTTGAAGAGGAGCAAGAGCACTGGCCGAGAAGGTGAAGAAGAGGACTTGACAGCTGAAGAGCTTGAGATGCAACCATTGTGGCAGCAGAACGGGCATTCAGACTCAGCAGGTTTGTGCCCGTCAGGCTCTGCATTGATTGTGCTCAACAGTCTGTCCATGCGTTCGTCATCGTGATCACACAAGCAGCTCTTGCCCACAGATGTGGCTTATCATGTCCAGCTTCCATTCACTTCCGGAACACAGCTGTGCATTCTGACATGGATTGGACACGACCATTTTGGTTCAAGTGAGTGTCACATGGTCTGTATTCAATCAAGTCGAGCTTTCAAGTGCTCCCAACACCTCTTGGTACATAGCTGTGCATTTTGATATTGGCTGGACCTCAACAGAGCATGCAAGCTCTAGCCTTCAATTACAGACACTGACTTTCATGCCTGTGTTGCTCAGATGTGGCCAATCAAGTGGAGCTTGGTAGGCAGCCTTCAGAGGACGTGCGCAGCATGAGTAGTGGCCAGCTGGAGAGCCCAGGCTCTGGGGTGCAATCTCACCCCAGCGGCCTCAGCACCTCTGGCAGGTACAGCAGCAATGCCTGTCACTGTGAGCTGCTGTGCCATTTGGTTGGTCACTGTGCGCTTTGCTTTTAGCTCAGTACGCTGTGTTCACATGACCGCCCTGGCCCCCACCCTCACCCTCACCCTCACCCTCACCCTCACCCTCACCCTCCACCCTCACCCTCCACCCTCACCCTCACGTCATGCTCCCCACAAATTTTCTGTTCAGGGCTGTAGGGCCTGCCTTGGTACTTACAGGCGAGATCTACTGTCTCCATTGCACAGCATTGCACAGCATGCATAGCATGGCATAGCATATGGCACAGCATGGCATAGCATGGCATAGCGCGGCATGACATAGCATGTGTGATTGCAGGGAAGAAAACGGGCAGCAACCCTGGCAGGTTCATCCAGAGCAGAGCCACCAGCAGCAACAGTCCACATGGGCGCAAGCAAAACAGTGGATAGGAAGAGGCTGGCACCGATTCTGCATGGTTATTAACCTTCCCACAGCCTCTGCACTTGCTGGTAAGACCAGTTTGTTTTGCCTTGGTGTGTCATGTGCAATAAGACAGACAAGAAGATTCCATGTGAAAGTTTGAACATGACAGGAGCCTTGATTAGTCAGCTGAAAAGTCCAGCTGCAGCAGCAGCTTGGAGTATGACTCAGCTGAAGTGAACGTCATATCTTTTGCATTAGCATGCTTCTTGAAGTGCAGTTGGTGAGAGTGCCTTGAGATGTCTTTGTGACTTACATGCTTGTCTCCAGATGCTGCTGAGCTTTGAAGGTGTTGTTTTGAAAGTGGTGTCAGTATGCCGCGATCCAGGTTTTCATTGCAGCATTTCAGTAAATAGTTGACTCCTTTGACTGCAAGAACAGCAAGCTCCCTTTTCTTGTATCCTACTCTGTCCCCAAAAATAGGAAGTTTTCCCAAACGTAAATAGCAGCAGGTGCACAGCTGGCAGGCAGCACCCTTTGGTGACCCTGTTTCCTGCAGAGAGAGAGATGACAGGAAAGCCAAATGAACATGAAAGTAGAACAAAAAGAGAGTGGAAACATGCTGCCGAGAAGATAGAGAGTTAAACTGAAAACGAAAATGAAATGGAGCTGAGCCTGTGACATGCGCATAGCATGTTTGACACCTGACAGTGTGTCTGACTCCTCACAGTGTGTCTGACTCCTGACAGTGTGTCTGACTCCTCACAGTGTGTCTGACACCTGACAGTGTGTCTGATGCCTGCAGGTCTTGCAGTTGGGTGCGCATCTCCCATCAAGAACCTGCTGTTCGGGGAAGATCCTCCCCTGGAGTTCCTGACAGAAAGCCTGAACACCATGGCAGCAGCCATGATCCCCAGCATGATGCTGGTGCTTGGCAGCGTGCTGCACAAGGGGCCCGGAAGTGCCAAAGTGCCCATCAAAATCATTTTGGGCGTTCTCGGCGTTCGTCAGATCTTGATTCCATTTTTAGGTGCGACCCACATGCTGTATCTCGGGAAAGGGGGGGGTCCGTGTGAAGCCCTTGAGGCCTGTTGTTTGTTGATCAGTTCCAAAAGCATAGCTATGATGCTTCTTGCAGTTCTGGATGTGCGCATCCTGTAATTGCATGCCATGTTATGTTAGTGACGTATCATTCTGGTGAGGTGTAACTGATACCCACCTATCTTCAGCTGACCAGGGTTAGGGACAATAGACGAGCATAATCAGCACCTGAATTACGTCATTCCTCTATCTGACGGTCAGATTCTGACCGTTCATCCATCCATACGTCCATCAATCAATCAGTCCATTTTGAAATGCCTGCAGGGACCGGAATGGTAGTCTTGGCACATCGGTGGCATGTCTTTGCCGCTCCTGACCCGCTCTTCTTCATGGTGCTGCTTTTGACGCACACCACCCCCACTGCAATCAACATGCAGGTGTGCTGACTGCCCTGGCATGTACCAAATGAAAGTTATTGTCAAATGTTCTTGTCAATTCAAAAGTCTGTATTTTGAGGACATCTTGGGCTTCATCGCTGCCCAGAATCACAGATGTTGACGTTTTTTTTGGGTATCATGCTGCTTTCCTTCCAACTTGCAAATAGGCATGGCTGTAGTTTTCGGTATTGTGGGAATGTGCCACTTGCAAGATGGATATTAACTATCACGCTGTATCAGCTCATGAAGTCGTGCTTTTATGCAGACCGTCGTGACAGTCCGTGCGCAAGGAAGTAGCAGGTCACCAACTAAGCTGTGCTTGTGTCTTGATGCAGACAGTCGTCACAATCCATCAAAACAAGGAAGCTGAAATGTCATGCCTCCTCTTCTGGCAATACATGTGTAGCGTGTTCACCCTTCCATGCTTCATGTCCTGGTACATGCACATTGTGCAGCAGACAACATTTTGAGGCTGCTACTAAATATCTCCCAGATTGGCAAAAGCCGCACGGCTGTCAGCCTTTTTTCAATCTTCCATAGAGCAGATGAGAAGTGACTTTCGTACAGCAGATGAGAAGTGCAAACAAGGATTTGCCACACAATGCAGGACTTGTGAGTGGGTGACAGCTTATATGTTATATATGGTATATCAGGATTTTGGACAGTATGAAGGCAGGTGTGCTGCATTGACCCATGTGCCATGCGTGTCCCATACCTTTTACGAGTGCTGAGAGACCTGTGTCACTGATCAGCTTAGACACACATACTAAGCAAGGTAGCAGCAGGTTGATTATTTCACAAGTTGCTGTGGCATGGCACATCTGCAAACACATGCAAGCCCTCAGTTGTGTGTACGCTTGCAAGTGTGCCCAATGCTTTACACACTTGGTGACTATTGGTTTAAGTTGCAGGCAAATGCTGCATTAACAGCAGTTGTATGCTTTGGTTTTCAAGCATATCTTAATTGATGATAGTTGCTCTTCTTGCCCTCCACCATCATGTAGGTTGCTGTATATTGTGAGCAATAGTTCGAGACAGCGTGCTTGCCAATTTGAATATAGCATTTCTGCAGCTGCTTGCAATACCAATACATATAATATTGATTGGCAGTTTGTACCGATTTATGCGATAACCGCTTGCAAAAGGCACGTAGTGGTCACTCACTGGTTCCATTGGTGGTTTGCTTGAAGTAAACGCATACATCGTGGCTGCTTCCAAAGTACAAACAGCATTTGGCATCACAAAGTACATCTGGGGGTGCAACTATTTAGCAACTGCAGTCAGCCTGCTGCTGACTGGTAGCTACAAGTCTGTGGCCAGTTGTGCCCAAAGACGCAGCAACCATGTGTCTATATTTTGACTGCCTACCTTTGGGACAATCTTCACACACTGCACTACTGGATAAGTTAGCAGCCCAAACAAACCCTGCTTTTACACATGCTGCGCATACAGCCTTCCAAACAATAATCCTGGACATGAAATGGAAAATGGTTGTGTTCATGTTGATTCCTTCTGCTTTGTTTGTCTTCCATTTTGCAGCTTCTCTAACTGCTGTTGCAGAGCTGCTCTCTGTTGCAGCAGCCACTTGTAGCGCTCTTGCAGCTTTGCTCGGCTCTGATCTGCTTCTTCGTCAGACTCATCCCCAGATGATCCTGACTCGTCGTCCAACTCAGCAGATGCAAGCGACTCAAGCATGTCAATAGACTCAGACTCAGAGGCTCTGCTGATGCTCTGAGGTGAGTCAGATACGGCTGCTGGTGGTACTGAGCCAGCATACGGTGTAAGAGCTCGTCTGACTGCCAGCTGTCCTTCCTCTACACCCTTGATCAGTGTGTCCACATCAATACAGACTGGAGGGAACCTGCAACACGCCACAAGTAGCGTTAGGTGGCTTTGTATGCAGGATTGCTGACTCTGAAAGACATGTGTTTCTGTTACAGCAAGAGAACGGATTGTGTGTCTCACAAGTCAAGGCTGCTTGTCAGTCATGTTTCATGTCATCGACTCACTTCCTAGGCAGCCCGCTATAATACTTGACTTCTTACTCAATTGACGCCAAAAAGGTATAGTCTTTTCTTTTCTTTTCTTTCCTTTCCTTTCCTTTCCTTTCCTTTTCTTTTCTTTTCTTTTCTTTTCTTTTCTTTTCTTTTCTTTTCTTTTCTTTTCTTTTCTTTTCTTGTCTTGTCTTGTTGACTCACTTGGAGGCAGGCCCCGGGAAGATGGGGTACACATTGCAACCAAAGAAAAAGGGCATCTGGTCAGAGCCCTCTTCCAGACCCAGCACCAGCATCTCATCAGGGGTCAGCCCATCCTCAGCAATCATCTCCAGCTCTTTCTGCCACGCCTCCTTCATGTATGATGGGCTCATCACAGCGCGCTTGATCGCGTCAAAGAAGATGTTGGTGACAGCCTTCCTGATGCGGTTGCCCCTGCGGTGCTCAGGCTTGATCAGATCCCAGACACATGCATGACAGAAACATCACAGCGCGCATGGAGAGAAACATCACAGCGTGTATGTTTACACCAAAGAAGAAGGATGTTGGTCACAGCCTTCCTGATGCGGTTGCCCCTGCAAGGAACCAGGGTTCAGGCTTGATCAGATTCCAGACACATGCATGACAGAAACATCACAGCGCATGCATGAGATCAGCACGCGCATGATCTGCAACTTCACACCTCGCTTGAAAGGGGGGCGCATGCACAGAACAACTGCATTGCAGAGAATCAAAGCCACAGCATATACTAACTGTCTCTGAAACACATGTTTTGTCAGCAGGCTGCCCCACTTGAAGGGGGGCCGCGTGCACAGGATGATGTTGTGGGTGCACCCAGCAGCCACAGCATATGCCAACTTTGTCAGAAACACCTGCTGTTGTCAGCAGGCTGACTCACTTGAAGGGGGGCCGCGTGCACAGGGTGATGTTGTGGGTGCAGCCATCAGCCACAGCATATGCCAACTTTGTCAAAAACACTTGATTTGTCAGCAGGCCGCCTCACTTGAAGGGGGGCGCGTGTACAGAACAATTGCATTGTCAGAAAGACGTGTGTTGTCAGCAGGCTGCCTTACTTGAAAGGGGGCCGTGTGCACAGGGTGATGATGTGGGTGCAGCCATCAGCCACTGCCACTCTGAAGGGCACCGCCTCAAAGACAGCTGCGTCCACTAGCCTTTGCCCCCTGCAGCACCCCAGCCAATGAATGGCGATGATAAAAAACGGCGACAACGACAATAATAATAACAACATAAATAATAAATTCGCTTTCCAGCTCATGTTGAGCTAGGTGCGTTCCAATTCGTTATGTATTCACAAAACACGTACCCCCCCCCTGGGGTCAGATACATACCCCTGTGTGTGTGGGTCAGCATACCAAGACTGTAACCCATAGGTGAGATGTCACAGTGGTAGATATGTGTTGAGCTGCACCCATCATCAAGAACCATGCTGCATGGGTAAATTAGCTGGTCCCCATAAAGACTGACACAGGCTGTTTGCCATGTCCATGTCGCAAATTTTCCCGAGCAGAGAACTCGGGCTTTGGATAACCTGAGGGGTAGGCGCACCAAGCAGCATTGCAAGATAAACCAGGTATGATGTGCTGCACCTCTAACCCCTTGCTGACATGGCATCTCTAACCTCTTGCTCACGTCAGCATGGCCTGATACACACAGACACACTGCGGACACAGTGCTTGGCTGACATTCTCATATAAAGGCTCTGTTCACAGATCTGCGCCGCAGTAAAGATTGGCAACAGGCTCCTGTAGAACACACGCTCAAGACCTGGGCTGGTGAAAACCTGCAGGGCGCCTTCATGCTTGTGTACTACATGCAGCATTCTTAACAGATCTGCAGGATGCCATAAGGACGCTTGGGCCCAACTTAGGGTGGGCCCAAGCTTCCACCTCACGCTCCTCTCCATAGAAACATTATACAGTACTGTCTGTTCTTTCACTTGTTCTGTTTGCTTTCAGCTCCGGGCTGCTGCTTTAGGAGGCTCCCATTATGATCGTTGAAAAGGGCAAAGTTTTCTTTTCTTTTGCTTATGTTGTTTGGTTTGAGGGGCGCCCACCATACAGTATTGTCTGCACTTTCTTCTGTTTTGGTTTAAAGGGTCATTCTACAGCATCGTCTGTTCTTTCACTTGTTTTGTTTCTTTGGTTCTGAAGGGTGCCCACCATACAGTGTTGTTTGTACTGTCTTTTGTTTTGGTATGAGGGGTGCCCACCTGTGCTGGAGGGGCTCCCCAGCAATGCGAGGCACGTTTGCAGACGCCTTGAGGCAGGCTACCAGGTCCTCCTTGCTCTCAAACCCTTCCAACAGCACTGGCTCCAGAGTGTCCAGTGAACTGGCAACCACCTGCAACAGGTCACTGCATGCTAAGCCTTCTTTTGTGTCGCACATGAAATCTGCAATATTTACAATTCTGTAAACATATATAAACTTTTTCAGAGCTTTCGCCAGCAGCAGCAGCAACAGCAAGAGCAGCGGCTGCAGCAGAGTTGCATTGACGAGCGCTTACTCTGCATTGCGTTACTGCCCTTGTACACAAGTTGAGTGTGCACTCAGCACTGATTGTGACATTCAGGTCATGATATCAGACATAGACAGACTCTCCAGTCAGCAGTGATGGCAACATACAAACTTGGAGTGCATGACCTGAGCCGACGGCATGTACTGCATTGGTTACAACATTTACTGCGTCAATTACAGCAAGTACTGCGTCAATTACAGCATCAATGACAGCATTTACTGCACAAGTTGAGAGCTCCTGCATATTGACTTCTTGGCTTGCCATGCATACGCTATAGTGGCATGCCATACAAATAGTGTTATGGCATGCCATACATACGGTATTGTGGCCTTCCATACATATGGTACATTGGCATGCCATACATACAGTACAGCGGCATGCCATACGTATGGTGTGATGGCATGCCAAACATATGATGCAAGGGCATGCCATACATACGACACAGTGGCATGCCGTATATACGGTATAGTAGCACGCCATACATACAGTATAGTGGCATGCCATACATACGGTATAGTGGCATGCCACACATGCAGTGTAGTGGCAGCAGCTGCTGAGAGGTGAGGGAAAGCCAATACCTTGAGGGGTATGGGAGAGTCTAGGACAGCATCCCAGAAGAGGGGCTTCACCCTCTCCATGACATGGTCCATCAGGAAGCTCAGATTCAGCACAGGACCTGCAAGCATGTTGTGCGAATGAGAGGCATACAATAGCGTTGTGCTATAATGTGCATGCAACAGTCTCTTTGCAAGTCTGTGCAGCATGTACAGGACTCAGAAGCACTCAAGCTGGTCTCCAGCTGTTTGACTTGGTGCACGGAGTAGCATTGCATCCAAGACAACATTGGGGCAGAACTGCAAGGAGACCGCGTGAGCTTTCTCAGTGAAAGATTCTCGACCTCTGTATGAGGCCTCACTGTCTACGTGATTACGATTTGATCATGACTTCACAACAAAGTAGCAAGCTTTCCACGGGCTATTGACACCAGCTCAATGAAGCATTACAAACAGCCTCACCATCGCCTGAGATGCCAGAGCAACCTGAACACACTGAATCCAGTATGTCTGCATGTTTTCAAACCCTAAGCCACCCCTTACATCCGACATGTCTCAGGGGGTAGAGATCAGGACAGGAGCAGGCACGAACTGCTAAGCGTAGCATTACAGCAGAGGCAAAACGGTCAAACATGCATGCTTTTATGCAATCGCATCAACTCAGGCCCCAGAAAGTTTCCTTTGGCCACAGCAAAACATGGGTGTGACTCAGGAGGAGTACAGTAAGACAAGACAGCATTTGTGGAAGTCTGACCTTGCTCATTCTTGCGGTCGAGCAGGCGGCTGAGGTCAACAAACTGCTTGTTGGCGATGTCTTCGTAGTAGATGCGCACGCCCTCCCTCTGACCACTGAGGAAGTAGGTGGCGTTGATAGCACCAGCACTGCTGCCATACACTGCATCAAAACACTCCCTGCAGCAACACATATTAAATTTACGATTTATTACAATATATTATGTGTTACAGCTTATAATTTACTATAATACATAATACATTATAATTATGAGTTATTATAATGTACTACATATTAGTTAGATGTAACTTATATTCAGAGTGCAGAGTGTTGGGTTTAGGCTGAATGTGAGGACATGCATCCTGATCAGGCTGCAGACTGCTGCAGAAAAGAAAAGAAAAGAAAAGAAAAGAAAAGAAAAGAAAACAAAACAAAACAAAAGAAAACGCCTTTCGGCGTCGATTTAATGAAAAGCCAAGTATTATACCGTGCAGACTGCTGCATGTACGTGAGCACACATAGTGACTCTGAACATACATGCTGCGTATTGCCTTGACCTTTGCCAATGCTGAATTAAGTAGTGTCTTTGTTGGCCAAATTTGAGCCTGAGCACAGCTGCACATGCTGTGCTGCAGAAGAGAATGTAGTTGTCCATGACAATTGCAATGCTATGATACTGCAGAACACTGTTTGTTTCCTGACTTACCTGAAGCCAAGATTGCCCAACTCCAGAAGGCCCCCAGCACTGACCGCCCCCCTCATCCCCCCACCCTCTACCACGAGCCCCAGCTTGAAATTGTCCTTCCTGTCAAATGGCAAACTGTTCTGTGCTGCCCTCTGGCGTAGCAGCTGAAGGGCTGGATGGTTGCCCTGCATGCCACCACATGTAACACGTCTGCATGGCTACAGCGCAGAATGCTTGACCACAATATGCATATGACCATGTTTTGCATATGACCATGTTACACGTATGACCATGTTACGCGCATGAGAAAAGCCACTGACAGCTGGCAGGTGATAGCAGCAGCTGTGACGCATGGCCTGCACATACAGACAAAAGTTTAAAGTGCAATTTCTGCATGGTATGCTGCAACCTGACACCTGCAATACATGCAAGCAATGTTTGCATGAGCTAGACTTGTGTAAGTGGGAGTGCTATGCCACACTTGTCAGCTGTTGTCTGCTGGCAGCTGCAGAAGCGGTGTAGTGAGCAAATTAGCCAGTATGCATGCACATATTAGCATGGTTGAAGGACCTGTTCAACTGCTGAATCGCTATAGAAACTCAGCAGCTACACAGGGCAGTCCGATGGATCATTTTCGCCAAGAGAGCGGGTGGATTTTGCCTTCCAGTTGGTATTGCAGCCTTGTTGTATATTGAGCTTTGGCAATGTACGTGATGCGATTGCCATTGTGACAAGTCAATTTCACGCAACAATGTACAAGGCCAATCAAGTCTGCAGGCTTAGTCACAAGCGCATGCAGGGCTTACCCTCACAGGCATCAGTTCCTCAGGCTGCTGCTGCTGCCCATTCTTGCCACGCGAAAACAGGGACAGCAACCTGTTCCGCTTCTCCTGCTGCTTCTCGTCTTCAGCAGGGGGTGCATTGCCTGATTGCTCAGGTGGATTTGGCAAGCCGCTATTGGCAACTTCTTTGCCTGCAGAGTCTCCCTCATCGGGTTGTGGTGCTTGGCTGCTGGTTGTGGCAGCATCTTGATCAGCCTGAGTGTCAGAAGCTTTCCAGCTGTTTATAAGGTTCTGTATTGCTCCTGAAACCCGGCTTGAGTCTACTTTTGAGGCTTTTTGTTGCAGCTGCAACAAGAAAAATGGAGGTAATTTTATTCAAGCCATAAGGACTATTGCTAAAGCATTGTAATCTCTCTCTCTCTCTCTCTAACCTGCTGAGTGGGGTGACTGTGACAGGGCAGGTCCGAGACGAGCTCACCTTCTGAGCAGCCGCGCGAGCGGGAGTTCGAAATGAGGTGATTGCCCGTTCAAGCCTATCACGTCTGGATTCCTGGGGTTCCTTGTTGGGTGGGACTTTTTGGGCAGTGCTGACAGGTCGCAGGCTGCCAGATCGACTGACACGCCTTACAACATGAGTTTTTGCATTTGATACGGGCCAGCATTCACTTTCTTGCAATCTGGGACCAAAAGATTGCACTAACATCACGGCCCGGGGTTAGGAAGCGAAAATTAAGTCGTGGAAGGCAGATACAAATTTAGGGAACAGAAGGCAGGCTTGAGAGCGGCGTTGCTGTGTGACGAACGGTTTGAATGACGAACCCCAAAACACAACAGGTCTCACTTGCTCAGGCGACCAACCCCAACAGAAACCAGCTTGCGTGTTGCGGTGCAGCTGTGACTAGCTTGCTGCGTATGCGATGCGCACGTGATTCGCATCTTTTAGTAGCAGGCAGTTTCGTGACTAACCCTTAGCTGTGTTTGATCATGCATGCATATGACTTGGAACTTCAAGATAACAGCAACGCTCGTCGCATCAATGTTGCGCTATCATTCAAATGCTGTAAACACAGACACGCAATTTGGCAACAGTCACGAGGAAAGTGCAGCTTATTTATGGCTGCCAGGATATCTATTTTAAAATGCTTCAACTTCAAAAGTTCCTGAGTTTTCTGATGATTCATTGATATTTGCCTGGCTGATTACTGTCTTTACAGCAGCTCAACAAGCAGAGAACATCCTCAGCAAAATACCATGATCATGCCGTCAAACATATCAATGCGCATGTTGCCTAACTATCACAGTCTATCCCGTTTCAATGGATCAGCATTGTTTGCTTTCATTAATTACCAACTTATATTTGGCGTTACATCATGACAAAAAATCGAGGAAACAACGCAAATATAAGGACTTTCTAGATATCAGCAAAACCACAATCAGTATAGTAGGAAAAGAATGTCAATACGTGAGCAAGGGGAATATGGTACAGGTCAATTTGACCAGTCAGGAACAAAATCAATAGGAACTACGAAACGTCCAGGGGAAGTAGCCATGACACCTGTCAATGGTGTGACCCATTGCCGTGCATCTGTGGCACAGGCTGTGGTCTTGATGTGCTTGAATTCTGAACTATCTGTTCTACTTGATGTCTTGTGCTGAGCATCTCCTTTGCATTTGAATGGACAATGTCACACAGGTTCTCTGCATCAGAAGGCATCAACACAGTCTACAACGCAGCGTTGGCGCCCCTTGGGGGCATACAAATTTATGACTGCACTCAGGAAGCAGCTGGGCACCCAAGACACAGCTGG
>JAABUK010009920.1_pt1 | contig 12867 bp, 8 predicted proteins | sample 5559141 | NCBI WGS metagenome assembly JAABUK01 (sample SAMN10711869, study PRJNA513367) | rock metagenome | isolation source: Antarctica rocks | place: Antarctica: Victoria Land, Pudding Butte nord | collected 2016-01-03
CGCATTCTAGGCCACCCCATCTGCCTCACCTCCCCCACGTACCCCCGCAACGAATTCATCTTCAATTTCTGCCTCGTCCTCTCCGCCTCGGACCCCGACTTCAACGCCTACAAATCCGTCGCCACGAAACTCGCACACCTACTGCTCGCGTTGGAAGAGCAATCCCACTTCCTCTCGCGCGACACCTCCCCCGCCAACACGGGTAAACTCTCCTCGTTATGCGAAACGTTGATGTCAGACCTAGACAACTACTACGAATGCATGATCCCCCTCGACATGTACAACACCCTCAACCTCAAGCTGTTCCCCACCTACGCGCCCCCACCCCCCGTCAAATCCTGGCAGGTTCCCCTCTTCAGCATCCGGCCCGAGTCCCTCACAGACGAGAACTGGGACTTGACTATGCAACGGATCGTCCCCCACATCAACGGCGTCAGCAGCGTCAAACAGATCGCCGTGCTCGCGGACGCGGATCTTGGCTTGACCAAACAATGCATGCGCCATCTGCTCTACTACGGCTGCTTGCTGTTGTTGGACATCTTCTCGTTCACGGCGATTTATGCGCCGACGGCCGAGTTCGCCGCCTCGATCGCCAGCGACGAGGAGATGCAGCACGAGTGTGCGAGGTACGTCAACACGGCGTTTGCGCCTACCACCAGCACGGCGGATAAGCTCGACACCGTCGTTAATAACCAACCCAATCGGCCTATCGCGGGTGACGATGTCTGGCCTCTATCGTCGTCGGGGCAACAGGTTGATGGGGTGGGGATCGTGGAGTTGTATGCGGCGCTGAGGCAGGGTCAGAGTGTTAGGGAGTGGTATGCCGTCAACGCGGATATGTTGGCCAACATCGATTTGAGGAGGTTTGTTACATTTGGTGTGATCAAGGGGTTTGTGTATCGGGTGCATAAGTATGCCTTTGCTGGTCAGCGGGGAACTGCGAGGGAGAATGGCGCGGTGGAGACGACGAAGAGTATGAATGGGAAGGGCAGGGGTGAGAGGGAGAGGGAGACAGGGAGGGACAGGCCAGCCGATCAGACTACGAGCAGACAACCAGCGAACGCAGCAGCAGCAGCAGCTGCTGCTGCTATACCCATGCAGAGCATGAGCAGCGAAGTCCACTTCACCGACTCCACCAACGACGATGACCAGAACGAGGAAGAAACTTCCTACCACCGACCCACCACCACCACCACCACCACAACGATGAACATGCCCAACCCCCCCAGGAAACACAGCCATCACCCACAAAACCAACATCGCCGTAGTACGCGTCGCCACGCCCAAGATCCCTCCCTCCACACCCGTCCCACCAACACCACCACCACCACCTCCCCCTCCTCCTCATCAGACACAGACACAGACGCAGACGCAGACGCAGATCCAAACCCCCCCACCAAGACCCTCTCCGCCCGCCTATCCCGCTACCTAGACGGCACGCACTGTTTCGACCAGATCTGCACGGACCTGGCGATCAGCGAGGGGAAACTGGAGGGGATGTTGAGGAGGAGGAGGAGGAGGAGGAGGAGGTGGTGGTGGAATGGAGGGCGTGGTGGCAATGGCAATGGCAATGGCAATGGCAATGGCAATGGGAGTGAGAACTCCGGAGGTGGGGAGGTGGAGGTGGTGATTATCCATCGCTAAGTCGGGGCCTTTTTAAAACTTTCATTCCGACAACGCACTCGATGTTGATGTCAGTGTAAGTGTAAGTGTAAGGGGGGGGAGTGTTGCAGATCTTTACCCCCTGAACATTGAGAGGGATGTTGGCGATGATGAGGGTGGCGGGCAGGCAAGCAGGCAAAGCAGAGCGGAATCGGCTGCTCAGATTTTATATCTGCTTCGGGAATGCGGGAGTCCAGGCATGATGGGTGGTGGGGAGGAAGCTGGCCCGTGTGTTGGGAGTTCGATTTCGGGACGGAAACGATCCTCGTACTGGTATCAGGCGAGAGCTTCGGAAAACTTGCTTGGAGCATGGTCTGAAAACATCTTGCGACTTCACTGCCTCTCCTCTCTTATTTAGTCTATCCCCCCTCCAACTCCGCAATCGCCAATTCCTGCGCAAGACTCCTTCTCAAATACCGCAAGACTTGATCCCCCTTGGCCTGGTCTTTTCCACCCCTGTCTCTCTCCTTCTCCTTCTCCGTCTCCTTCTCCACAAACCTCCCCCTCCAATCCCACCCCCTTTCGATCATCCCCTGCACCAAAACCCCGCTGCCGCCAATACTCTTGCCCGCATCTCCACTTCCCAACATCTCACTCCCCACCAAAGAAAAGCTAAACCCACTACTCGCCGTCCCAGCACTAACACTCTTCTTCAACATCGTCCGCGGACTCGGCGGCGCACTGCCCAGATAGGTCCTCAATGCCGCAGCCAAACACTCCTCCGTCGCCTCGTATACCCTCTTATTGACCGTCTGGAGATCCTCAATTGCGGCTAGGATATCGTATATTTGCGACGCTGTCAGCACCCTTTTCTCCTGTCCAACGAAGGCGGTGACTTCTCCCAACAGGGTGAGCAGACCATCGACTTGAATCGCGGATTCGCCTTCGGCGTCGTAGAGACCGCCGTAGATGCAGTGGGCGGCGCTGTTGATGACGGCGATGAGGGCTTTGGCGGCTGGTTTTTTTCGAGGTAAGAGCTTCAGCTTGGGTGTGCGTCCTTCGACTTTGGCGGTAGTAGCCTCGTCTCGGAGATCGTAGAATCGGCGTAAACATGCGTAACCGGCCAGGTAGAATTGGAGCATTCCGGCTGCTTCGGGGTCGATTTGATTCAACTTTGAGAGCGGACGCTTAGGATTTTCCACCAGAATTCGCAGGTCGTCGTCGAGTTCGGAGCTTGGTGGATAGGCAGCTGATTGGACGAGGGAGTATGAGACGAGTAGGTCCACTAATTGGCGGATCTTGTTGGGGGCGTGGGAACGAGCATAGCAGAGAAGTGCTGGTCCGTAAAGTGTAGTGCTGGCTGCTAGGTGGTCGGCAAAGCGCTCGGATACTTTGCGAGCCTCAGCCTCAAGACCGAGAGAGGAACAGAGAGTGAGGAGTTTGTCCAGGCGGTCTTGCAAGTCGAGATGTATTTGGTCCAGAAATTTGGTGATTGTTTCTGTAGCGAGCTCGCGGCCATCAAGTCGACTTGCCACGGATATGGCGAGCTCCCAGCCTTCACGGGCGTCTTCATCGTCAGCAAATTCCTGCCGATCGAAGAGCTGTCTAGCGTAGCGGAGAAGGATATCGTCCTTTTTGATTCCTTGGGATTTAACGCCGTAGCTGAGCACTATTAGATCTTCCTGATTAAGCCCAGGAGCGTTTGTGGTTTCTGGTGGCTCGAGCCAGCCTGCTAAGCTCCCAATTTCCGCAACGCTGGACGCAATCACGAGAGAGTATGTTCGAAGGGAGCCGAGGACACCTTCGATATTGCCTTGAAGGATCGATGCGAGGCCAACTTCCAAAGGACTGAGTGAGTTGATCTGAAATGAGCCCTGATACTCAGGATCGGTAACACAGAGAAAAGCAGCGCTGATCCGAGCAAGGTAAGGATCCTCGATGCGCTCGGGATCATCAGCCCGTTGAGCACGGCTGACGTTGATACTCCAAGTAGTGATGTTCATGTCTTCGCTGCCGTCCCACCATATCGTCAGAGCAGCTGTGGCCTCAAGCCAATCCTGCGATTGAGCGATAAGTTCATCAGCACTCCCGTGTAATATGCTATAGAAAACCTTGAGCTTTTGGTGAATGCTCCAAGGAAGTTGACGCTGTGGTGACCGGGTAGATCGAGGAAGCAGCCGCCCAGTTTTCTGAAGTCCGAAGTTTTCTGCTTGGAACGTGTCCGACATACTGTCCTCATCATCTTCGACACCTCCACTGGCAGCGAGATGCTCCAGTTCGGAAGACACTCTTTTTCGAAAGAGGTCCCAATCTGAGCTGTCGATGTCCCAATCACCTTTGGTGGCCGGGCATCCTCTGAGCAACTCCTTTGCACGGTACACAGCGCTCTGCACAGCCTGCAGCTCTGTGCCATGATAGCCTGGCTCATCTTCGCCTTCGTCAAGCGCTGAAGCGGCGTGCTGCAAGTCTGCCTCTGAAAAGAGCTGAATAACATGTGAGACCTGTCCGCGAACAAGCATGCCAAATGCTAGATCCCAGAATTGCTCATGAGCTGTACAGTTGGGACGGGTCGATCTCACGACATCGAGCAAGTCATCGTAGGAGAGATGGTACCGATTCAGCCAGTCCACCAGGATTTTCGGTACTGGCATTGGTCGCGCAGGTGCTGCCAGAGCCTTGGAGCCCAATCCACGACCTGAAGTGCCGGCGCTGGGACTCAGAAATGGCGGATGTCGGAGAGCCAGAAGCAAAGAACTTAGATAGGTAGCATTCTGCAGCGCACTCGCGCCTGAGCCCGCACCAATCCCATCCCCAAGATTCTGTTCCGGGGGGGCGTATGAATTCCAGAGTCTCATGAGCTCGAGGGACCGCGCCGCCAGAATGCCTTGAATTGTAGTAACGTCTTGCACATTTTCTATCTGTTGGTGCAGCTCGACCATGATGTCTTCCGTCTGTAGAATGGTCCCGTCTGGTTCTGTTAAGGAGGCTGGCTGAGTCCTTTTCGCCAAATCTCGTGCTATGTTGGGGATTATGTCCACTTTGCCCTTGCGCGGAAGCTGATGAGACGTCACTGTCACACGCTGGCTTCGGGTGGACTGCTGGAGCTTCGACCGTTTAGCAGGGTTGGACTGACTCTCAAGGAGGGAGGATCTTAGATTGGATCGTTTGTCTGCGACGTTGATAGCAGTAAAGCCTTTGAAAGCTGGCGAACCAGCCAGGCCGTAATTGCCAGCACTTTCACCCATTTGCATGCTTTCATCGTACTCATCTCCATGTCCATCTCCGTCTTCATGATTAGGGTCCTCGGTCTGACTCTGATCAATTGAGTCCCCGTGGGAGCGGATACTGCTGCTCGGGACCCCGAAATTGCTTCTTCCCAACATCCCGCCTGGTGTCCCATTCTTAGTTCTTGGAGGCTGGAAGGTAGAAAAAGGACGCGACAGAGAGTGAGGGGTTTGCTTGGTAAATTCCAGCTTGCTCACATCCGAGTCGAATTGTGAGCTTCCGAATATGGTGGATGGAGGCGGGCCCGCAGGAGTGAACGATGAACCAGTGTTGGGCGGAGGGCCTGCAGGAGTGGTTGATGGGTTCTCTGCCATATCTGAGAAAGGTGGCCTGCCTCTAGATGGTTGAGATTTTGCATCTGGTGTAGCAGGCGGGCTGGACGAGAACGGGACCTGGAAGGTAGACATAGCGGGCGACGGCGAACGCAGTCCCTACAGCACAAGAAATGGCTATCCAGAACACAATTCGCCCGTCTGAAGCTTGGAAGCAGAAGCAGGACCAGGGAGACTCTTCCACCTCAGGACAATCAATGTTTGGACTTACTGTCTACGGAGTTTCTACGAAATTGTTGCTCCCCTACCTTGGCGCGTCGACCGGCGAGGATCGCAGCGCATCCTTCGCGCCGATGGCTTCAACTTAAATGTGACTGCACAATATCACACATTGGAGAAGCGTGAAGATGGGGCGAGCCATGAAGCTGGAGTACTATTGCATGCTACTTCGCTCGAAACAGCAAACAATGTCTGTTGTACAATGGTCTTCTTAAAAGTGCTTTCCGTTGACCAAGACGGATCTGTATCTTGGTTTGCCCTCGGTGAAGTCCCCCACCGCTATATTCGCATCCTTCATCGAGTATTTGTTGGTCCAAGAGTGCACGCCCTTGTCCACAGCGAGCTTGAGCATCTTTCTTATCTCCTCAGGAGAGCCCATCATGGAGCCCCCAATCTTGACACTCTTGGCGATGAGCGCGGATGCATTGACGCCAGGGATGGGGTCTTCTGGAGCACTGACCTGGATGAATTGCCCGTCGACAGCGAGCAAGCTCAAATACTCCATGAATGGCATGTTGGGGCGGGATACTGGAGACTATGAGGTCGAGAGAGCCGGCATGCCTCGCGGCCCAATCTTTGTCCTCGCCGGTGGCAATGAAATCTGTGGCTCCCATCTTCAACGCGTCTTGCTTCTTTGCCGAGGATCTAGAAATGGCGACAATCTGCTCACAGCCCAATGCGTTGGCAAACATGACTCCGTAATGACCCAGACCGCCAGCACCGACGACGCCCACTTCTTTCCCGGCCCGGCGCCATTTCTCGTCAAAGGTGAGCAGGATGTGATGCCACCAGCATGGGTGCAACGTCTTCCCTGGAGAGCTCATCTGGGATCTTGGATACGAAATGACTGGGCCCCGCCAGTAGTCCGCATACCCGCCATAGGACTTGCCGATGTCGGCCGGATATTGATCGTTGTACGTGCCGACCATAGCGTTCTGGCAGTGCTGCTCGTTATGATCTGCACATTCAGCGCAGTCAGGACAAAGGCAAGAGCTTGACTGAGCCCCAATGCCAACGCGATCTCCAATCTCGATGCCTCCCTCAGCTTTCGAGCCGACTCGGATGGCCTTGCCAACGATTTCGTGACCGACACAGCTTGGGTAGAGTGTCTCGCCCCAGCCCGATCGCAGAGTGTGCAGATCAGATCCGCTGATGCCACAGTGTATGATCTGTGAAAGCGATGTTAGGATCCGCTGGCCTCGTATGAGGGCTCACACTTGACTAACTTGGATGTCGACATCGGTCTCCTCCCACTTCTTTGGCCGCTTGCTCTTTGCCATTCCACACGTCACTGCCATGCATCTTTCACCTCCAACTCCAACGATGATATCAGAGCATGACTGAGCAGTTGCGGATCTATCAGACCATCACGCTAAGGCCGTGCTGATAATCTGCCACGCCCACGAGGACACCAGGCCCGAATCGTCAGGGCGCCTGCATTAATCCCCCCCAGAATATCAAATGCAAGAGGAAGATGCTGATCCTGACCCTGACCCTGACGCTCCATCAAGCAGTGGTGGGAAAAGAGAATTTCAACGGCGGGTCCCGATCACTTCCGTTGCTTTATCTGTAAAACCAATTCTATCTCAAGAGGAGGTAGTTGTTCTGGTTATCGCACTCCGATGAGCTGAGCAAGCTCTTCTGGACTAAGGGTGCTCCTCCTTCTGCTGGTTTTATGCTGTCCCGAGGACGTTGAAGCCTTCCTTTTATGCGTCGCCCGCTGCTGTTGTCTCCTTTCTTCCGCCTCTCTGGCCTCGGCCTCGGTGATGGCCAATTTCTCTGCTACGGATAACAGCGGAGACCTCTTTCCTCTCTGTTTGAGAATTAGTAGGACAGAGACGTGGCCATGCGGAGGGCTTACCCTGGAAGATATCTCTGATGGACTCTTTTCGAGAGAGGAATCGAGGCCAACGCTGCCGTCCAGACTACCAATGCCAGAATCTGCACTGGAGTTGGCAAGGGTAGTCTGAGCAGAGTGTGACTGCTTGCGCTGCACGTTGCCGTCGATTTCATTAAAGGCGGCGACTGGTCGTGGCAGCCGTACGCCTCTTCTGGCAGGGGAGGAGGCCAGTCGCTTTGGTGGCGGTCGAGCAATTTCAAGGTTCGGTTCGTGTTCAATACTATCACTTCCTTCGTTATCGCTGTCATCCAGCTCTTCATTCATTGCGTCTGGCTCGTTGTCAAATGGCTCGTTGTCAAACATAGCTGTTGACGATTCATCTGCGTCCATGACTGCTTGCGGATCAGGCATTACCGCCAGACTCTTGCCGAGGCCAAGACTGCTCAAATCGTCGAGATCGACAGTATTGCCGCCCTCGAGCATTCGTTTCCTCCATGTGTCCATCATGGCAACAGCATCTTTCCATCTACTTGCCATCCTCTCCCACCCTTCTCTCAACTTGATGATTTCGTCTTCTCGAATTTGTACTTCCTCTATCGAGACGAATGAAGGATCTTTCAGGATCGCGCGGCAGTGGCCCAGTACCACATCCATTTGATCTGCAAGATCTTCGCATGATACCAATGCTTCCTCCTGTGCAGATTGTGTCTTGACTCTCGATTTCTTGTACTGGCCAGGAATTCCAATTTCGGGATCAATTTGCGAATCTTCCCGAGCTTGGTTCAATCCTGTCAGCTCCTTCAAGGTTGTCACCGTTCCATCAACAATGTGTCTCAATGCCACATTTTCCGTGCTTGTTTCGTTCACCACAGCGGCGAGGAAATCATTGGTCTCTTTTTCCAGACTCCAGTTCTCATCATTGATGGGAACGCCAGATCGATACTCGCGCGCATTCTTCGGCAATGGTGGTTGGGGATTCATTTGAACTATCTTCATCCCACTGGAGTGTGTTGCGCCCCGCTGCATTCCGCTGACGTGCTTCTTCAGCTTCTCGAGCTCGATGTCACGCTTTCGGATGTCATTGACACATTTGGCCCGCACCTGGTCCAGTGTGGATCTCATCTTTGCCATCTGCTCTTTGAGCTCTCGGGCGCTGGCTTCCACCTTCTGTGCTGATGCTTCCAGCGATCTCTTCTGGCCATCTGCTATTGCCAAGTTGCGCAATAGCTCGGCATTCTTGGTCTGTAATCGGTCGACTTCGCTTGCTCTCTGCGCTTCTTCTGCTCGCAGGTTGTGGATATTCGTTGCAAGGGATTCGCGTTGATCTGCATCACGATCACGTCTTATAACTAGGTCGTGAACAAGGTTGATAATTTTGGCCATGGTGTGGTCTGTTCCAGTTGTGCCCTTTTCGAGGCTGGCAAATCCAATGGACTTGCCATTTCGTAGTAGACCTCGCGCAAGTAGAAGATTGTTCAGGTAGGTTGAAGCGGTGTGGAGACTGCCTGAATCCATCTCAGAGGGGTTGAAATGGCGATAGGTAAGGTACTGATGCTTCCTGCTGGCTGAGACAGGCAAATGGTAAACAGAGGACTTCGTTAGCGCTGTCGCGTCCCCAAGTTTCCCCGTTCAACCGAGTAACCACGCCAGAGGTCACGACTCACCAGTACTCAGCAACTTTGGGAGAGCTTGAATCTTTCTGGGATGTCGGGTTCAAAGAACACTTACGCTCTTTTCTTGAACTCTGCTGGAAGCCGACGTTATGGCGGCCGACAACTCGCCGCCCTGTCCTGGCCACTCGTACCTTCGGTCCCAAAAAGCAGGCGAGAAAGCGCTACAGGACAAGCGATTTCAGCCTGCTAAATGTGCATTTGACCAAGCTCTCTGGCAAGCATCTCAGGACCTAAACATCGACGCGTCAACCCTGATCACAATTCTGGACCTGCGAGTCGAAGCGCAGCTCAGGCTGAAGAATCTTGATGCTGCCGTCAAAGACGCTCGTACCATGGTCCGGCAAGACCGAGCTGATCCTCGTGGCTATTTGCGATGTGGGCAGTCAAGCAGATTGAAGAATGACTTCGCTGGAGCGCAGAGATGGTACGACCAAGGGCTGAAGAATGTTGTCCGAACCCATAAAGGCTATCACAAGCTGGAATCGATGAGTTTGAAAACCATTGGCAAAAGCGCAGCACCGCAAAGCAAACGCCGGGATCCCCTAATGGTCCTCCCGATGGATCTTATCCACATGGTGCTTAACTATCTCGATCTTTGGGAAGCAACATCTTGCTTGCGCATTTCCAGAACCTGGCGCAATACTCTTCTTGCTGCACACAGTGTCTGGAAGACGTTCGATCTCCTGGGTACGAGAAGAAATGTCACTATGAGCAACGTCAAGGCCTGTATTCGGCGTCTGCCGAGTCCGCCTACCACCGTCAGATTGGAGAAGTTGACAGTCTCTGCTACGACATATCTCCGACCATACCTTGAGCGATGGAAGGCTGTAGAGCACCTCAGCATCAACCTTCCCGACCTAGCGGATTTCACCTGTACCGGGACCGTATCAACGGCGATAAAGAGTCTGCATGTCGGTCCACAATGTCCTGTCCTCTTCAAGGTTGTTGATGATCTGCTCCACAGCTGCAATATGCTACAGAATGCTCGATTCGATGCTGTGCTAAGATGCGAGTCACCCAGAGAACTACCTGACGCCACGATAGGAAATGAAAGGCCCACGAATTCAAAAAAGACTCTACCAGAATTGAACCATCTTGTACTTCTTGCTCGGCTGCGGAGCATTGACGCAGAAAACGACGAGCCCTTGATCGACCCAGTAGGTTCTGAAATCATCGCAATCCATCCATCAGCTGACATCGAAAGCTTGGTCTTTTTGGCGATTTTCCAAACCTCAGAGATTTGCATTGCAGCGGCTTTTCGCTTACCGGGTCGAATGCAGACTTTTCGAAAGCAAGACGCTTGCGTCACCTGAGACTTGATGGCTCATATCTTGAGCGAGACTTTAGACTTCCGAGCTCTATAGATGTCCTTGCCTGCAGCTGCTCTTCCTATCGCTATCCAGTTTCGCCACTAAGTAATTCCTTACAGTCAGAATCTAATCAACAAGGGAAAGGCTTCGAAACGTTAGGCAACCTCAGGATTCTTGAGTTGAATCGAGACGACCCCATGCGGTTTTCGAGTTTAATGGGGCTGATAAAGGAGTCTCCTTCTGCGATCTTGACGACACTACATCTCCTCGTTTGCGACACGGAATTGTCAGATCTGATGACCTTAGTGGAATGTGGAAAACTGTCGAAGCTTACGGATTTTGGTATATCGCAATCCGAAATGAGTGATGATAGCGTGCAACGCATGGCAGCTGACTGCCCAGTGCTTGAGCGCGTGCAGTTAGACACGCCGAGAATTACTGGCGTAGCTGTCAAAGAACTCTGCACCCGAACTGCAATCAAGACACTGATATTGACCGACTGCTTGAACGTTTCTGCAGATGCTATTGAATGGGCTCGAGCCAGAGGTGTCACGGTCGTCATAGATCGGTCAGGGGAACAGAGGCGACTGGCAGGGCGAAGTGTTCGATATGGCTGAAAGTTCGCAGGCTTGCAGGCACGGCTGCTATCCCGAAACTACAAATAGCTCCTGATGCTTTCCGCTTGCTGATCGACTTCTCTCTGGGTCGAGCGCAAGTCAGCCGTTGGAGATCAGAGCGAACCTTGCCTGCGTATCACCACTGAGTATTACTCTGTTTGCCTACTCCGAAAGGACAGCACACAAGGGACCAACGTCCGGTGACCAAACGAGGAAAGAGTCGGTATGACTCCCACTCAATTGTGTTTCATCTTTATTGCCCAAAGGTCCCGAGGTATCGGCTCAGGATCAGGGCCACTGCCTTTTGTTGAACGGCATGCTCCCGACAGCACAAGGGCAAAGCAGATGAGCCTTTGAATTCCTGTCCAGAGTTTTCAGCTAGATATTGGGGGAAAGAGGAGGCCAAGTTGAAGAGTTGACATCTACTTTCCCAACGCACCTTATGGCCAGGCCAATCAAACGAGCTAGGGGAACGTGGAAACAGGAGATATGAATGGAAGGTCTGAGTCGTTGCCATTACGACTACTCGTACCACTTTCAATGGCACTCAAAAGCGCAGTCAGCAAACAAGACGTGTTGTCCAACAAGATGATCGATCGGTGTTTCTCCAACGTCCCTACCAATCCATTTCATCCTGCCATTGATATCCAATCTGGCAATCTCGACCTCGATCTTCGTCATCCTCTTCTCACCTAAACCCATTCATCCAAGCAGTCACATCACCGGCCACCCTAAAACGATCACGATCTGCTTTCTCAATTTCCCTGACCTCTGCCATCTCGTCCAACTTTTGCTGCTTCTTCTTCTTCCTCCTCGGCTCACCCCTCCCAACCGTTACATCCCCAGCAGCATTACCACAATCGATTCCTTCCGTCCCTATCCATGACCCTACTCCACTCTCCTCATCCCTCTGTGTTGCTTTGTGATTCGCTACGCCGCCACCACCCGTCTCAGTCTCCAACCTTCCTCTTTCGGTTCCACCGCAATGACTGCCACCAGAACTACCACCACCAATCCTCGAACTCGACACCGGACCCCCAGCCACGGCTCTACCCCCATACACACCACCACCTTTCCCAACTAATCCCACAATTACTCCTTTCCTCTCCCTCACCCTCTCTTCCTCTTCAACCCTCGCAACCCCCTCCCGCTCCCGCTCCTCCTGCACCCGCTGCACCATCTGGGGTGTCATGAGCTTTGGGAGACGCGGTGGAGGCGGGGTGGAGCGGAGTGGTGCAGGCACTGATTTGGTTATGGGGTAGGGTGATAGCGGTGGTGGTTTTTTGCGTGGCATAGTTTGTTATCCTTATGGCCGTGGTGAGGTAAGGGACGGGATACGTGGATGGACAGGTTTAACGTGAAGACGAGATGTATGAACGCAAAATCAGACGGACAAGGTGTGGTGTGCTCTGCGGTGATGTCGTGTGGTGTAGTGTTCATTCAGGGTTGGGTCACTCAACAGCCGTTGACTTGGTGACTAAACGAGATGTGTGTGTGTGTGTGTGTTGGATTGGCAATTGCGCCTCTTGCAACGAGAAAACCTCGGGCTGGCTGTCGGATTTTAATTGGACGTCGTCTTGTCGTCTTGTTCGGCTTCGTTGCTTGCTCACTCGCATGCTGGTACCGCAATAAGGGTCTCCGTATCCGTCTCTCGAGCCCCTCTCTGTAGTCGTCGACAGAGCTGCAATTGAGGAAGAGTGCTCTCTCTCTCCTCGCAAGAGCGACTCTACCAACGCTCAGATGGAAACGCACGGAACAGGCAACTTTCTCGCCCGTCTACATCAGCCTGATGCTGATTGCTGATTCCGCGGTGACGGGCGCAGCAGTCAGGTCAGCAATAGACGACCAAATCTCCTCACCGGTGACTTCCACGATATTCTTCTGCCGCTGCCGCCGCTGCCCTCTCTCTTTCTCCGATCGCAGTGTTTCAACGACGTGTCGATATTCTGAGATGCGGTAGAAGATATATCTGCGAGATAAGCGGTTCGA
>JAABUK010009921.1_pt1 | contig 12865 bp, 23 predicted proteins | sample 5559141 | NCBI WGS metagenome assembly JAABUK01 (sample SAMN10711869, study PRJNA513367) | rock metagenome | isolation source: Antarctica rocks | place: Antarctica: Victoria Land, Pudding Butte nord | collected 2016-01-03
GGAAGGTTCTTGTGCCCAGTCTTGGACTGTTGACAATATGGTGTCCTGTAAAAGCGAAGATGCAGACAAAATCAGCAGTGCACACGAAGCTAATCGCACCACTCTGGAAAAGTCTACCTGCTTGTGCCACATCGACAGCATTTGCCAACAAGCTGACATAGCTACTGTGAAGAGCTTACCTTGTCTCCTTTGTTACCCTGATACTCTGCAAGCAATTTGACTGCTTTCAATGCAGATGCTGACTGTTGGGACACTTCATTGAGAGCGGGCTGCAGTCACACACAGTCTGCTACAAACTGTTTGCTGCCGATGCAAGTCTCGTCGACGGGGAGAATAAAAACTCTCGCCATTACTGCTGCCACTGACCTCATAGCTGCCGAGCTCGATATACGACCTATATACAAAACAGTCACGCTCTATACTGTCGGCTTCAGATAGTCGCTCGAGATCAGCTGCTTCAGCTATAGCTGCTTGGTAAGCTCCAAGATAGAAGTTGTTGCGCAGCGTGAACAGAAGATCCGGCCCTGACATTTTGCACGGTAGCTGAGGACAAACAGGTGGTCTGCTGCCTGCGATGATCGCCAAAGCACCCTGCAAAAGCGAGTGCGAAACCGGGGGGCGAAACAGAAGAAGTGTTCCGCCTTCGGAAATCAGTAATCAGTATCTCGAACCAGTATTGACACAAAACTTCTGACTGTGCAGACTCTGGCGAAAAGGGTCTTTGTGTTGGCCCTCGCAATAAGTAACTGCAAGCATCATTCATGTCTGCACATTGACTTGCCAGTTTGTGCGTATGCGTAGTCCTCGGAACTCGCCGACTCACCGATTGTGCTCTATCTAGTTTGGCCTGTTCACCTTCGTGACTGTGCACACAGTTGTACGACAGCTCTTTTTTTGCACGCTGACCAGCGTAGCCGTAGTAAATGAGAGGAACTGCATGAGGCACCTCGTTCAGCGCTGGCGGTTTCAAGTCCGCAGCAGTGCTTTTTGACGCATGCCGTTTTTTGTCACACCCCGTTCATATCTGCTGCTGGTATGCGGATTCGTCGCGGCCGCCATACCACTCATAGGTAAGCACATTAGCACGTCATATCGAGCTGTGAGCAGAGCGATACTCGGCAAGCTTGCTGACTTTTGTGCACGATCCGTTCCAGGTGCTGCTCCTAACTTGGAGGAGTGCACCAACCTACTAGAGTATGGCACAATGTATTACGAAGATTTGGACGCTCCGGACCAGCGGGCAGCCCTGATGCGATTCTATGGCAGCACAGGCGGAGCTTACTGGAATGCAGAATTAGTCAGTGATGCAGAACGCCAGCAGTTCAGCCAACTGGTTACAGAGTTGGAAGCATCAGGCTATGGCCTGTCAGATCAAACTCTCAATGACAGCACGTTGTCGACCAATCTTGTCAGCGATATGGCAAACCTGCCTGCTTTGTCGGTGAACTGCAGTTTGCAGCAATGGCTGAGCTTTGGTCAGCTGCTGCTGAAATACCAGTGGGGCAGCGATGTTTCGTACTGCTACTGGTATGGGGTTGTCTGCTGCAAAACAGCGGTAAGTCACTTGTCACTGTGCTGTATTGCTGCCAAGGTCGAGCTGTCTTGCAACGTGTGGACATGATGGATCTCATGTCAATTGCATCACCCATGCCAATGCCACTGCAGGGTGATCAGTTGAACCAATATTGTTCAGGACCTCAGTCTGTGGCCTCGCTTACGTTGCCTAACATAAATCTGACTGGGACTATACCACAGACGATCTTCAGATCCATGGTGGATCTGCAGACCTTGATGCTAGATGATAACCCGGTATGCTTGCAACCACATGCCATGCATGTGACAGTGTGACATGCGGGCAGCAATGACTCACATTCCGTCAGGAGTCTCTTGCATGCGTTGGAGAGCCTCTGCAAATTGCGCAGTCAATGCTTGCACTGTGCTGCTGCAGGGTTTGGTTGGCAGTGTTCCCAAGCTGGGCAGTGAGATTTCGTCCAAGATCACAAGTGTCAGCCTGCAGAACACCAGCCTTGTGCAATGCAATGCTTCCCATCTGGTAGCTTTGCGCGGCCTTGCAGTACCTGGCGAGGTGACTTAATACTCCTACACTGTTCCGAGACATATGTCTGCTCAAGGGCGCATCAGTGTACACCCAACGCTACAAGCTGAGTCTGAATGTCTCAGTGTACTGATAGCAGCACTGTTGTACGTTGCACTGTTGAGCTATGACTCAATACAATGTGACTTAGTATAGTGCAACATCATAGCTGCACATGCATACACATTTTGACGCTACTGTTCAAAGGCTTCACAGCACAGCGAAGCAGGCATAATTCATCCTTCTGCTACCTTCTGATGCTTTCTGATGCTTCTCATGCCTTCTGATGCCTTCTGATGCCTTCTGATGCAGGTGATCAATGCAGGCATCAGTAGCAAGATGGCAGCAGACAATATGACAGGCTGCTTGCCTGATGTCTGGCAGTTCTGTGCCCTCACATCTGCAGGCGCAAACACTAATCTCATGTGTCCCTCTGTGTCATATCGCCGGCCAGCGCAAGCCATGACCAACAAGATTACTCAGGTGGGTCATGCTGAGCGTCTTTGTCAACAGCCCATCATGTTCAAACGCACCACAGCAACAGTGCAACAAGTCCATATGCCGCTTGGTCTTTGTCAGTACAGCCAGAACATCCCGCACACAGCTGGGCCTATTGTTGTCTGACTGCTAGAAAAGGATTGTTGACCAGCTGCCTATCACCTGCTACATCTTGAGACTCTGCACATGCTATCACCAAAGACATCACTGCATGCAACCAATCTGTGGCGCTTCGCCAGCACTTGCAGTCCTTGTCAGGAGCCGGATGCAACTTGACACATGCAAGCTTATGGATGCAGCTACAAATCTTCCTGGGCATTTTGTCAGACACGGGGAACCTGACCTTGGCCACGACAAACGTCACAGCCACCACTGCAACCCCACCTGGCGCATCTGAAGCAATGGGGTGCTCTGAGAGCTCCTCTGGAGTGACAGGGAATCTAGTCAGTCAGGGTCTGAGCCCAGCTGTGCTTAATACGGGCTATGACAACAGCATCTTCAGCTGTGTTGGCTGCAGATGCAATGCTGGATATGATAACATTTACACCCTGAACGATACAGGTACAAGCTTGCTCTTGCACTGCGGGTTTGTGCCTAGCATTGCTTGCTGCAGTGGTATGACACAGCGCATGCGCATGCAGATTGTGTTGCTTGCTGTCTCCATGTCACTGTATTTGTGCTGAGGCCCTTGCTCGTCCACGGCACCAGAGAGTAGTGCACAAGAGTTACCCCTTGCTCCAATCCTTGACTGAGCACAACTGTTCAATGCTAGTCTTTCGTTTGGGCACCTGAAAATCCAAGGGCAGTATGCTATTGTGATCGCATGTTTGGCACAGCCAGATGTGTGTGTCCAGGGGCTGTAAGCATGGAGTGTGTGCCAACAACTGTCAAGTCTACAGCTCTTGAGAAGTATCTTCCACTGGGTCTGGGTCTTGGTCTGCTTGCGGCGGCTCTGGTTCTGCTGCTGCTGCTTCGTGGACGCCAAATTTTGACAGAATTGGCGACTGCCAGGATCAACCGCATCAAGAAGATGTGAGACCACACTGTGTCAGACACTTTATTACAGATGCGCATGCTGCAGGCTGTCATTCTCAAACACATGTGTGTGCTCATTGCCGGCATAAGTTCTTGCTTTTGAAGGACGTAACATTGATCGCATCCCTGGATTGAGCTACTTGACAAGCATAAATGCTCTGTACTGCAGACATTGAGCTCTGCTGTGGACACAGCTGCCGTGCAGGCTGTACAGTCATGGCATTATATATCAAGCTGGTAGTAACTACGCTTGACAGCCACGAACAATTCATGGCTGTAGACAATCGCTAGACAATCGCTGACAAGAACTATGGGGAATGGTCGCTGACAGGATTGGAGACAGTGGCTGTGGACTATGGCTGTGTACTATGGCTGTGGACAGTGGCTGTAGGCAATAGCTGTAGACAATGGCACCGTAGCATCTGCTTTTTACACACAGCAATATTTGTCTGTACATCTCAATGACAATCATGACTGTTGCATACAGGCACGCACCTGGTACGCTGCAAACTACACTGGCTGAAGAGCTGGGTTTGGTGCACAAGGAAGTGACGCTGGTCATGACTGATGTGCAAGCCTCTTCTAAGCTGTGGGAATGGTCAGTCTCTTTCCCATGCTGCATGATGAGCGCTGTATGCATCCCAGGGCTGTGTTTCATGGACATGCTCACAATTGTGTCTCATGCTTTGTATTTTTATTTTACTCATTGTTATTGTTGTTGTTGTTGTTGTTGTTATTATTATGATTATTATTGTTATTATTATCATCGCTATTTTACTCATACTTTTGTCTCATAGCAATGCATCCATGAGCTATGTGTGCATCCTAGGGCTGATGAGCTGCATGTGGCTCCAAGCACAAATGTGCACACATACACAACCTAGCATAGTGCATCGTGTGAAGAGCTAAGCGCTGCATGTGAAATCCTCCGTTGATCTGAGGGGTTTGTTGCAGAGGGAAACAGTCTGAGGTGTTTCTTTGCAGGAACGAGAAGGTGATGGACTCAGCGCTGGCCATGCATGATGGCTGCCTACGTTCTGTGCTGAACAGGCACCATGGCTATGAGGTGGGTCTTGCACATATCAGGCAAACAATGCTGTCTAAGTAGCTTACTCACCTGTTTTTTTATAAGTCTTGCTGGGACATGATCTGCTCTGGCATCTGGCAAGCTTACAGTATGGTAGCAGCTCAATGATTGACATGTTGTGCATCAGCAGCAGCAGGACAGGAATACAATGCTGTCACACAGAGTACTGCTGCTGCTGCACATAAAGCCTCTGCATTTACCACCTCAGATCATAGAGTGTTCAACATTTGGCACATTGCCCACGCATGCATGTGTCCACATCAATAAGAGCCAATGCCCCCCTCACACGGTAGGGCTGTAGGGCTGTAGCCTTGGCAAGAAGGTATATTCATGCCAATAATCATCGGGGCACACTAGGCCGATCATGACTAAATTGTACGCCTCCACATCAGCAGACTCACTCAGAGTGGCCTTGCATGACCATACAACTGCACGACCCTGGTTGTCACAGTACAACATATGGTCTCGCATCTACTCCTGCCCAGCCTGCACAACAATTGATGTTTGTGTTCATGCACAGGTGTCCACAGAGGGTGATGCTTTCACTATGGCCTTCCATGATCCCATCGATGCCATCTCTTGGGCACTGGAGGTGCAGCATCAGTTGCTGTTGCTAGACTGGCCAGATGCACTGCTGAGTCATGATGACGCCAAGGAGGAATCTGGGCCTGGTGCTGCTCCTAACACCCAAGCAGCTGTGTTCTTCCGGGGCCTGAGAGTACGCATGGCTGTGCATACTGGCACGCCTGATGCCTTGCAGGTTTGTGGTCCTTCATGCTGTGACTTGTGTGTGGTTTGCAGTGAGTACAGCAGTACTATGGGCATGCTTGGGGTGGGATCTGGCTGACATTGTCTGCACAGCAAACGTTTGCATGACGTGTACAAAAGCATGAAGTACATGACAAACGCTTTGTAAGTGCATCTTGTTTGTTGCACCAGGCATGTGGGTGTGCAGGATTCCCCTCATTTCTTCAGAAAGACAGGCACTTAAGGCAGCAGATATGTGCTCGTTCTGTCTATGCCTGTACTCAGATGGGATACATCAATGCCTGCTGTGACGTCCCAGTCCTTGAAGCATGTAGTGTGCTGATCATCAAATGCCTGAACTTCTGGATTCCTGCCAGACATTTGTTACTTCGAATGGGTCTTGGGGCTGCTGCCTCAGCAGGCTCCCGTCATGATCTCCAAAAGGCGTGGATTCTTCTTTCTTTTGAGCAAATGGGGTTTGTTTCTCCTTGAAAGAAGTACTAGCATGGGATTGAGAGAAGGTGTGTGTCATCACAGGTACATCTTGAGACAAGGTGTGTCATCACAGGTACCAACATGTGTCAAGATGTGTGTTTGCATCATGTGAGAAAGGCATGTGCCATCACATGTACATCATGTGACAAGATGTGTGTCATGACAGATGTTTCATACGACAAGGCATGTGTCATCACAGGTACATCATGTGACAGGGTGTGTGTCATCACAGGTGCATCATGTGACAGGGTGTGTGTCATCACAGGTGCATCATGTGACAAGGCAAGTGGAGTACCGAGGGGATGTGGTGAGTCTGACAGAAGCCTTGGTGGGTTTCCCAGCTGGAGGTCAGGTGCTGCTGAGTGGCTCCACCTACCAGAGAGTCTACGGCCGTCTGCACAACGTCAACTTTGACAACCAGCTGCCTGGGCAGGCATCGCATGAAGGTCAGCACCAGCTCTAGTGCTGACTGTTCTGTCCTGCATCCAGCAGAAGTACTGTGTGCTGTGGTGTGTCTGGATCATTGCCTAATTGAGCATATATGCTGTGGAAAGACGAGACTTGTCCCGCACGTACCTGGCTCATCATGAGCTGGAAAGCGCTGTTATTGTTATTTTATTAAGCTTATTATTATCACTGTTATTATCATGCTGTGGTCATGTCATGACATGTAAGCTGATGCTTGCTGAGCCTTGCATACTTTGCTTGAAAGCAGAGTGAAGGTATGAAGTCTTGCGATGGGATCCCTGTTGGGATTGCTGAATCCCTGTTGTTCGCTTGTGGCTTTGACTTGCTGTTTTCCCATGTATTGTTGTCGCATTTCATTGACACGTCTTTGCATCATGAGCATGCTTTTGGCTTGTTGTGCAGATTGGTGTGTCTGAACTTCGTCCTTCTCTGCATGGCCAGAATGCATTCAGACATTGTCGTACAGCGTCAGACATGTGTGTCTGGTGTAGGTGCTGCTGCACCTGCAGTGTCAAGGCCTGGCATCAGCTTCAACACACGCTTCAATGCAGTCTTGGACCCCATACCATCTGCGGGTTCCAACTTAGACCTTGCAACTGAAGGCTCTCACATCGATCTGCTCCTAAGGACCAACAGTGCTGCCGCTGTTGGCATTTTGCAGCAGGCAGAAAGCCTCGACTCACCAACAGCATTACACACTGGTGTTGACAGCAGTGCTTGGACATCAGATGCTCCGGAAAACCCAGAGACAGCCTTGATGCAATGGGTCAGGGGGGTGGGTGAGGCGCCTGGGAGGGTCTGGAGGTGTGTGGGAAGGCTGGGAATGCAGCTGATGCCGTGTTTGTTTAGGAAGCAACTAGCTGAAGTGAAGCGTGAAGGCTCATTCTTCCGTAAGTTCCTGTTGTCTCCGAATGTATTCCATGATTGCATGAGGTACTGATCCAAGACCGATGTTGTGCTTGCCAGCCAACCAGGAGCACTAATGTTGCTCTGTATGTTGTGTTGCTGGATGCTGGCTTGATTTGTTAGACACTGCACCATCAGCTTTCATGGCTCACGCTGGGTTGCTGGCAGCAACATTTGAGTTGATCAGCTTCTATCCAGCTGTACCCAACAGCAGCATGCAGAAAATTTCCCTTCCCAGTCAAGCAAACCACCTTCCCAGTCAAGCAAATCACCTTCCCAGTCAAGCAAATCACCTTCCCAGTCAATCAAATCACCTTCCCAGTCAAGCAAATGAACACTGCAGCATATAGACACAGAACACACGTAAGTGTATGCCACTGCCTGGAGTGCATATACAAAGCTGGACATGTCTTTTTCCTCAGGGACAAGAGCTTCTGTGAGCATGTTTGCAGGCTCCTTGCTGCCGCCTTAGGAGGCTCCAGTTATGATCGCTGAAAATCGTAAACTTTTCTTTTCTTGCAGGCAAATGGAAGCCATCACAGACAGATGTGAATGGCATGGTCAATTCGACCATGGCTGAGACAGGGGGCACACCCTGCATTCTGGCTGACATGGGTGCTTTCCATTTGGCAGAATTTGCCCATACCCTGTGCCGGCCCTTTGTGGGGTCAGCTGTTCATGGGGGGATCCATATTCTACAGATTGGGTCCATGAAGCTGCACCCAAGGATGCTGACTTTCCCAACCCTGAACAGCACGTTCAAGGTGTGGCGCCTGAGCAAGCTCAACACAGTGCATGTTACAAATTTTATTATGGCTACATCATACAGTTGCATTTCGCAAAGCGCATCATGGCATCATCATACAGTTGCATTTCGCAAAGCGCATCATGGCAATATCATATGTTTGCATTTCAGCACTCATGACAGGTATGAGCTGCTCAGTGTGGTCACTCCTGCTGAGAAAGATGTTGCTGGCACAGCCACATCAAGTCATGCCCTGACAGATAAATCTCATTACATATGAACAGATTGCTCGTTGCCCACAACATGAGCGAGCATATTCCTATATTGTACAACATGCAAACTTACATGCCTGAAATTGACTGAAAGCTGCGCGCACAAAGACAGGATGTCATGAGAAAAGGTCTTCTCCAAGCTGCTGCCTTTGGGAGGCCCCAATCTGGACTGCTGAAAAGCGTAAACTTTTCTTTTTCTTTCAGGTTTAAATGCTAAAGAGTACACTTTTCCTTTCTTTTGGTTTTGAATGCTGAAAAGCGTACACTTTTCTTTTCTTCCTTTGCAATGTGGAGTGGCTGTGCAGGTTGCGCCAACTTTTGGTGATGCTCCTGGTGTGACAAACAGCAAGCTGGCGCATGTTCAGATGCGCTCGGCCACCGGCAAGCGTCCAACCTTCCACCCTCAGCCAGCTTTGCCAGCTGACCCAGAATGGCCAGAAGTAACCACTGTCTTCTGTGGACCAGCACAATACAAGGTCATCTCTCAACACTCCATACCCAACACTGCACCTTAATTGCAATACTCCATACTCAACACTCCATAGTAACGCTCCATACTCAACACTCCATACTCAACACGTATACACGGCAGCTTGTTTGCTCATTTTGCAATGCTCGTACTCAACACTGCATCTTGTTTGCTCATTTTGCAATAGTCCATACTCAACACTGCAGCTTGTTTGCTCATGTTGCCTGCAGCTCAGGGGTGTACCTGGAATCAAACCTGTGTGTGACGAGGGTATAGCATGCCTGAGTATGTGGCAAATGCAGCAGCAGGCCTGCTTGTAGTGTACCTTGACACATCTGAGAAGAGAAAAGAACAAGGAAAGAAAAGACTACACCTTTCACCAGCAACTTAATGAGGAGCCAAGTATTATACTGGGCTACGCAGGCATCTAAGATGGCTGACATGTGCTGAGGTATGTGCAGGAGCTGATGCAGCAGGACGTGCATGCAGCAGAAAGCGCCTTGCGCCACTTTCAATCCTGTGTGCGTACCACCTTGCTGCTGAGCAATGGCTATGAATGCCAAGAGAAGGTACACATTGTTCTTGCCTGCCCTGCTTGCATACACAGGTTGGGCATCCTTGACAGTTTCAGCTGTCTGCTGTCACCTGAGATTACGCTGATGGGACTGGAGATCTTGCTACCTGATGTGTTGTAAGCTCAATGGCTATGCTGTGTGTATGGCCGGTCTCTGTGTTATCTTCAGTTCAGTCGTGATCAGCCTAGTGTACAAAGTATACCCCAATGGTTGCCGGCATGAATGTACTTCCCTGCCAAGGCTAAGGCTCTACCCCATGAGGGGGCATTGGCTCTTGTGTGGGTATTTGTGTCGACATGATATCTTGCATATCTGCTGCTTTTTGCCAGAGCAGCAGCAATGTACATGTATTGCGATAGTGCAACACAGAGGTCAGGCTTTTCTCAGAGGACAAAATGGACAGCAACAGCAACACCATCGCTGTATCAACTGCTGTCAGTGCCACTACTGCGTGGATTGCTGTCAATGACACTGTCGATGTCTGATTTTGCTTGGTGGTGTCTGCTCAGGTTGACTGCTGTTCAGGATGGTTCATAACAGCTGTCCAGAACGCCTCATGCCTTACTGCAGGATGGTTTGTTCATGATTGTGTTTTCAGAGCCACGCGGAGCTGTTGAATGGGCTGTTCTTCTGCAGCTAGCCCTGTTTAGGTACTGCAGCAAATTGCATGCTCACAACATGAAATTTGTACAATTTGCATCTTTGACTCAGAGCAAGTTCAAACCACTTGAAGCTGTTAAATACATGAGGTCACAGCATGCACGCATTGCACGTGAATCATGTTTTCAGGTTGTTGTCAAGCTTATAAGCTTGCGACTGCGCTTTCGTGTACGAAAGCTATGACAAATAAGCTGTGACCAGAGCTGACTGTGCACACATAGGGCGGACTGGAGTCAAGTGCTTGAGCAGTATGACTGCACAGCTACAGTGGTGTCTTCAACGGGACAGACCTTGTTCAAAGGTTTCTCTGCAAAGGTGAGCTAACCAAGGACAACTTTCACATGGTGTTTGTTTCCTACCCTGTATAAAGGCAACAATGTACGACAATTCTCTGATGCAGGTGGGGGTGGTACATGGTAAGATGCAGAAGATTTGTCCCCATTTCTCTACAGGTCGTGCTGATTACTTTGGTTCGACTGTCAATCGAGGTGAGCAGTCCGTGCTGGCGCTGACATTAAGCTTTGCATCATGATCTAACAAGTCATGGAAACTGCTTTCTATATTTGTGCAGCTGCTCGCCTGCTGGTTGCCGCAAATGCTGGCCAGATTCTGGTAGAAGCCCCTGTGATGGAGGCGGTTCTGAAACAATGGAATGGCGATGCGTTCAACCTGGCGCCAGTGTCAAAAGATCACAAAGTCGGTACGCCCGCCAAAAGTACGCGAGGAGCTGCTCTGTTGGAGTCTGGCAGCGTTGTGCTACCTGAGCTGGCGGAAGAATCGCCGCGGATCAAAAGTGCTCCTGCACCGAAAGCGCTAAAATGTCCGGATGATAACGTCGCTGCTGGCGATATCGCACTCAATTTCAAGGGCGAGGGTTCTGTGCCGCCACCTGAGCTGCCGCTCCAGCAGGATCAAGGTGGGCGCGTCGCTGGATCGCGGGGCTGGACCCCTCTATCGCCTGGTGTTGACGTGCGGAGCAGCTGGCCTGCCTTCAGCAACCCGGGAGCCCATGAAAAATGCAACACAGTCAGTTTTGCTCCTGAGTTCAAAGAACGCAGACCTATCACCAGGATGCCGTCTGTCTCAGCTTTTGCAAAGCGGCGGTCTGCTGACGGGCAGGTCGGCTATGATGACTCAGAGCTCATGCAGCTGGAAATGATGGACTCATGCTGTGCCCCACATGCAGCTGCCAGTTCTCTTGCAGTCAACAACTGCCACATGCTCAAGTTCATGGCTGCCTCTGGCATCATGCAAGGCCGCAGGGAGGAAGTGGTCCGCCTATCATTCCTGCAGCAGGCATTATCTGGCAAGAGTCCAAGTGACAGTCAAGATTTGCATGGTATCTCTCCTGTGGTGAGTCGCCTCAGGAGTGATAGTTCAGCCACAAGCATAGGTGCTTCGCGGCGGCCAAGTCTGCTTGGAAGATCGGACTCCAAGCTTGTTGTTGTCACAGAGGCCAAGCCTAGAGGTACAGTAACTGTCACACGCATGTCACGACTTTGTATCGCTTACAGCGCCTTTATTGTCAAATTTTATGTTACAACGATCAGCAAGTTGCAGCTAGCAAGTACCAGACGCAACATATACTGCTCACTGCTCATTGGCTGTAGTTTCAGTCATGTTGCCCCATGAACAGCTGTTGTCACAAAGAAGCATCATATGATTTGTGTGGCCAGAAACTGGAAAAGCTGTGACTACTACAGTCTATTGTGGATTTCAAAACTCATATATTCAGTACATTACAAGATTTGACCACTCTGGTGCTGACTTGCATATTGTCACGCAGTGACTGCATCAACCTGTTGTGCTGCTTGGCTTGCAGAGTCTGTAAGCGTCAGGTCAGTGTGGACGCCAAGCGCAAGTGAAGGGAAGCCTTTCCCAGCCAGAAGGGTGCCAATTGAAGTGTGGGGCATTGGGGCGTTCAAGTTCAAGGGCATTCAAGGCGTTTCAAAGGTAAAGAATTGGGTTACATACCTCTCCTTTCACTGTCTTTTCTTGCTTGACACATACTTATTCATTCACTCTCTTGCTCGGTCCCACTCACCCACCCACACGCACACACGCACGCACGCATTTGAAACCCTGTCTACTTCATCCAGGCACCCACCTATGTACTGACCTGCACTTTTCAAGTTTTGCCATTGATGGCACATGCTTACATGGCATGTAAGCATTGCTTGCTACTTCTTCAGGTGTGAATGAGCCATGCCCTTGCTGTGACAATGCATCATGTGCTCGTGCATGCAAAAATGATGCTCATGCTGTCCCAATCAGTTACAGCTCGTATATGCTGCCAACGCATACACGCTATTGAGTATGCTCACTAATTGCTGCAAGCATGTCCAAGTCTGCACCTAGTCTGATTGCGCATGCTTGCTCTCATGTTCCCAAACTGCTCTGACGTGCGTGTGAATGCTGCAAATCTTGAGTACGCTATTAACACCAACGATGCCCACCATAGACCATTTCTGCAAACCACAAGGGAGTCTATCAATTGCCTCTATGCTCGTCAAAGACATGCACTCACCTGAGCTAGCTGGAGACATGCTGTGACCCTGATCAGCAATGACCAAAGTCAGCACTTGCTTGCCATCTGCCACGCTGCTTAGACAGCCTGACTATCTGAGCATCTGGAATTGGGTGAAAAATTGCTGGTCAGCAGGTGGTATCTGCTGACATGGAGCTGCAGAGCAAGTTGGCGACTGTGATTCTCATGGCAGCATCATAATGTTGCAGACCAGCTGCAGCCTGATTTGGTGGTTCTGGTATGTCTGTGACGCATGTGAAGCCAATCCAAACCACATGCATGCTCT
>JAABUK010009922.1_pt1 | contig 12865 bp, 17 predicted proteins | sample 5559141 | NCBI WGS metagenome assembly JAABUK01 (sample SAMN10711869, study PRJNA513367) | rock metagenome | isolation source: Antarctica rocks | place: Antarctica: Victoria Land, Pudding Butte nord | collected 2016-01-03
AAGAGCGTGAACCTTCTCTTGCCGAAGAGAGCAGCTATCCCTTCGTCAACTGCTACGAAGGTGCCGCTGTAAGTAGCAAGAAAGGCTGCATATCTGGCTGTGTCTTGCAGCTTTGACCAAAAGTTCAAGCTGCGAGCGCCTTGCTGCTTCCGCCATTTCATGATCAGACCAAACAGAAAAGTCACAAGATGCAAGCCTCCACGAAGACAAACGCCGCTCAGGCCACCCCTCAACACCGCATTGAGAAAACGAAACCATGCTCTATTGTGATCGTGTGCCAGGAGCCTTTTGTACAGTGTCAAACGCTGTTGAAACGGCAAAGGCTTTGCGTCAGCATTAGATGTCTCGCGCACCTCCATTCCGCATAAAAGGTCAAGCAAAAGGCTAGATAACCGGAGAGTCCTTCACAAGCATGACCGGGCTGACCGCCCGATCACACCAGTGAAGATCGCTGAAGAGCAGCTTTCTTGTTGACCAGAAACCAGCTTTGCTTGTTGCAACAGTACTTATAAACGCTGCTTAAAAAGGTGCAGGTAGCCTTAAGACTGCTCGTTTGTGCTGACGACTAGGCTGACTGGCCGGAATCTAACAACAGCTACTGGTTTACTCAGCTCTTGACCTATGCAGAGTTGCGTCGTTAGCTGACACTGCAACACAACGGGCACAAACGTGGGTTGAATTAAGCAGACTTTCGCCGGTTCACTATGGCGCGGCACATGGCGATCTCAGCTTTGCTTTTGGCGTGCTTGGCACTAACGGTCAGCGCAGCACCAGGTATGTGTTTAGGCAACTTGTCCCGGCGTGCTGGTTTGTGACGATTTAGAGCCTTCCCTGCGTGTCAACGGACGCTAATTATGCCGATGTCTTTTTGCAGCCCTCGGCAGGAACCCATTGTTGCTACCTCAAACCGTTCTACAAGATCAGTCTCAGAACTGTCAGCTCTGCATAGCTGCTGTCACTATGGGCGAGGGATTTTTGATTGGATCTGGTGAAGTGCAGGACATGGTAAGTGGCCGTTCATGGTAGTCGTAGTGCGCACAGGCAACCCCTTTGCTTGTTGCTGCTCTATCATGTCTGGTCTTTGGTGTTATTCATATAAATGGTCGGTTGTTTGCGTGGCTGCAGATCAAGGTCATCACAGACAACCTTTGCAGCAGGTTTGCAGCAGAGCAGCAGCAAGAGGTGTGAATGCGACCTGACAAGCTCTCTTGTTTAAGCTGCTACCAAATCCCTTTCTGTATGCTGCTTCAAGCTCCAATGATAAACCGGGTGCAAATGGCATGTGTTTGTGCAGTGCACAGAGCTTGTACCTGCTGTAGCTGCTGGTGTCATTCAGTGGGCACGCATTCACTGGCCTGCTGAGAAGATCTGCCAGAGCATTGAGCTATGTGATGCAGCCACACTCACCACCTCCCAGGCATGCTTCACATGTATTTTTGTCGTTCATCAAGCTATGGGACTCTCTACTCTAAGTGATTGCAGCTTGTTGCTGCTTGCATTCTGTGTTGCCTTTCACTTGTTAGCCTTGCTGCCACATTCACTCGCATATCAGTCAGATGCATTCAGGTGCCAATTTGCATGGAAGCTGATTTTACCAATATCAATCCACCAACATGTATTTCATGTCCTACCAGATAATGCCATTTACATTCTGTGTGTATGTGACAGGTGATGGCTATGGTGGATGAGTCAGCCCGCATGATGGCAGCTGCCAACCCAGGCCTGCAGCCCATTGATAGTGATGAGGACAAGTGTGACACATGCAAGCTGATTATCACTCAAGTGGCCACCATGCTTCGCAACCCGGTAAGGAGTTGAGCATTTTACTCGAGTCAACAGAATTGATCTTGCGTCCTAAGTGTTGTAAGTTCAGCACTGCAATTGGCTGGATGGACAGGGTGACAATGTCGTCTGCCAGCAGATGTGCCAGCTGCTTTCTCAATTGCATCACGCTGCACCTGCGGCCTGCACACATGTCTGGCTTGCCCAACCATTCAACCTGCTGATCTGCTCTCAACTGCAGGAGACACAGAAGGAGATCCTGGTGTACGCACACGAGGCCTGCCATGTCTTCCCTGGCTTTGAGGACCAGTGTGAGATGTATGTCAACATGTATGGCCCCTTGGTGATGGGCATCATTCAGCAATACTTGCAGCCAGACGCAATGTGTGGTCGTTTGGGCTTCTGCCCTCTGCCTCCAGCCCTGCCCTGATTGGCCTCACTTGGATTGACCAAGCTCCACATTTGGCATGAAACACCATCACCTTTGTACATCAAGGCTGCAGCACATTGGAAGGCCATCTGTTTGTGCCCTGCTGCTGTTGCACATTGACTGTGCACAACGTACAGCTGTTGTATAATAGTCGTGGACTACTGACGCTACATTATATCTGTTAGTAAACATCACTTTTCAAAGGCCTGGAACGTACCGTGTATTTACAATCAGCAGGGCTACAGCATGCTGAAACGAGTTCTTGCAAGCTCTGTGTTGAGCATAGTCATGCAATGAATTATCAGCTAGCTACAGGATTTGAAAATGCAGCCGCTGTTGTGATGTGACTGTGACCAGCTGAGAACTTGAGTAACCATGATGCAACATGCATGTCAGACATCAGCAGTGCAAGGTGGCCTGACGTGAACTGTGCCAATGACCAGACTGTTGGCCAGGCAGACAATCATTACACAAAGGCAGGTGCCTATGACCAGTCTGTTGGCCAGGCAGACAATCAAGAATTATAATCGAAGTCAGGTGCCGGATGTAATAGACTTGCAAATGTACCACGGACTTGTAAATGCACAGTAATACTGTGTCTAGATCAAGTGATTGTTTAAAGGATTTGAGTTGGTAGTTGAGTGAAATGGCTGTCAAAGCGTAACTGCAAAACATGCTTGAGTCATGTGAGGCCACCATTGTCATGGGAAGCTACACACATTTTATACATCCAGGACATCCTTCAGGCAAAACATGTAATGGTACATTCAGCATTTTCATAATGTGTTGGATTATCATGGTCAAGCATCATTGACCCCAAGGGTGTGGGCTACAATGCTGCCAAGCCCAGCGCTTGACCCCCTGCCTGCCACAGCTGACACCAGCTCCCTCTTGTTGGCCGGGGCAGTGTGACTGACAGCCACATTCTTGGTTGACAGCTGGCTTTCAGACCAGTGCTGCAGCAGCGTTGACGTCTGCTCAGCCATGCCTGCAGCCCTCTCATTCACCACTGCCGCAAGGTGAGCTGCCTTGCCCTGTGCCTGAGATATCCACCGTGTCACCCCGCCCTTCTCCAGGGCTGTATCATCCCTCCTTGGGGGTGCTCGTGCAACAGAGCTGCGCGTCAGTCCACTGCTAGCGTGAAACCTGGATGGGCTGATAAAGTGTCCTGCCTCTATGTGTCTACTCTGCTGCTCAGCGTTGTCCGTAGACGTGAGCAAGGGGGTCGTAGCGTAAGAGCTGCTGACAGACACTGCTGTCTTGGGGTATCCTAGGACAGCCCTGGGCTTGCTAGCAGTAGTCCCTGGAACCAGCAGGCCCGAAGCTGCTGTGCTGTCAGTGTCACCATACCCAGCCAGGTCACAGAGGCTTTTGTTGGGGCAGGCAGGGGTTTGATGGCTGGATGCCACAGCCCTCAGGATCAAACTGGCCTCAGACGCCGGCTCAACACAGCTCAACTGTGAGCTGTGGTCACTGCCTGTGATGTCATTGCTCAGGGGGCCTGCTGCCGCTTGGCTGCTGCCTATGCTGTGAGGTGCCCCACTGTTGCCCCCAGCTGTCCTGGGCAGCTGCATGGCAGGTCCACCAGTGCCAGCTGCAGGTGTGTCACCATCAAGCCCATCAGTGCTCTGCTGGCTTCTTGCAACTGCATGATGATTGCTTGGGTTGCTGCCCTGCTTGTGGCCAACACGGCTGATGCTCTTCTCAGCAAGCCATTGGTCCACCCCTAGCATCAGTTGTGGTACTGATATGAAGGCACCTGGTGTCTGAGCAGCAGATGCTGAAGCCCTCTGAGCCCAGGCAAAAGCCCTGCTTGCATCCTTGGGCGCTGCTGCTGTCAAGGATGTAGCCTGCGAAGGGGCTGCAGATGATGCCTTGTACTCAGCAGGAGTGACTTTGGGTGGAGTACTGCTGGGCGCAAACAGTGGGTTGGAAGCCATATGAGGCAGCGCTGCATCAGAGTTGGAAGTAGCAACCTCCAAGGCTTGCACTCCTCTATGGCTCGTAGCAGGGAAGGGCAGCCCTTGCCTGTTGCCTGAAGAGTAGCACTGAGCAGACACAGCAGGGCTTGCCTTGCCTGGTGACCCCATTGCCTTGGGAGCCTGCTTGACAGGCTGCTGGCAGATGCTGTGTAGGTAGAGCTGCAGTTGGGCCACCGTGGGGCGGTCTGTAGGGTTGCCAGCCCGGCATAGGGACACCAACTGCCGCCACTCTTCAGCAACACAGTCCGGCAGGGATGCCCGGTGCAGCTCAGCAGAGGGGTGGGTGCCCATGGCCATGAAGTAGCAGAGTCCACCAAACTGGTAGACATCGGCTGCTGTGGTGAGGGGGCTGCCTTGGTGGGCCTCTGGAGGCACGTACCCCTCCTCACACCTGCATGCGCCAAGGAAAGCATGGTTCAGCAACTCTATAAGAGATGCCCACAAGTCATTGAGGCCTATCATGTAATGTTGGCATGATTTACATCTCATGGCTGGACAAGTCCTAATTTCTGCTTGCCAGGCAAAATACTTGCTAGAAAGCAGACATGGTAGTACAGCATGGTTCAGCAAGTCTACCAGATATTGCCCAAAAGTCACTGAGCCGCAGTGTGTAATGTTTGCATTGCACAAGCAGAGCTGGACATGTCCTAATGTTGCATCCCACTTGCTACAGATCAGTCATGCAAAACTATGTTTGCGCATGCTGATGCGTAGTTTTTGTGTGCTGAAGGACAGGAATGTCTGCCTGTGGGTGACTTCATAAACATCAAGTGTTACTGAAAACCAGTGCTGACCTGTAAGGGGAGGGCTGGATGGCACGGCCCTGCCCAGTGAGCCTGGCAGCGGCCCCAAAGCCTGCCAGCTTGACATCATGCTTGATGGCAGCTGGCTTGCTGGCTGCCCTCACCCCACACTCTGCCTCCTGCCCACCCTTGCTGAACAGCTGCACACATGAGACAACAATGACTGGCAAAATATTGAAGACCTAGCACTGTGCTGCATGATTGTGCACATCCAAGCATCAAACATGGGCTTGTGAAAGGGCAAAATGTGTGAGTACAAAGCAACAAGAGAATTCTGCAGATTGTCAGACTGCACAATTGTGCATGATGATTGTTGACCATGCCATTCATATCTCAGCTGCTCATGCACAATGCATACGAAACATGACAAAGCAAAATGCAGTTGCATGAAGACAAAGCTGAGCTATAACCGCTGACAGGCTGCAGTCAACAGGCTGGGTGTGGCGTACATGCAACATGGCTGAAATGCAAAGTGCCTTGATGACAGGCAGTGAGGCATGGCTCTTACCAAGACATGGTCAGGAGTGAGGCCCCGGTGCAGAACTCCCTGTCTGTGTATGTGGGCCAGGGGCTTCAGGATGGCCTTCCCGTGCTGCACCAGGGTAGCAAGTGAAGGGCCCCGGTACCCATTGGCCATGCAACTGCTCTTGCCCCATGCCTGCTGCCTGTCACCACATGAACATCAGCATCAGTAACTCTACAGGGGTGTTAGAAGCCAATGAGAAGCTTTGGAAGTGGGGTGACCATTTCATGCACATCAGCAAAATTCATTGCAAGCACATATGCACTGCAAACAACTAGCCAGCAATAGACATTGAGCATCACCACAAGGGCCTAAGCCAACACTCACAAACTGCATGTGTTGACAACAAGTGGGTGTTCAATTGCGTAGCACATGCGAAAAGGTTGCCACAGTAACATCATAATGCTTCAACTCACCCCATGCGCTTCTCTAGGGACAGGTCAGCCATGGGCATGCCAAAGTAGGCAACCTGGCAGGGGTCCAGGGGGCTGGCAGGGGCCTGCACCCCTAGAAGAGTGATGGGGACGACATTGGGGTGGGCACACTGCCACATCAGCATGACTGTCTCTGCCACAGTGCTGCAATCACCTGACTCCCCGTCCTCATTGTCCTGCAAACATGTTTGGGCAGTTCCAAGGGGCAGTAGCAATACTGAGTGCAAGATTTACACAGAGTGCAGACCACAAGCTGACTGGACACAAGCATGTGGTGCCCCCTGGGCAAGTTCGTGTACACATTACAGGGAGCAAACTTCTCATCGACCTGGTGAGTTTCAACAGCAGTTGATGAACTTGTAGGCAGGCATCAGATGCTTGCATGGTGATAGGCATTATTGTGGGGCAGACATGGCAGCATAGGAGTGATGGAGGACGTGGTGGGAGCCTACAGTGGACAGTCTCAGCACAATGGGAAGGGCTGAGCTGGGAGGGGCCAGGGAGGTGAGGGTGGTGATGTGGGCAGGACCGCGGCCCAAGTCTGCTATCTTCCCTTTCATCCAGCACACCTGAAGCGCATCCACCAGCTGTTGGCATACGCACAGTAGCATCCAGCCATTCAAACGCTTCACTTACAGGTGGCTCACAGCTATGCATGGCAAAAGCATAACAGCTGTGTATTGCATGTCATACATGGAAAGTGTATTTGCTCAAATGCTGTACAGTTGAACATACACAAAGTGTCTGCTAGAGAAGAGAAGAGAAGAGAAGAGAAGAGAAGAGAAGAGAAGAGAAGAGAAGAGAAGAGAAGAAGACTACGCCTCTTGGCGTCAGTTTAATGAGAAGCCAAGTATTGTATTGGGCTGCCCAGGAAAGTGTCTGCTATTTTAGCAGTGCAGAAGCTTCACTCTCTACAGTCATCTCCGGGGCAAAGGCATCATGGTCAACTGCATTACCTGAGAGGAGGGCTCAGTTGGCAGGGCCTGAGCCATCTCCTGGAATGTGCTCCTGTCCAGGCAGCACACCCTGCCCCTGCCCCTACCCACGGCACCCACCACCTGGGGGGCAGTCCTTGCTGACATGCCTTGCCTCCACCACTGGAATGTTCTCCTTGCCACTGATGATGCTGCTTGAAGGCACCGCCGGCGACAACTCTGCTGAGCTGCGCTTGTCTGCAGTGGCAGGAGGCAGAGGCTGGGAGTGAGTAGTACTGCTGACATAGTTGCTGTCAGGTGCAGGCGCAGCTGGCAGGCTGCCTGCTTGCTGGGGGCCAAAAGAGGTGGCCAGCAGGCTGACCCTGGGGCTGACCATTGGGCTGACTCTGCCAGTAGTGTCAGCTGGCATGCTGCTCTGGACTGACTGGAGAGGTGCCAATACCTCATCCAGTAGGTCATCAACAACCTGGTCCACTGCAGCGTGCTGGACTTGGCTGCTCACCAAGGCAACCACCATTGCTGCGAGATCATCACTGACAATGTCAGCTGAACTGTCAGCTGGCATGCTGCTCTGGACTGACTGGGGAGGTGCTGATACCTCAGCCAGCAGCTCCTCCAGCACTTGGTCTACTGCGGCATGTTGGGGTGCAAACACAGTTGGCTAGCAGGTTGACTATGGGGCTGACCATGCCACCAATGTCAGTTGGCATGGTGCTCTGGACTGGCTGGAAAGGTGCTGCTACCTCAGCCAGCAGCTCGTCAACTACCTGATCCACTGCAGCGTGCTGCGCTTCACTGCTCCCCAAGGCATTCATCATTGCAGAGAAATCATCATTGGTGGTGTCAGCTGCATTGTCAGCTGGCAAGCTGCTCTGCATTGGCTGGAGGGGGGCTGATACCTCATCCAGCAGGTCATCGACCACCTCATCTACTGCAGCATGCTGCACTTCAATGCTCATCAAGGCATTCACCATTGCCATATGACCTTCACTGATGGTCTCAGATGCATCACCAGCTGACACACTGCAGGCTGTGCTAAGGTTGTCCTCTGGACCAGCTGGAGACTGTGGGTTGTCTGCCGCAGCATCAGCACCAGTGGCAGCAGCAGCAGCTGCTGAGAGGCTCAGAGGGGTTGCACCTGCTTCCTGCACATGTTGCTGCTGGCAGTCTGTGACTGCTTGGTTTGCAGACTGGGCTTGACCATCCTCTGAGGCACGCTTGCAGAGTCTTGCAAGGGCTTCAGCCAAAGATGCCATGTAGTCCTGGCTGTCAGAAGCGTCAAAGAAGCAGAAGTCTGGCTGACACGGTGCAGGCGGGCTCACATTCACTGAAGCAGAAGGTTGAAGACCAGGTGGCTGGGCTGCTCTGGGGTTGTCCAAGGCAGTAAGTGCTGTGTCCAGCTGGTCAGAAGAGGACATATCAGGTGCCACACCAGCTTCTGAAGGCACGATATCAGCGGTTGAGGCATGAACTGCTGACTGACTGCCAATGGCGGCATGGCAGTCCACAAACACAACTCCACCTAGGTCAGTCTGCTGACTGCTGGCGAAAGGGTTCAAGATGGGCCCTTCATATTCTGGCACCAGCACAGCCACAGGAGCAGCGTTGCTGGATCTGGGTGCCTGAAAACGCAGTGACGTGTTTCGGCAAATTAGCTCCAAGTTGAAGTTGCAAGAAGAAGCTGCCTGCAGGCTGTGCCAAGGCGGGGGACCACTTTCAGGGTTATGCACGACACAAACTGCACTGTGTAGTACCTGGTTGTTGACTTGACTAACTGGCTCAGCATCAGAGTTTGGAGCCCCAAAGCAGCCTCGGAAAGGTCTTACGAGCCGTCTGAAAGGCATTGACAATCGTAGACACCCAGCCTGCAAGCAAAGGAAGCCACTATCAGTCCACGGCATGTGTCGCCCATGAAAACCTCAAAACCTTCCTCATTTGCATTTCATACCCTGGAAGCGATAAGGGTTCTCTTGCAAAAGCCGGTAGCAGCACAGCGATTCTGCCTCTGTTGGCCGCTGCCGCCGAAGCAACGCATGGTAGCTGCTGCCAGAGGCCAGCAAATGGTTGATGTCTGGCCAAGCAGCAGATGTCGGCAAGGACAGGATGGTGGAAACTTTTCCGGGGTCCGAGAGGGTCTTCAGTTCCGACGGCAACTTTAGGGTGCGGCAGCGGTCGTTCACCCACCCTACTGTGTTGCAATCATGCGTTGCTGCAACGGCGTTGCAAACTGACATCAATCACAACCTAATTTAGATTACGCCGGTACTCCGTGGTACGGAGTCCGTACCTTTGCATGCTTCTGCTTTTGCATGCTCAGTGGGTCATGCATTGACTTTATTGCGTCTCAGCAACTGCGCTGGTGGTCGTTCGCTTCGTGGAATGGTATGATGTCGTGAGTCATGCATCAGACCAAGCAAACTCATACTGCGGCGCAGCAGTCACCTAACAGCAGCTAGATCACTTACCTTGTTTGTGTGATGGACAACGAACTTCCAGACCATACAAACAGTGGCTTTACTCCTATGGAACCCAGCAGCAGGCTCGCTAGGCACCGACCAGCAACTAGCGATGTGGATGAGGAAGCTGACAGCGAAAGCGAAAGCGACATGTCGTTGGACCTGGCTTCTACAGCAGCCAGCGGCTCCGAGAATAGGTTATACTTGCGCCTGGCCTTGTATGCTGGTGGTAATATCTTGACACTGCTGCTAGTTCTGGGTCTGTGGACAGTTTGGAGCCTCCTTGCAACATTTCGAAATCCAATGCTCTGGGCTTTGCTGTGCTCGACGGCCTTGCAGGACGTCAAAGAAGATCTAGTCCTGTATTTGAATCGCAAACTGACACAGGAAAGGTGAGCTTTGCCTGACACTACCAAATGAGGCACTTTGTTGCTTGATTGCATGCTGTAGACATTACACACAAGTTATCACCACTGTTCTTGCCTTTAGGAGTGTCATCTTGACCAGCTTGCTGTTCTTGTGGCTGCCTTTTGGTGTGGTCAAAGACACGATAGCAGACATCTGGCACATACTGCTGAAATGGAATCAGTATGTGAGGGAGTATGAGAGGTCGTCACTACATCAGGCTGTGACAGGGGCTAGAAGCCCTTTTGCTGATGTAAGTGCGCAGACATCAGAGCTCAATTGTCACAGTATGGCAGGCAGGGATTCGTCAAAGTTGCCAACACTAGCTGGTGAGTTCACCGTGTGATTCGCATCCAAGAGTCAACTGCTGTCCTAGGCTGTGTGCATCGCAATTTTATCAATGATACGGTTCTGCAGAGATGCCAAGCATGCTTGAGGGAGCGGCTAGCACAAATCAAGAAACGGCTGCAGCGCCAATCGAACGTAAACACAGCAAACGCCGTGCATCTTTGAAAGGGCAGCGCAGCAAGCGTAAACGGCGCAGACGGCTAACTGTGCCCCCAGCATTTCAGGCATGAGCCATCAAGTTGCATGTGTGCCAGGCAAATACAGTGCACTCAGCAAGTGTACAGTGATTTTGGCTGATAGCTCTTTACTGCATAAGTATGCAGAAGTACAATCAACCACCAATAAACTGGCATGCAAAGCAATCTCAATGTACTGAAACACAGGCTTACTTGATGCAGGCCCTTGGGAGCTGGTTCAGTGCATACACCTACATGGGTGTCAAGGCATACAAGAGCGAGCATGGCTTGAGAAGGCCCACAAAAGACGCGACCTTGCTCACATCACATGAGGCTGCTGGTCGCACAACCCACCAGAGCAATACTCTGTTCAGCTGGTTATTCAAAGCATGCCTTGCATACCAGCTTTATGAGTGGTTGCGGGTAAGTCAGTTGCCTTGTACATAGCCCCGCTGCTGTATGCCTTGTTCCAAAGACACCATCTGTGTGGAAATCACAGTCAAATCAGTTGGCTGCTTTTTCGCAGAAAACGTTGGCATAGCTATATTCAAGCTGCACACTTCTATATGCACTCACACTGCTGTTCGTGTCAGTCTTGGCACATCTTCACTTGCTGCTGCAGTGCGCAGGCACACTGGACTGCCACCGTCCATTTTGCATTCCTGGCAGCAACAGGCGCTTTCATTCTCAGCTTGCTCCCCTTTTTGTACTTTGGCTTCCATACCTACTGGCACTGGTACCACACAGATAGCAAAGACAGCCTCCAACCATCTGCAGCCACCGGTGTTGATGAGCCCAGCCAAGAGGCATCAGAAGCACAGTCAGGTGATCCTCACCCCACCTCCATGTTTTGCTGTATCCCATAGAGTGTGTAAGTTGAACTACACCTGCTACATTCGCAGGCAAGCCATTGTTATGGTCATATCAAGCCTGGTCAGTCTGCAACGCTTTGTTGCATCACCAGTCCAACTCTCTGTAAGACTGTGACTTTGACTGGTACAGGGCTGATACTGTGCTTGAGGGTGCATTGCTACATTGTTTGTGTCTCATGCAGAGGTGCAGCAAGCAACGTCAAGCAGGGCTGCATCACCACCTCCAAGCCATATGCACAGGCGATGGAATGTCATGAAAGGGGCTTGTAGGGACCTGGACACTTGGCTGAAACACACCTTGCAAGCTAACCTGAATGCACTGGTGGCGCTGGCTCTCATTGTCATGCTGCTAGTGGGCACCTTGGCACTCACTGGCTTCCTTACAGTACGCATAGGTCCGCCCTACTGCATTCTCTGCATGCCCACATCCCTTTTTTGGTAGAGCTGTGTCATGAATTGCTTGGGTTTGATATCCTGCAATGCAATGCCATGAGATCACTGTCCTGCTCCATGCAAGAGCAGCATATGCTGCCTGTGTGCAGCTAATACTCACCATCATCAAACCTTACATGCTATCTGTGATAGACAAGTGTGAAGAGTTATGCGGACGCTGGCTCTAGCAGCGCAGCCTGTGCTCTGCTGATTGGTTGTCTGTGATTCTTACCAGGTCAGGAAGGCTCTGATACAATGGCTCTTGTCAAGGCCTTCATACCTGACAAGTGGGGCGCCAGTACTGCCCAGCCAGCACCTGTGTGTGCTGCTACCAGCTTGAACTTCACAGCCGTTTGTGAAGGTGATGGTGGCTTTGATGCCATACCACCACCTGTGTCTCAGGTACATTTGATTATTAGACACCTACATGTTGGCCAGACGGTTTTCCCATGTTGTGACAGGAGTTCATGCATGGTCGTTATGGCAGATGCTTGCTGCATAGGATATGTGCCCTTTAGGTGGTGCTACATCATTGGTGGACATTTGTTATCAGGCTTCTGAGCTGCAATGCTGTCATGATGTGCTTCAACAGACAGCTGATACATGATTATGATACATGATTCCAGCTTGACTGTGCTTTCCCTGCATGCTCGCTGGTGTTGCTGTGATGCTGTCAACACGGTGTTTTGACAGCCCTGCTTTCTGTAGGGGGCCATGCAGCGATGGCTGGCTGATTATCAGGACTCGGCTGTTGAGTACGCCCAGCAAGGCTATGACCAGATACAAGACTATGTGAAGAGCAACTTCAACGAATATGTGGAGGCCAACAACCTGACACAGGTACAACTCATGCTCTGCCCTGGAGGCAGAGAGCAGGCGGCCCCAGTTTTTTAATGATCTACTGCTCTATCTGCTCTGTCAATAAAGTATATCAAGAAGAACACGCAATGCGGTCTGAAAAATGAGTGTCAGGACAAGTGTGGCATGTGCTCAGGCTAGGTGTGTACAGGTGGCTCGTGACTTGGGAACCTTGTGGGCCACCCTGCAGCCCCCCACAGACTGCACCCCTCCCCAGCGGGAGACCCTGCTGCTAGATGTGGCCACTGCTAGCGCTGCTGCTCATTCCGCCTGGCAGTCTGAGCAGGACCTCTTGAGCAAGGTACAGTGGTCGTCAAAAGTCTGTATCCAAAACCAGTCCTTGCTTGGCACAACAGTTCGTGTGCGACGACAGCTCAACCTGACTGGCGGTACGGTCAGGTAGGCCTAGTAAACCATCGAACGCGTGTG
>JAABUK010009923.1_pt1 | contig 12865 bp, 13 predicted proteins | sample 5559141 | NCBI WGS metagenome assembly JAABUK01 (sample SAMN10711869, study PRJNA513367) | rock metagenome | isolation source: Antarctica rocks | place: Antarctica: Victoria Land, Pudding Butte nord | collected 2016-01-03
GTCCGCGCCCCGGTCGAGGAGGTCGCCCACGTAGGTCCGGCGCAGGTCGTGGGGCGAGAGGTCGTCCACCCCCGCCTCGGTCGCCCGCTTCTGGAGCACCCCGTAGACCGCCTGCTCGGTCATGCGCCGCTGGCCGAGACGCCCGCCCTTGTTGATGGGGACGAAGAGCGGCCCATCGTCGAGGCCCCGCAGCGCCAACCAGTCTGCCAGGGCCAGCACCGCACCCGGTGGTAGGGGTACTTCCCGTTGTTTGTCGCCCTTCCCCAGCACCCGCAGGAGCGCGCCGTCGGGCACCCAGTCCCCGCGCCCCAGCGCCGCCAGTTCCGCCCGCCGCAGGCCCGCGCCGTAGAGGAGGGCCAGGAGCGCCCCATCCCGCACCCCGGCGGGGGCCGGGTCGCGCGCGCAGGCGGCGAGGAGCGCGGCCAGCTCGCCGCCGGTGGCCGACCGCCCGGCCGGGAGGCGCGTCCCGCGCGCGGGCGGCACGTCGCGGATCTGGGCCAGTTCCTCAGCGCTCAGCAGCCCCAGCCGCCAGGCGGCGCGGGCGACCCCCCGCAGCGCCGCGAGCGTCAGGTTGACCGTGGCCGGGGCCAGCCTGCCACCGTCCAGGAGACGGGCGCGGATAATGATGAGGTGCTGCGCCCGCAGCGCCCCCCACGGCACCTGCTCCGGCGGGATCCCGAGGAGGCGCGCGACGGCGACGAGCCGCCGGGCGACCGTCACCCGGCCGCTCGGCGCGAGGCCCGCGAGGTAGACCGCCACCGGGTCCGTCGGGTGCTCCTCGGGCCGGCGCGCGACCGCCGCGAACGTCACCGGCGTGGTGCGGGCCGACCCGCCCTCCCCGGCCCCGCCCCCTTCCGGAAAGCCCTTCACAGCAGCCCCCACTCACGCAAAAATGCCTTATAGTAATCCATGTTTCCGCAAGGAATTATAGCGCAAAGGGAGGTACTCGTAGCAATTCGACATAATATACAGATTCGCGGGTGGGGAGGGCCGAAGCGGTGGGCGAGGTGGTCGAACCCGCCTCAATGGCCGTGTCGCGCACCGTGGTCGGAGCAGACGCCAGCGCGTCGTCCCCTCGATCAGTCCCCGACCAGGACCCGTGACGCGGCGATCTTCGCGGTCCTCTACATCGGGGGCATCCGGCGCTCGGAGTTGGCCGGGCTCGACGTGGCCGACTGGACGCCGGCACCGCCGACGCTGCGCATCCGGCACGACGAAAGGAGAGGATCGCGCCATGAGCAGAGCAGTTATTGAGGTCATCAAACCGCAACCGGTGCTGGACGAGCTGACCATCCAAAATCTACGAGAGACAATCGCCCGCATCGAGAGCGGTGAAATTATCGCCGCCGCAGTGGTCGAGATTCATCGCAATGGCAATACCGATAGCTATTATGGCGGCAAATCTTACCCAGCGATCGTCGGGTGCCTTCAGCGCCTTCAGCACCGCATGATGCTGCAATGGGATGAGTCTAGTCAGAAGTCGTTATAGGACGTTTTTATCCCCTGACGTTAAAGGGCTTTATGTAATTTTATCCATGTCGATAGAATTTCCTCATTCTCGTGCGACAACAGTATCATAGAGGCCATAGTGGGTAAGTCCTTTGTGGCTCTCAATGCCTGTATAGGACAGCGAAGCGTCTTCATAACGTCGGAATGCGAATACGGCCTGATTCATCTGCTCGGTGTTAAACACCTTGAGCCGCACGAGCAGGTGGAAATCCTTTACCGTCAGACCAGCGACCGTCTCGAACAACCCTGGCTCGATTTTGGTGATCACATCTTGCAACGTGTTTTCTCGGAAATCCGTCAGATACATGAACGCAGGAATGCGTGTCGCGAACTTGATGAGTTTCTCCTGGACGAGTTTCCGCTTGGACTTGAACTCTTTTTCCTCTTCGGTAAGCTGTTTTTTCTCTATTGGCGACAATCCATTGTTCTTCGCCTTGTTTTTGAGGTCTTTGACCTTTTCGCTTTTGTTGATGATGGTTTCGATGATGTTGTCGCCGAGTGCGCGCCAGCCCTCGATGCGCCCCACAGCGGCCAGCGCCTCGGGATTGTCGAGGATACGGCGCAGGGTATCGTTATCAACGTTCACGAGCAGCGCGCTCTCCCACTTGCGCGCGAGCAGCGTGGCCGAGGTTCCGGCCATCGCGATGTCGAGTATGCCCCCCGCATCGATTTGCGTCATGTTTGCGCCGTCATAGGCCAGCACAGGCAGGAATGACACGAGGTCTCTGACGGCGTTCTCGGGATTCGGCTCGCTCGGCGAAAGCCCGATGCCGTATTCGGAAAGTTGCCGCAGCGCCCGCGTGGGCGCAAAGTCGAACACGAAACAGACGGGCTTGAGGATTTCCTCCTCGTTCGGGTTGTCGCCGTTGGGGTTCTTGATAGACCACGGCGACTGCACGCGAAACGCCGCTTGGAAGTAGCTTTCCGGCGACTTCAGATTGCGCAGCATCAGGATCGAAGACCACTGCGGCACGGTGACGCCGGTGGTGAGCTTGCCGCACGAAAGCGTGATGGTCTTGGTAGCAAAGCCGCTGCCGATTGCCTGGCGGACAGGCGGCAGCGCGTCCAGCCCGATGCCCGCCGAAGCGCCAGCAGCCACTATCACGGTGTAGTCGTGCCAGAAGACGTTGTGCTTTTCGGCTAGTAGGTACGCCATCGCGCGGCACGCCGCGACGTCGGGCAGGAACCAGAACGAGTGCTGGAGATACGGTAGCAGGCGCACATCAGCATACGGGAATGGTGGGCGCGTGCCGGTCTTGAGGTGCTCCACCGCCCTGGGCGCATATCCGCCGCGAATGATGTCCAGCCACTTCTGTACGTCGCTCTTGTGTTTGAATTGCGTCTTTTCCCCCTCGCCAGAGGCATCGAAGAAGGCGTTGAGGTCGAACTCGTCGAACTCGCCCGCGCTCGCTATCGCCACCAGCTCGTCCGGCATCTGGTAGGTGAGCAAGCGCATCTGCGGCAGCGCGCCGTAGGGGTTCCACTTGCCGGGGTTTTTCGTCGCGAACGCTTCCTTCGCGCGCTGCTCGTCGGTGTAGGTCCAGTTAAAAATCTGCTCCTCGATGAACTCGCCTGCGGCCAGTGCCTTGAACGGCGTGCCGGAGAGGTAGAGGTAGGCCTTGGTGGTAATGGGCAGGAACTCGGTCTCTTTCCCTGAGAGTTCGCTGAGATCTTCGTTCACGTTTTCCAAACCAGCACCGTATTCGCGCTTGGTCTCCGTCTTAGCGACTGCTGCTTCCTCGCCCTCGAACAATTCCTTGGCCGTGTCGCGCCATGCGCCGAAGTGGTATTCGTCAAAAACCACCAAATCCCACTTCACCGCGTGCAGCCATTCGTTCTTGGCCTTGATATTTCCCACAGCATCGCGCCCCAACATATCCTGGAAGGAGCCAAAGTAGACGAGCGGCTTATCTCCGGGGATTTTGGTCGGATCGCTGCCGGAATTGTGAGAGCGGTATTGCCAGCCGTCGAAGTCCGCGTGCGATTCAAGGTCCGTCTGCCATGCGTCCTCCACGGCGGGCTTGAAGGTGAGCACCAGCACGCGCGTGGCCCCGAGTTTTTGGGCGAGTTGATAGCTGGTGAAGGTTTTGCCGAAACGCATCTTGGCGTTCCATAGGAAGCGCGGGACGGCTTTTTTGTCCTCAGCCCAGATCGAGCGGAAGTAGGAGAACGTCTTTTCGACCGCGCCGACCTGTTCTTTCCGCATTGCGAAGGTCTGGGAATGCGTACCGGTGAATTTTTGGCCGGTGCGCAGTTCGGTGAGCACGGTCTGCACGTCGGCGGGCGTGCAGCGCATCCACTCCAGTTCCGCCTTCTGAAAGCCCTTCTTGGCAAGGGCCGCGCGCACCTCGTGATCGGTGAAGGGCGGGCCGTCGTCGCGCTCGGCGGGCTCATCGAGTTCGATCGTGTAGTTCTTGATCGCGGCGGTTTTGAGCTGCTCGGCGACGCGCTGTTTCACATCGCGCGTGGTTTGGCCCACCTTGAGGCGACCCGTGTGCGCCTCATCGGCAATCGAGTAAGCGTAGATGCGCGGCCGGGCCTCCGGCTTGAGTACGAGGACTTCATCAATGGTCTTACTCATCGTCGTTCTCGTCCACGCTGACCTTATCGGATGAGTTGCCCGTTAAATTCATCGGACGGACAATTTTCTCAACAAACGCAATTTCTTCGTCGGTAAGGTCATATTTCTTGTAGAGCTCGGTATCAGTCCATTGCTGTGTCCATTTTTGCACGGGCACGAAGGTATAGACTTTGCGGGTTGTGTGCTGTGATGACTTGTGCAGAAGGATGAGCAAACGCGTTAAGCGGCAGGATAGGTAAGACAATACACTTTCCGCCTCACTTTTCGAGTCGAATGGGCCGATGCAGAGGTAGGTTTCCGAGGAGATACTGCCTGGCTCTCCGATGAACGGCGTGCTGATAATCTTGTGCGGGTAAGTGTCTTTGTTGCCTGTGCCTGGCGCCGCGTAGCTGACAAAAATCTTCCACTTGTCAATGAGATCTAAACCCATCGTGATAGAGCTTCTGGGGGTATATCCGATGCCACCATTCTGATAGACCAGCACATCTCCCTTCGATGGTTTTTCTTTGCCTTTGAAAAAGGTACGAAGACCAAAGACTCTCGCTGAACTTACATACGGATCGAATCGCTTATTTTCAGGAAGTGAAAGCGACCTAGATTGCATTGTTTCAACGGCGAGCACCTTCTTGAGGATTGACAGCCCCTCATTGAAACGGATGAAGACTTCTGCGCCTTCTTCAAGCAATGTGCGCGTCGCGGTGGAAACAGGCCAATCCTTAAAACGTGTGGCGACTAGGCACTGTCCGGGGTTGTCTCGTTCCCAGAGGAAGTAACAGACGCCACCCTTGAGACCGACGCCTGGGAATACGTCTGCTGCGCTGAGATAATCATTGATTTCGCGGAGGCGATTATCTTTGAGCATAGCCTCGCGGAAATTGTCCAATCCCTTCCCACCAGCAAACCAGCGGGAAGGAACAATCATGGACAAGTAGCGTGGCTCCAGTCTCTTTGCCTGCTCTACAAACAACTGATAAATTGGCGCTGCACTTTTACCAAAGCCGCCATCGTCCAGTTGATACGGTGGGTTGCCAATGATGACATCGAACTGCATGTTGCCTCCGAAAAATTCGTTAGTTCGTGCCTTGATGTCATCCGTATGAATGAAGGCATAGGCGTGATTTTCAAGGCCTTCGGCACGACCGAAAACAGACCGACCAGCTCCACAGAACCTGCACCTGTCCCCATCCCACGAGTGTTCGATACGCTCGAACCAAATGTTTCCGGCTTCGCTGGTGAAGGATCGGGCGATGGAATGCTCGCCGTTGGCGTACTTTGAACAATACACACTCCGGCGCGCCAGCAGGCTGGTGATCTTCGTGATGCCGATGCCGAACACCTGCTCCGTCAGGATGTGATCTACGCGCTTCTCTAGCTCCGGGATCTCTCCCTCCAGCCCCTTGGTGAGGCGACTGGTGATCTCGCGGAGAAACACACCGGATTTCGTGAATGGGTCCAGAAACTTCACTGTCCTGTCAGCCCAGATATTTGCACCATCGTTGTTGGCGGCCCACGCCTCGGTCAGCGTGTCCAGCATTCTGTTCGCGAACTCAGGTGGGGTGAACACCTCGTCGTTGGAAAGATTCGCGATGCACGTGAGCACGTCCGGGTTACGGCTGCGTAATGTAAAGCTAGCTTGATCGCTCATATTGTTGCTTCCTGTGCAAAGACGGCCAAATCACTCACCGCCATCGGCGGGTAGGTCTTGGATGGCCTGAAGATTTCATGTTTGCCGAGATGGGCGAAAAGCGGTCCTGCGGCGATTGCCGATGCCTGTGTGAGGTCGCCGTAGCGGAAGTCGCGGCGTTGAAACTTGCCCTTTCCCAAATAGCCCCACTCCGCGAAGGTAATCGGCAGGGCGTCATCAGTGTGCATCGTCATAGCATCTCCGTGGACGAGGTTTTGCGAAAGCACATAGAACGCGGCGCGATACAGGTCGTCCGACTGATCGAGGTTGAGATACTCGGCGAAGATCTCTAGCAAATTCGCGCGGCACTCGGCAATGTTGTCTGGCAGTAGCTCGATAGCGTAGAGGCACATCAGCGCGAGAAGGGCATAGTGCCGCCTTTCAAAATCCGATCTGCCATATTTGATTTCGACGGCTGAAAGTTTCCGTTGCAAAACCGGAACCAAAAAGTTCCCGCTACCGCATGCAGGCTCCAGAAAGCGCGAGTCAATGCGTTCGGTTTCACTCCTGACCAGATCAAGCATGGCCTCGACCATCCATGACGGAGTGAATACCTCTCCATGGTCCGCAACCCTTTTCTTCGATCGGATGAGGTTCATGCTCGCCTATTCTTCCGTTGAATCGTGCCGAGTACCAATGGATCTTTTATATTTGTTTCCACTCGCTCGATAAATTCCTGCGCGGCACGCCGCATCGTCCACGCCAGCGAAACTCCGGCACTCTCGGCGATACGCGATAGCTGGTCGTGATCCGATTAATCGAGCCCCACTGTAACCCGAATGACTGGTTCGTCGCGCTTTTTATTTGCCATTACCCCGCTCTCCTGAATGTTGCTGCACTATGATGCACATTTCGGCAGGTTTTGAAAGTGGTGTTTTGGTTTTGTCGCGCGCAACGGACCGGGCGTGCAACTTTTTTCGGAATAAGGAGCCCTCCAAAGGCGCGAATCGCACCATTTGCCTAGTAGCAGGTGATCTCCGCAATAAAAGCGTGGATACGATGAATCTCCAACCATTGATTCACCCATAGCCGGGAAGTGTTGCAGCATAGTCGAGGCTGTTTCTGAAACGCCAAAGCTTCATGCTGGACAAGCCGCAGAAGCTAGCGTGAAAGTTGGTAACGTCCCTTACCGATTTTTACACCAGGCAGGGCGTGGTGTCTAGAGATAAGGAGAATGAAGGAGCAACGCGCGTGAACCCTAGAACGTACGAGGGATACTATGTTGGCATGATTAGCCAATACAAGCTACACTTCGCGAAGGGGTGAGTATGGAGTTTGGAGAGCGCATCCGGCAGCTACGGAAGGAGCACCATATGACGCAGCGCGAGCTGGCGGATATGGTGGGGATCGACTTCACGTATTTGTCGAAGATCGAAAATGGGCGTGGCGTCCCGCCGGCGGAGGCGACTATTCGCCGACTGGCGAAGGTGCTGGATACCCCAGCCGAAGAACTCGTCTTGTTAGCCAATAAGCTGCCAGCGAATTTCGAGCAGGATCTGCTGGCACGCCCGCAGAAACAGGTCGCGGCGCTGTACCGCTCGATGGCGGGGAAACGCTACACCGAAGAGGAATGGCAAGAAGTGTTGCGCACGTTGCGCGAGCAGGGGGAGTCATGAAGCGACCGCGCGTCTTGTCGGTAGCGAATGTCGAAGTATACGCCGGTGAACTGCTGGCCGAGTATTCGCACCGCACCGGCAGGCCCGTGCAACTCCCAGTGCCGATCGAGTTGATCATCGAACACGCTCTCAATATCAACATCGACTGGGAACCGTTGCTGCTGCGCGATGGTCACGATATCGCCAGCAAGGTCGAGGAACCCAGCTACGGTACACCTTGCCGCATCGTGATGAACGAGGATTACGTCCCGACCAAGTTCCAGGAGCATGCGGGGTTGATTGAAACGGCCATGGCCCACGAAGCGGGGCATGGATACCTACACATCGACCACGGGCAGATCTATCAAATGGCGTTCGCGTTCCCCGATACCAGCGTCTTCACCACGCGAGCCGAAAGCCTCACGAGCGACCTGAGTGAAGCATTACGCCAACGTGGTCCCATAGGGGATGATTGGTGGCGCGAATGGCAGGCGCACACCTTCATGCGCTTCGTACTGATGCCGCGCGCATTGCTCCTGCCAGCGATGGCAGAGACCGGGTATCGCACCTGGGATCAACTCTATGACTTGCGCACACGCTGCACCGTGACTATTTCCGCCTTGGTGGTGCATCTGGAGAAGCTGGGGATCATCCGCGTCGAAGGAAGGAGGATCTACGACGTGGCGGCGCAGCCCTCGCGGCGACTGGTGCTAGGCCGCTAGTTTTTTAGGCATTTGTTGACTTGGTGCGCCAAGCCAATACACACGCTGGAGGAAATCATGTCGGGCGATTTGCAGAAGCCGGGGGAGACGCCCCATCAGCCAGGCGAATACGTCGAACGCGGGCCGCGCGGCGGCGACGTGCCGAAGCCGCGCGAGGTGACGATCGAGCCAGGCGACAAGCCACTACCGCCGACGCAGAAGCCGGGTCGCACTTGGGAACGCGTCAGCCCCCCGCGACCGTCGAGCCCGTCGCGGCCGAAGCGGTAGCGGTTTTAGAAATAGAAGGTTCAGCGGTGACGTGACGACGCCAGACAGGAGGCAAAGCATGGCGAAGAATGGCAAGCCGGGATGTGGTCGCGTTGGACCGGTCAAAGGGCGATCGCAGGCGAGCCCTTCAAAGGTGTTCGTCGGGAGAAGTGAGCGTGGCGCGGAGGGGACATCTATGTCCTCTCCGCATATTGAGGCACCAGGAAGGGGGTAGCGTAAACACCCTGCACCATAAGTACCCAAGGCAGGTTACAAATAGTGTACAATGAACGTACAGAACATTAGTTCGTATTCTGCTGCTGGTTACTGTGCTATCGAACCCCCGGAAATAGCGGGCCTTCACGGCAAACGTCGCTAATCAAGAGAGGGTGGATAGCTATGCCGTATATCGATCACAGCATCATCGCCGCCTTCGCCCAGGACAAAGTAAACCTTGACAGCGACAGCGTGAACGATTATCGCGAGCAGGGAAAGCAGCTGCGCGAGCGACTGGACAAGCACCTGGAGGAAGCACCGGAGTATGCCCTGGTCAAGATGCTCAACTCCGGCAGCGTGGCTAAAGGAACGGCGTTAAGCACGATCGGCGACATGGATCTCGCTGTATATGTTAAGGCGGCCGAAGCACCGACCAAAGAAGAAGATCTGATTTATTGGCTACGGGATCGCTTGAAAGAAGCTTACCCGCAACTGGACGATGATCAATTCGAGCCGCAACACCACTGCGTCAAACTGATTTTCCGCACGGCAAGTTATGTCGATGTCGATGTGGTGCCGGTGCTTTACGAAGGCGAAGCTGACAACGTGGGCTATCTCATTGAGAAGGATACCGGTCGGCGCGTTCGCACCAGCGTCTCACGCCATCTGGAGTTCATTCGGAAACGCAAGGATAACTCGCCGAGCAACTATGCCCAGGTGGCACGCCTGCTCAAATGGTGGGCGGGGCAGCAAAAGGCGCGCGATTCGGAGCTACGGTTCAAATCCTTCATGATCGAGCTTATCTGTGCCCACCTCTGTGACAAGGGCGTAAATTTCTCCGATTATCCTGCGGCAATGGAGGCGTTTTTTACATACATTGTCAGGTCCGGCCTGCGCGAGCGTATCTGGTTTGCTGACTACTACCAAGCAGGGAAATTGCCCGCACCGAATAGTGCCGAAATTGAAATCTTCGATCCCGTCAATCCAGAAAATAACATCGCCGCCAGCTACACGCGGGAAAACCGCGAGAAAATCCTCGCGATCGCCACCGACGCGCTTGAGGCGCTGACCGATGCCGCGTACGCCACGACGAAGGCAAGGGCGGTCGAGGACTGGCAGATGGTGCTTGGGCCGAGTTTCAGGGGGTAAGATGAGCTATTCCTACACTCGGAGCGACACATTCACCATCACGCATGCCCGTCACATCGCGTCGCGGATCGCTTCCGATCTCCGTCTACTCTACCGCTACTATGACGCGCCACCGCTGGAAATGATCGAGAAATATCTTGAGGAGGTGGCCCAACTACTCGCGAAAGGCTACCTGCAAACGTTGGAGGTCGGCTTCAAGCGCGGCGAGGCCCGCGTCATCTCGCTCAGGTACGAAGCACAGATCGACGGCACGCTGGGCGACGACCGATCGGGTGGCGTTCGGTCCGGCGTCGATGTTACAGGCACCAGCAGCTTCAACTACCTCACCTATTCAAGCCAATGGTGGGCGCTTCCAGAGAGCGAGCGTACGGCATTCAAAGCCACCCTGCCGATCCAAAGGACGTTCGGCACTGAGCCCCAGGACGGCGCGGGCTACTGGGTAAGCGATCGAAGCTATTCGGCCGGGGGAGCCGGCGTACAACGAAAGAGTTTTGTCCCATGGTAGACACGAAACTCGATGTCTTCGAGACAGTAGAAACCTTTCCTAATCGGCTTGCAGGGCAGCGCTACGATGCGCTTGTTGGCCTCGATGAGGTTAAGCACCGGCTACTCACCGAGGCACGCCTGCTCCTCAACCCGACGCTGCTAGAGCAGTGGAGCATGCGTCACCATAGGCAAGTGTTGCCTGTTGTCGAAGCATTCCGCGAGCGAGCGCCGCTGTTCGTTTTCGGCGGGGACGTTGGTACAGGGAAGACCGCGCTCGCTGAGACATTCGGCCAGGCGCTTGCAAAAGCCGAGCACATCCCGGTAACGCTGATGCGCCTCAGCCTCAACGCGCGCGGGAGCGGCAGGGTTGGAGAGATGACAAGCCTCCTCTCGCAAGCGTTCCGCGACGTGGGCGAGGCGATCGTGCGTCCGCGAAATTCGGAGAAACCCGCGTCTGCGGTGATCCTGCTCATAGACGAAGCGGACGCGCTTGCCCAGTCGCGCGAGCTGGCCCAGATGCACCACGAAGATCGGGCGGGAGTGAATGCGCTCATACGGGGCGTGGACCACCTCAAGGCCGATCGCCTGCCGGTGCTGGTCGTGATGTGTACCAACCGTCCCTCGGCGATCGATCCCGCCATTCACAGGCGCGCGGCGGCAGTGTTTGATTTTGGCCGTCCAAGCAATGAGCAGCGCGCAGAAGTGCTCAGGAAAGCGTTCGGCGGGATGGACCTGGCAGCGCATGATCTCGCGCGCCTCGTGGAACTCACTGGCCCGACAAAGGGGCGAAGTTATGGCTATACCTATTCGGATTTAACCATGCGCCTGATTCCTGCTGCCGTGATCGACGCGTTTCCCGATACGCCACTGCGCGTTACACGAATGGCGGAAATCATCGCTCAGAACCCGCCGACCGCGCCATTCAAGGAGGGGGGCCAGTGACTGATCCGACTGGAAAGGCCTTCGTGAGTTACAAGCGGACGCGCCTGCATGAGATTAAGCTCCTGGTCCAGGCGCTGCATGATCACGGTATCCCTACCTGGCAAGACATTACTGATCTCGATGCTGAACCAACACCAGAAGAGCTTCGGCGGGTCATACAAGATCCACAAACTGCGGCGGCATTGCTTTGGCTCACCGCTGAAGTGAAGGATTCCCCGGCGATCACCAAGATCGAAATACCGGAGATATTAAACCGCAAAAGGAAAGGGGGTTCCTTCTTCGTCCAACCCATCGCGGCCGGTGCCCTGAATTACGATGAGGCAGCGGCGGCAGTAGGCGAACATGCGGGAATCGACGATTTGCAACGCTGGAACATCACAAGGGTACAGAGTGATCCAATTGATGAGGGCGAGGCGGCGAGAATCGCTGAGCGCGTACTACATCGCCGCCTGAGGGAAGTCCACCGGTCACTTTCTCCCGACGCGCCAATTCGGTTGAATCTGCAAACGCGTGAGAAGGCACCCTTTGTGCCGGGTACCGCGCTCAGCCTCGATTGGGCAGGACGCTTCGACGGCCGGATCGCCGAGGCGGGCACATGGAGCAACCGCTTATTGCCTGCCCTAAGAACCGTTTCTACAGTGATCCGGGAGGTTGCCCATGGTCGCCGAGTGGAGGCCGGTGGGCTGTGCACGCTTTCCGCAGCGACGGCGCTAGGCGCAGCGTTCCTCGCCCCGACCGGGACCGAGATCGGATGGAGGCAGCGAAATCCGCTACGCGATGACCAGATTTGGTCTCTGAAAGCTGACAGGGAAACGGCCGAGATCAGCATCCGATGTTCCGAGAGTGACATCTCCTCGGAAGACTTGGCGGTGATCGTTACCATAGGGCACGATGTAGAGACGCCAATCGGGAAAACCCAGGACACGCTACCAAAATTCAGGGGCTACGTGCATGTCACCGGGCCGGGGGAGGAACCGATGGACCTCCGTACGCCAGGGCAGGCCGTGGATGCTGTGCGCCGCACCATCGACGCGGTGAACACGGCGAGGAAACAGTGGCGAGGAATCCGGCAGGTTCATTTCTTCCTTGCAACACCCACGGGCTTTGCGGTCATGCTGGGACAGCTAATCAATGGCATGGGGCCAGTCTCCACGTATGAGCACGATCCAATCGATGCGATCGGCATCTATCGCCGTGCCGCGATTCTTCACCCTGGCGCATAGAATCGAGTGGAAGTCCGGCAGTATCCCCGGAACTAATGAGTTATCGGCCCGACCGGTCATCCTCTCGCCAGCCGCCCGCCACCTTCGCCGCGCGGACTAGCTGCGCCCCGCTCCGCCAGACCGCGCCGCTCACCCCACCCGGCCACCCTCGGGCGGTGCGCGTCGCGCCTGGTCCCCGCCGTGGTGCTCCCTGCGGTCCGCTCCCACGGCGGGGCCGGCGGTGCCACGCGCGTCATGCCCGTCGCCGAACTGGCCTCGTGAGCGGGGACAGGCCCCGCGCCCCAGCGCTCCGGGCGGCGCTCCGGCGGTGCGGCTCCGCCGCGTGTTGTCGCCGTCCTCCCTCTCCCCCCACGCTAGCGGCCACCCCACCCAGTCAAGGGCGCTCCGCCGTGCTGCGCGTCCCTGCGGGATGCCGCTGCGCTCCACCCTTGACCGGGCGAGGCCCCGGCCGCTGTGTTCCCGGCAGAGGGCGAAGCGACGGTGGCTCCAGACGGTAAGGCGTGCGGCGGGGC
>JAABUK010009924.1_pt1 | contig 12864 bp, 15 predicted proteins | sample 5559141 | NCBI WGS metagenome assembly JAABUK01 (sample SAMN10711869, study PRJNA513367) | rock metagenome | isolation source: Antarctica rocks | place: Antarctica: Victoria Land, Pudding Butte nord | collected 2016-01-03
ATAAAAGTTAAGTTTAAATATTTATACTAATTTAAAAGTAATTATATAAAGGTACTTGTCTAGAAATATATTAGCTAAATCTATTTAGAATTCTAATATCTAGATATTCTATTATAGTAAAAAGATATCTACTATTCTTTATTATTCTAATTATAAAGTTCTTTATTTAATATACTTATATTATAAGTTTTATATTAAAGGTAAAATATATTGAAAATAAAGTCTTAGTATTCTAAGTCTTATTAATAAATAATATTCTAAGACTAGTTTTTTTTATTTTTAGGAATTTCTATTTAGACCTAGCTAATATTAATATTAAAGTAGCTAGGATATAAGATAGGACTATTTAAATTAATAATTATAATGTAGCCTAAATGTACCTTAAGGAGCTATAGGCTCTAGGGCGGTTAGTAAGATACTAATAGGAAGGCGTATGTATTAATTAACTACTAAGTATCTTGATATTGATATCTAGAAAGAAAAGCAGACATTGATACGCTTGATGGGGCTTGAAAGATCCTTGGACGTTGCTTGAAAGAAGACGTCTTATCAAAGTTGACAACAACGGGTGATATTTGCGGACTTTCAGAGATGGGAGTTGGTGGTAGCGACCGATTGAGGTCAAGAGACTTCCGCATATAAGAAGCATAGATCTCCGCTTCAAGGCTTGAAGTGACCACGGATGCACCGTCGGCATCGAAAACCCTGTGCTGAGCCAACACAGAAATTACTCGAGGAGTGCTATTGGATGACGTAACACTAGTCCAGCTTTTCCTTGAGATCCTCGTTGACTTGAAAATGTTGGAAGTGTTGGCGGTGCGTAACTGAATCATGACTTGCGAGCTCCGGTGGCTCCTCAGCTCGTGCGCAACAGGTGGAAGGGCCTGTGACGTCTCTGATACCTCATTTCCTGGCGCTGTCGGAGAATGATCATCGAACAACTCCACTCTGCCACTGTCTGGGAGCTCTCTGACCGGTCCGACCATACTGTTGTGATCTATTTCTCTGGGCCTCGAGCTTATGATCAAGGCCCTTGGCTCTCGTGGAAGCGTAGGAGACTTCACCTTATCGTTCACGACTTGGCCTTTAGCTCTTCTTTTCCTTCGAGTGGCGAAAATGATGCCGAGGAAGATTAGCAGGAGAAACGAGACTACGCCGATGCTCGCGCCTATAACGACACTGCGTGGTACGTGACTGCGCGTCGCTTTGGTTGAGGAAATGGCAACCAAGTCCTTTGCTTTATCGTTTCCGAACAGGCATTGTGAAACAGAAAAGTTCGAGCGCTCGTAGTCAGTGATGATGTAACTGATAGGACTCGGTTAGCAACGTACTTGCAGTCTAGCTTAGATCGAACAACACCCACGCTTCTTGTAGAAAGCTTCGACCTAGAGTATACTGGGACTCATCGACAGCCTGTTGTAGGGGGAAATATCTGATAGTACCTGGTTCGAATGGATACTTTACCTCAAGGTCAAAGCTTGCATAAGGTAGAATAATCTGCACAGTGGAGCCTCCAGCTTTATGGTCTGCAATAGTGAAAATGAAGCTGAGATTTGAATTCAACAAAGCTTGGTGCAGGGTATCATTAACCCAGTACATCTCGGCTGTTTTATTCCAGGACAATCCAAGAGCATTTTCAAACCTCCGACATGCTTCGAGAGGCAGATATATGTAGGGTAGCGTTGAGTCGATGAATGTTAGTATTGGTGATGGTAGTAGTGACTCTGTTTGAGTGATCGACTCATTCATAGTCGTCGAGGTGATTGACTGTAGACCAACGACGAGATCGCGTGAAATGTCTGTGGCCATGGCAAATGACACATCATTCTGGATAAATCGCGAAGAATCGAAGCCTCCAAAGGTTAAGCTTCCAAATACGCCCTTTGATCCTGTAGAGAGTCAGCTGTATCAGGTCTGCTGGTAATCCGGAGAACTCGTTTAGAAGAATTTCGCAACTCACGATAGGGAGCTCCTGCAGTGTATCCCCACGACAGACTTGGTATTAGGCTCTCGTTCTTCATTACCGATAGGAAACTCGGATGAGGCTCGGTGAAGTCGGAGATATTGGTCCCCTGATGACCAAGGCCGAAGATACCAACATAAAAGTCATCAGTGGCTACAGCCGACACAACTTGGGAATTTATCGTCGGTCCGCCGATGGAATCACTAAAGCCTAAAGCAACAGTGTCGAATCCATATGGGGCGGTCTCATTGTATCCGAGATTGACTTCGAGTCCCAAGGAGTAGTTGCCTATAGAGGTCCAGGAGTTCGACTGTGCTGGGTCGTACAGACCACCCCGGGACGAACTACAAGTCAAGGAGGGAGAAGTACCATTTCTACCAGGGGGGCATCCTTTGGGGCTGACAACCCATGTCTCCTGGCCGGCTGTTGAAGGCAGAATACGGACAGTCTGTGCAGGGGTGCCGACTCGTAAGGCGAACGAGGACCATGAGCCATCATCGCCGTCCCTTAGGCAGTGTTAGCATTAGACGATACAGAGATTGCGGTAGATGGAGATAAAGAAAGGAGGAAGGAAAGGGATAGGCATACCACGACTGAGACGGGAGCCAAGAGATTGGCGCCGGCGCCATTCTCAAGAGGGCTAGTTGAAGTGGACAAGGCTGAGGCTGAGGCTGAGGACTTTTCTCTCCCGGTATCTATAGATTCTTGTCCTCCTTCTTTCAGACTCCAACATACTGGCTGTCTTTGACATTTGTATAATGGTTAACACCTTGCACAAGGCCAGCAGTGCTATACCATACGCCTACGCCGTCTTCCATACTATCACTCAATCGTATCTGTCCTACAAACCTGCAGCAAGCACCGCCCACTTTCATTCTACCCTGCAGTTGTTCCGTTTCATATCCGCATGCGTCCGTGTTTTGCCTGTTCCATGTCCATTGCCTATCTCCTGTACGGTTAAGGCAGAACTCCCCTAAGTCCCCCTCCACATTCCGAGATTACACCACATGATGCCATTTCCAATTCTGGCACAGATTTGGCCCCGAGGCTGTACTAACATTGCGCAACTGCCGGACTAGTACGCTGGAATGCCATTCCTGCACATCTCTTGAAACCGATGTTCCTTTGCAGACCCACTCGCACCTACCAGCCGTTCCTGTATCTCTCATTGACCATCTGATGACCGAGAGGGTGGACGACGCGTTGTCAGCCTGATACGCTATGTGTTTCATGGGCCTCGACACCACAACCATGTTTTGCTTTCGGTCCAAAACCACAATTTACGTTGCATCTTGCCTGGTCAATACCATGGTCAGGATCGTCCTGACTCATTTAACATGCGGTACAAGTTCGGTGTTGAAGTACGCACAGTCAAGCATGATCCAAGTTAGCACATACAGTGGCCTTGTTCTCTTACGAGCGCCATCAATCTTGTGCAACATTAAAAGGGATGGCAATCAGAAGAACTTCTGACACAATCCTTCGGCTAAATCGAGCAGTATCCACTTCTTCTTCAAATGTTTCGTAGTATATCCCTCTTCTCGGACGGTCTAATGTTATTTCCTACGCCCCAACGAGAGGTATATAGCCTTTCCCAGTTGTCGAGTATCAAATCTCCGTTGAATCTGCATTTGTGAATCCTACACTGCTGCTACCCGGCATAAATAAACTCAGCCATGTCGACGAAACCGGCTCTCATGGCCTTCCTCTTCGCAATCTTTGCTCTACCATGTGCCCTTGCTAGCGGCGCCATACTCGAGAAGAGACCTTACGTTATTCTGGGAAACCCTGATGGTGCTTCCGAGCCTACCCTTCGTGGAGGTGGTGCTCCGTCAGAAGTGCCTCATGAAGCTACGCTGGCCGCCCCAGCGACGCCTGCGACCCCAGCCCCTGCCGCTATAGCTGCGACGGCAGCTGCCCCAGCCTCACTTGCGACACCACTAACGTCTGCCACGCCTTCACTTCTCACGCCTGCGCCTACCTCGGGCCCTGTGGGACCGCCGGGCTGTGGGTACGAACCATGCAATTTGTTCTATCAAGTAGGTCATCTCATTAACCCTGGAATTTACGGGACGAGATTGACGGACGATAGTACGTGAACGTGTATTATTGGCCTGAGGAAGGTCGCTTTCGAAACAATACCGCTTGTCTTTCAGCACATGCACCAGTGGCAGCTGCCCACTCAGCCATACCAAACATGTAGGATTTCACTGCTTCAGAGCTATACGTGACATCATACTGACCACTCCTTAGTCAATCACCAAGCGTCTACGTCATCTTTCCCTCGATCGCTGCCTCCAACGGATGCTCCCAAATCGGCAAGACGTTCGCCGATATGACCACTTCGTTCGCTCCTGGTGCCTTATCAACAATCGGAAGTGATCATTCCACGCACAGCTTCAATTTCGGAGATCTCCCATGCCCGCCAGCCAATGTAGGCTGGGATCCTGCTTCAGGCCCCTACGCGCCGCTACTTGCTCCTCCCGACTTTCTGTTCCAGTTAGACCCTGCGTTCAGCACCTGCATCCCTGGTGCTACTCAGGGGATTGACCCCTACACCACTTTGACAACTGCGGACGCAGGCTCGGGCCCTGGGAGTCCAGGCTGTGGAAAGCATTGTCATCAACACAGGAGAGCATTGCAGCATGCGCATCCGGTGCCGTGGGCTTCGAAGAAGACGATTGGACCCTTGTAGTAGGCCATTGTCGACAGCTACCAACTTCGAATATGGTGAACAGCTTGGCCGTGGAATTCAAGGACCTAAAACGCAGCACGGGTGAAGACTATTATGGAGCACAGTTGCGAGGTATGGATCTTTTCTAATGAACATTGTTATGGTTTGGCTTGACATAAGTTTCGCCATCTATTAGGCCAAGACTGGCTACGAGACTAATGAGACGTCTATTGAGAGGTATATAGACTATTGATCACCCGTTGAGGCCTTGCCGCCCAATCTTGGTAGGGGAGCTTCTACGATTCGTGGCCCACTACAAGTAGCGTCGGGCCAATGCCTTTGCAAGATACCCTATGATAATTTCTCTCGTGATACCAAGGACCGCCACATGAAAGTATTCGCATGATACCTATCATCCTAGACTGTTTAGCTTTCCTCCGCGCCCAGATACCACCAGATCCAAGCAAATCTCAACCCTGAAACGACCCAGTCCACGGTCAAACCCTCCGTGCCAAACGGCGGGTTCCACTGCCCGTCAGAACTAGCTTTTTTCAAAAACTTCTTAATTCTACCCAACTCCTTCCGCAACCAACTCTTCTCATGGCGTCCAGGCCGCGGCACATCATCATGAATCACCAATTCATCAGCGGTATTGCCACCCTTGCGTTGCTTGAACAAGTAGAACGCCGACTGCTCTGTATGCTGTTCGTGCCCTAGGTTTTCATGGTACCAAACCGAGTATCTCCCCCTCCAAGCTGAATTCGGTTTCTTTTCCAACTCCCAAGTGAACATCAACGCCGAGGCGTTCCCGAGAAAGGTTGGAACGGGGTGCAGTTGATTGTCGAAGCCGAAGGTGTGGTCCAGAGACCATTCGTTGACGTCGACTTTGAATTGGGAAACTTTGAATTGTGGGTCCATGGGCACTCTGAGTCCGTTGAAGGATGTCTTCTCTTCTGATGTGTAGAGCTTTTCAGATTCGTACAAGGGACAAGGTTGAGGCTTTGTATGGATATTCACCCTCATGGTAGATTGCATCTTCGGTGATCGACCCACAAGATGCTGGGACAGTGCAGTGGCGGTTGAAAGAGAAACTATTCGGGTGGTATTCGAGCCTCGTGCTTTGATTGTTCGATCATATCATGCGCATAATTTCTCTTGCTGACTTTTGAGCAGGGCAGTATATTGAGGAATTGAGTAGCAAAGTGCTGAACGGAAGTTGGTATCAATTGCTGCTTGAGTCCTGGGATACCTAGGAGATGATCTTAACATGATGTTCCTCATGGGAAAGTCCCAACATTTGTATTTGCTGCGCGGAACAAAGAAATCCTGGTGTAACCTGAGCTATTCCCAAATTTAGCATCCTATATTTGGACTAGTATGCGGCCACGCTTGGGAAAAGGGTCACGTTGGTCGGGACCGCCAGAAGACGATGGGATCCGAAAACTCTGGGTCCAGAACTGTGCTGCAGTATTCACGAATCCGGTTTTGTTTTCAATCGATTTGCTACTGTCATAGTACAGTTTCCATTCTTACGGCCTTTGCTATTTCAGGAGCGGAAAGTCCAGCAAATTCACTTTGCCTACGAATCATTCGAAAGAAGCATTCGAAGATCTCACATTATGCAATCCATTGACTGCCTAAAGAAGTCTTGTCGTGGATTTCTCCGTGCCAAGGCCTATTGATTGTTTCCGCCGCGGTTAACGTCCTATCGCGAGCATTCGTTTCTATAAGGGATGAGTCTCAGGTCCTCTAGGGCTCAATGGACCATGGTTCCAATTATCGTAAGGCGGTAAAGTGGATGCAGAAGCGCTCTGATAACACCATTTCACGTTGGAACGGTCGCGCGGTAGCGGAGTACTCGGCGCCCAAGTGGTTGCCTGCTCATCACGTCTACGGGGGCGTAATCCTGACGTTTTCACTGATTGGTGCTGTCAGTGTTGCGACTCCAACCCTCCGACTGATTGCTGATAGATACGGACTTGAGGACAGCATCATCAGAAAAACCACCCACACACCCATTTCTTGACAGTCGCTAGGCAGCTCGGCTCGGCCAGATCATCCTGAATTCATAAATTGTGGCAACCACGGTATCCGGTGTCTGATTCTGCGCATCATCTGCAAAGACTTTAACGACTACTGGCCAGAGAGCGAGTATATACGCCAGAGAGCAGCGGGAAGGTCTACACCTTTTATCGTTGACCGCGCTGTTCGAGAGTCCGCGGGATGTTCTTTTGTAGTCGAAAAACCGATTCGTATGCGTGCATCGATACCGCAAGGCCTTTGTGCCTTAGATCAATTGATGACTTTGTGAATACATTGCCTCATGTCGAAGAAAGCAGGGCTCCACCGCCGAATTTGGCAGATTCAGAGTCTGGACTTAGTCTGAGACCATAATGCAAAGTATTGGTGAAGACATCTTCGAACCAGCGCATGGCTGTAGGATCTATCTTTCTACCCAAATCATGCCAGGCTAACGCGCTGGTGTTCGAGCTATGGGGAGATTAGGATAATCGGCGAAGCAAAGGAAGACGAGCGTGATTGTAGTAAGCAAGAGAGCGGAAATCGCTGCGTTCCATGCGCCACATTCTTGTTGGTGCCGAAAATTCAAGTGTCAAGGATTGAATGCACCATAAGAATCGCCACCGACCTGGTATGTCGGTACTAGTGAGGGAAGCTGTAATCACTTTGATACCATGGAGAATCATAGCTGGCAACGAATGGTATTGTCGAAGTTGTACCGGCACCACTACATTACACGCTCGAGACCGTTGGAGTAGTGTGTTGGCCTCGAATCAGCACCGACGAGGATACAATATGATCTTATCATGAGAGTACAATTTGAATGCCATCTCATCAATAATAGAGCGCAGTGTGGTTTGTAACTGTGGCCCATCATGCTTGCTTGGAAACATCCCTATTTGGACAAAGATTTACTCCAAGACCTGGCCAAAAATATTCATCGCTGCTTAGGAGAATTCTCTGGCAAATGATTCATAGCTCCAAACCCAATCGGCACCCCGTCAACACTCAAATTGATCTTGATATCTCCAAAGCGGCGCTGCTCCAGCATGTACGCAGGAATGCGAGACAGCGCTCTGATCATCCACCGGAATTCCAGATAGGGTGGAGACGCGCGTAAAGGGAGAACGGGCAAAATGCAGATAGCCCCAGCAAAGCCTTCAAGGCCTTCGACCAGACCATTCGAGCGATATGTGCTAGGATGAACAGCCATCTCACAAAGCGCACCCATTATGGGTACAAAAACATCGTAGATACCGAGGGTAGTCTCACCCTCAGGCTCAAAGGTGGTTGCCAGACGTTCATCATCCGCGTCGTTTTCTTGTACTAGGGTAACGACGTTGGTGACGTTAAATGCCCTGGACCCCGTCTCACCAGCTATGCAATCTCGAGGTCAGCATTGCGACCCATTGTCCATCACCTGCTAGCCAGGTGAGAACGCGCTTCCAGGGGTACATACTCATACTACCCAGGGGCAGCAACATTGCTGCTCTTTTGGCTACAGCGACAGTTCCGTTGATTTGACTCCCACCTGTCAAACCCAGCCCGGGAGCGTTATTGACGATATGAACCCAGCCCACAAGTTCATCACTCCATCTCAGCTCGAACGCAGCAAGCTCAAACTTCTTTGATCTGATCATTCGATACATCCCGACCGTGATAGCCCAGTTGACGAAGCGAGCTTGGATATTGCGTTTACGCTTTGGGGTACTGACAAGAATGCTGACTTCTGGGTAGCCGATCAAGGTGTATTCCGTTCCGTCGATGATCTTGGCGTCCCAGTCTCCGAGTGCAAGGGTCTTCAATGCTGCCACCGTGACCATGAGACATGATGTTATACGAAGCTTTGGTCCGCCGATTGTGGACGCTATATGGAATTCGGCGGGTGGCATAGGAAGGCCTAGTGAGGTTGCTGTCTGATTTGTTTCTAGGCTACCGACAAGCCAATTTTCCAGGATAGAGTCATTTGCAGCCGTGGCGAGGCCAAGGAGAGATATAAAGAAATAAAGGTGTGAAAGGCGCATTAGCATATTGGGAAGACTATGCAATGATGATCAGTTGAGGTGTGGAATAGCAGTCTCAGTCGCCAGTGAGCGAGCTGTTCGCGGAATGTCTTTGCAGCGAAGGTGTCGGCAGTTGTGTAAACTGAGAGGCGACATATGAAACATCCGCGTGCGCATACATTCTGTATGGACCACGTTGTAGTCGATCTTCCCCTCCAAGCGGCTGGTCCTTGTTATTCCGGGGCAGGCGTTCGGGATTATGGAATCTTGCCAATTCTATTTGTATCTCAATGCATGGTTCTGTAAGTCAATCGGACAGATCTGGCTGGCGATCGCAATGCTCGCTTTCACTGCGCACTGACTACCGCTTCCCTCGTGAGCCTTGGCTCGCTGTCCGTCCCCACTGGTCCGGAATATTCAACACACAGTAGGAGAGTAAGTAGATTAATCCAGGGTAATCAGGTTCTCATGAGCCAACGACGAGCCACTCTTCGCCATAGTATTTTCGAAATTTCAATTTACATGCCGTGGTCGAGAACCTTTGCTTGACGACTTGCCTCAAGCTCAAGATGATTTTTCACATTTATGGCTTCCTGACTTCATGCTACTACGAAGGAAGGGGTTTCAGAACCGGGGAGATATACTATGAAACCAGCTTCTTAGCACTAGACGTCAGCGATTGAATGATGTTTACGCCTTATAGCACTTGCCATGCCAGCCGAAGACGAAGTGCCTTAGTCTTCCTGCCAAGCATGACCATTTCCTTAGGCACATCGGGCTGTATCACCTAGAGCCCAGACCATGACTTGTTGTGCTCCTTGAGAGAAAAAGCTCGATATGCCGTAATTATCGACTACCCCTGCAGCAAGGATGGAAAAGTCCTGGCTGCTCCAGAGCCCGCGATGTAAGTCGCTTTCTCAGTGGAACTCGTTTCCGGCAGAATTGCGAAAGCAGCATTCGCACCCGATTCGGCCTTCGAAGCAACGCATGAGCCGGGAAGAAATTCCTGCCATCGCTCTCCGTTGTATTTGCGCTAGGAAGACAGTACGACTAGCGACTCAGAGCCTTCGTTGGGCCGCAACATCTATGAGACGGGCAGCCCCTTCACCGTAGGATGTATACGTGGAAGATTCGCCACAGAAGGTCGTGACTGTAGATTGGCGTTGCAGCGCAGTGGACTCCCTGTATGGTCGTCCGAAGGGCGTGTGCGTGCAGTCAGTCCTAGCCTCTGAACCTGCGGGCGAGCCAATGCCCGGCTAACGAATCGGAATATTAAACCGGCCATCACAACTGATCCATGAAAGCTTGGGTAAGGGCGGCGGATTGTCACTCTCGAACAGGACCTTCCTAGTTGCACGAAGCAATGACAAAGTGATGTTCAGAGGCAGTATTGTCATGAATGGAGTCTGCCTCGGACTATCGCGGAAGGACAAGAGAAAACAGTAATGCCTCTTTAAATTTGACCCAGATCTCGCAAGCTTCAGCCGGCAAAGTTGATAAAGATCGTGCGACGTATTTGCGGTAGCTGATGCCAAAAGAACAAAGAATTGTCAACTCCAGTACAGCTCTATGGCTGCAACTATCTTGCGCAGTGGTCAGAGTTTCGAAGGGGGTCTTCACGTCTTCCCAGGGAGTGTAACTGCTGAATGACATGAAGATAATGTCCTCCTATCTTCGCGTCTCGATCACTTCGTCTATCCCACAGCAAGAGCTCCTAGCAATAAAGTAAACGTGATCGTCACGTTCGCTTTAACCCAACTGACTGTGTACTTGCCACAATATCCCCTTTTCGTCTTGGCAATCTAGAAGAAGCACAGAAGAGGGCTTATCAGAGACTCTCTTGTCGAATACCAACCTCAATCAATGAAGAAGAAACTCACAATATAGGCCAGGAAATCGAGCACGATGTGGTAATCAGGAATCTGCACCAATTGGAGATTGTTATGATCAAAGCAACGAACGTCCAATCTGATTTGATTGTCCACAAGCTCTAGTTCTTCTCCTCTAGGGTAATTCCTTGCGATGACCGCCTTGATTTCAGTCTGCAAAAGATCGTAGAAGTGCCGCAGATCGGCTGCCGATTTGTCCGTTGTGTCGAAAGGCAAGATGGGAGTATAGTAGGAAATCCATCCATCTGGCTGAGTATTGGTGTTTGGAGGCTGAAGCATGCTGGTAGACGCACGGCGTGCTATGCTTCGACGCTGTTCATTCGGCGAGGATGGGGACCGCCTCGGAGGGTCGACGTGCCCTTGGATCTCAAAGCCAACGTCCGTGATTACTCGTGTGGATACCGAGTTAAAACACAGGAAGAGGACTTGTAGAAAGAGAATGGATATCTTATGCATTTTTATTGCTGTATGGAAACGTCAATCGTGCGGAGACAATATTAGTATATTCGCAGTTACCGAAATTCGAGGGCATTGTATTTATGAAAAAGCTCCCAGCAGAGGAACGGGAAAGAACAGGTTGTCACAAAACACGGACGCCCAAACGCCTCTGATCCGCACCCTGAAGATGCCATGTATTCACCATGCCGAATGACCCTGAAACTTAATCTGACAAGCCGAGCCTCGAAAATCCCGCCAAAAGGTTCCTAGTTCCCGTGCGCGCCTGTCGCATGTGCACGATTTGGGGGATCGACCAAACATTCAAGGTGCTGCGCCATTATCACAGGCGTGCCGTGAAGTTCGTGCAGCGCTCTTGAAACATCTCAGACTTGTGTGAAAAGGTCCAAGGTTGGATCGCTGAATCCAGTGTTTGGTGAGCAATTACAGTACAAAACGAAGATATCGACGTTCCTAATTTATCCAGTCCACATGTTGAGACGAGTTAGCGACTTAAAGCAGATTCCGATGAGTGTAAATCCAAGATCGAGTATCGGCGTGCGAATATCGGCGCGGCTCTGTAAGAAGAGTAGTGTATTGCCAGATGTGCGATCAAAGGCATATGTACTTTGGGGTGTATGCGGCGTGGTATGATAGGTTTTCGGCACTCTCCAGGTGCATGAGGATGTACAAGGATACGCAGCAAGTAGAAAGTGGCTCGCTTGCTCAATGTTCAGCTTGTGATCGTTGATCGTATCCTGCCCTCTGCTTCACACATGTCCGAGAAGATGACCCTGGCGTCAATCCCGTCAGGAACTTTTAGTCCTTCCCGGAGCGATATGTTTTTTCACCGGTGCCAATTTTCAATATATAATTTTCTCCATGACAGGCAGTGTATTCCGAGTATGGGCAGATCAGCGGTGAATGAGTTGAGACCCAGCTCCACCGGTCCTTTCGGCGACGCCTCCCTGGGAGTCTAAAAACGTGTAGATTGGGAGAGTATGGTGCCATGGCATAGCTTGACAGCGCTCTGCGAACTCCTCCACATCCGGCACGAGATTCTCAAAGATGTGTCTGTGGTTCAGGAGAGCCTTCCAGGTCCCTCGCATGTATCTTGGACGTCCTCCCTAGCTCCTTTATGTCCCTCCACACCATCTCCTTCTCCTTCTCCGCGCGAGTATAAACTTCTCCTGCCTTCGGCGGACGAGTTGCAGCCTTGCTAAGCACCGCATTGTACCGTTACAGACGCAATCGGCAGCGGTAGTTCTAGACAGCGATGGGCTGGGCTGCTATCATCACGTGAATGGCACATCTCGATGTGGCTGTAGCGATTGTCTTCTTTTCCTCTCCTCACGCAGGAAACGCGCTAGGATTCAGCCTTACAAGTCTTGGCATTCGTATCACTCAGGAAGCTGTCCCACCATCACTTGCTCTCTCAAAGCTTCCTTTGACCTGCCCCTGGTATACCTACTTCACACGGCCTGCCATAACCCCCTGCCCTTAGTAAGTATTGAGGGCACAATTTGTAGTGTTGAGGTCAGAGGCATATTGACATCACTCAAGCGAGATACAATACCCTCATTGTGTTCTGCACTTCTTGACAAATACTCTTCGATGGCAGACGGTAAATGCTCGTTGGGTCCATGAGGCCATCATGATCGCCGAAGAGACTGAAAAACTTCGTTGTATATGTTGTTAGAACGTTCGTGAACCATTTTTTTTTGGTTGTGGATTGACACAGAAGTACTCACCCGGAACGCTGGTTCCCATTAGGGGAATTCTGCACAGTCAGCGTTCCTCCAGTGACCCAGCATCTTCAATTGGGATGTCTGCTCGGTAGCCAAACTGGTAGAGATTTGCAATCTCCTTAATAACCATGTT
>JAABUK010009928.1_pt1 | contig 12863 bp, 11 predicted proteins | sample 5559141 | NCBI WGS metagenome assembly JAABUK01 (sample SAMN10711869, study PRJNA513367) | rock metagenome | isolation source: Antarctica rocks | place: Antarctica: Victoria Land, Pudding Butte nord | collected 2016-01-03
GATTCTGTACTGTGATTACTGGAGGCGAAAGCTGCAATACAATAAGAGGGTTGAGTTTCCAGAGAAGCTGTCGCCAGCCATTGCGGACATCACCAAGGACTTTACTTTTGCTTATCTAAAGGAGGCTTTCGTGGCTTCCCTCCTTGCAATTGTGAGACGAGAAGAGGGTGATGGAGATGAGCATGGTGAGATGATGACGAGTCTCGAAGACGTCAATTCAGGCTTTCGTAGCAAGCCGATCAATGACGACAAGGATATCTCAAACCTACCCCTGTGGATTGAGATCCAGAAAGAAGTGAAGCTGCTGCGAGAGGACATGGACACTACACACCAGGGCACCAAGACACGCCTCTTCACAGGCTTGCCACCTTCCATCAGGCCCCCATCCATGCAACGAGCCGAGGTAATCGGCGACCCGCCTTTCATGGCGGAGCATGAGACGCAGGATCAAGTGGTGAGAATGCGTGCAGCTTTCAATCAAAAGACAACCAGAATTGTGCCGCAGCCTAAGAAGGATAGTCCTATGCAGACAGGCGGTTTCCGAAATAACGGCGTGGCAGAGCTAATGAGAGGAAGTAGAAACTGAAGGTGGTAAAACAGGGAACAATCCGAATAGGGTGTGTGACGGGCTACGGCTGTGGTCTCTGATTGGAACGCAGAAGAATAGTCACTCGTTCTGGAAGCTTAAGGCTTGAATTTCGTCGTTTCTGGCGCTGCGCATAGGACGAAGACGTCCTTCAACTTCTATACGCATTTCCTATAGCAACTGAAGGAGATCTCCAGAAGTACTCGTACCACAATTGTCAATGATACTCCATTAGCCAAACAGTATTCTACGATACGCCCGACGCGGTAGCGCAACCGCATGACGTCACCGGTAAATATTTACACTTTTCCAGGTCGTAAAGTATTCCCTTTTTCAAGCATTGGAGCTCCTCATCCCGTTTGAGGTGCAATTGGGAGAACTGAACGGCCATCAGATGGTTGCAGATACACAGCAACTGTTGTCCCTTTCCCGTGACCTTGCGTCCTTGACCTTTCCGTTGTCGTTCCTGCAAAGAGCCACCCTCCCGCCTCGTCACAATCAAAATGATCCTCTGCCGGCGATTCCACCTCTTCGAGATCAACGACCAATCATGGTTCGTTGAACCGATCATGCCCTTCTACCACCCAAGCCACAAGTCCCCAATATCCCATTCCCCTGCCCCACTCCTCTCCAGGCCCTTCCTCCCCCCTAAAGCCTCAACACCCCACTTACTCACCGTGTTCCTAACAGGTGGCCCTCCTACCTCCGCGCCCGCGTCCAATCCTGCCTAACCCTAGCCTGGACCACCACTCTCCCGTACCTCCAACCCCAATCCCCCGCCTCCCTCGTCGCATCCACCCTCCTCTCCGTCCTCGGCCGCTCCAACATCACCGACTACATCTACGTCGATTTCGCCAGTGGCGCGGGGGGCCCGACGCCCTGGATTGAGGAGAGCGTGAATAGAGAAATCAAGGGAAGTGAGGAGAAGGCGGTTTTTGTCCTCACGGATTTGAGACCGCATGTTGAGGCTTGGCGAGAGGCGGCAGGGAGGAGTGAGAGTGGGTGCTTGAGGTTTGTGGGAGAGGGGGTGGATGCGGCGGATGCGCCGAGGGATTTGGTTGAGAAGGTGATAGGGGAGGGGAAGGGGGAGGGGAAGAAAGGGGAGAAGAAGAAGAAGGTGATGAGGTTATTCAGTCTTGCGTTTCATCATTTTGATGATGAGCTTGCGGAGGGGATATTGAGGAATACATTGGAGACTAGTGATGGGTTTGGGTGAGTAAATTTCCAAACCCCCCCCCCCCCCCTGGGTGGGTAGTCATACTGATATCTATCGATCGATCTAGGATATTCGAGCTCCAATCCCGCACCGTCTCCTCCTTCATCACCGTCTTCCTCTTCGGCCCCCTCATAGCCCTCCTCACGCCCCTCCACTTCTGGCACCAACCCCTCCAGCTATTCTTCACCTACCTCATCCCCCTGATCCCCTTCTGCCTCGTCTACGACGGGTATATATCGAGTTTAAGGACGAGGACCCCACAGGAGGTGGAGGCGTTGCTAAGAAAGGCGAATGGCGGGAGGAGGGTGCAGGAGGATGGATGGAGCTTGCTTTGGGGCGAGGAAATGCATACCTGGCCGACCGGGTGGATGAGTTGGGTTGTTTGTGTGAAGGATTGAGGGATGAGGATGAGGGGGGAAGTTGAAGGGTACAGGAGGAAATGGAGAGATTGATCATGGATGCAGTACAAATTGAAACGATGATGAGATTTATGTACTCACATTCCCCCGATCTTGTACTGTACTGTACTGTAGATTGGTCGTCGTCGTTTCATTCGACACTTCCAAAAAGGAACCGGGAGTTTGCCCCAGCCCCAGGCTATCTTCACGAACAGGCGCCAGCCATGGGAGCGTGGGACACGGCAAATAGAGGAAGATTACGATGGTCATATTGATACGATTTCTATGGTGAAGGTGTCATCGTCGTGAGATTCCAAGTACAAAAAATTCCGAGAGTCTGGATTTTTTCAACGGCACGATGGAGCCGGTTCACGCTCGATACCGGATCCAGAGTGTGTTGAAGTGGTTCGGCCAGCTCAAGCTCGTGTTCATCCGTTCTCCACCGCGGAGAAGATCCCAACCCGATGGCACTGGCCTCTTTGGTCTCCAGTCGGGCTGAGTACCAGAACCACTAAGGTGCGATTCTCCGGTCTTCAAAGGACTTGAAGCAACACCAAGGAGATACAGTCTCCAAGTCCAAGCAAATACTGGGTGGGTAAACTCTTCCCAAAGCGTTGCGCCAGTGGTCCATATGGTCGAACAGCAGCTTACTCATCACGGCATCTTCGTCCGTTGGTTCCAAACGAATCGAGGTTTGTCGCTGGAAATATTGATATTTCAAGAGTGCCGCACAGAGAGGACCTCTGATACGGACGTATCCGCCGCACACGGCGCCAAACGGATCGCCGGTGGGAGATGTCCCTGTATCTTGAATGCGTGCCATTTCTTCGTCACCGTGGTTAAGGGTGTCGCTGAATGTTATCTCTGCGTTGATTGCTGCCCAAGACCAGCTAGGCGCTTGGTACTGTGCCGCGCGTGGGCAGTATTTACCGGTTTCGATTCTTCTATGCCATAGTAGACTCCAAAGAAGACCATGGCTCCAAAGACCCGCCAGATATTTGATGGTAGAATCGGGCCACAAAGAGTGCAGGTATCTCGCAATACCAGCAATTGCCACTAGCTTGTCCGACTCGTAGGTAAGCTTTCCCGAGGAGTAGAGGCGGACGGCATTCTTCCATTTCTCCAGGCACTCTGTCGACTGTACATCGATTGGCATATGTTTTGAAGGTGGCACCATCCACCCTTTCGTAATATTAGATTCTCTGTGATCCTCGAAATCACAGTAAGGATCGGTTTCCAAAGCAAGAAGCTGAGGACATTCCCAGAAGATCTTTGTTCGAGTAAAGTGGACAGTTCTGGCGGCCAAAAGTCGTTCTTGCAATACCCACGCGCGTTTGTTAAGAGGAGCGTCAGCAATATGCATCTGGTGCCGATCTTCAGCCCAGACTGTGCAGGGCTCATTCTGCCACCCCAGCGCACTATTGCAAACCGAAACGACGCCCAGGGTGATTGTTAATGCGTCCCTGGGCGCAAACAGTCTTCCGTAGGAGTTCGTTGCCTCACTCGCAGCGATATTGATGATGGCGCCACTGTAAGCGCTACTCATCGCCGAGCACTCTTCCTCCCAATCAGACTTTATGTCTTGAAGGATACAGAGTGAGTCGACCCAGATATGTTGCAGAGATAGACGGCTTGTCAACTCCACAGCATGTCTGACGGTCCCAGGTAGGTCTGCTATGGCAACACCTTGTCGAAGCTCCTCCATGTTCTCGGAGGTTAGCTTAAAATGGAGACCCGTGCCCCAAATATGGCTTAAGGTTGCGTACTGGACTGCAGGGTTCAGCTGAGCTGAGTCACATAATCTGATACGATAAGTACCCTCTTCTTGCCTGATGTAGAGAAGCCTGTATGGCAGGAAGCGATCCTCGGTTCTTGCACTTCGAAGACCAATACATTGGGGGTGACCATGAAGGCATTCATCGATCCAGGTTCTGATGGTCATGATGCACTTTTGGGTCTTCGTGTGTGCTGCAGCGGGTTCGATAAACCTTTCTCCATAATCAAGCATCAGTTACCATGAATAAGCTTGGGCTGAAAACAGGTAGAAAGCCATTCTTAGACTGACTGGGTGCTGGCTTGTCCTTTAGTTGTTGATAGCGCAAATTTATGATCTTTTCCTGGACAATTGAATTAGTGGAGAAGATGTATTCATCATATATTCGACTCTTAAAGTTTCCCTGGCGAAATGAGGCGCGAGCAAGCTGCACAAATGGCAACCGTGCTGTGCCTCGGACACAACGTCGTAAGATCGGATATACTGGGGAGAGTTGCTCCCACTCTCTGACGACACGTCTGTTTTAGTAAAAATGTTGATGCAGTTCCCGCAGAGTTGATTGAAGCTTGACCGTTGAGGCATGACGAAAGACGGACACGCCTTTCATGGTCACCAGGCAGGAGAGTTCTCGTAGTAGCGGGTGGAATTGTGAAATGGTAGATTTGGTATCAATTCAGGCACATTGACAGACTTGCCTGCCACGAGGACGGCTCCACGATCAAATAAGTACTCCGTCCGGAAAGCAAAACCCCATTGAGCATGAGAACACTGTTGAAGAAGAAAAGAGAATCCTGGAGAGCTTGGATGTCCATCTTACCAAGATTCAGCAACTGGGTTGGGACCAGGATGGACAGTGTTGAAGGCGAGGCGGAGTAAGTCTACCCCAGGGCTGTGACAACGTTTCCGCCATCCTTTCTCGCTGCACAGCTGCGCAGGCAGTTCAATCTTCAGCCTGACAGGCAATCTCCAAGGCTCGCATACAAAAGCCTCGCAGGGAGGCCACACGCCATAATCATTGCTGCACAAAAGTCGTAGAGTTCTTGGGTATCGACCAGAAGACGAGATGGAAATCTTCCACTTGCTCGGAACATCCTTTCTCCGCCTCGCCTCCATCCAAAAGAACCCCTTTCTCGTTCACGCCGTCCTCGAAACACCCGCATCCCTCAGCTTCTTCCTCTATCCCAGCGGTCAGCTAAGGACTTACTCTCCGCAAGCCCATGCAGTCATTCGGCAGTATGCTGTACTGTTACTCTCATCAGTTATCATCTCCTTGATATTCGCTTTCAGGCCCCTGGATGAGCTGAGCGGGCAGGTAGCTGGAGCTCTGACCATCTACCATCTGGCGCCGATGGTGAGGGCGACCGGCAGGCTTATGGGACGTCAAGCTGTTTGGCAGCCGTTGCTGTTTGTGGCGGCGCACGGAGTGTGTCTTGCTGGATTGGTAGGATGTTGCTGGGAGTTCTGCCTGGGGAAGATGTCTGTGACATGAAGTGGCAGGATGAATCTCTCCAGCTGCCTAAAGCTATGAATTCATGACCCGAGCCGGCCTGTTGATGAGGCGTTCTCTTCTCGAAGGCAGAAAATGACGGCTCTGGGATATATGAGAAGGTTCTTTCGCCGGGGTCAGTTCTTGTACCGGGGCCACTTTTGTGTCCCGAAGGGTGCTACGACGGGCGAGCAACCCTACATCTAGCTCGTATTAAACGGGAAGGATTCAAGCAGCTTCATCGTTTCATCATTCTTTCTACCGTCCTTGGATCTACCTATGTACAAACTTTGCTCAAAAACAAATGCTGCAGGAATCCTTTGACAAGTTCTTAGCAATTCCCAGGACAGTACTCTCAACCCTCATACTCTAGGCCTCCCCTCTCTCGGTGTCAAGGTCAAAGTTTCTGTCTGAGTCATCTGACAGATCTTTAGTCAACCGCCGGAACATCGAGAAACTCTTCTCCATTACCCAACCCAGGGCTCTCCGATCCGGAGCCTGCCGTGTCAGGACTCTCCGTGCCGGGTCGAGAACTCTGCAATCGCTTCAGCATCATCATCTCGATAGCAATCCCCGGACCGAATGCGCAGCTGGTGATATAGTCGTTGCCTTCACCCATTTTGAGCAACCGGTCGATCACGGCGAAGACTGTAGCACTTGAGCTGTTCCCGTGGTTCATGTATATGTCATAGCTTGCTCTGAGATGTTCCGGTGTCAAGCCCATAGCCTTCTCAACTCCGGTGATGACAGTTGCTCCGCCAGGATGCAAAGCCCAGTCGAAGTCGGTGGCATTGACTTTGTCGGCATCGGTCAGTTCGGGTATTGAGGTAACAAGATCGGTGAAGACGGGCCCGACGGAGGCAGAAGCGAGCTTCGGTACTCGAGGAGTGAGAATAACCTTCCAACCTGGGGACGTTAGCTTCCAGATCAAGATCCTGAGACGAGCGACAAGTTACCGAGGGGATCCACATCGAAACCAAGGTCACCTTCGGTATCATCAATTATTCTATGGTCCCAACCTAGCAACTCTAGTATTGGTTCCTCCATAGCATTATCACCTAAGTCGTTGCTAAGCACGACCGCTGAGGCACAATCGCTAAACAACGTGACGCCAATTCTGGTTTCCTGCAACGAAGCAATGGATTCCAGTTCCGATCTTACAAGCAGACTGGTGATCTCGCAAGCCAGTACGAGTATTCGGGCCGGCCTCCTTCGAAAACTTGAACCTTGGGCAATATTCGCTGCTGTCCTTAGTGCAGCCAAACCACCGGAACAGCCAACGCCATGCAGGAGTACCTTCTCAATGCTCGTGTTGAGACCGAGCTGCTTGACTACGTAGTGGTCAAAGCCAGGATTGGCTGAATTGGTACAGGTCACGGCAACAATGTGAGTGAGATCAGCCAAGTCGCCACCCCACTGTGCAACCGCTTTACGACACGCTTCAACAGAGAGCTTGACGCCGTATTCGAGAAAGACTTTGCTGAGCTCGCCGATCGAAGGTGGTTCGGGACGGTTTGCGAGAGGGTGATTGATGGTGGCAATAGTTGATCGAGTCTCAATGCCAGTGAACTCGTTGATATAGAGGACTTTTTCGAGTCTGGAAGCACTCAGTGATCCAGCACGTGACCTGGACAGAATAGGAAAATACACGCACGCTGGAGTGCTTGGGTAGAAGCGTCGTGCTATAGTTGCAAGCTCTTCTGCCTTGACAGAATGCGGAGGGTAAGCTGCGCCAATGCCCTGTATGTACAGGTTCGGTCTTTGATAAGGCGGAGGACTTTTAGGTTTGACCACTGAAGGAGACATCTTCGCTTTGCAATACAGGTTCGGACAACGAGAAAGTGATGGCGTGCAGGGAGATGCGCAATCTTAGTTCTCAGGCCAAGAGAGCATGTTAGGACAGTAAGTTTGCTGAACGAGAGAAAGCTGCGCGCGCAGAAGAAGTCCTCAAACTCGGAATCAAGACAACAAAGAGCCGTCAAACGAATGTCCCGTCAATTGCCACCTTTCGGATATGGCTTGATAGTGCGCTGATTAGTTGAAAGACTAAGGTAAGGTAAGCTGTAGCAGTCATGTCTTCCACTCCAGTTGTCCACTTTTTGATGCCAAGCCTCACTCAACGGTTTGCTCGATGACGACGGCCGCGAAGCACACAAAGAACAGGCACTGGGACGAGGACGAGTAGATACTGTGCCACAAACTCGGTTCCTTGCTCAATGCAGGAGCACAACCCTTGACTTGCACCGGGGCACTGCCTGAAGATCTCCTAGGCCACGTTCCTACAAGGTTCAAGCCCTGGCCATCGCTTCGGACACAGGTACAGCGTGCGTCCCAACAAGGAGCTGCTTAAACACACCCCAACATCCCTCCCTCAATCCATTTGAGTCACAGGAACTCCTAGACGTCAGGCGACCTTCGTCTGGGTCACTTCAAGGCCCATCTGTTGCAGCTCGCCATCGCGTGACGAAAGAGTGAGGTTGCAAGTCTGCGCAGCTCCATTGGTGCTGTGAATCCCGGTATATTACGCAGGACTATTCCAGGCACAGGTACAAATCCGTGAATCCTCGCTTCGACGCGTTTCGGATCCAGCGCTCTGACTGTGGCGTCACCCTATCTGACACTTGACAAAGCATGCTTTGGCCAATCCTGTTGAGCCTGATTGTCATCATTGCTCCCACAGCTTATGAGCTTCTTCGAAAACCATCAATACATCGGCACGGAGATAAGCTTGGGTAAGGAGTTTCCCGTGACTGTAATAGGCCAGACATGTCTTCATCTTCACCAGGAACATCTTCGTCGAAGCTTCTGCCTGACAGAATACAGATATGGACCTGGCACGCTACCCATGCTTGGAAATGCCCTCAAATTCCTCCAGCCAAGACATCTCCTATTTGAGTGGTTCATCCAATGCCAAAGAAAATTCGGGTTCGAAACGTTCACGATTTCAATTCCTTCTCTGCCCTCTGGGGTGGTTGTAAACGATCCCAAAACCCTTGAATATGTCCTCAGGAACGAGAGCACTATTACCAAAGGGGAGTTCTTCAGAAGGAGGTCATGGGACCTATTCGGTGCGTCTTAGACATGGATTTTATCGAGTCAATTGCTGATGACTTTCGAGGCCATGGCATCATCAACTCGGATGGCGAGCTGTGGAAGACGCAACGCAAAGCCGGATTGAAATTCTTCACTGGTGCAAATCTCGACACTCTGATTGAGGATGTTTTGCCCAAAGCATACATGCAAACGCGTAGTACTTTACTACAATGTGCAAAGTCCGGACAGCCGTTAGATTTGGAAGCCCTCCTCCTTGATCTGACAACGGCAGTGGTTGGCCGCATGGCATACGATGTAAGCTCGCCCAGTGATATTGGGCACACATCTTCCTGCTAATTTCTGACCAATTTGTAAGATGGACATCAGCGCCTCTTCCCCCTTCAGCCGTTGCTTCGACTACGCCTCGGACCAAACAGGCCGACGCTTCCAAAACCCTCTTTACTCAGTCACCGAGCTCTTCACAGGCTCCAAGTTCCGCTCATCCCTCGCCGAAGTCAAGAAATTCGGCCAGCAAATCGTTTGGAATGCCAATGACCGCCGGAATGAACGAGAGCGAGCTCACCAAACTTCCAACACTGGTTTCGGAAGCCTAGTCGACTCCCTCATGGACGTCTTTGACGAAGACCCAGTTTTAACCGCCGATGCAGCTCTTAACTTCCTCTCCGCAGGCCGTGACACAACGGCCCAATCTTTGACCTGGACCTTCTACTCTCTAATGCGCCATCCCTCAGCCCTAGCCACTCTTCGTGAAGAAATCAACTCAACCTTTCCTGCTCCTCCCTCCTCCACCGACAACTCCACCAAAGCGCAGCCCTCAACTCCTCTCCTAGAGCTGAGCGTAGCATCCCTCCAACCCACCAACCTCCCCCTCACAGCCTCCATATTCAACGAATCACTCCGTCTTCACCCTCCAGTACCCTTCGAAATCAAACAATGCCAAGTCGACACCCAACTTCCTGACTTCACATTCCTGCCCAAAGGAAGTATCATCGTGTGGTGTATATGGGCTATAAATCGCTCGCAGCAGATCTGGGGAGAAGATGCTGAGTGCTTTCGTCCGGAGAGATGGCTTGAAGGTGTTTCTGCTACCGCCACCAATGGTGGACGCGACAAAGGAGTGAAGCTGATCACAAAATCTCCGTTTGAATTCCCAGTCTTCAACGGCGGACCTCGATCGTGCCTGGGCAAGAAAATGGCGGAGCTGATGGCTTGTTGGGTGCTTTTGCAGATTTGGAGAGATTTTGATTTTGAAGAGATCTTCGATGATGCAAAGCAGAATGGGAAAAGGGAGGAAAGGAGAAGTCAGAATAGCCTTACCTTGCCTATGGAGGGTGGGCTGCCTTGTCATGTTAGGTTGAGGAGGGATGAGGGCCCTGAAGAGGCGTCGTGCGCGGGCAGGTAATGACAAATGGAACCGAAGGGACTTTAGTACTACGGGATGAGAAGAGGCATACTAGTCTCACGTTCCCCAAGGAATGATCGCTTACCGGCCTCGTTATATCAGATCAGAACAGAGCAAATGAGGGAGTAAAAAAGTTGAAACAATCTCGCCTGCCCCTTTACCACACGGGCTATGATGATGATGAGGAGGAAGAAGAAGAAGAAGAAGAAAGTAGTCACACACACTTCAATTCTCACACCCTCCTCAGAGGGAACTTTGAAAAAAAATGTTGACCTTGACCTACCTGTCTTGAAGAATCCTCTTCGCTTCCTGACTCACACACTAGTTACCTCCTTCGCCCAACCAGACAACTAACAAATAGTGCCTTACTCCCCCCTCAACGCCCCCAACAAAGAATATACGACCTCATATGATAGCAGGCGTGACATCACAGCACCAAAACATCAATTTGACCAGGTGATATTCGCAGCTGACTCCCCAAGTAGATACCCGGGCTGCTGCTGCCGAACGTGAACTTGACCTCTCGGCTGGTATGAGGTGAAGACAAATGTTTGTACAAGAAAGATTGGGTAAAAGGTGGCCTCCTTCCCCCTTTGAGCGGAGCCGACGGAATTCCAGCTGATCAGTCATTGATCTCGAGTGGTCTGTCTGCTGTGGCATCCATAGTCGTCAGGGATGGCGAAGGGGGGCCCTCCTCTGTCGGACTAACCACGATGGTGGGTGGGGGAGGTTGAGATTGCTGCTGCTGCGGCTGCTGCTGCTGTTGTTGTTGTTGCTGTTGTTGTTGTTGTTGTTGTTGTTGTTGTTGTTGCGATGGGCTTTCAGCTCTCTCGGAGGACGGCGGTGAAGGAACCTGAGTCGTCTTGTGAGTGTTCTCGCTCTCTCCCTCTCCCTCTCCCTCTTCTTCCTTCTTCTCTTTACCCTCGCGTTCCTCAACAGTAGCAAGCCCCTTCTCGCCCGTATCAAAACTAGAGCTCTGCTGGGCCGTCCTCCGCTTCAACCTCCTATTCCTCCTTTCCTCGTCCGCACTTTCCCTCCTTCTTCGCACACGGATCCCATCACCACCATCCGCATCGCCGATCGCCGAATCACCCCTCAACCCCTGCAGAAGCGTCGCAGCTCGTTCAGCCACATCCTCGCTCTCGGAGACTTGGCCTGTCTCCCTCTCTGGCGAAGTAGTACTATTACCACTCTCCTCTGCAACGGTGTCGGGGTTCAAAATCCCTCGATCGGCTTCAACGTCATCTTTGATCAGCAGGTCTGGCATTTTCTGCCCTGACGCAACGCGGACTTGGTGTTTCTCCTTTAGTCTAGCACGTCTCCTTCGATCGCGCTGATCCCTCGCTTGTGGCGCGGCAGCCCTCAATTTCTCGAGGAGAGAATCCATGGCTCCACTCGAAGTCGGTGAGGCAGGCGGAGCACCATCTCTAGGCGTAGCGTTGCCGGAGGAGGGATTCGTTGGTCCGCCAGCAGCGCGTTTCCGCGCAAGATTGGTTTCCATACGCCGCCTGCTTTCTTCGGCACCGACGTTCTTTTCGCGGGATTTGCGCCATTCGGTCACGAAGCCGGCGAGTTTGGCAAAGAAATCGCGTCGCGCGTTGTCGTCCGTACTGTCTTCGCCGAAGTAGGTCATGATGTCGTCGTAAGTTCGGGTCATCTCGTCCAGGTAGAGTTGTAGTTGTTCTGCTTTTCGGCGCGCGTCTTTCATCGATCGCTGCACAACCTGCGCAACGCGGTCTTGAGGGTGGAATTTCTTAGGGTCGCTGAGATTGCCGGCGTCGAGGGAGGATTGGACGTTGTGGATGTTGTCAATGTACTTCTTGGCGTCGATGCGAAGTTGGTCGACGTTCAGCTTTTGGGCAGTCACCACGCCGCTGATGTCTTCCACGAAGCCTTCCCATTGCGAATACTGGTTTCGGACAATCCGTTCAATGAGATCTGCAAAGGTAGACTCGTTTTTGTCGTCTTTGACCATGCCGAGACGGGCGAGTGAACTCAGCTTGAAGCCTGATGCTTGTTTGTTTGAATCGTTCATGTAATTACCAATATCCAAAATAAGTGCCAAGACGCTCATCAAAGAAGTTGAGTCACGAATAGCCTCTGAGACGTTGACAACGTCCTTGAGCCGATCAGAAATATGATCATACTCGGGCTCAAAGCTTCTCGTCAATGCCAATGCCCGCATACGTGCTTTCCAATAGTGGTGCAGCTCAAACGCTGTCTGAAGGTATATCTGATCTTCCCGAGTCAGCTCAGCCGGATCTTGCTCCCCCGTGGTCTTCAAGGCATCTGGACCTGTCCAGTCCTTGCTATAAGCCGCCATGAGTTTAGAAGTATTGTCTGGTATGGTGCAAAGGTCGTCTTTCTGGAGAAAGTCCATCACAACATTACTATCGAGAATCTCCTTCTCGCAGTGAATGATCATGCGAACAATTCCGTCCGACGAAAGCTGGGAGAATTTGGCCAGAGAAATATGGAAATTTCTTCGAAGATCATTGGAGATGATCTGTTTCTTGTCACTCTTCTTGGACGAGCCACCTCCCAAAATTTTGGTCTCTTTAGCCATGAAGAGCTTTTCAACTTCGTCGAGTACACCTTTCTTCCGCAACTCCACATATTTCTCTTCTTTGGCTTCGTGAGTGGGAGCATGAGCCGCCCATACAGTTACTTGCGGCATATCAACCTTATCCCAATGCAAAGCTTTCAGCTTCTTCTTCGGGCGCATACCGGGATATGCTAGAGTTGGAACTTCTGACAACTCCGCTTTAGGCAAGAAATGACCATGCTGTACGCCTGGTAAGGGTGGAGCGCCAGGCATAGGCGGGGGCGGTGGTGGCGGAGGAGCAGCTCCTCCAGCAGGACTTATAGGAACGGATCCTGGCGGAGGTGGCGGGGGCGGTGGGGGAGGTGCTGGACCAGATTCAAATCCAGGCATGACTGGGGTGGA
>JAABUK010009930.1_pt1 | contig 12858 bp, 16 predicted proteins | sample 5559141 | NCBI WGS metagenome assembly JAABUK01 (sample SAMN10711869, study PRJNA513367) | rock metagenome | isolation source: Antarctica rocks | place: Antarctica: Victoria Land, Pudding Butte nord | collected 2016-01-03
GTCTGTCTGCAGCTGCCAGGGCAGATGATAGGCATCAAATTTTGTCCTGAAGGGCAGAGTGAGCCAACTCAGACTGCCAAAAGGCTATATGCCATTTCCAGCAGCCCGTATGAGTCCAGACGTGACAGCGCAATGCTGGATGCTTCTATCATAGAGGTACGCATCAAGCATCACGCCTCTTCATTGGCACAGACATGGTGAACTTGCTGTTTCACAAGCACACGTGTTATGCCACCCATGATGAAGCAGCTGCTGTGCGTTGTCCACAGTTCCAAGTTGACTCAAAGGGACAACAGCTGACCAAGTTTTGCGACGTTATCAGCAGCATACATTCATGCAGGCCTGTTTATCGTGTCTTGAGCCTGAAGTATCTTCATGCAAGGTCAGCCTAACAATCATGCCTGTCTTGACATATCCTCCAGGTGTTAGTGGACAGAAACGGAGGGGCAGATGAAGCAGCCCTAGCAGATTTGGGCCCTGGAGGGCTGCTAGCAGTCAGTCAGGTTGTGGGTCGAGGGTAAGGCTCCCATCATCGACCCTTGCACTTTGCACCCCACCCCCTACCCCCAACGCGGGCCCATCCATATCCCAATGCTGGTGTTGCTATCAGCGCTGCTCAGGCTGGCAACCACGTAATACTATTATCTGTGACACCCATTGGTCAGATGCGGCCAGCGTTTGACATAACATTGCTTCATTGCCATACTTGCAACCCACAGTGCCCATTGCTTAGCGCATCTTGTTGGGTGAGCATTTGTTGTCGCTATGTGCAATTGCTGTTCGGCATGCTGCCAAAAGATATGTGCACAGTGTGGGCAGCAATCAGGCTCTGACTGTGGCATTGAGTCTGAGCCTTTGTATCTCAGGTATGCCTCTTTGTTCAATTCATACGTGGGGTTACTGAGCGCAGCAGAAGACAGCAGACCTCTCTTACTGATAGGCATGGGGGCAAGGGGCATGGGGCCGCTGCGTGCAGCCCTTGAGTGGACACCTGTCCAAGCACATGCCACCGCCAACCCAGTCACTCTGTTCTACGTAGCGCAAGGGCAGCAGAGTGCTGCATATCTAGCAGACTGGGACCAGTGGCGTGAAGCTGGGGTGAGTTATGCTGGCTCATCACTCTTCTCTTCTCTTGTTCATGTGCTTGTGCTCTTTGTGGCTCATCACTCTTCTCTTCTCTTCTTCATCTGCTTGTCCTCTTCATGTGATGTGCATGCAACCCTACATGCTAGCAATAAAGGCTATGCATTCGGTCAAGGCAGCATGCCCACCTGTCATGTGGACGTTATCAAGTGCTATTGAACCTCCTGTTCTTGTCTCTTGGCTGGTGCCTGCACTCTGTCTTTGCGTTTCAAACTGTTCCCTGCAGCGTTTTAAGTTAAGTTTCTAATAGTTCTCATTGATGAGTCTGTTCTGTATGCTTTGTGCCAAGTTTCTGTTCGGTGTCTTGGACAACAGGTGTATGTGATGTACCCAGACACTATACTTCCTCGGTGGCTGGCATTCTTTGACTTGATGTGGCATGTTGTTTGAACAGGCACCCAGGTCAAGCCTATGTGTTTAGTCTTTATCAATATTTTTACCATTCCATGCACAGGTTCGAGTGCAACCTGTCTACATCCCAGAGCTACAGGGTGAAGCAACTGCCTCTGGCAATGGAGATGCCCAAGCCAACAACACCATCATCCAGGTATGACATTTGGTTTTTCCCCCCAATTATGTTTCTCCATTTGTTTTGCTTAGTTGCGGTGTGTGGACATAACTGTCTTGGCCTGTAACATACTGTATCATAACACATGCACAGGCACATAGGCACACCTGCCTGCACATGCCATGCATGTAGGCCAGTACATGCACACTGGCTTGGTGCAATGATATGCAAATGCGAATGATGTTGTCTCTTGTGAATTGTACTTGTGTGTCTGCATTTGTTCTGCATGTGCCTGATACTGTATCTACGGCTTTGTCTAATCATGCATTGCTCATGTGAGCAACAAATGCTGAGCTACTTATTACTTCATGAAATAGACAACTTTCCTCCAAAACAGAGGATTGCACATTGCAGGATGCCCTAGAGCAGGCCGTATTTGGTGACGAACAGGGGTTAATGGGGTCTCTTGGAGGCGATCCCAGGGATTGTGCTGTGTTGATATCAGGCCTGCCTGGGCCTGTCACTGCTACACTCACGCGCAGACTGACACTTGAGGGTATCACAAGAGAACGCATACTGTTCTGTGACTTCATTTGATGTTTGGGGCCAATTACCTGCTGTGAACTTTTGACCAATGCAGCCAATGTATGTCTCTTTCTCCCCTTATGACCTATGCGCACACAAACAATCACAACGTTCAGAACGTGCAGTCCGAGCCGACATGCACATAACCCAGATGATTCACAATTTGACCAGCAGTTCAATGAAATCAGAACAAGAAAATGACATTGTAGCCAGACAAATCGGAGTTTGCTATACTCTAGTGACAATTTAGAGTGTGACAAAGAGATCATAAGTGATCAAACTTGGCTGGACTCATGCTTGAGTGAGAATCACAGCAAGTTACAACAATACAGTGCCCATTGGAGTAGCTATACTATATGTTGCATGGAAATAAACAGAACCCTAAAGAGCTGAGTCTGCCAGATATTGTCAGCAAATCAGAACAAAAAGGCAGAACTCTAAATCTGCAATTCTATAATGAAAGCGACACAATGCAGGTGAAGCGTGTACAGGAGAAGACTGTGAGATGAACTATATGACCAGGTCTAAGTCTGCCTGTGTATGCAGTGTGATCTGAGATATTCTGAGATAAATGCAGAACGCTGTTGTCTCTTTCACTCTCCACAAACGCTCAACAGCCTTGCCAGCTGATCCTGTCTGAGTAGAGGCTCCTGTCATCCATTTCCACTACTCTTGAGCCACCTTGATCTTCCTGGGTGCATTTGCCTTCTTCTCCTCACTTGGAAGCCTGATGTTGTACACCAGTCCCATCATAGCCATACACTTGATGATTGTGTATGTGGCGTCAAACTGCCACCACTCCAAGCCAGTGTTGGCTGACCCCTCAAATGCGTGATGGTTGTTGTGCCATTCACCCATGGAGATGATTGCAATCCACCAGCTGTTCTTGGACAGGTCATTGGTTTCATATGGCTGGTTTCCCCACACATGGGACCCAGAGTTGACTGTGAACGTGATGTGGAAGATTGCTACAATCTGCACAAACACAAAACCATATCAGTGTCACACATGCAAGCATCTGGCACATGCAGGCATTTAGCACAAAGCTTTATGCAGGTGGCCTGGCAATTTGGAAGTGCACCTCAATAGGAAATATGGGCAGGTGATATGGAAGTTGACAGCACGAAAAAGCATAATACAGTAACCAGTAGCAGGATCTGCTTTCCACACCTGTGCTTGATGCTGTCATAAACAGCATCTTGAAGCATGAGACTTGGTGACGTGCTGACAAGGCGCGTCCACTCATATTTTCAACAAGCAAGTGACAACCACTGATGGTGTAAGTCTACAGCCTAAGTTCAGGCAGTAAGCTAAACATGAAAAGCTGACACAATGCAGGGGCTATATGGGGCTTGTCATGCAGCATCTACCAGTTGTCACACATGGGCGACATAGGCAGCTTGTTACGTGTCCCAGCCTTGCATCAACCAAGTCACAAATCCAGTGGTCTCAAACAGTACAGGCAAACATGTTCCCACTGAAAACATGGTCTGGTGGTGGTGACATACCCTGATGCAGCCCAGCCACACAAACCAGGGCCAGCCTCCAATGGCGTACAGCAGAGCAAACTGAAGGGCAATGTGGCCCCAGTAGGTCTTGGCAATGAACCGGTAGAAGGCCTGCTCCTTCAGGTCGTTCACGTTGTCAAAAGCTCCCTTTTTGGGCCACAACACCTACACAAGCCAAGAAACCATTGTTCTCATCAGCAGCAGCATTGTGTTCAGCAGCATGCGCACTTGCACAAGCCATGACACCAGTGTACCTGCCATGTACTTTGTCAGGTTCTGGCAATCTGACGTCATTCAATGCCTCAAGGTAGCTCATGATTGAGCGTATGTTGTGCATGTGAACAGGCAGCTTCCAGCCGTTAATTACCAACTACCAAAGAAGTTTGGACAAGCTGTAAAGGCGCATCTCTGATTAGTGCTATGCTACTGTCTAGGACTAGACAATGAATTAAACAGCAATGCAGGTGCTGAGCTATGCACAGAGCACAGTAGAAGGTGATGTATGTGAATGACATGATTGAGAGTGTGTATACCTCATTGTCCCACAACCAGCCAATGTGAGCCCAGAAGTACCCATCATAGGGAGAGTGGGGGTCCAAGGGAGTGTCTGTGTGTTGGTGGTGATACCTGTGATCAGAGACCCACTCGATAGGGTCGCCCTAAAAGCAAAACCATTGAGTCAGAAGCGGCACAGTATGGTGAAGGCGCACCAGCAGTCAGCGGGACAGTGTGAACAAGCAAAATACAAAGGTGTGTTGGACTGCAAGGCATGGTGAGGGTCTTCTTTGTGGAACTTTGAAGACAGCAGGAGTCATGTCCTTCAAGCTCCTCAGCAAAAAGCACACCTGGATGTTGAGAATGCCAAAGTAGGCCATGGTATACTCCCACCATTTTGGGGAGCTGAAAGCCTTGTGGCACAGCATGCGGTGGAAGACCATCTCAATCCCCAGCCCAAACAGGATGATGATTGGGACTGTGACCATTGCCAGCACAGGGCTGTATGTGGCAGGCCCTAAAAGGCACATACCATGGATCCAGATCATGAAGAGTGTTGTGCCCCAGTGGTGATAGTACTTCATGGAGTGCTTGGTCTGCGTGTACACATTGCTGAAAGGGATCCTCCATGACTTTTGGTCAGCAGCCTGAAAGGGCAGCAACATGATTGAGGGTGATGTGTGATACAGACTGCAATATTGTGTTACATGTGCCTTCACTGTGTGCTGCAGCAACAGCTAAAGAGCTGGGCTCGGGAGCAAAACATAGCTGGTGGCTACAGATCAAGCAGAAGCTGCATCAAGGCTGTTCTGAAAATCAAGTAGCCAAAGACCCGCTTGCACAACGTAGAAGTCGAAGCAACTCACGTACAAGATCAACACAAGCTGACAGCTGCTGAGCATGCGTACCTGAGCGGTTAAAGACGGCTTCTTGCAGGGCTTTCTAAAGTTGACTGACCCTTTCGGCTGTGCGACAAGGTAGTCATACTGCTCCGCGTATGACATTTGCTCCATCTGTACAGGCTTTGGAACTTCTATGCTGTTTCCTGATGGCTTGGCTCCCGGCTGGAACCCGTCTGACACAGCCATCCTGAACGCCTTTCAGCACGTACGCCTTCCCAGCAGCTTCACCGCTTTCACCGGGTCTACAGCAATGTCTGCTGGCACTGTTATTTAATCTCACAAACAAGGACAACGAAGCGTAGCTCGTGCCTTGTTTTGCTGGTGTACGGGTCGGTATCTTAAACGTTTGACTGTCAGCTCTTGAAGGAGCACCGACTGCTGTGTGTGGTGTCTAAGGGCGTGACAAAGCGCCCTCGGCCCCTCAGGAAGTCAGGTGACTAATGGTCTCAGCAGATGCTTGTTCCGAAACGCCCTCATCATGTGAAAACAATTCAGGATCGCATGACTAACATTGCGTAACTGCAATTGTTTTACAACGCAGAAGCGCAGGAAATCATCGGATTTAGGCCTGTTTGACGAAATTAGCAAACAGGCTCTGTTTGACCCCTCTGCAGATCTCGGTCGATACCCGGTGTGCCTTCTTGCACCTGTCGTGTGACCAGCAATCGAAGATTTTGTTGCACACAACCCGAAGCGTCCTGTCTTGCGACATCTTCCGGGGAACTGCAGCTGTTCAAGACATAAGTGCCTCCGTGGGTGCTTTGGCCTGTCGTAAAGCAATTGAAGCGGCGTGTAGTTTACTGTTGTTCTCAATTCAAATCTTGAGAGCGATCGTTTGATCGGCGGCAGCATCTCGACTCTTCCTCTTGACCGTCGAAAGTAGGAACTCGAGCTCGTGGATCAACATATATCTGAAGTCACACTCGCGATTGCAAGCTGCTGTGATGTCGCGAGCTGCATGATGATGCATCGTGTACATTGCAAGTTCGCATCACCCTGCCCGCTCCCAAGGGACCAAAGCATAGGCACTTCAACCCGACTGCGCCGGCGAGCAGCTGCAGTGCACTTCAACAGCAACTATACTTGGTATCACACAGAACTAAGCACGACCTACAGTGTCGCAAAACTGACACCGTTCACAACACGCACACACTTGCACTTGTGAAGCTTGCATCTGGACATCATCAACAGCAGTCGCACAAGTCACGTCTGAGCGGGTGCGCATAACCTGTGGCTCTTGCAGCACAAAGTGAGCAATATAGCACCGTAAACATCAAGGCCCAAACATTGTATTCGAGTCAAGCTTTGACACTGCAGGTGTAAATCTAAGCCAAAAGGCCGGCCATGGCGTCTTTAGAGTCTGCCAAAAGTCACGACCTGCTGAACAACCAGTACAAGCTATCAGATGAGAACCCTAGTGTAGCAAGTGGTTCATCATATGCAACACAGGACAGCGGAGAGCGCAAGCTTGCAGCATTGGGATATACTCAAGAGCTGAACAGAGGATTCAGTACATTCACCAACTTTGCTGTCTCTTTCTCCATCATCTCCATATTGACTGGAATCACAGGTAATCAATTTCAACAGTATGCCTGCTGGCGGCTATTTCATCATTTGTTGTGCATTCTACTGGCATTGCTGAGCATGTCTGAATGCATTGCGACGGCTTCCATGCCTTATTGAATGGAAAACATCAATTGCAATGCAGGTTCATATGGTATCGCATTTGGCAATGGGGGTCCCGTGTCTGCTGTGTGGGGGTGGGTGCTGGTAGCCGGCATGACATCCTTTGTAGGATTAGCAATGGCGGAGATTGTGTCTGCCCTGCCTTCCTCTGGGGGGCCCTACTTCTGGGCTTCTGTTCTGGGGGGTGACAGATGGGGGCCATTGGCTGCATGGGTCACTGGTAAGACCTGAAAAGCTGCATACCTGCCTGAGGCTGTGAGACAAAGAAAGGGTGTATCTTATTGTACTTATATTCTTACAGGCTGGTTCAATCTTCTGGGGCAGGTAGCTGTGACAGCAGCTATTGAGTACACATTGGCCAATCATTTGTCAGCCATGATTGTGCTGGGGACTGGCGGAGCTGGCACTGGGGGCAAAGTCATCACCCAGGGACAGCTGCTGGGGATCTATGCTGGTGAGAAATCACGTGGAGCATGGCACCACACATCCATGAATCTGTCGCATGCATGCAATCTGAGACCTGTACTGCTTTGAGCAGCAAGTGCAGAATGCTGTGCAGACTTCGCATAAGACACGCATATAAGGTCTTGGGTTCAGCTCTAAACATGGACATAAGAAAGCCGTCATCCTGTAAAGCCTTTTGCGCTGAGTGGTATGAAACACTGCTTTCCATGGATGCTTCCAAGGAATGTCTCCATGCGAGTTCCAGTCAATGTCTTTGTGTGCAAAGTCTATCACATGCATGAAGGTGTGGCCAAATATGCTTGGTCTATGCGGCATGCGCTCTGCCTGTTGTTTTGAAAACTGGTGCCCACGCTGTGCTGACTTGCTGCTTGCAGGCATTCTGGTGTGTCATGGGCTTCTAAACACCATTGGCACAAAGCTTGCCGCCCTTTTGAATGGCTTCTCCTCAGTGTGGCACATGGTGGGAACCTTAGTCATCGTCATTGTCCTGCTGGCTGTGGCGCCAACCCACCAGAGCGGGAGTTTCGTCTTTGGCACCTTTTACGGCGTGTCTGAGGTCACCTCTGGCATCACCAACAATGGGTGAGTGATGATAGTAACAATAAAAATAGTAGTAACGTGAAGGCATCACCAACAATGGCTGAGTCCTTGTCAGCATCTGCTGTGTACAGTACAGCTGACAATAATACATAATACAGTAATAATACTTTACAGGGGATCCAGCTAATCGTTCTTGCTAGGTACCTACTAGGTGTGCCTAAATCCTGGTCCTGTGAGCCAACATGCACTAACACGAGACACTAAATTGCACCCAATGGTTGAGCCCTTGGCAGCATCTGCTGTGGACAACACAACTGATGGCATAGGCTTGCTTGGTACCTGTGTGCAGCAAGTGCCGAGCAAGGACACTGAATTGAGGTTAAGATGATCTGCAGTGTATGACAGCGCCTGCACATCATGGAGTCCATCAGGCCTGGCTGCAGCATTCTTTGGCACTGCAGCCTACTGAGTGCAGTCATGGGCATGTGTTTGTTGCTTGTGTGGCAGACAGTCTGACGCCGTAGCTAGCTGTCATTGCACATCATGCAAGGGTGCCAACAGCAACAATAACAGCCTAGAAGCAAAGTGCCCATGCACATTTAGCAGCTAGCTTGTGTCAATGATGGGATGTACTACAGTAGCGGACACAATGTTGAGATGTAGTGGACACAATGGCATCTGACATGTATGCGCCTGCATTGTGGCAGCAAACAAGTTTCTTTCTCAGTGTTTCAGCATGCAAGTGTGCCCAGCAAGTCTGTGTATCTGCTTTGCAGCATAGGCTGCTGCCATGCAGGCTCCTGCCACCATTGAGTTGCATCTTTTCTGGGCTTAGGGTTCTGAACATTCACATCTGCATGTCACCTTCTGTTCAGATGCTCCTTGGAGTGAAGTTACTGCCATCTCAGCCCACAAGCTCAAAAGCTGTGAGCATGAGGAAACAGCAATGCTGATGTTGCCTGTCTGTCCGTTTGTCTATCTGTGTGTGTCTGCATGTTGAGTATGCAGACATCTTGTGTACATCACTACAGCCCCTAATGTCTGTCTGTCTGTCTCTCTGTCTGTCTGGTTGTATGTGCGAGCTATATGGTCCTTGATGCTTGGGTGCATCTCTGCAGGTACATCTTTCTGGTTGGCATGCTGATGTCCCAGTTCACCATCACAGGCTTTGATGCGTGCGCCCACATGAGCGAGGAAACAGTCGGCGCTGACAAGTCTGCTCCCATGGCTATTGTCATGGCCATCAGCGTGTCTGCTATCGCTGGGTTTGCCTACATTTTGGCTATCACCTTCAGCATTCAGGTAAACACAACACTGACTGCCAAAAGCGGATCTCATACACAAAACTACCCAGTACTATACATATCTGCCCTTAGGGCAGATGCGTCTTGCACAAATGAATGAACAAATGCTGTTGTTGTCTGCAGGACACCTCAGACCTGCTGACTGGATCAGCAAATGGGTACTATGTGGGTCAGATCTTCTATGATGCTTTCCAAGGCCGGTTCCATCATGGAGGGGGAGGGATAGTGCTGCTGGGGATCCCCATGTTTGCCATGTTCTTCTGTGGCATGTCATCTGTCATCTCAAACTCCAGGCAAGCTCTGAAACCACATGTCACTGGGACAAAGCCCACATTGCGCCTCACACATGTATGATACCCTAGACTCTGACCTCTTTGTATCCTGCTGCCATCTTGGTCGCTGCTCATATGCGGCAATCAGTCTCCTAAAGTCCAAGAAAGAGAAGAGCAGGTTGTGCATGATGTATGAAATTGTTGGCGCATTGGCTGTCCTTGCTGGCAACAACTACCTGCCGTTGTTGCACAAGGGAAAAGCAAATGCCAGGTCCAAGTGGGCCAGTGGCAAATCAGTGAAGATGCCTGTTGCTTAATGCAGGATGTGCTGGTCCTTTGCAAGAGACCATGGCCTGCCCTTTTCACGCATCTGGTCCCATGTGAATCCCAGGGTTGGCGTTCCAGTCAATGCAGTCTGGTTCATGGTCACATTCGCATTCCTGCTGGGCTTGCCTATGCTCAAATCCTATGTAGCCTTCTCAGCCGTGGTTTCCATTTCAACCATTGGCCTCTACATCTCCTATGCTATACCTATCTTCCTGAGGATCACAGTTTCTAGGAAGCACTTTGTGAAGGGGGCGTTCCATCTGGGGTTCATGAGCATCCCCGTGGCCATCATTGCTGTTGCGTGGGTGTCCTTGATTACGGTACGTAACTGCAGTCCATGACTGTAATGCAGGGAAGTCATGTCATGGGCATCTCAAATGTTTGCAGTGTTGTGTCTTCAGCTATGTCCACAGCATGTTGTTGCTACTCTTCTACAGGGTGTTTGTACTAAAGTATCATGTGACTGACAGTCAGTGACTTAAGAATGGCAAGCTATCTTGACAGCCAAAGGGCAAGCTATCTTGACAGCCAAAGCTGCTTCACAGCTTGATGGCATGAGCCTTATCCTGAGTCTGATCTGCCCTGTCATGAGATCAAGTCATGATGGCATGACGTTGATCCGCTGAGCCTTGATCTCATGTCATGATGACCTTAGCTTGATCCGCTCAGCCTTGATCTCGCGTCATGATGGCATGGCCCTGATCCGCTCAGCCTTGATCTCATTTCACAATGGCCTCAGCTTGATGTGTTGAGCCATCATTCCATATCATGCCAGCCTGATCTTGACTTCATCTCATGCCATGATGATCTGACTTTCGACTGCTCAGGCTCGATATCATCTTATATAATATATGTTATCATATCATCTTATATAATCTATTTCTATTGTCATGAAAAATGTCATTGTGGCCTGTGCAGGTTGTGTTTGTACTGCCAACAGCATATCCAGTCACCAGCCTGACCCTCAACTACTCCCCCGTGGCAGTGGGCATTGTGCTAGTGGGGTCTCTCGTGGTCTGGTTTCTGCCAGTCGTTGGTGCCCACAAGTGGTACCATGGAGCAGCAGCAGCAAAGGGAGGACTGGCTAAGCTAAGGGTGCTGAAAGACTATGAGGATTCTGTACGGGCTGGCACAGTCAACCTTTCAGTCTAGGTCTAGACAGCTGTGGCTGGGTGTGGAACAGCTGAGGGCTAACTGAAGATAATGCTGCAAGTCCTGTCCAGGGATGTGACAATCAAGCTAACAGTGTTACTAATGATGGTGCATAGTATGAGGCTCTGATGCATGCGGAGTTGATGCGGAGGGGACTGAGTTCAGTAACATTCTTCAAAGTATGCACAGCTCTGGGCAGTAGGTGTGGTATGGGAAGCCAGCACAGAGCCATGAAAATGCTCTTTGAAGACCAGTGTTACATGTACACACAATCCATAGTTGAGGTGAAGCAGACTTCTCGACAGGTGACTGGGACACTTGTGCTCGCCAGTGGTCTGCAAGCCTGACATGTTGATGTGCTCCAGAGACTGGGCTTGTGTATGCCATTACTGTGTCCTTTGCCTTCGAACTCATATTTAGTTTGGCTATTAGTGTTTGAATTGGCTACCAAATTGCAGGACAGCATCTTGCAGCAGACTGATCTCCATCAAGATGTACAGTGAGCTGAGCACTGCAAATTGTTTAGAAGGTGTTGTTATTGGTGTTGATGTGCAGCCAGTGGCATGTTTTGGGTGTCGTGTAGCAACTACATGTGTATGTGCTTAGCTTTTATGCTGCATTTATGTATTTAAATTGAAAGTATAGATGTGGCTGTGGACTATACACGATCCATCAAAGGCATGAGCCAGCATTCCGCATGTTAGCTAGTAACGCTTTTGGCCAGTGAATCTGCTGGCACGCTTGAGTTACTAACACAAGTTGTTCCGTCTGGTGATACAATGTAGTTCAAACGCTCAGTGGATGCTACTGTGTCTGCTGCACCCCATTGCTTAGACCAGATGTGCATGGTCTGGTCTTGAGCTGTTCTATGTCGCTTTCTGCATTTTTGCATATGCGTTGTGTAAGGTAGGCATTCATCCTGAATCACCAGAAGGCTGCTAATAAGCACCTCCGTTTGGCTTGCACAGCTGCTGACTTCCTTGGTATACAGCTTAGATGCTTGGTCCCAACAGATGCAGCTCTTTGAATGTATGTCAAGTTAAGCTGCAGCACCATGCATGTCAGACTGAAGAAAACAGCATGTGACGGCTGTTCGTGAATTTGCTGTATGGTGGTGCACCTGAGTGCTTTCACTGTGCAGCTGTGTCACTGATGTTGCTGTAATGCTACCTTTGGGGATGAGCAACAACGAGCTGCTGCAGCCATAGCCAGTAAACAGTAACACATTTGACACAGAATGTGCTGCTGTGCTATCACGTTAGGCGTCATAGGTGACCGAAGTGAGTATGTACTGCACGCAGTTGACTGTTCTTGCAGGCTGAACACAAGCTCTTGAAGCTGGTCAGTCTGAGCCATAACTCCATGGGATGGCCACACCTGTATGGACCGAGAGGTGCCAGAGGTGCAAATTTGGCACAGCAGCACCGTACCTCAATCACGCTCTTGCCTGACAGGTTCGACACTAAACGAAGATGTGCAGTGCAACAAAGCATGGGTTCCGGGACAACAGGTGTAACTAGTTAGAGAAGGCCCACGGTGAATGCAGACGATTCAAGCCGCGTGCTACTGTATCAGACCTCACGCTCACCCGGTCAGGCCGTAACGTCCAAGTTGGCACAAGCCTATATAGATCACAACCAGCAGGATCGCCCAAGTGCGATGGCATACAAACTCGTCAAGCTGAAAAGAGCACATTTCAAGGCAGTCACGACATAGGTTTGAAGGTGCAGCAGCGATGGGGCTCGGTGAGCACGCAACTGCTGTACCGAGCTTTTAACCGTAGAGTCATGAGTCCCATACTTCCTTTCCCGCGTGAAGTATCCATTGTCCTTAAAGCAGAGACCCTAAAGTTAGGTTGAGCCATCAGCTGGGCAATGCAGCCCTTCCAGCTCTTCAGCTGTAGCGGCAGCGGCATTGCAGCCATAGCAGGAGCGGCAATGCAGCCCTGGCAGCTCAGCAGCAGCAGCAGCA
>JAABUK010009933.1_pt1 | contig 12856 bp, 1 predicted proteins | sample 5559141 | NCBI WGS metagenome assembly JAABUK01 (sample SAMN10711869, study PRJNA513367) | rock metagenome | isolation source: Antarctica rocks | place: Antarctica: Victoria Land, Pudding Butte nord | collected 2016-01-03
TATTTTTCAGATTATAATAATATTTTTAGATTATTTAAATCTGAGCTTTTCTCGATATAAAGAATACGTCTCTTTACGCTAAATATCAATTTATTAAAGAGAAGCGCGCAGAATTATAATTATAAGATGAGAAGTGATTAGCTGTTACGACCCTGTTTCTGCGCTGTCTGTGTGAGCTGCGGTAGCGCTAGGCCCAATGGGGTGCTAGGGCTTTGGAAGTGCTCTGACAGTGCTGATATCTTGTGCCAAGGCTTGCTTTTACGCCAAGACATAGCCGCATTCGGCCTTAGAACTTGGGCAAAGGCTTGGCGCGGCCGCGCTTTTTCTTATTTCTATTTTCCGCCCCCACTTAGATTAATATCAACAACTCAATTATCACACAGCCATATTTAGCTCAATTAAGCTATTTCTGACTCTTCAGTTATCTCAGCTATAGCGCCTGTTACTCACTGTAATATTTGGTGGACACGCCGGTGAACGCTTTACTGCGCTTGTCGATTTTCTACTGTCTCGAATTTTGCGTGATTTTCCTGCAAATTTAACTCTGTTAACAGTTTACAAGGCATACTGTCTTAAGTAGACCCCATTTTCGAATTCAGCTCGTTTTTCGAGTCAAATTCAATCCTGTCAACTCTCTGTAAGGCGCACTGACCTCCGCAGGATCTTGTAAACACTCTGTAAGGCGCACTGATCTTCGCAGAATTTTGTTAATAATCTGCAAGCTATATTAGCTTTTATAGCTTTTATTCTGCAGATCCTCTACTTTTAATAGATTATAGCTTACAATCACTGATAACTTATCTTATTCTTTGAGTATTCGATACTTAAGCCTCATTTTCACCTTATTCTTTAAGTACTCGACGCTCAAATCTTATTCTATCATTTCTCTAAATACTCAACACTTATTTTATCATTTCTCTGAATACTTAACGCTCATTCTATCATTTCTTGGATACTTAACACTCATTCTATCTTATATTTTGAGTACTCGATATTCTATTTTCTTTTTATTCTCTCTATAATCATTAGTAGTCGCTAAACTATCTGGGTAGATTAGAGATAAGAGAAGAGATATTATAACCGTCTTTTAAAGTTTAATCAGTCTTGCCAGACTAATATAAGTCGAGTAAATTTATGAAACGGATTAGTTCGATTCGTTCTTATTAACTGTTAGTTAGGTGTCGCAAGCATAAGTTCTACAGAGCTTAAATGGGGAGAGAGAAAGATTTTATTATAAAAAAATATATTAAAAAGAATATCTTTTTAAAGATTTAAGAGACGGTAGTAGAGACTTTTAAGAAGGCTTAGACTATATCTATTATGAATTAAATAATATCATCAATTATAACGGAGCTTATAATGATACTGAATCGAAATATAAAGAGTCATGCGGAGGTTATAAGAGTTATTATGGCTAGCCTTAATATAAGATAGGATTCCTTATTATCAAGTCGATTCTCATCAGCGAATAGATTAAGAGATAGAGCTTTAACACTGAAATCATCGGAAATTTATCTATTCAAGTCAATCTCTCGTTAAGATACTAAATCGGCTCGGATATTTCATTAACGTATTACTAACGTTATACTGATCTATAAAGATTAAGAGTAGAAGCTTGCACTACTACTTTCTCATTATCTTAACAATAAAATAGCTTATATATAATATACTACTCTGTTAATTGTTGAAAAGAAGTATCTAGCTTTATTATCTGCTTAATAAAGAAGAGTTATCAGACGCGATTTTATAAGTATTAATGCAGAACTTCGCTCTAATATAAGTTAGAAGTGTTTTCGATGGAATTAAGAATGATCTTCTGTAGAATACGTTAATGAGAAGATTAGTAAGCTGCGAATTATAGGCATGAAGACGAAGAAGGATTTAGTTTAGAGAGTCTATAAGAGCTTTCAGATAACGTCAGAGTTATAGAGTGCGCTTACTAAGAAAAGTTAAAAGAGTTTATAGAACTTTCGAGATCATCTATAAAAGATATAGGATATTTAATGACGCCTCTATGAATAAAGAACTAGATCGAATCAATTAATATATGAGTATTCTCGATTTCGTTTAATAGAAGTCTCAAAACCAACTTATAAGAAGATATTATACGTTAAGTTAATATCTGCGATATTAAGCAGGCCCTCTTTCAAGTCTTTTATATTCGCAGAAAAGTATTTTAATATCGATTCTTCTTACTTTTGTAAGAAATATACTGCTTAAGATTTGAAGATTAATTATTAAATAATCAATTATCTATTAAAGAAGAAGAAGAAGAAAGTCTTTATAGTTAATAAGAAAGTTTCTTCAGAAGAGAAGTCTGATAAGAATTATTATCGCATGTAGCGGGGGTATTTAGCTCTTCAGAATGCTCTTAATAAATTAAGTGATGATAAATCAAGCTTTATAAAGAAGAAAGAGATTGTAATTAACTTTGATATTGCTTATCGAAAGTATAAAGAGTTATTTTTATTAGATAATCAGCTTTACAGCTATTTAAGAGCTTTTAATATTTATACTACTGAGACTACTTCTTTTATATAACTCTCGACTATTATCGATTTCACAGCGTAATTAAAAGAAGAATATTTAGAGAGTATATTTAATTGCACTAAAATCCGCGTTAATGCATATCGAGCTATTAATTTAGAGCTATTTATAGCAGTTATTAACTCTGATTTCAATTATTCAGTTATTAATCGAAAGTTACTTACTCAGCTTCTTTATATATTTAAGATCATTAAATTATTAATCATTTAAGATATTAATAAATAATAGAGAGTTAGTGAACTGACTACTTTTGTGTTCTATCTTCGAAGCACTCAGAATAAGCTGCTTAAGCTACAAATCTCAGTCTTAATATTTAATAATCTTGATACTAAGCTGCTTATTAGCACTGACTATATCAGAGCCTGAAATATAATACTTAATATCTCACGTTAACTTGCGATATTTTATAAGAACAGCAAGATTAACAAGTTAATAATCATGATATAAATTTAAATAACACGTTAATTAAGTGTTAACCTCATTTTCCGCGCTGTTAAGAAAGTGGAAATATCTGCAAATTTAATTAATTAAATATTAGTTCGTCTTAGATATTCAGGTAAGATAGATCTATTATTTCTATCTTAAATGCCTGAGATATTTAATGGAATAATATCGGCTTTATAGATTACTCTAATCTATTCTAATCAGAGCTTTACGCCGTAGATAGTTTATTGAGACGTTATTCTAGACACTACCGCATCTATTAATAAAGAAGAGTTTGTCTATACTACTTAAGCTATAGCAGTATTAAATAGGTTTCTTAAAAAGGAGAATGAATAAAGTATAAATAAAAATAAACAGAATATAAATCTTAATTAATTGTAAGAGATATACTGTTTTCAGTATTAGCATAATCTATTAAAGAGTGTTATCACTTCTAATATATCCGCCTTCACATATTAAGATGTTCACGTTAATGAGCTATTACCGCTTAATTAACAAAAGGATCTTCGATAGCTCGCTAAGCGTTTTTCTATACTCTTTAATAACACTTCAGAAATGGCTCGTTAGTTAGAAGAGGACTGATTACGAATTCGAGTGTCTGAAAAGCTGAAACGCGCTTTAAAGTCGCGGATATTATATCGAAATACTTTAAGAATAAAATAGATTATTAATAAGATGTTTGATGAGAATACCCGCCTGGGATGTATGATATTGGTTAAGCACTTTCCGTATTTATTATTTATCTTTATTGTGTACAAATACACTTTTAAAGACGCAGTTAAAAAAGCTTAATCTGTAATAAATTTACGATCTCTTAACAGCATTGCAGAATCTAACGCATATTTATTGTTTCTGTAGAAGAACATTCTTATCACTCTTGTATATACTGATTGAATATTCTTAATAAATTTTGTTAGCAGCTTCTATTAATACTTCATTTATTCTGAGAATTAATATAGAACAGCAACAGTCTTTTATCGAGGGTTGAAGATCTTTCGAGTATTATTTATAGAATTTAAGAATTCATCCGCTTATAATTAGAGAACTTTTAAACGTCTATTACATAATCTGTTATAGCGAATTATAAATGTCTATATTAATGACGTTAATATATTCACAAAAGAAAAATTTGAACAGTATCTCTATAACTTAGATACTATTTTTTAATAACTTACTAATTTTGAATACATCTTTAAGATCTTAAAGATCTATTTAGACTTTTAGAAGCTGATCTCTTTGAGTAAGCTTGTTAAAAGACTTGATTACTTAACAGATAAGAAGAAGCTTAAAGCTATAGAGCGTTAAAATATTCCGCGAGATAATTATAGTCTTAAGAGATTTATAGACTTTATTAAATGATATTAATAATAGATGTCTTTCTTTATTTAGCGTATTAAGAGTTTGTAACAACTCAAAATAACTGTTTTTCGAGCTTCTTATTAAAATAAGAGATCTTTATTAAAGAAGATACAGAAGAGAAAGAATTAAGATTTTAAGATCTTAATAAAGTTATGAAAGAATGATTATATAACTGTATTTAAAGATCTTAAGAGCGTCTTTATAGAAATAGTTGGAATTCTACGTTATTTTGATTTAAAGAAGATATTATATATCTTTCTTAATATCTTAAAGGAGTTAGACTTTGAAGTAGTAATCTATTAACTTAATAATGATGATTTTATAGATTCTCTGAAGTTATTAAGAATTCTTTTATAATTAATCATCTTTCTATTTAAATGTTTGATATTAGTAGAGCGCAATTACTGATTAATAGATCTCGAATTGATAGAACTAATCTGAGACGTTAAATATCTACGAATCTATATTAAGCAGATAAGAATTATTATTTATACTAATTATCGAGCAAATTCCATTATTATAACGATCAAATTATTACGCATTATATCATCTTTAAAGATGAATACTTAATAGCAAGAATGAGCTGTTTTTCTAAGTTAGTATTGAGATAATATAACTATTATTTATAAGAAGGAACGCGATATAATAATATCTAACGCTCTATTAAGACTTTTAATTAGACTTTACAATAATTAAGAATCGCAGAATAAGAATCTTATCTTTATAGAAATTATATTACTTGATCTAAAGAATATAGAGCTTACTTACTTACGTTAGAAGATGAAGAAGGAATTTGCTAAGTTATTTAATCAGTTTTAACAGCTGTCTCTACTCTTATTAAGAATACAGTATTTAACTAATCGTTCTTACGCCTTACTTCATTAAGAAGATAGTGTGAATCTAATCTAAATTAATAAAGAAGAGTAACTTTGTGTTATTATTCTTAAAAGTTTTCGAATAATTATGTTATAGATTACGCACGATAATCAGTTTTATGATGATTATATAAGATTATAAGAGATTCTTATAGGTGTATAATAATTAAAAATAAATAGAGATAGTCTTTAATATATATGTTATTGTAGTTATTATAAAATAAATAAGTCTCGTTAAATAGACTTTATTCCGCTCTTATAATCATTATCTATATTTTTAAGATCATTCTACTCACTTATTATAGATTTCATTATTAATCTGTTTTCTGAGAATGATTATGATATGATTCTTGTTATAATGAATAGACTGTTTAAAAGAGTTGTTTTTGAGATAAAGAAAAAGGCTTAATCAGCTGCAGAATGGGTTAAGTGTTTTTGAGATAATATTATCTACAAAAGAGATTATGAATTGTTTAATACGCTTACTATTAATTGAGATGCTCGATTTACAGCTGAATTATGAAAAAAGATATTTGAGCTTACTGGAATATAACTGATCTATATAATAGCATATCATTCTTTCGCAGACGATTAATTAGAGCGAGTAAATTAAGAGCTTGAAATAACACTTTAATTCTATGTTAATATCACTTAAATTAATTGAAGAGAATTTTTGTTTACTGTGAAATTCTACTTTAATAGTAGCTACTCATCTATTATTAATCAGACGCTATTTTAGATTATTTACGGGTTCAGCTCGAGCACGTAATTAATCTTATTAACGCCTGAGACGCCTGAGCAGCTTATTTAAGAGAGAGAGATAATAAGAAATATAGTCGTTAAAGATTTGCAGGTTATAGCTGATTTAATAATTAACAGAATTATAAAGAATCGTTTATTTAAATTAGAATGAGCACGACTGCGCTTATTTCCGAAGATCTACTCTTTATTCTTTACTCGAAAATTCGCGTTATTCTCTCGATACATCAAAATCTTCAAGATACTTAAGACGATTAATAAGAGAAACGCACTGTAAATGAATTTATCTGCGATCTGAAAGATTCATTCTATTATTAGTAAGATATATCTTGATTCTACAATCGATTCTGATTAGAACTTTTATTATCGAAATATTTCTCTCACGGTAAATCATATTAATGAGGAGAGAATGAAATATTGGAAGATGAATAAAATAGTGGGTAAGCTTGTTAATGATGAGGTAATAATATATAAGATGCGATAGCATGATTTTAAAGAAGAAGATGATACTTGAGAAGATTAAGAGATATTAACTCAGGCTTAGTAGACTGTGAAGGCGTATAAAGACACTCTAAAGTGCTCTCGACTGCGAGAACGCAGATAAGTCGACAAATCTACACTATACGTTAAGTCTCGAGGGCGGCTAACGCGCTAAATTAAAATAGGTAATTAGATGATGATTGCAGGAGATAGTAGAAATAGGTCACTCTTGAGAAGGCTATTCACGGGCCGTGAACCTTTTTCGTGATAAGTAACTGTTACGATTCTGTTTCTGCGCTATCTGTGTGAGCTGCGGTAGCGCTAGACCTAATGAGGTGCTAGGACTTTGAAAGTGCTCTGATAGTGCTGATATCTTATGTTAAGACTTACTTTTACGTTAAGATATAGCCGCATTCGGTCTTAGAGCTTAAGTAAAGACTTAACGCGGTCGCACTTTTTCTTATTTCTATTCTCCGCTCTTACTTAGATTAATATTAACAACTCAATCATTACACAGCCATATTTAGCTTAATTAAGCTATTTCTGACTCTTCAGCTATTTCAGCTATAGCGTCTGTTACCCACTATAACATTTAATGGACACGCCGGTGAACGCTTTACTGCGCTTATTAACTTTTTACTGTCTCGAATTTTGCGTGATTTTCCTGCAAATTCAATTCTGTCAATAATCTACAAGATATACTGTCTTAAGTAGACCTCATTTTCGAATTCAGCTCATTTTTTAAGTTAAATTCGACTCTGTCAACTTTTTATAAGGCGCACTGATCTCCGCAGGATCTTATAAATACTCTGCAAGACGCACTAATCTTCGCAGAACTTTGTTAATAATCTATAAGCTATATTAACTTCTGCAGCTTTTATCCTGCAGATTCTCTGCTTTTAATAGATTATAGCTTACAATCACTAATAGCTTATCTTATTCTTTGAGTATTTAATACTTAAGCCTCATTTTCATCTTATTCTTTGAGTACTTAACGCTCAAATCTTATCCTATCATTTTTCTAAATACTTAACGCCCATTCTATCATTTCTCTGAATACTTAACGCTCATTCTATCATTTCTTGAATACTTAACACTCATTCTATCTCATATTTCGGGTACTTGACACTTTATTTCCTTTCTATTCCCTCTACAATTACTAGTAATCATTAAACTATCTAAGTAGATTGGAGATAAGAGAAGAGATATTATAATCGTCTTTTAAAGTTTAGTCAGTCTCGCTAAACTAATATAAGTCAAGTAAATCTATAAAACGGATTAGTTTAATTTGTCTTTACTAGCTGTTAATTAGATATCACAAGCATAAGTTTTACAGAGCTTAAATAGAGAGAAAGAGAGATCTCATTATAGAAAAATATATTAAAAAGAACATCTTTTTAGAGATTTAAAAGACGATAGTAGAGACTCTTAAGAAGGCTCAGACTATATCTATTATAGATTAAATAATATCATTAATTATAGCGGAGCTTATAATGATACTGAATTGGAATATAAAGAGTTATACGGAGATTATAAGAGCTATTATAGCTGATCTTAATATAAGACAGAATTCTCCATTATTAAGTCAATTCTCATCAGCGAATAGATTAAGAAATAGAGCTTCAATACTGAAATCATCGGAAATCTATTTATTTAAGTTAATCTCTTATTAAGATATTAAATCAGCTTAAATATTTCATTAACGCATTACTAACGCTATATTAATTTACAAAGATTAAAAGTAGAAGCTTACACTACTACTTTCTCGTTATTTTGATAATAAAATAGCTTATATATAATATGCTGCTCTATTAATTGCCGAAAAGAAGCATCTAGCTTTATTATCTACTTAATAAAGAAAAGTTATCAGACGCGATTTTATAAGTACTAATGCAGAACTTCGCTCTAATATAAGTTAGAAGTGTTTTCGATAAAATTAAGAATAATCTTCTGCAGAATATATTAATGAGAAGATTAGCAAGCTGCGAATCGCAGATATAAAGACGGAAAAGAATCTGATTTAAAGAGTTTATAAGAGCTTTCAGATAACGTCAGAGTTACAGAATGCGCTTACTAAGAAAAGTTAAAAGAGTTTACAGAACTTTCGAGATTATTTATAAAAGATACAGAACATTTAATAACGCCTTTACGAATAGAGAATTAGATTAAATCAATTAATATACAAGTATTCTCGATTTCGTTTAATAAAGATCTCAAAACCAATTTATGAGAAGATATTATATATTAAGCTAACACCTGCGATATTAAGCAGGCTCTCTTTTAAGCCTTTTACACCCGCAGAAAAGTATTTCAACATTAATTCTTCTTATTCTTGTAAGAAATGTACTGCTTAAGATCTAAAGATTAATTATTAAATAATCAATTATTTATTAAAGAAGAAGAAGAAGAAAGTCTTTATAGTTAATAAGAAAGTTTCTTTAGAAGAGAAGTCTGATAAGAACTATTGTTATATGTAGTGAAAATATCTAGCTCTTTAAAATGCTCTTAATAAATTAAGTGATAATGAATTAAGCTTTATAAAGAAGAAAGAGATTATAATCAATTTCGATGTTACTTATCGAGAGTGTAAAGAGTTATTTCTATTAAATAATCAGCTTCACAATTATTTAAGAGCTTTTAATACTTATATTACTGAGACTACTTCTTTTATACAACTCTCGATTATCATCGATCTTACAGCGCAGTTAAAAGAAGAATATTCAGAGAATATATTTAATTACACTGAAACCCGCGTTAATATATATTAAGCTATTAATTCAGAGTTATTTACAGTAATTATTAACTCTGATTTCGATCGTTCAGCTATTAATCGAAAGTTGCTTACTCAGCTTTCTCATATATTCAAGATCATCAAATCATTAATCATTCAAGATATTAATGAATGATAGAGAATTAATAAACTGACTACTTTTATATTTTATCTTCGAAGTACTTAAAATAAGCTGCTTAAGCTACAAATCTCAGTCTTAATATTTAATAATCTCGATACTGAGCTGCTTATCAGCACTGACTATATTAGAGCCTGGAATATAATACTTAATATCTCACGTTAACTTGCGATATTTCATAAGAATAGTAAGATTAACAAGTTAATAATTATAATACGGATTTAAATAACACGTTAATTAAGTGTTAACCTCATTTTCCGCGCTATTAAGAAAGTGAAAATATCTACAAACTTAATTAGTTAAATATCAGTTCATCTCAGACACTCAGACAAAACAGATCTGCTATTTCTATCTCAAATATCTGAGATATCTGATAAAATAATATCGACTTTGCAGATTACTCTAATCTATTCTAATCAGAGTTCTACGCCGCAAATAGTTTATCAAGACGTCATTCTAAATACTACCGTATCTATTAATAAAGAAGAGTTTATCTATACTACTTAAGCTACAGCAGTACTGAATAGATTTCTTGAAAAGAGAAATGAACAAAATATGAACGAAAACAAATAGAATATAAATCTTAATTAATTACAAGAGATATACTGCCCTTAGTATCAGTATAATCTATTAAAGAGTGTTATCGCTTCTAATATATCCGCCTTCACATATCAAGATATTCACGTTAATAAGCTATTATCGCTTAATTAATAAAAGGATCTCTAACAGCTTATTAAGCGTTTTTCTATGCTCTTTAATAATATTTTAGAAATGGCTCGTTAGTTAGAAGAGAACTGATTATAAATTTAAGTATCTGAAGAGCTGAAACGCGTTTTAAAGCCGCGAGCGTTATATTAAAATGCTTTAAGAGCGAAATAGATTATTAATAAGATGTTTAATAAGAATACTCGTCTAAAACGCATAATATCGATTAAGCACTTTCTATACTTATTATCTATCTTCGTTATATATAAATACACTTTCGAAGACGCAGTTAAAAAAGCTTAATTTATAATAGATTTACAATCTCTTAATAACATTACAGAATCTAACGCATATTCATTATTTCTGCAGAAGAATATTCTTACCGCTCTTATATATACTGATTAGATATTCTCAGTAAATTTTATTAGTAGCTTTTATTAATATTTTATTTATTCTGAGAATTAACATAAAATAGTAATAGTCTCTTACTAAGAGCTGAAGATCTTTCAGATATCACTTATAAGATTCAAGAATTTACCCGCTTATAATTAGAGAACTTTTGAATATCTACTATATGATTTGTTATGGCGAATTATGAATGTCTATATTAATGACGTTAATATATTTACAAAAGAGAAATTTAAACAGTATCTTTATAACTTAGATACTATTTTTTAATAACTTATTAATTCTAAATACATCTTTAAGATCTTAAAGATCTATTTAGACTTTCAGAAGCTGATCTCTTTAAGTAAGCTTATTGAAAGACTTGACTACTCAATAAATAAGAAGAAGCTTAAAGCTATAGAGTATTAAAATATTCCGCAAGATAATCATAATCTTAAGAGATTTATAGACTTTATTAAATAATATTAATAATAGGTGTCTTTCTTTACTTAACGTATTAAGAGTTTATAATAGCTTAAAACGGCTGTTTTTTAAGCTTCTTATTAAGATAAAAGATCTTCGTTAGAGAAGGCACAGAAGAGAAAGAATCGAGATTTTAAAATCTTAATAGAGTTATGAAAGAATAATCACATAACTGCATTTAAAGATCTTAAGAGCGCCTTTATAAAAATAACTAAAATTCTGCGTTATTTTGATTTAAAGAAGATATTGTATATCTTTCTTAATATCTTAAAGAAGTTAGACTTTGAAGTGACAATCTATTAATTTAATAATAATGATTCTATAAATTCTCTAAAGTTATCGAGAACTCTTCTATAATTAATCATCTTTCTATTTAAATATTTAATATTAGTAAAGCGCAATTACTAATTAACAGATCTCGAATTAACAGAATTAATCTGAGATATTAAATATTTACGAATTTATATTAAGCAGATAAGAATTATTATCTATACTAATTATCGAGCAAATCTCATTATTATAGCGATCAAATCATTACATATTATGTCATCTCTAAAGATAAATACTCGACAGTAAGAATAGATCGTTTTTCTGAGTTAGTATTAAGATAATATAACTGTTATTTATAAGAAGAAACGCGATATAGTAGTGTCTGACACTCTATTAAGACTCTTAATTAGACTTCACAGTAATTAAGAATCGCAGAATAAGAATCTTATCTTTATAGAAATTATATTACTCGATTTAAAGAATATAGAGCTTGCCCGCCTGCGTTAGAAGATGAAGAAGAAATTTGTTAAGTTATTTAATTAATTTTAATAACTATCTCTGTTCCCATCAAGAATATAATATTTAACTAATCATTCTTACGCCTTACTTTATTAAGAAGATAGTATAAATCTGATTTAAATTAATAGAGAAGAGTAACTTTATATTATTATTCTTAAGAGCTTTCGAATAATTATATTATAGATTGCGTATAATAATTAGCTTTATAATGATTATATGAGATTACGAGAGACTCTTATAAATGTATAATGATTAAAAATAAATAGAAACAGTCTTTAATATATACATTATTGCAGTTATTATGAAATGAATAAGTCTCGTTAAATAGATTTTACTCCGCTCTTATAATTACTGTCTGTGCTCTTAAGATTATTCTACTCACTTATCATAAATTTCATTATTAATCTATCTTCTGAGAATAATTATAATATAATTCTTATTATAATGAATAGACTGTTTAAAAGAGTTACTTTTAAGATAAAGAAAAAGACTTAATTAATTATAGAATGAGCTAAGTGTTTTTAAGATAATATTATCTGCAAAAGAAATTATAAATTATTTAATACGCTTATTACTAATTAAGATACTCGATTTACAGCTAAATTATGAAAAAAGATATTTAAGCTTATTAGAACACGACTAATCTACACAATAACATATCATTCTTCCGCAAACAATTAATCAGAGCGAGTAAATTAAGAGCTTAAGATAGCACTTCAATTCTATATTAATATTACTCAGATTAATTAAAGAGAATTTCTGTCTATTATAAAATTCTACTTTAACAGTAGCTACTTATTCGTCATCAATTAGACGTCATTTCAGATTATCTACAAATTCAGTTCGAGCACGCAACTAATTCTGTTAACATCTGAGGCGCCTAAGCAGCTTATTTAGAAGAGAGAGATGACGAGAGATATAATTATTAAAGATTTGTAGATCACAGCTGATCTAATAACTAATAGAATTATAAAGGATTATTTATTTAAATTAAAATGAGCACGGCTGCGCTTATCCCCGAAGATCTACTCTCTATTCTTTACCCGAAAATTCGCGTTATTCTCTCGATACATCAAGATCTTCAAGATACTCGAGACGATTGGCAAGAAAAACGTACTG
>JAABUK010009934.1_pt1 | contig 12855 bp, 13 predicted proteins | sample 5559141 | NCBI WGS metagenome assembly JAABUK01 (sample SAMN10711869, study PRJNA513367) | rock metagenome | isolation source: Antarctica rocks | place: Antarctica: Victoria Land, Pudding Butte nord | collected 2016-01-03
CGTTCCTACCGCACCTTCGCTACCTCGCATGCCAGATCCTGAGCGCCGCTCGGGCGCGGCTCGCCCGCCGGACACGGCCGGTCCCGCTCGCCGCCGACGGCGGCACGACGGTCAACGCGATGCGGAGAAGGCCGGTGTGTTTGATACGCTAAAACCGGGTCTGACGAGCTTTTGACTCGACTTTGGCCCATTTCGCGCTTACGGCCTCGCCGCTCCCTGGAACGCTGCCTCGCTCCTGGTCCGGCTTGCGGATCGCGCCCCGTCGCGTAGGCTGAGGCCTCCGCCGGACCGTCCCGGCGCAGGAGCGCGTGGAGGGGCGTATGCCGCATCCGGTGCCGGTGGTGCTCCGCCTGCTCGCGGTGTTCGCCCTGGCGTTCACGCGGTCGACCTTCGCGCACGCGCTGACCCTGAGCTACGGGGCCATCCTCGCGCCCGGTCGACGGACCGTCACCGCCGCCCTGCGCGCCGTCGGCCTCGACGACGAACGCCACTTCACCACCGATCATCGCGTCCTCAATCGCGCCTGGTCGCCGCTGGCGCTCAGCAAAGCGCCCCTCGGCCTCATCCTCACCGCTTTCGTCGGCGCCGACGCACCCCTCGTGCTGGTAGACGATGACACCCTGGAGCGCCGTTTCGGACGGCGTGTCGCGTATAAAGCGCGCTACCACGAATCCCGTGCGCTCCTCCTCCGGCCATGTCGCGACGACCAGCGGCGTGCGCTGGCTGTGTATCTGCGCCCTGGTGCGCGTCCCCCGGAGCAGGCGTCCCTGGGCGTTGCCCTTCCTCACCGTGCCCTGCCCCACGCCCGCCGTCAGTGCCCGGCTCGGCAAACGTCATCGCACCGTCCCGGCGCGGGCGGCGACGCTGATCCGCCTCATCCGCCGCTGGCAACCCGATCGGTCGCTCGTGCTCGCTGGTGACAGCGGCTACGGGGTGGTGGCGTTGGCACAAACGTGCCGCGAACACGGCGTGACCCTGGTCGCCCGCCTCCGCCTGGAGGCCGCCCTGTACGCGCCCGTCCCGCCGCAGCCACCGGGCAAACCCGGCGTGAAGCCCAAGAAGGGGCCGCGCCTGCCGACGCCCGGCGCGCGGCGCGGGGATCCCACGACGCCGTGGACACGGCAGGAGGTGCGCTGGTATGCCGGCGAGGTGCGCGCCTGCGACGTGACGAGCGGGCTGGCGCTCTGGCATCGCGACGGCGAGCCGCCCGGCCCCATCCGCTGGGTGCTGCTGCGCGACCCGGCCGGGAAACTCCGGCCGACGGCCCTGTTCTGCACCGACCAGGAGATCGCCCCGGTACAGCTAATCGCGCGCTATATCGGGCGCTGGAATATCGAGGTGACGTTCGAGGAGGCCCGCCGTCATCTCGGCGCGCCATGCCCTGTCTCCCCGGCCTCTTCAGCCTCGTCACCCTCCTGGCCGACGCCCTCCATGGTGCCGCGCTGCCGACGCGGCAGAGCGCCTGGTATGCCAAGCCGGAGGCGACCTTCCTCGACGCCTTGGCCACCGTGCGACGCCACCTCTGGACCAGCCGCCACGCGAATTCGCCAATCCCCATCCACGCACCCGACCTGGCCGATTCACCGACCCTCATCTTCGCTGCCCTTGTCGAAGCCGCGTGCTACGCGGCGTGAAAGGGCCAACAAGGCGGCTTCCTGCGGCTGATCCAGGACGTCCCCGGTCGGCGCGACCGCCGGCGCGGCGCGAGAGGGCGAGCGATGCCCTTACCGGAGGCGCAACGGCTGCAAGCCGACGTGTTACTGGCCACGCGGGAGCACGCGTTGTTCGATCTGAACTGCTCCGCCGATGGCTTCGAGGGGGAGCTGGGTGACCTGCCGTGGCTGATGGTGGCGCGGCTTGGCCTGTCGCGCCGCCGCGTGATCCTCGATACGTTGCGGGCCGTCTTCGACGCGGTGATCCCGCCGCGCCGACGAATTGCGCCTGGGCCGGGCGATAGCGATGGCCGACATGGGTGGGCACGGCCACTCGTTCGGTCCCTGGGTGGCCTCGGAGGCGGGTACTGTGCCCCCCGAGGTCGCGCCGTGGGCGGCCGGTGTGACCATCCGGTCGACGTCTCCCCCGACCCGGTCGGGCGGCGGCGGTGCGCAGAAGTGTGTCGCTCGGGGTGCTGATGGCACCGGCGTCGTTGGTCGATCGAAGGTGGAGCTTGGCTGAAAAGTCGTTTTCCGGGCGACGTTGCTTGCTGTTATCATTCCGGTAGCTTGTAAGCCGCCCCTAGCTTACTTTCTAATCCAGAGGACGCCGCAGCGTCTCTAGTTTGCGACAGCCACCCCTAGATTTCGCCTAGCGTTGTTCATCGTATTTTTCTTTTCTGTATGCGCTATACTCCGCGTATAGATCTTAGATGTTTATTGACAACGTTGCCGCGCGGCTGTACCACCGGACGCGCCAGGGAGCGACCAGGACACGCCCGCCGGGGGAGGACACGATGCCGACGCATATCCCGGTCACAGGGGGCCTGATCACGAGCGCGACCGAGTGGGAGACCCTCCTCGCCCAGCTCGAGCAGATCCGCGCGGCGGTCGCGCAGGGTGCTGCCACGATCGCGGCGCACGGCACCGCCGTGGGGGAACTCACGACCGGGATGGCGAGACTCGTCAAGCGGGTGCAAGGCATCGAGCACATGATCGGGTCGCCGGCTTGGCAACTCCCGGATCAGCCCGCCCGGCCGGGGGTGCTCGCCGCGATCGCGGCCCTCGACGCGCGGCTCGCGCGGCTGGAGACGGCCGCGGATCGCGGCATCAGCGCTGGCGACCAGCTGGCAGACATGATCGAGGTGCGCGTGCCGGAGCTGCTCGGGCATCAGGTGGAGGACATCCACATGGCGGTCCACCGCTCGGGCGAGCGTCCGCGCACGTTCGGCGGCGGACTCGCGGCGGCGGTCGCTGACCTGGAGCGCATGCTGGTGTCCCAGGGTGAGGCCCTGGGCAGGTGGCAGGGCGGCGCGGCCTCGGTTCCCGGCGCCCTCGCCGCGTTGCGCAAGGAGGTGGCGGCGCTGGAACGGCGACAGACGGCGATCGCGGGCGCGCTCGAACGATTGGAAACGGCGCAGCGAGCGGGCGGTGATCAGCTGGCACGGCTGCTGGTCCAGCAGGATACCCGCCTCGCGGGCGACGACGCGATCAGCCTGCTGACCCGGCTCCTGGCCAGCCCGGCCGAGGTGGCACCGCACTTCCGCCGCGACCAGTTCGTGGCATTTGTCCCGGATGCGGTGAACCACTGGCTGATCGACAAGGGGTTGGCGCGACAGGAAGCGACGCGGGTGCGCGCGGTCTGGCGCGATGCCAACTACGTCCCGTCCGAGCAGAAGGGGAATCTCAACAAGCGGGTGCCGATCCCGGGGGCTAAAGCGCCGCCGTATTTCATGGTGGTGCCGGTGCTCACCTATGCGAAGCTCCGGGTACCGATCCCGCCCGATCTGCCGACCAATCCCCCCGCAGGGCAACCGGCAAACGCCGCGACGGACGCCTAGCCACGCCCCAGATAGCGCCGGGTGATGCGGGGCCGGGCGTGCCCGATCTGGCGCGAGACCTCCCGATCGGCCTCGTCCGGCGTCAGGCCCGCGGCGAGGAGGTCGGCGCGCTCGCGCTGGACATAGCCGTAGCGCGAGGCGTGCATCCCGTCGGTCCGGATGTCGAGTGCGGCGCAGGCCCGGCGCAGCAAGCCATACAGCCGAGCGCTATCGCCGGCGAAGAGGTAGGCCGCGGGTGGGCGGGTGCCGGCCAGCGTCGCCAGCTCGGCGGCCAGATCCGGGGGCAACGGCACGGAGCGCTCCTTCCCGCCCTTGCCGATCAGGTGGAGTTGGCGGTCGAGGAGCTGGCCGACGTGGAGGGCGTGGTGCCAGTGCCGGCGGGAACGCAGGACCTCGTGGATGCGCGCGCCGGTGGCGGCGATCGTGCGCATGGCGAGGCCCAGTTCGGGGTCGCGCGTCGTGACTTCGGCGATGAGGCGGGCCTCCTCCTCGGCCGACCACGCCCGGTCGACGGGCGGCGCGGCGCGGGGGATGGCGTCGCGTAACGCGACCCAGGCCGCGCGGCGACCGGGGCAGACAACCTCGACGAGCTTGAGGACGGCGGTGAGGTAGGCTCCTTGCGTCCGCGGGGCCAGGCCGCGCGCGCCGAGCTCGGCCAGCCATTCGCCGCCCCGCGCCGGGTGCTTGAGTTGCTCGGGGACACTCTTAATACCGTGGCGGACGTGACACCACTCGGCGAAGGCGGTCGCGCCCTGGAGATAGGCGGCCATCGTGCGCTGGGAGTGGATCTTGCCGACCGAGACATCGCGACCATGGGGCAGGCGCCGCTTGGCGTCGTGGCGTGACACGCCGAAGGCGCGCACACCCGACCCCTCGGCCCCGTGGTAGAGGAGGAAATAGCGGACCTGTTTGCGGGGGCTCTCCAGCCCCCCTTTCGCCGGGCGTGTGGCCACGGCGCACCCCCCGTGAGGCAGTCCCGCGATGCCCGAGGACATCCCGGCGGTTTCGGCTCGCGCATCACCACCCCCCGGTCCGCCGCGCTGTTGAGCATCGCGATGCTCTCAACGACGTATATCGGTGCGGCGCTACATGAACCCCGGAAACAGCGACATCAGGTGAGGACGCCGCCGACCGGACGGGCCGTCGCGGGCGGGTGCCGTGGCACGCCGCGCAATCCCGGACCGTTTACCCCAACGCGCGTGTGGGGCCAACGACGCGCTGACGGGCGCGCGGCCGACACATTAACGCCGTGCGGGCGGCTCGTTAACCGGCTACGAGCAAAGGACAAGTTCAGCAGTTATCATACCACAGGTATGGCACGACAGGCTATTTTCTGATGTCCCACTAGAGCAGGGCGATTGCATCTAAATTAGCGATGGCGCGCCCGGGGATGTCACGCGGCGGGCGCGGGCCTCGGCGATACTGGGAGCCGGCGATCGCCGGCAGGAGGAGCCCCCCCATGACCGGCATCTCGACGACCGTCACCACGCACTTCGCCGCCTTGCCCGACCCGCGCGTGGACACACCAAGCAGCACCGCTTGCTGGATATCCTGACTATTGCGCTCTGCGCGGTCCTCTGCGGGGCTAACGACTTCACTGGGATGCTCGCCTTCGCCGCGCTGCATCTCGAGGCCTTCCAGACCTGCTTCCTCGGGTGGGTGGGGACGGTGGCATCGGGCACGGCTGGGTAGGTGGTACCCATCAACTACCTGCTCAGCGCGCCGCTTAGCGCCCAGGCCTTCGCTGCCGCTGTCCACAGCCATCGGGGGATCGAGAATCAGGCCCACTGGATCCTGGATGTGGCCTTCCACGAGGCTGCTAGCCGGGCACGGGCGGGCTACGCCGCCCGCAACCTCGCCGTCGTGCACCACCTGGTCCTCAATCTCCTGCGCCAAGACATTACCCGCAAGGGCGGCATCGCCACCAAGTGCTTCGCCGCCGCCCTCGACGATGCCTACCTGACCACCCTCCGGGCCAGCCTGGCACCCTAGCGCATAGGCGGCGGGAATTAACATGCAATCGCCCTGGTCCCACTAGTCCGCTAGGCAACGGCGCGACAACGAGCATGACCACCACCTCGCACGCTCACGGCGTCTCACCCGAAGGCACAGTGATGCCTTTCCCCTTCTATGGCTTGACATCTATCCCTTTCGGATGGGACACTTCGCCACACTGAACGTACAAGTTTTTTAGCAGGAGAAGTGACAGTGCGCGACGATAAAGAGCACCGTGACCCGCCGACCAATGAGCAGGGCGATACCGCCCGCTTTCGCACCACCGTTACCCTGACCGAGCAGGAACTCAACTCGCTCGACGAGTTGCGCGTTCACTTCCGCACCGCCACGAAGCGCTCGATCGACCGCTCGGAGATCATCCGCGACGCGATCCGTCACTACTACCAGGACGTCCTGGCCCGCTGATCGATCGCCTTGCGGAGGGAACTTATGCCGAGGGACAAAGATCTGGCCGACAACCTGCCCGAGGTCGATTGGTCGCGCTTCGCGGGGATCGCCGCCCCCGCCTATACGCAGACGCCTGACGAGGTGTTCGATTGGATCATGGCCTATCTCAAGGGGGCCGAGCTGAAAGTATTGCTGTACATCGTGCGGCGCACCTTCGGATTCAAGAAGGCGGCGGATGCGATCAGCATCGACCAGCTCTGTAACGGGATCGTGCGACGCGATGGTCGTCGGCTCGACCTGGGCACCGGGTTGAAGCGGCCAACTGTTCTGACCGCGCTGCGCTCGCTGCGGGAGAAGAATTTGATCGTCGCGCTGCAGCAGTACGACGCAGCGAGCGGGTCGCGCCCGACCGTCTATGCCCTGAATATGTGCGCCGGGGATGGGGTGCGCGCCCCCTTGCAATTCTCGCGAGATGGGCAGACCGGGGAGTATCTTCCCGGATACCCGGGGGTACATCAGAATATACCCCCGGGTATGCCGCTGAAGACCCCGGGGTCTCTCCCGCTAAACGGGGGAGTCGATCGCGGCGTACCCCCGGAGTATGCCGCGACAGACCCACAAGAAACAGACGATCAAAAAACAGAAAGACAACGGACAGGAGATTCGAAGACTTCGAAAGACACCCCCATCCAAAAAAATGGCGGGGACGGGGTACGCGTCTACTCGACCTACATCTCCCAGGTCATGGCCGACTTCTCCAAGCTCTTCCATGACGGCGCGCACGAGCGGAGCAACCGTACCCGCGCCATGCGCTTATGGGCCGAGAGCGGCCTGGATGAGGAAACATTCGCGGATATCCTCCAGGAGGCGCGCGCGATCGCGCAGGCCCGCGCCGTCGAACGGGAAGCGACGGACGGCAGCCCGGAGGGGACGAAGAACCGCATGCCGTACTTCTTTCGCGTCGTCGAGGATCTGGTCGATATGGCCGTCGCCGGATAGGGCGGGGGCGGGGAGGAACATCATGCCCGGGCCGATCAAGATCGCCGTGGCCAACGCGAAGGGCGGTTGCGCCAAGACGACGACCGTGCTGCACCTGGCGGTGGCGTACGCGCAGCAGGGGATCCGCGTCCTCGCGGTGGACATGGATCCGCAGGGCACGCTGACCCGCCAGCTCGGGGTGGGCGTGCGCGGGCGGCCCTCCGTGAAGGAGGTTATCCTGGAAAAGCGCCCGATCCGCGAGGTGACCGTGACGGCGCGCCCTAACCTTGACGTGCTGGGGTCCGACCTGCGCCTGGCGCTGGCCGACATCGACCTGGCCACGGCGGTCGGCGGGGACACGCGTCTGCGGCGCGCGCTGGCGGCCGCGCCCTACGACCTGATCCTGATCGACTGCCCGCCTGCGATCGCTCGCCTCACGGTCAACGCGCTCGTCGCGGCCGACAGCTTCCTGGTGCCGCTCGACCCCTCGCCGTATTCGATCGAGGGGCTCGATATGTTGCAGCCGACGATCGAGGCGGTGCGGGAGAACTACACGCCCGATCTCGACTTCCTCGGCCCCGTCCTGGTCCTGGCCGAGCCGCGTACGGTGGTGACGCGCCTGGTGCGCGAGCAGCTGGAGAGCGAATGGGGCGATCGCGCCTTCAAGACGATCATCCGCAAGAGCCAGCGGACGCGCGAGGTCTCTTTCACACAGGATACCCTCTACGACGGCGGCGAGGTCACGACGACGGGCAGCGATTACCTGGCCCTGGCGGCGGAGATCGCCGCGCGGATCGCGCTGCCGGTCCCGGCGGCGGGGGTGCGCTGATGCCCCGGGATATCCGCGCCGCGATGGCCAACCGCGAGACTGCCCGGGGCAAATTCGACTTCTCCCCGATCATGGTGCGGCCGGGGCAGCGGGCGATGCCGGGAGCGCTGGTCGTCGAGCGGCGCTTCCTCATCCCCGATCCCGAGCAGCCGCGCAAGTCGTTCGACGAGGAGCGACTCGCCGACCTGTCCGAGTCGTTCAAGCAGGTCGGGATCCTCCAGCCGCTGCGGGTCCGCTCGGCAGAGGAAGAAGGGTTCTATTTCATCGTCAACGGGGAACGCCGCTGGCGGGCGGCCGGGTTGGCCGACATCAATGAGGTGCCGGTCGTCGTGCGGGATTCGCCGGCCGACGTGCGCGCCTTCGAGATGCTCGTCGAGAACCTCCAGCGCGAGAACCTTTCCGACGAGGAGGAGGCGGCGGCCTACACCGTTCTGATCGACCAGGGCTACACCGTCGAGCAGATCGCGGCGCGGCTGGGGGTGAGCGCGGCGCGGGTCAGCCGCAACCACCGGATCTTTTCCCACGACCACCTCGCGCCGGCCGTGGTCGCGGGGCAACTCACTAAGAGCCAGGCGCAGGAACTCCTGACCGCGCCGTACGACCTGCAGGCCGAACTGGTCGAGCTGGTTGTCGGGACGCAGGGGCGGGGACAGGCGATCCCGCAGACAGAATTGCGGCTCGTCGTCCGGGAGATCAATGCAGCCCTCGATGCGGGGGAAGAGTCTAAGGATATTATGGAAAGTATTGCGCTGCGCAATACTTTCCATAATGTTGGGACGCCAGTGGCGGCGTACGTCCGGCGCGCCCCGGCCGATCGGGCGGCCGATGAGCTGGCCGCGAAGCTCGGCGTGTTCCTGCGCGGGTTCCACGCCGACCAGGTCGATCCAGGGCGGCTGGGGCAACTCGACGCGCTCATCGATGCCTATCGGGGTTGGCGCGGTCGGGGCAAGGATCAGGTCGGGCCGATCCGGGCCGAGGCGCACCCAGCCCGGGGGCGCCGCGCCGGTAAAGAGCGACGCGAGGAGCGGTAGGGGGTATCACGGTGGTCGAGAGTGTAGCGACGGTGGCTCGGCTCGGCGGGGCGCGTGGACGGTGATCCCGGACACGCCCCGATGCCCCAGGAGGGCGCGGACTACTCCCGGCTGCTGGACGATGTCCGGGCCATCATCGCGGCCGGACGGGGGCGCGCCGCGGCGGCGATCAACCGGGAGCTGGTCGCGACGTATTGGGCGGTGGGTGAGCGGATCGTGCGCGAGGAGCAGGGCGGTGTCGCGCGGGCGGCCTACGGCGAGCAGACCCTGGCACAATTGGGGCGCGTGCTCGGCCAGGAATTCGGCCGTGGCTTCGGGGAACGCTCGCTGCGCTATATGCGCCAGTTTTATCTGGCCTACCCGATGCGGAACGCACTGCGTTCCGCATTGGGCTGGACCCATTACCGCGCCTTGATGCGCCTGCCCGACCCCGTGCAGCGGGAGTTCTATGGGCGGCTGGCGGCGACCGGCCGGTGGAGCTCGCGCGAGCTGGACCGTCAGGTCGGCTCGCGGCTCTTCGAGCGGGTCGGCCTCTCGCGGCAGGCCGACGACCTCGCCGAGACCCTGCCGACCCCCGATGCCGGCGATCGGGCGCTCGCCCCGGCTGACGTCTTCAAGGACCCGTACATCCTCGACTTCCTCGGGCTCGAGGATACCTACTCCGAGCGGGACCTGGAGGCGGCGATCCTCCGCAACATCGAGCGTTTCCTGCTGGAGCTGGGCACCGACTTCTGCTTTGTGGCCCGCCAGCGGCGGCTGACGATCGACGGGGAGGATTACCACATCGACTTGGTGTTCTACCACCGCTCCCTCCGCTGCCTGGTGCTGGTGGACCTGAAGCTGGGGGCCTTCGCGCCGGCCGACGCCGCGCAGATGCAGCTCTACCTGGCGTGGTCGAAGCGACACGACCGGCGTGACGGGGAGGAGGAGCCGATCGGCCTCATCCTGTGCGGCAGCCGTAGTGAGCAGGTGGTGGAGCTGCTGCTGTCGAGCCAGACGAACCGGATGAAGGTGGCGCAGTACCTGCTGCCGGAAGACACGGCGGCGCTCAAGGCGCGCCTGGCGCAGGTTACCGCGGCGTATGAGGAATTGCACGAGGGCGCGCCGGGCGACGTGGCCGAGCACGAGAATGCTATCCCAGATTTCAACAATCCCATGAGGTGACATTATGGTTTGCCCTCGCGCATCGCGCTATGAGGGGCGCTCGTACCTTGGCACAATGGTGACTGGGGCGTGCCGGTGCCTCCGGTGGAGGGACACAGCGTTGTGGTCGATGAATCGGCTGCACCTCGAAGAAGATGGAGGATCGTGATGAAGAACACCGGACGGAATCTGTTGGGCCTCGCCATCAGTGGCCTCCTGCTATTGGGCGGCTGTGGCAGCGCGAGTGTGGCCGACAACATCGCGCGCACGGTCGGCGAAGATGTCCTGCGCAGCTCGGGGGATGACGCCTTGCGGAGCGCCAACAGCGCGACATTGCGGGAGATAATCGCGGGACGTGTGCGATCAGCGAGCGGGCTCCAGTCGGAAGCCGCGCTCGCCCGGGTCGGCGAACCCGTGTCGATCTCGGCGCTCCGGAATGCGACGGGATCCGCCCGCTCCCTGCGCGCCGAATTCGACCCGAAGCTCGACAATGCCGATGTGCTCGGGGGGGTTGGCAAGGCCATTGATTTGGGTGGGGCTGTTGTACAAGCGCACTGCTCCGGGTTGAAGAAGGAGCTGGACACCGGGGTACCGACGACCACGGGCGACTACCTCATCTACTTGGGGTGGGCGGTACTCGAAGCCAAGCTTCCCACCCCACCCGGGAAGCAGCTCCAGGGGACGGCAGAGAATCTTGTGAAGATTCAAAGGGAGGTCCGCTCCCGGACGTCCCATGACGAGGCAACTCGTCGCGCGTACATCAAGGAGAGATGCGCGATCAAGTAGCCCGGCAGTAGTCATCCGAAGACGCCTCGCCACAGCATCGGTGACACCGGCGTGCAGTCAGCGTGGCGGGAAACGCGCCCGCTGGGCCAGGAGGAGTCACCCGGCAATGCGTCCAGTGCCTCCGTGGCGAAGAGTGGTAGCCGCGCCGCCCCCACCCCGCGAGCGGCGCGGCGCGCCTATCCCGCTTCAGTGAAGCGCGGTGCGACCTGCTCGGCGAAGATCCGCTGCTGGCGGAGCAAGTCGTCCAGGTCCTCGGACACGAACAGGCAGAGCGCATACTCCAGGCCCGCCTGCCGGTACCGCTCGAGGTGCTCCCCTACGTCGTCCGGGTTCCCCGCGATGCGCGCGTGCAACCACGGGGTCGTCGACCGCACGGCCGTCGGCTCGTCCGGCTTCGCGATGCGGAAGCAAAATGTATGGGCGATCGTCGGGCACCGCCGCCCCCGCGTCAGCTCCCGCAGCGCGGCCACGCCGGACCGGAAGGCGTCCAGGTCGCAGTTCATGGGCAACCAGCCGTCGCCGGACCGGGCCGCTCGCCGGACCGCCCCCGGGCTGTTGCCTCCGACCCAGATCGGTGGCCCGCCGTCGGGCGGGGGTGGGGTCAGCCTGACCCCGTCCAGGTGGTGGACCCTGCCGTGGTAGCGGGCGACCGGCTCGCGCCACAGCAGCCGCAGTACCTCGATCGCTTCGTCGGTTGTTGCGGCGCGGCGCGCGTAGTCGGCGCCGAGCAGTGCGAACTCCTCCGGTCGGTGGCCGATGCCGACGCCGAGGATCAGGCGACCCTCCGAGAGCACGTGCAAGGCAGCGGCCTGCTTGGCCACGAGGATGGGGTGCCGCTGCGGCAGGACGAGGACGTTGGTGCCGCTGCGGCAGGACGAGGACGTTGGTGCCGAGCGTGAGGCGCGGGACCAGGTGGACTAGGCTGGCGAGCGTGACGAGCGGCTCGATGACCTGTCCACCCACCATCGTCCCACGCTGCGCCGCTGCGGGGTTGACCACTAGGTCATTAGCCCAGACACCTTCGTAGCCGAGCGACTCGGCCGCCCTGGCGGCCTCCGCGATGGCGACGCGTATGGAGCTGGTCCCGTAGTCGTCCCAGTAGGTTGGCAGGAACGCGCCAAATCGTATCCTCGACCTCCTCCCCTCGCTTTCTTGTCCACCGTAGCCGCAGCGCGTAGGATAGCACCTCCGCAACAACGGCGGGCGTGACGGTTTTCCTGCCACGCTGACTGCACGCCGGTGTCACCGATGCTGTGGCGAGGCGTCATCCGAACTTGCGGACTGTCAACCACGGGTGACCCGGCACCGATCACCGCGGCCTGCGAGGAATTGGACGGGGCACGATCCCTGCGGGTCTGACGCTGCGGGGGACACGGTAGGGGGGTTGGTGTGGGGACATATCCCTACGCCAATAACGAGACGACGCAACCGTATTGGTGTGATTTGCAGTATTGAATGGCACCATCGTGCGACGGATTGTGGCACCGGCGGGGCGCGATGCGCCGGGGGGTGGTGAAGATCCTGAGCGAGGTCTGTCGCGCACGCCGGGTCATCGTCGCCACACATCACGCTCACATCCCCATGCGCGGCGATGCCGCGCTGATCCGCGCCTGCGACGCAGCCGCGAGCCAATCGTCACTGCTGGCCTGCGGCGGCCTTGCAGATCGCCGTGTCGTCGAGCATGCACGGCATATCCGCGAAGGCGGCGACGCGGCTTGCAACGCGAGGCAGCAACGCGAGCAGGCCAGGCAGCGCTTGGCATATCGGTCCTTGTCGCGTGGTACCGCGCGGTTGTGGTGGTCTAGGTGTGACTTAGGGATTTATCTGGCGGCATTCTTTTGACGGTATGTGGCATATCTGGTAGTGTGCCTCAGGCGCGTCGTCGCCGGGCGGTCGTCGCCCGAGGGCGAGGCTGGCAGGAGGGGCAAGCATGGTCACGCGACTCACGGCGCTTAGTCCCCTGCAAACCGACACGGCCCTGGCGCGGTACCAGGTGCTCCGACCAGCGCTGGAGGAGGACGTCCCGCTCGCCCGCCTGGCGCGCGAGGCCGGGATACCGCTGCGGACGGCGCAGCGCTGGGTGGCCGCCTATCGCCGACGCGGCCTCGCGGGGTTGGCACGCGGGAGCCGGGCGGATGCGGGTCGGTCGCGCGGTGTCGCCGACCAGCTGCGGCAGCTCATCGAAGGGCTGG
>JAABUK010009935.1_pt1 | contig 12854 bp, 11 predicted proteins | sample 5559141 | NCBI WGS metagenome assembly JAABUK01 (sample SAMN10711869, study PRJNA513367) | rock metagenome | isolation source: Antarctica rocks | place: Antarctica: Victoria Land, Pudding Butte nord | collected 2016-01-03
TTGTCTACTAGTCTCAATCTTTTCACTCTCACTTCAATCATATAGAAAGTTTTCTGCTAAATCTGTCTTGAAACTCTTTGAATTCGATTCGACATTCAAAGATAGTCACATGATAGTATTCTGTATTCTACGTCAAGCTCAATCTAGAGTTCTCGCTCTCGCTCTGATTGATAGTGAAATCTTTGCTTATGTCTTTATGAATAAATTCTTCGCGCAACAACATCATCTTTTCTTGCATCAATTAACTCACTCTCGCAGACTTCAAGAATTTGATGATCAAGCTGCTTTAATCAATGACATTATTCATGTCGTTGAAATCACAATGATTCTTGATGAACACATTAAAAGACTATTCTTCTATGTCATTGAATTAAGTCAGTATCTCATCGTCATGAATCTGTCATGACTTCGTCATCACGTCATTGATGTCAATTTTGAGCACAATATTCTCATCTTGTCTTTCTTCTTCTGTCTTAATCATTGTTGCTCATTTTTCGTCAAGATCTATGATCTTAATCAACAAGAAGAAAATTTCTCGTTTGAAGTTAACAAAGTAGCTTTCTTTCAGCCTCGCTCTCAATTCACTCACAAGAAGCAACTCAGTTCACGAATTGCTCACAAGAAGCAATTCAGTCTACAGATTGCTCACAAGAAGCAATTCAGTCTACAAATTGCTCACAAGAAGCAATTCAGTCTACAGATTGCTCACAAGAAGCAATTCAGCACTCAATTCACTTGCAAGAAGCAATCTAGTTTCTCATTCACTTGAAAGAAGCAACTCAGTTTCTCGTCTGCTCACAAGAAGCAATATAACTTCTCGTTCACTCATGAGAAGTCAACTAATACTCAGTTCATTCACAAGAAACAAATCTCATTCAGTCTTGTTTCTCGTCTGAAACAAGAAGCTTTTAGTCATATTCTTCAAGTCATTCAAAAAGAATACTCATCAAAAATCAAGTGTCGAAATTCTTCTCTCTTTAGAACTTTCGTTGTTTCTTGAGCAGATCAATTCAATCAATCTTCTATACAACTTGACATAGTTGAGTTGAAAGTTCGAAGCTTTGATCATGCTGCTCATGTCAAAGACATTGAAGTGTTTAGCATCACTCTAAAGAAAATCAATGTCTTCTTGAATCTTGAGTCAATCTCATCTTCTAGTCTAGACTCTGACGAGTCAAAATCGCGTCACACGACTTTGACTGTTCATTCAAAGAACAGTTCAACTCTTGCTCAGTTCTCGTCTCGCTCTCAAGACAGTATGTATGATAAGAATCATTGTCTGAATCTTCATCAAATGAAAAAGAAATTTCATTTGACTGCATTCATGATACAAGAAGATCTTGAAGTCTATCGACAAAGTAAAAACGTCGATTCAGTCACAATTCTATCGTTCAGATATTTTGAGTTTCTAGATGTCTTCTTCAAGAAGAACGTCGATATCTTGTCTTTGCATCGAGCTCATGATCATGTCATACATCTTAAAGAAGATGCTCAATTCTCAGTCTTTGCTTTGTACAACATGAGTCGTGACAAAATTCTAGAACTTCGTCGTTATCTGAATGAGAATCTGAGCAAAGATTTTATTCGAGTCAGTCACTTTCAAATGATCGTCTCTGTTCTCTTCATCAAGAAACTCGAAGAAGAACTTTGCTTCTGCGTGAACTATTGAGGTCTGAATGCTATCACAGTCAAGAATCAATATTCTTTGTCTCTGATCTCAGAAACGCTGAATCGTCTAAGTTGAGCTAAAATCTTTACCAAGCTGAATATCATCTCTGCATTCAACTGACTTTGAATCAAAGAAGAAGATGAAGCTCTCATCGTTTTTCGCACTCGATTTGAATTATTCAAGTATCTAGTCATGCTCTTCGATTTATGTAATGAGTCTGCCTCATTTCAGAAGTATATCAACAATACTCTTTGTGAACATTTAGATAAGTTCTGTACAGCTTATCTGAATGACATCTTGATTTATTTCGACAATGAACTTGAGCACGAGATTCATGTCAAGCTCATTCTGCGAAAGCTGCGAGAAGCAAACCTTCAGATGAATATAATCAAATGCAAGTTTCACGTCACTTAAGTCTCATATCTAGAATTGATAATCATCATCGAAGAGATCAAGATGAATTCTTCTAAGATAAACATCATTGTCAACTGACTCATCTTGATCAACGTTAAAGACGTTCAAAGTTTTCTAGATTTCGCGAACTTCTATAGAAGATTCATCTATGACTATAGTAGAATAGTTATCTCGCTCACTCGTCTCATCAGAAAAGATGTACTCTTTGTCTGATTTCAGAAATGTCAGATTGCATTCAACATTCTTAAGAAAGTCTTCACTTTCAAGATTATTCTTCGTCACTATAATTCAGATCACAAGATTGTGATAGAAATCGATGCTTCGAACTATGTGTTCAAAAACATTCTTTCTCAGTATGATGAGAATGAGATTCTTCATTCAGTCACTTACTTTTCGAAGAAGCATAACTCAGTCGAGTGTAACTACGAGATTTACGATAAAAAACTCATGATCATTGTTCACACTTTCGAGAAATGATGATCAGAGCTCGAAGACTCTATCTACTCTGTTGAGATGATCACGAATCACAAAAACCTTGAGTATTTCATGTCAACTAAGCAGTTGAGTCGTCATCAAGCTCGTTGAAGCGAGTTTCTGTCTAGATTCAACTATCACATCGCTTATCATCTCGACAAGATCGACGATAAGTCGAATGCTCTGACACGTCGCTCAGAAGATCTTTCTAAAGAGAAAAATACATTCGATTCTCGACATCAATATCAACATCAGACAATTCTGAAAACTCATGTTTTAGATCTCAATATTGTTGAGAATCTCATTCTTGATGTCTTCAACATTAAAGTCATGAAGCTTCAGTTACAAACCATCGCTCTAGATTCAGTTCAGTTACATCTGTTTTCAGTTATTTCAGCATTCTTGCAAATTCTAACTTTCATGAATCTAGAAATCGAAGAATTCGACGTTAAAGACGTTAAGTCTCAGCTAGATCAAGACACTCTGAATCTTGATGAAGATTCTGCTGACATTCTTACTCAGACATTGTGAAAGCAAGTCGAAATCAATGACAAATTCGCAGCTCAGATAATCGAAGTGCTTTGCAATGAAGCACAACATCACAACAAGATTTCTCTAGTCGAGTGTGAAGAACACGAGAATCATCTGTACTTTCAAGAAAGAAAGTACGTGCTCAACTCAGATAAACTACGTCTTCGTATCATTCAGCTCGCTCATGATAATGTCGTCGATGATCACTCAGAAAAAGCAAAAAGCTATGAACTGATCAGTTGAGTCTACTGATGATCAAACATTTATAAGTATGTTCAACGCTTTGTACAAAACTGTCACGTATGCACACGTTTCAAGCTCTCTAGACAATGAACTCAAGAATGATTGCGTTTTCTTTCAGTTCTCGAACGTCGTTGACATGATGTCTTCATGAACTATGTAGATTCTTTATCGCTCAATATCTTCATGAATATCACATATAAATATGTTCTAGTCTTCGTCGATCATCTTATCAAAATGAAACATTTAGTTCTCATCACTTCTATGAAAGTTGAAGAAGCTATCAACTGCTTCTATGCTCATGTTTGAAAACATCATGGTTTACTCGAGTTCTTCATGTCTGATTGAGACACACAATTCATCTTCAATGTCTGAAAGCATATGTGTAAAATGCTGAAGATAGACGCTAAGTTATCAACGACGTATCATTCTGAGATCGATGATCAAATCGAGAGAATCAATGCTGTCATGAAGCATTATTTTCGAGCCTTCGTCAACTACATGCAGAATGACTGAGCTAAGTGACTTTCTGAAGTTGAATTCGTCGTCAATAATGCATCGTCATTAATCACTCTAGCATCACTCTTCTTGATCAATTCGAGTCAGAACTCACGTCTAGACTTCAAGTTCTCTGAGTCTCTGCTCAAGAATCTTACGTTCTCAGCTCAAGACAAGTTAATCAATGTCGAAGAGTTCATTAAGAAGATGAAGAAACTAACTGAGCATCTACGTGATGAGATGCTTATAGCTCAGATCATCTACGAATTTCATGTCAATCTCTCTCGTCGTTCTTGTTCTAGATACTTCGTTGAAGATGAAGTCTGACTGAATGTTCGCAATCTCAGCATCGTTCGCTTCGCTGTCAAGTTAGACGATCGTAACGTTGATTTCTTTAAGATCAAGCGTGTTTTCAAGAACAACTTTCTAGTCATCGAGTTAGATCTTTCAGTATTCATGAAGATTCACTCAGTCTTTCATGCCATTCTTTTGAGTCATATCGCAAGTGATTCTCTTTCAAGTCAACGTCAGAAACCTCGAGAACTCATTGTCATCAAGAATGACGAAAGATTCTGATATGTAAACAGCATACTAAACTTCAAGCGTGATAGATGCTATAATTCACCTCTGCTCAAGTATTACGTCAATTGAGAAGATCACTTTTCTACTTGAGAGTCTTTCAATCTTCTGAATAATTGTGAGCAAACGCTCAATGAATATCACCTCGTCAATTCTGCCGTCGAAGAATCACATGTACTGTCATGTGTGATGTCTCAATGTCAATGTCAAGAACTCTAAGTTCAATCTTCATCATCTCAATTCAGCTCAAGTCTGACTCAGATCTTGCCTAAATCTGTCTCAGACATTTCGTTTAAATCTGACTCAGATGTGACTCAGATTTATTCTAGTTTCATCTGTGCTTCATTACATTAAAATGCGTTCACATCAATTCTTGTCTCGTTTCAGTCTTTGTCTTCAATTCTTTCTCGTCTTGTCTTGTTTTTTCTCATCATCTTGCAGAAGCTCAGTCTTGAAGAGAAAAGCTACTGTCATGATGTCAAGTCATCAACCTAGTCATCATCATCTTAATTTAGTCTCAGCAATTCTGTTTTGATCATCTCAGTCATGTGCGCGAACTTCTGCAATCTTAAGTCAATAGAACTACTGTCTAGTCTTGATTCTGCTCGATTCATGTATATAGAAGTCGAGTTCTTGTTCTTTTCTTTCACTCTTTGTCTTTTGTCTTGTACATTATCTGATGTATTGTTCTGTATCTAGTTCAAGTAATATAATAATCAATTCTTTATATTGATAGAATCTTTAGTTCAGCCTAGTCTCTGACAATTGTAATCAACATCGATTAATTTGATAATGTCAATGATAAAGTGTGATGACTTTTCATTTGAATACTTCTGCAGTTTTTTCAAATCTTCTTGAAACAATCAAACTATGTTCATCACTTTATATTTGAGCAATTTTGAAGTTATCAAAGTCACTGAGACTTTAAGAACAAGTCAAAAGTACTACATAATTAGATGTTAGTAATCATGTCAAACATGTTTTTTCTTGCTATGTGCATGATAATTTTCAAGAACAACATTAACAGAAAGTAAAAACTCTGTCACTTACTCAATAGAAAATAAGTGCATTCATAGAATTCATGATACAGAATACAGTCTTCTCGTTCTTGTCTCAGACATGTTTGATGAGCTCGTTGATTGCTTTGATCTTGATACAGTTCATCTTGAAGATAATCTTGAGAATGTGCTTCTTGTAGAGAAACTTGACTTTCTTCAAGTCGTAGAGATGATCTGTTTCAAAGCGAACATATCTCTTCTCTCAGTCTTTTTCTTCAGAAAACGCAAGTAACTGTGTCTCTGAAAGTTGTTCAAGACGCAAGAATGTGCTAAGTACTCTGAGTCAATGAACTTTCATCATTCAGTTGTTGATGTTGATTTGAGATTAATCTTCAATGCACTTTTGTGCTCTTCACTCTTACGTTTTTCTATCTCTATTCTTTTGAAGTTGTTCAATGATTGTCATCACTGAGAAATTGACAAGTTCATTGAACATTGATGAAAGTTTGCAATTGACATCTTGATGTTTATTCAATTTCACATCTATAAGAAAAGAGTTGAAAAACTTCAATAGATTGACATCACGTCGTAATCATAGTGTGTTGCACATGATCTTTAGCTCTTTGATGTACTTCTTAATGATTCAATAATCTTTCTCTTGAAGATTGATGATTTTCGTATGTATTTTGTTCATCTTTTTCAAATTTTGATATGTACAGTATATCAAATTGACTCAATGAGCTTCTTTTTCTTTTCATATTGATTCATGTTGATTCATCATCAAGTCTGTTATCAGCATGTTCATTCATATCGTCATTTGTATGAGTGATCGTTTGAAGAATGTATCTGTAACAAATCACTTACAAGATTTTTCATTCATGTTCTTAAATAAATAAATGATTTTGAATGTCTGAATCATCTTTCTATGCATCTCATCTGCAATCAGTCGATCTCATTTTATATTTCAGAGCTGTCATATCAACTGTGATTGTTTTGATCTAGAAGTTGCTCTTTCAGATTAATATCAATTTTTCATCAATGTTGCAATGCAAGTCTTGTACATGTTTATCGTGATCACACATATGAGACTAGAACTAGCTTGTTCTTGTTCTACTAAAAGATCTCTATCTGTTCATGTTAATCTGATGACTAGCGCGTTCATCTTTGCATCACAATACGCGTGATGAATCTATCAACATAATAAGTCATTGTTCTTGTCGAGATGAATTCAAATCTTCTTTAGTCAGTTTGCAATCAAGACTGATGAAATGATAACTAGATTGACAAATTTCGACGATATGAGACGTGCAGATGAGCTTGCGTTCACACATGAACACTCAATTTTCAACTTGTTATCAAAAGAGCACTTTGCATCTTTAGACTAAGATGTACTGAAAGTGTCTTCTTTCAGATGTTCATTGAACTTCTTCTCATAATGAGCATCGTTGATCTTGTCATGTGCTATGTGCAATAAATGATTCAGACAAATCAATTCAAGCATCTTTATTATTTTATCAATAAATTAACATGCTTCATTCTTAATCTTACTGACATTCATGTTTATTTTTTCAAGACTCATATCATCAACATTGAATTTTCTTTTCATGAACATTTTTATCTCAAACATCACAAAAATTTCAAAAGTCTGATATAAAAAGAGTGACGTGTTCATTCTTTGCAAATGTATGCGTGACTGAGATTCAACATGATTAAGATCATGCAGAAACAATCAAGCGTAATTTCGTCATCTGTCTTCTTCATGAAGATGCTTTGTAACAGTCAATGATATCTTCATCATGAATCTGTTTGATCTTGTTAATCAAGAAACAAGATCGACTTTGATATTTCAATCATCTCGCGTAATGCTTCTTCAAATTCTGCTCACTATCTTTATCATCATTGAAATTCATGTTTGATCACGCATGATTTGACTTTCTCGTGAAATCTTCTGTAATTGAATGATCGAAGATCATCATGTTCTGTTGAGATTTCATCTGCTGAAATGAAGATGATATAGTTGTTTCATGTTGTTTGATTCAACTCGTTGAATCTTGATGTGAGCTGATGATTTTGTTTTTCTTCAATGAAGAACTATCATACTTTGATTCTGAACTTATGTTTATTGACTGATCAACATTTGAAACTGAGATGTTAGACTTATTCAAAGCTGATGTCAACATGTTGTTCTTTTAAGTTTGCATCTTGTCATTCAACTTTCGTTGCTTTGAATGCAATGATTCAGAACTTTCATCATTTTCTGTAAAGATCACTTGTCATTAGTTTATTGTTCATACACATACTTCAGTGACTTACTATAGTGCAATGTTTAATCAGCTAATGTGATGCTTATTGTGTCTTTCTTTGAATGATTGAATCTTGATCGCTTTCGAGAAAAATATAAGAGCATGTGAGTCTTGTTCATAAGATCTTCACTCTTGTCAGTTTGCTGTGAATGTACACTCTTCACAAATCTATCAGATCTTGCTGCATTGTCTGCTGAGTCAACATTGTTCTTCGTTGTATTTAGAACAGCTGTGTCATTTGCATCACTCTCTTTCATGTTAACGACTGCTGACTGCTTCTGAACATGAATAGACGCTGCATTGTCTGCTGAGTCGACGTTATTCTTCGTTGTACTCAGAACAGCTGTGTCATTCGCATCGCTCTCTTTCATGTTAATGACTGCTGACTGCTTCTGAACATGAGTAAACGCTGCATTGTCTGTTGAGTCAACGTTATTCTTCGTTGTATTCAGAACAGCTGTGTCATTTGCATTATTCTCTTTCATGTTAACAACTGCTGACTGCTTCTGAACATGAATAGACGCTGTATTATCAATTGAATCAACATTATTCTTCGTTGTAAACAGAACAGCTGTGTCATTTGCATCGCTCTCTTTCATGTTAACGACTGCTGACTGCTTCTGAATATAAATAGAGTCTATTTGATTCTGCTCTATGAAATCTAAACTTCTTGTCAGTCTTTATTAATATACATTGTTACAATTCTAGCCTTCGTCTATTTTTCGTCTAGTCTTCGCCTGGTTTCATTCTAATCGAGTCTAGCACAGAACTGAGAAATACACATATAAGAATCGAGTTCTTTTCTGTAAATACTTTTCTTTCTTAGCATTTATTTATTAGTTAAATGACATCTTTATGACTCATTCTAGATCGATTTCTAACAGTAGATAAATGCTAATCAACTACTCTGCTATTGACGTGTAGATGATACGAAATAATTTACTTCGTTCATTCAGAAAATTCGCAAGAAATTCTTTGAATTACTTTCATCAAAACACATCTTCAAATTTACTCAAATTTACTCAAATTTACCAAACCAATCACTCAATCTTCTCACAATCTACCTATCTTTACCTTCAATCTTTCACAATGACACGCGACTCTGAATCAGTCGAGTCACGAACAGCTCATCTGCTTAGAAGCACTGCTAATAAATGAGTTTTTCTTATTTCTTTCAATGCTTCAGCGAGATCTCAGAATGTCGCTATCTCATGAAACATCAACACAAGTCAACAACTTCGTCAATGAGCTATTGATCAGTCAGATGAGATCATCAAGATGCTGATCAAGCTAAGAGATCAACGAGACATGACTTTGAAACTCAATGAGCAATGAATCAATGTTCAAGTCGATCACATCAAGAGACTTGATGAGCTAGAGATCAATCAAATGACAATAGACACTCAAGAAAAGATTATCATTGAACTATGAGAGAAAGTCTTGAGTCTAAAAAAGAAACAGCGTTCAGCGAATCAGTCTTGATCTCGTCAGTCTACTGAATCTCGAGTTTCTACGAAATCTCTATCTCGTCAATCTATCAAGAATCATACTCGACGTGAGTCGTTCACTTTATTTGATAATGATCATCACAAGTCTTTCAAGTTTTCAAATTCATCTGTATTCATTGACGAAGATGAATCAACATGAGATAGCTGAAGAATCAAGATGAACAACAAGCTTCAGACAAATGTTGATCACTTCGATAATGAGAATATCTGTATTGTTTATGTGATATCTAGACTAGAAGATGATGCTGCTGAACATATCTTCGCTTGATATCATCATGACGCTTTGCATTCTTACATCTCAATCTACGAGCTATTTGAGCATCTGAAAGAAATATACAATGAACTGAATAGAAATCGAAAGTGTTGTCGCAAGTACAACGCTCTGAGATAAACAGACAAGTTCTTCAACGTCTTCTACTTCAACTTTATGAAGCTATTCAACTATTTAGACTATGATGATTGCACTCTGATGAACGATCTTCAGAATAAGATCAACAATTGCTTGCAGAATGCTCTGTCAATATGTCTTGAAGACTTCGCTTCACTTCATTGTTTCAAGATCTTTCTTCAAGATTTGAATAATAAACAGCGAGTCAACTATCAGCTACACAGTCAGCTTTGCACTGTCACTGTCAAAGTCACTGTCGTACCTGATAAACGCGTTGCTACTTCATTGTCAGTGACGACTTCGATAATCAATTATGTTAAGTCTATTCTCTCTTCTATCTCTGAGTTAGCAAGATCGTCTATCATTTGCTATACTTGCAAAACTTCAAGTCATTTGTTCAAGAATTGTTCTCAGAACAAGATCAATACTTCTGCATCTTGTGCATTCACTCTTCATTTACATGAAATTATCATTTCGAAGAATAAGAAGAAGAAGAAAATGTCTTCTTTCGAAGATAGCGAGGCAAAAAACTAGAGACTTTCATCAAAGACGCGATGAAAAAGATGTTAATTTCTTCAACGATGAGCATGTCAGATGATTCTTTTGCTTCTGAATCTTTGACTACTGAATGTGTACTTTCTAGCAATGAAATTAGTTACTCATTGAAGTCATTGATAGACATCAAAGCTGCTGACTATTTGTTCATTGATGAAGTGATTGCGCAGATTGTTTGTGATCAGTTGCAAATCAAGTCTCTGACTTTGATCAAAGCGAAGTCAATTCGAGAATTCGACGATCACTATGCTAAGAAACTCATTACTCATGTCATCTATTTGAATCTGACTGTTCAAGATCATACGATTGACACAGTTTCTATGTTAATCACTTGATTAGATCAACATCAAATGATTCTTGAAAAAATCTGAATGAACAAAATCAATCTAGTAATTGATATGCAAATCAATTTTCTTCGATTTTCGAATTTCACTCTCAATTCAAAATCGATTGTTCTACTCACAAGCAACAAGACAACTATGAAGCAAAAGAGTTTGACTTCTACTCATATACTGAAGAGATCTTTCACTATCTCTCAACTTAGTCTGAAATCACTCTCTTTCAGTCAGTTCAATGAGAAGTCAGTTAAACTAATTGAACAGTTAAAATCGCGTGACGCGACTTTAACTAGCGTTAAAATCCCTAAATCAACGTCAGGTTCAACGAACATAGCAATGATAGAGACAGCGACATATAAAATGTTAGTCAAATGATCAGACATCAAGATCTTTGCTGTTATCATCTTGAAAATCGATCAACTCATAACTACAGTTGAAAACAAGTCTGAAGAAGTGAATCTGCATGAGCTTTTTCACGCTGAAGTTCTTAAGCAAGTCAAGATTAAGCTTCTCTCTGAATATCACGACTATTTAGACATCTTCGATCGAGCAATGATCAATCAGCTATCATTGCATTGTTTCTATGATCACAAAATTGAGTTGATCGATGAAGAAATGTCTTCGCGAAGCAGACTATATCAGATGTTCAATCACAAGCTTCAGAAGATAAAGAAGTATCTGATCAAACATCTGAACAAAGAATTCATTTTCTTCAGCTTTGCATCATACGTCTCGCTTATCTTGTTCGCTGAAAAGAAAGACGAAAGTCTGCGTTTCTGCATTAATTACAGAAAGCTCAATGCTTTGATCAAACGAAATCGCTACTCTTTGTCATTAATAGATGAGACTCTCGCTCGTATACAAGAAAGCAAGTATCTGACTTGATTGAACATCATTGTCGCGTTCAACAAGCTACGCATGCACTCAGATAGCGAAGATTTGACTATCTTTATTACCTTCTTCGATTCATACAAATATTATGTAATGCTCTTTGAATTAATCAACGAATCGACGTTCTATCAACATTATATGAACGACGTATTGTTTGAATATTTACATCAGTTTTGTCAGATCTATCTAAATGATATTATCATTTACAGCAAGATCTTAAAGAAACATAAGTGACATGTATGATTGATCTTGAATAAACTACGAAAAGCTGATCTACAGATAGACATTGATAAATGCAAGTTTCATGTTCAGAAAATCATCTTTTTAGAACTTTTGATGTTAATCGAGAAACTTAAGATGAATTCACGAAAGGTGCAAGCAGTCGTTGATTGATTTACACTCAATAATCTCACTCAGATACAGTTCTTCATTGACTTCTGCAATTTCTATCAACGCTTCATCAAGAACTTTTCGAAGATTGTTCATTCAATGATTCAACTTACTCAAAAGAAGATCATATTTGAATGAAACAAAGTCTGTCAAACTGCATTCAATCACATGAAGAGACGTATGACTGAGACTTCTATACTTCGTCACTTTGATCAGATTCGCGATTTCATTCTTGAAATTAACTCATTCAACTACGTCAACGATGAAGTTCTGTCTCAATATGATGACGAAGATGTTCTACATTCAATTGTCTTCTATAGCAAGAACATGTCTTCTGCTGAATGCAACTACGAGATATACGATAAGAAACTGCTGATCATAATTTGAGCTTTTGAACACTGATGACTTGAACTGAAGCTGATTGACATTTCTATCAAGATGTTCATCGATCATCAAGCACTCATCTCATTGATGAAAGACAAGAAGCTGAGTCAATGACAGATGCGCTGAGTTCAGAAGTTAGCTGACTTCAACTTCAAGATAATGTATTGATTTGACAAACAGAACATTAAGATCAATGCATTAACTCGTCAAGCTGACTTCGTGCCTAGAGATCTTGATGATGAACGCGTTCAATATCAAAGAACTACTATTCTGACATTAAATTGAATGAAGATTGCTGATCTAAAGAAGAATAATGATCAATCAATTTATAAACAAGTTCTTGACGCGAATGAAATTGACGAGAATTGTACGCTACTTCGCGAAGCAATAGCAAGAGACGAAGCACAATATGAAGATATCAAATTGAAGAATTGTTGAACTCAGAATGAAATCTTGTTTCATGATAGTCAGCTATGAGTTTCGTTCAATGAACTTCTACAAATGAATCTGATTCATGAGATACATGATCAATCGTCGATTGATCATTCTGAAATTCTTAGAACAGTGAAGATCATAAAGCGAAATTACTATTAATCTTCTATGCGAAAAACGATGAATCGATATATTCGAAACTGCTATGTATGTCAACGTTCAAAGACATCAAGAAATAAATCAAATGACTTGCTTCAACCTC
>JAABUK010009936.1_pt1 | contig 12854 bp, 1 predicted proteins | sample 5559141 | NCBI WGS metagenome assembly JAABUK01 (sample SAMN10711869, study PRJNA513367) | rock metagenome | isolation source: Antarctica rocks | place: Antarctica: Victoria Land, Pudding Butte nord | collected 2016-01-03
GGGAAACTTATTAATAAACTTCTTACTTACTTTTCTTATATAAATATTCTTTAATAATAACAGAATCTCATCTTCAATCTTATAGATCTTGTTCTTATGTTTTGAATTGTAAAACTTCTTCATCACTTCTTATAATTTAGCTTAGAGATCTTTATTCTCTTTAATAATCTCTTTAATCTATTTCACTCTCTTCCTTATTAATTAACTCTTCTCTTCTCGCGCAGACATCTCGCCTGCGAGTTTCATGCGAAAAGCAGATAGGAAACACAGCATTATTTTAAATAACATTTTTTCTGTAACTGAGTATACACTTCCATTATACGCGAATTCAGCACTTAATAACAGATCTATTCAATTATTCTGATGATAATTGATATAATATCAAAGATAATATTTCAATATCTAATTCTTATGCTCAATTTGATTATCTATTTATAAGTGAAATGTTATAAAGAGACATCTCTTTATAAATAAGTAATAATAAAGAGTTTCTCAATATTTTAATGTGAAAATTAATTCTCTATCACTAATAATAGATTTAAAGAATTCGAATTTCGAGAACATCTTCTTAATAAGTCTCTCTTTAAACTCAGAAACATCAATTTCTTTTATATATATTATATAGCATATTATTTTCAAATATCAATTCACTATTATAAGAATGAAATTATATACTTTATCTCTGTGAATAATAAATAATAAGTCTATAATGAAGTTTATTATAATATCTTATTAAACTCTCTCTAATTATAATAATAACGCAAGCATGTTATAAGACTTATATTGTGATATCTTCATTCTTTAATAAATATCACATGTCAAGATATAATTCTTGACAATTTATAATATTCTAAATTATTAATAACCCGCAGTATAATCTCTTAAATTCTCTTTTGATCAAAATGATTCTCTTATTATAGATTATTATGATTCGCACGCAAAATCTTCATTCTAATTATATGATTGTCAGAAATATAGATCGCGCTATTATATCGCACAAAATTAATATAATCTTCGCATTATTTATTCTTAAATTGACTCTCTTTAATAAGATTATTTAAAGATCTCTTTTAGCTTCTCTTCGTGCAGAAGACATCTCTTTACTATAATGTTAGAAGATAATTAATAAGAGTGTTTGAAATCTTCTCGTAAAGTGATATAATAAAGATCAAACTTATAATCTCTATTTTTAAGAAGTTTTCTGCTTCTTTTAAAAGATCTTTAATTCTTCGCACGTGATTAATATATATCTCGCTTGCGTTATGTTAATCATCTATAATAGATTCAGATAAAGCACTTTATTAATTTCTTTCAGAATGTATAGTAGTCTCTATCACAGTTTCTGTGAGTAATCTCAAATTTAGAGATTCTTCTTCTTAATTTAGATTAGTGATTGAGATCTTAAATTTAGCTCTTTTCAGAATAAATGTTTTAAGAGAATTCTTCTTCTCTCTCTTATTATTTACTGCGTAATTTAATCTACATGATAATAAATCAGCGGAATTCTTCTTATCTCTATGATAATAAATCTCAAAATTATAAGTAGTAAATATCTCAATCTATTAAACTTAATATTTATTTAACATCTTCATTATTATAAATAATTATAAGTTAAAGTAATTACATAAAACTCGCATGTTAAAAGTAGACGATTCTAAGTAGTAACATTACTTCTTAAATAAGATAATAATTATCAGCATCTCTTAATTCTTTATAATATAGTTTCTCTCAGTTAATATCAACTTTCTTAAATAAAACATTATTAATATTCAGATATAACATGCTATCTTCATACTATCATCACTAAATTGAGAGAGAATTCCTATCAAATCTCTTTTCAATATATCTATTTTAATTTAAATTAACTTCTCTAAATCAAAATACTGTAATAAAGAAGCAGTTTAAAAGCACTCTTTTAATATGCAAAACGCAGCATCTATCTTCTCTATTTAAAGAAACAATTCAGTCTTCTTTTCTTTCATCATTCTTAGTAACAGATCTGTAATTATAATAATCATTATAAAGTATTCATAAATAAATCTTTTATAGAAGTTGATAAAACTCAAAAAGATCTGCACATTATAAAATAACTTTGGAATTAATCAATTAATAATTATAATCATTCTGTATATATCTATTAAAACGCCTATTATATCTATACAATAGTTAAGAAAGTTTATTTTTAAAATAGAAAAGACACATTTTAACAGCTTAATAAATAAGTCAAATTTGCGTAATCTCTTTAGCACTTATCGCACGTGATCATCATGCTTCTATTTATCATAACTGTAAATCACAATATTGTTAAGATAAGCTATATAAATAACATTTAATAGATTCTTCAATACTTGATTAATATAGACTTGAAATATTATTAATACATTAATCAGTTTAAAAGATATAATCATATATTCAAAATAATTATATCACGTGCGAAATACAGTCTTTCACTTATCTTCTTACTTAATATATATTTAATAATAAGTATCACGCAGATCTATCAACATAAATCTCTTTACGTCATTTAATTAATTAAGTATCTTAGAAATTAGTAATAATAAATGTCTATTTCAAATAGTTACTTAATTCAGATCTCTATAATTCACGCATAAGCGCAGACTATCATTCTTTTTAAGAATAAATAGAATTGAAGTCTTTACAAATAACTTCAAATTTCTTATTCAGTCTTTTATTATACTATTCTCAAGATACTTACGTAATATTTATAACTTATTTATAGATAAGAAATAAATGAGTCTGTATAATATCTTCTTATCTTTCTTAATAGAAATAGCGTGTTTTACATATATATTATTGAGCAATTTCGCAGCATTCTCTTTTAAGAATATATTAGTATAGTCTTTGAGCTCTTTTAATAACTGCACAGTAATCACTTCTATAAAATAAAGATCTATAAAATAACACTGTATTAAATTTATAAAATCTTCGCATGCATCTCATATAATACTCTTTAAGTCTTCGCATATCTCTAATATAATTCTCGCAGATATGATATATATCATATAAATCAGAATATCAGCTCTTTCGAGCTTTAACATCTTTATAATATCTATCTTATAACTCTTCTTATTTTCACGATAGAATTATTCACATTACTTAAAACAATAATCTAAATTCATGTCAAAGATTTAGAATCAGTTTAATATAACATTATATCTTTAAATATCTGTAGTTATAAAGTCTATTTAATAAGATTGTGATACTTTTATTAAGTCTATTACGTTCGTTCTAATTATATATTAGTTATATATTATAATAAATCGATTATTCAAGATTATTATACTTATAAATATAGAATTCACTTAAATATCTTCTTTAATAATCACTTTCTATAATAGAAAGCATTCTTAAGCATCTATATTTAAGAGTGCGAATAGTTTATAAATATTATACTCATCTTATAATGCGACATTAATAATTATATATTATATCAGCTTTATATCTTTGAGATTTATACTTAATATTATAAACACAATTATAATATTAAAATCTATTTTTTTGTTAATATTAATAAAAAGTTAATCTTTCTTAACACTTTATAATTTCGAGAGAGATAATCAGACTTTCCGCAATTATAGCAGATCACACTATCACTTCTTATATCTTTAATAGATGTTAAGTCTATTTCAGTCGGAGTCAAACTGAAATGATAATCTGTATTATAACTGAATCTGTATCCGCGTTAAAAACGCCCGCGAAAAGTATATATTCCGCGTGCGCTTTTATCTAATATAATATTAACTGAATTAATATAAGACTTATCTTTACTTTCTAAGAACAGCTTTTAAGTCAATTCTTCTTATTACTGCGCCGCAATTATAATTTACTTGCGAGATATAATAATTCTATTCTCTTTTAAGATCTCTCTGCGAATCTCTAATATAAGATAAATAAGCAGTTATCATATCTTATATTCTTTCTCAATTATTAATAGAATATCTTTTTCAAGACTCTTAATAAGAGTTATAATATCTTAAACTAATTATTAAGATCACTGCTTAATAATTTTAAGTCAAATCAATGTATATTACATATAATTAATAGAATTAATAATCAGACTTCAATATCATTTTATATATTCATTTCAGATTATAATTAGAATTATATTATTAATTTAGAATTCGTGTGTTTTATTTTGTAAATAAATCGCTGCTTAATTAATAAGATCAATCTCATTTATAAGTAATAGCGTGCGTATATAAATCTTTTAGTCATTCTTATAATTAATTGCGTCTTTAAGATTCTTTACAGAATAATATAAAGATTTAATAATGCGAATCAGATATAATAAAGAAGTGTAAGAGTGAATAGAGAAAGTAACTTATTTATAATAAATGAGTAGTTCTGCGATTTTTATAAGATTCGCAGATATTTCATTTATAAGTTCAAATTTTATCGCAGTAATATCTTTAAGCATTCTCTTCTCTTAAATCTGCTTGCGCAAGCGTTTATAATACTATTTAATAATCTTTTATTTATCATTATTATTAATAGAAGATGTAAACTACTTATCTATTACTAAATCAATATTTATATTATCAATTAATCTTTCTTCATCTCTACTAACTATATTAGTTTCATTTCGCGTCTTTATTATCGTGTTAAAGAATCTTTATCAAACAATTTATTAAGTAGAGCAATCTGAATGTTAAGAGACTATTCAGAGATAGATGAGTAGTAGACATTCTTCACGTGTATATAAAAATCTGAGATACAGAAGTTTATAAGCATGCGAGTAATATGCGAAAGATATACTAAGAGTGTGTATAGTAAATGTACAATAATAACCCTCTTATATTATAAGAACAGATTGCTGATCTATAGAAATTTACTTCTGCAATCAGCTTATATCTGCGTATTAAGACTGAATCTTAACACTTTCTGATAATTAGTTAATAGTTATATATTAGTAATTAACTTCTATATAAGTTATTTCATTTCTCTTAGTTATCTATACAAAACTAACTCTCACTCGTAATCAATATAGAAGAGTGATATTTCAGTTGCTGTCGAGATATTATTATATGTAAACTATATTAGTAATAGAAGTACTATTTAGTTATTCTAATAATAGTTAATATAGTACTGTAGATATTATTTCAGCATCTAATTAATTCTCTCAATTTATTCATTTATTTATAAGTAATAAGCTATTAATAGCTTATATTTAGTTCTGAGTTAATTTATTAGAAATTTTTAAAATTTAGAAGTAAATAGTTTATCTTAATTAGAGATAATTTCTACTAATATACTATAATTTATAAATATTATTCGCAAAAATGTGTATGTCAAATCTTCGGCATTTAATACTTCTATATAGTTAATAAAGTAAGCATACTTCATTAATCTATATCAGAGATGTCAAGAGATTGAGCAATATAATAATATAGTATATAAATAATATATATCTCGCAGTGTAAAGCTCTATTAATAATAATGATAGAGAAGACACTCTTAATATTTTATAAGTTAAATAATGAAGAACTTTGAGTTTTAGACTGCAGAGTTTTCTATATATATTCGCAGGCTTAACACGTGCGTTACATATAAGTCAGATCTTGACGTGATATAACAATTATCCTTCTTTTAAAGAAGCTCTGTCTTCAGAACTTAGAGTATCATCTTCGCGAATAGATGTGTGAGTTGCGAGCATGTAGCTGCGCTCTACTCTTTATTGAAGATTGCGATATTCAATTCTAAGAGTCTTAACAGTCTTTATAATTAAAATGCTTGATATTCTCGCTGATATTAAGATACTTCTCTTTGTGATATTCAGAGACAACTCTTCAGTATAAGTAGCTGATCTGTTATCTTCTTGTATCTTTCTTCTTTTTCTTTGTCATTCTTGATATTTGTAAGTTGCTCGCGACTCACGCGCGACTGTGCTAATCTTCTATAGTATGCAAACAAACTTGTAGATTGCTTATATTATACATCTCACACGCTCATTATCTCACAGCTCAAAGCTTTCACTTAACAAAGTTTTTTGTGAGGCTTCTATATTTTACGCGCAATATAACTCTACTAACTTTAATAGTTGCCGCTAAAATGTCAATTACTTATAATATGTTCTTTATGCACTGATTGCGCCTCACACGTTAATTATAAGTAAGATCTATGGCCCTCACAATTCTCTCTTTCTCGCGCAAGCGATCTGAAGATGAGTCTGCTCTCTCTTCTTTCTTATAATATATGTGACTTTTAGAGTCAAGAACTTCTTTAAAGTCGTGTTAGTGCAATTAATATAAGAGATATCTTAAGCGCCTCATCATTATTATAATTAAGAGACTAGTGAACTATATTATATAATTAAGTCGCGTGTTCTGCGCATATTGTGCTAATAATTGCCGACTCTCTTATAGATATCTTGTAATAGATTTTCTTATTCTTCTCACACTCTTTACTTAGAATTCACAGATTCTCTCAGAGTTACAAAGAGAGACTGCTGCTTTAATCACTCTATATTAGAGCTATTTCGCTCAGATAAGCATTACTTTAAAAGAAGTTCGGAAGAATATTGAATCTCTTATTAAACAATTCTATACTGCTAATTATCATATTAAAAAGTGTCTTAAGAATCTCTTGCTCGGAATTATTTAAGCGCGTGAGTTCTTCATCTTAATCAGAATAACTAAGAAAACTTAATTACAAATTACATGCACTTTAAAAGCGCTTGTTATTCTGTATGCAGAATTTACTGAACAAGTGAATTCTCTTCTTAAGAATAATAACTCTGCTGCCGTCAATAATGATGAGAATGAGAATAGTGATAATAATGCTGCTAAGATATAAACATGCGCTCATCCAAATTTTTAAAACATTTTTTTGAGATTGCTTGATCTTACACTTCTATCTTACAACTTTTCTTCTTTTGTTCTGTGAGTTTCATGTGTTTCTATCGCGCAGAATATAAGTATTTAGATGGGAAAATCAAATGAGACACACAACTACTTATAATATATTGTTAACTCGCATGTGATAATTATAAGCTAGATTAGTTAACTTTCTATCTCTTTCACTTTCTGTAATTAATCATATATGATATAGATATATCTATTCTACTCGCGTAAAAGATTTTAATGATCTTTTAGATATATATCAAATCTTTTTCAGATTATTAGAAGTTCTTCTTTACTATATAATTCTTTCACTTTATTAAGAAGCTGCATTTCAGCTGCAAATCTTATACATCTAAAACGCGATCTATCTCTCACTTCTTATTCTAATTAATCTTGATTAATACTAACAGCTTATAATTATCGCGCCTATAATATAATTCTAAAAGAGAGATATGAAAAATAAGATGAATCTGTTTATATATCTTTGATAGTTTCAGTCTATATATATTTTAATCTAACTTCTTAATAATAAAGAATAGATTAAGATACTTATTTAATAACTTCTTACTTGCATATTATAAATAAATATTACGCGAAGATAATATTATATAATTACTTATAATATAAATTCTTTACTAATATTTCTTATTATAATATTTCACAGCTGTTTCACTTACATGTTATTATATGTCTCTTACTTCTAATTTCTCTTTCTGCAGAATCTCAATATATTATCTCACATTCTGATTTTCATCTCACTCTATTAGCGGGTCTTCTATATCACGCCTGCGCATTACAGGCGTATAATATCTAGTCATCTTCATTAACATCTTATTAATAGTATTATAAACACTATTATTATACGCAAACTTAATAATTAATAGAAATTGCATCTAATTATTCTGATAATAATTAATATAGTAATGTAAATAGCACTCTAATATCTGATTTTGACACTCTATTATATTATTATTTTATAGATGAAATGCAGTTGAAAATCTCTGTTTAATTATTAGATTATAGTAAAAGATGCTTTATCATTCTAATATAAATAATGTATCTTAATCGCTCATAATTAATCTTGATATATTATAATATTCTATTACTTCTCGCTTAATAAACGCAGTAAACTTGCTTGCGATAATATTAATAATAATGAGTATATAAATTGCTTTATATAAGTATTAATCTATTATATTAAGTATTTAATCACACGCGCGTTTCTAATAAAGTGAATAGAGTAGATTAATGATGAAATTCAAAGTAATATTCTGTCAGAGTTCTTACGAAATTGACAAAGATGTTAATAAATTATAGAATTTATATCTCAGCGCTTTTATATATTAATATATATCATATATATTACAGTAGATTCGCACATTATCTACTAACTTTGATCAATAATATAGTTTGTGAATCACATCTAATATCTTCTTATATTTAAAATGATCTCTTATTTAAAAATCATTATAATTTTAATGCAATATCTTTATATAAGTAATAGAATCATTTGAAATATATATTATATTATCACATTATATAAGATTTGCATAATCTTCATATTACTCACTTCTCATATCATCTTCTTTGATAATATCTTCAGAAGATATCTTTCAGCTCGCTTATATATATCAGATGTCTTTTGACTGTAGATTAAGTAGATGATTAATAAATATATTTAACACTTTATTATAAGATAATATTTCTTCTATTATTAATCTAATCTCTTACTAAGAATTTATAATAGAAACTTCTTTTAAGATAGATATCGCGCCTTATTACTAACTCGCCCGCGTTAGTAAATTAAGTCGCTCGCGAATTTTCTGTGAGTTTTAAGAGAAGCTTCTTAACTCTCTTAGAATCTTTAACTCTTTACTACTTCTAATCTTTAATCTAATAAGCACTCTTATTATTATATCTTAATTCATGCGTTTATTTAACTCTTATTTTTATTTCGCACGTTTTTCATTTATAAGTAAAATCTTTAATAATAAGAGCTTTTTCTTATTAAGAGACTTAATATCTCGAAATTCCAGTCTTCTTGAGAGCTTATTTATGAGATTCTCTGTCTCAGATCTATATATTATTTCAAGATTATAGACTGTTAAGTATTCTGCTCAGTAAGCTTATTTGTAATTCATCTGCGATAGAATATAGAAATATCGCAGATTTAAGTAATTAGTAATTACTTGATTTTATTGCTGTAACTATTCAAGATAATATCTTCATTCCTTACAGCTTTTCATAATAATTAGCATTTCCAAATCAGAAATGTCATAATTAAGCTTAGTAGAAATCAACTTTCTTAAGAAAAATGTTATAGATTATTAGATTATTCGCTCATTACTTGCATCTATCTCGCAGAATTGTGATAAAATCATATTAATCTTAAATCTCAAGACATTCATTTTCAGATAATATGATTTCTGCGAATTGTAATAATGTAATATTATTCTCTTGATAAAGCATGCTTTTAGCGTGCGAAATATCTGCGCTATCTCTTTAATTTATTTAAAAGATCTTTTTTTCTTCTCTTTTTTTATATCTTTTAACAGATTAATTATAAGAGCGATAATAGTAGAAAATCTGCGAATAAAATAATGATAGAAATTGATAAATTCTATAAATATCTGAATATCATGAAAACTCTTTAGCTCAATTCACTCTTTAATAGTGATTATCTTGCGAGAATTTATTAATATATCTGCGACTTCTATATAATAGTCTAGAAAGTCGACTTCTTATATATAAAACATGCACTTCAGCAACTTCATATACACATATATAAGTCACAATTGATTCAGCATCTGTTATATATGAGTTATATACTTTTCGCGAGTGTTATTAAAGATCAATATATTGTTTATATACGCGATATAGATATTATTCAACAGTCTTATTAAAGTCTTGTTTATAAAGATCTGAAACATGATTGAAGCATTTATCAATCTAAATAATATAATATAATACTCAAAATGTTTATAACACGTGTGAAACATAGTCTTTCATCAATCTTTCTTTCAGATTCAGATTTAATAATAGATATTTCGCAGATTTAGTACAGTGAAATAGCGCGCATTTAATAGACAATCAAGAATTTCTTTAATTAAGAATAATGAATAATGATTCTTACTTATTATCTGATTCAATTCTTAATAATTGATATATAATTATAGATTATTGTTCTTCTTTTTTATAAAGAGAATAAGAATGTTTGCTGATAATATTAACTCTTAAATTCACTTCTTTTATAAACTATTCTTAAGATAGTCGCGCAGAATTCACAGCTTAAATTAAGATAAGAAGTATAATAGCTTATAAGATATTAACTTCTCTTCTTCAGTCTTAATTGCATATTATATATTATTCATCTATAATAGATGCTCATCTTTATTCTCGATAAATATATTAGAGAAGTTCTAATACTTATTAAATAGAACTGACTTTTCTAGTTGTAAACTTGCGAGAAAGATATCTGTGTGTTATAATATATTCTCTAACTAGATAATTAATATTTCTACTTAAATAATATTATCTTCAGCTGCAAATTTCTTAACTAAGTCTATCTTAATATTCGCATGTGATTTGTAATAGAACTATTTATATTCCGCTCAGTTTATATCTAGATTAATAGTTTTTAGTTATAATATCTCTAAAATCAGCTCAAATCCTTTAAGAATAATTATATAATAGAAATGTTAATCTAATTAAGATATATCTCACATATTTATCATATATATCTTAATTAATTCTTGATTATGTATAATTATAAGATGACTATTTATATTACTTATGTAAGTTATAGACTTCTACAGAATTATGCTCTTCTTCAAAATAATAATCTGAGAAATAAAGTTTTCTTATACTTCAGAATCTAGTAGAACGTGTAATACATATTTCTTCTGCGATATCTAAATCTTCATATTAAGAAAGATGCATTTCTCAGATTTGAATTTAATCTTAATTATGCTCAGTTCTAATAATTATAAGATATTTCTAATTAGAACTAATTGTTTTTTATTTCTTTTCTATCTAGATAATCAATATTATAATAATCTTCTTTATCGCAGTTCCAGCAAATTATTATAGATCAAGAATTAGCCGCAGTATCTTACTTATAAGTTATCTGCGTTTTATTATCTTTTATATCTCACTCTTTATCTTTAAAACTATCTTATAAATCGCGATTAAATCACTTATAAGTTAGAAGAAAATTACTTCTTCTTAACTTACTTTTATTCACTATTAATATATGTGCGTTTCATGCTAAGATTCTCTCTAAAAGAGTTAACTTATTCTGATCTGCGCAAGCAATCATCACATTAATACTGTTAATTACAGGCAAATTGCATATAATTTAGTTATAAAGCTTAAGTTGCAGTATATTAATTAGAGTTTATATTCTTTACTGCTTAATAGTTATAATAAGAATATTATTCTCTAACTCGCATATATAAATATATATATCTTTGCAAGTTTAGCTCTCTTACTATCTCATCTTCTTTATTACTAAAGTTGATTTGAGAATATACTGATTTAACATCTTAAGAGAATCTCTTAATTACTACTTAAATTCATCTCACATCTTAATAAGACTTGCATTTAATTGAATTCTTTAATCTTATAATTTTATAAATATATTATAAAGATATCTAACTATAATATATATGCAAGCTATCTGCAACTTATCTGGCTCAGTCTCTTAATAAATAATTCAGAATATTAAGAACTTTTCTAAGTCTTTAATATTCTTATTATAATAATATATAAGCTTAGTAGACTGTATATATTCTTTTATTTATTAAGTATTATTATTCTTTAACAGTCTCACTCTCTTTAATACTCGCTTTAATAGCGCAGTTATCTTATTTATATTTTATAGATTAGCTGTGAGTTTTTCTTATAACTCTTTATATAGCTGCACTAACTTGCATTTCTTTCACTTGCGTATTATATGTGATTTAGCTTTCTAAATATGTTTTTTAAGTTCTTCTTATATTAATTTAATATAATATACTAATTCATCTTCTTCCGCAGTATATTCTGTGTTAGAGAATTTCTCTTTATTATTTTCAAGCTCAGCTCTGAGAAAACGCGAGATGAATGTCTGAGAGAGCGCACTCTTCTCAGTGCGCGATATAGTTGTACTGCTTATAATATGTGAGCGGGAATCTGTATTTATAATATAATCTTGACTTTTAATCTTTTTATGTTTACTCTACTCTTATTAAACTGTGTTATAAGTATTTAATATTATTACTGAGCGGCTTCTCTACTTAAAAGAATAGAATTGTTTGAAATTATTAAAGATATTAAGAGATTAAGTGATGTGATAATATAGTATATAAATAATATGCGTCTCACAGTATAAAGCTCTATTAATAATAATAATAAAGAAAACACTCCCGATATTCTATAAGTTAAATAATAGAGAACTCTGAGTTTTAGACTGTAGAGTTTTTCATGTGTGTTCATAGATTTAAAGCGTGTGTTACACACGGATCAGATCTTGACGCGATGTAACAATCTATTAGTAATAATCAGAATGCTATTATAATTAATATTAATCATTAAATCTTTTAATAATAATAGTTTAGTAATAAAGTCTAATATAATATTAAAGATTCTAAAGAAAGTAGAACTTTAAGTAGATATTAAGAAATGTAACTTCTATATTATAAAGATTAAATTCTTAAATCTATTAGTAAGTATAAATAAAATATAATTAAATCTAGCTTAAACTAAGATGATTTAGAAGTAAGAAATGTCTAGACTAGAAGATGTATATATAATATAATAATTTCTTAGATTTATTAACTACTATTAATGTTTTTATAAGAGTTTTAGTTAAATAGTAAGATTATTAAATAATTTATTAAGAAAGAAAATCTTTTTAATATAGAATGAATTCTATATAGAAGTGTTTAAGAAGTTAAAGAAGCTAATAATATCTAATCTAGTTCTTCAGTACTTTAATTCTAAAAAGAAGACTTA
>JAABUK010009939.1_pt1 | contig 12849 bp, 13 predicted proteins | sample 5559141 | NCBI WGS metagenome assembly JAABUK01 (sample SAMN10711869, study PRJNA513367) | rock metagenome | isolation source: Antarctica rocks | place: Antarctica: Victoria Land, Pudding Butte nord | collected 2016-01-03
GCGGTGCTCGCCACGAGGCTGTTCCGCTGGGAGCCGCGGCACTAGGTCAGGCGGCCTGTTGGGTGAGTACGGCGACGGCGTAACGCAGGTCCAGCCGGCCGCCGGGCGCAGGCGGCAGCGTCGTTGCGGTGATCGACTGATCGGGGTCCAGGCCGACCGCGGATTGCCAGGGCAGTCGGGGGTGGTGGGCGACGCGGCGACCGTCGGCGGTAGTGACGCTCAGCGTGCGGTCCGGCTTCAGGCTGAGCCGGAAACCGTGCAAGTGGGTCAGGGTGTGGTGGCGGGCGCACAGCAGCACCAAGTTGCGCAAATCGGTCACTCCGCCGGCCGACCAGTGCTGCACGTGATGGGCGTGCAGCCTGCGTCGCCGGGTGCAGCTGGGGAAGCGGCAGCGTTCACTGTCGACCGTGGTGAGCAGCTCGCGGAGCGCGCGGTTGGGTAGCCGGGCCGATCGGCCGAGGTCCGCCGCGGTCAAATCACCTGCCTGGAGCGGTCGCAGGTGCCCGCGGGTGGGCAGTGCTCCTGCGGCGCCAGTCAGGGCGATCGGGGGCAGCAGCTCACCATCGACGAGCCGCCCCCATCCAGACAGCGGGTCCACCTGCGCCACCAGGCGAAACCGCTCCCGGCGGTCGAGATCAGGCTGGCGCTGTGCCGTGGCCGCCAGCGATCCGCGCATGATGTGCAGAATCGCTTCGGTCAGGGTGGCCGGCGCCGAAGCGCCGGGCTCAGTCGGCGAGTCTTCCGCGGAAGAATGCGCGTCGACGGTATCGACGTCGACCCGGCGCCGGCGGTCAAGGTCAGCTCGCGCCTGTTCCAGCGCGGCCAGCACGACTGCCCCTTCCTCGGCCGGCAGCCGCATGCTCACGACGAGCATCCCGTCGGCGTCATAGGACACCCGGGTGCGCATGTTGTGGGCTGCCGCCTGCGGATCGGCTTCGTCCTCGGCGATCTTCTGTACCCGGCGCACCCCCCGCACCAGCTTCTCCAGCTGGGCACCGGTGGCGTGTCTGGCCGCGTCCACGTAGGTCTGCTCATCGGCCGAGGTGGCGACTCGGGTGATGGCTCGGACCTGGCACCAGGACAGACGGCCCTCAGTCAATGCGGTCATCGTCGCCGGCAGGTGGGTGAGAGCGCGGGCGACTCGCACTCGCTCGTACGCAGCCTTCAGGCCCAGGCCAAGCCGCCACGACAGCCAGTGGGCGCACGACAGGACGCCGACGTTTGCCCACGCCTCGCGGCGATCGAACTCCGCGATCAAGGCGAGGAGGTGCGCTTCGCCGGCCGCGACCCGGCCTGCCCACGTGGTGATCTCGTCGGCCATCTGGGCATCGGACAAGTGCTCAAGGGTGTCCATGGCCGCAACCTACGAGTGCCCTCCGACACTCTTGTCGAAAGCGATCTACCGGTGAGTAGCCGCGGCTAAGGGCCGAACACCCGGTTGGCGGTCGCGGTGACGGCGGCGCACAGCTCGTCGGCACTCACGCCCTTCAGCTCGGCGAGGAATCGAAGCGTGAGCGGAATGAGGTAGGGAGAGTTCGGCCGACCGCGGTGCGGCATCGGGGTGAGAAAGGGCGCGTCCGTCTCGACCAGCAGCAGGTCCAGCGGGGTCGCGGCGGCAGCTTCACGCAGGTCGGCGGCGTTCTTGAAGGTGACGTTGCCGGCGAAGCTCATCACGTACCCCAGGTCGGCGCACGCGCGGGCCATCTCTGCATCGCCGGAGAAGCAGTGGAAGACCACCCGTTCGGGCGCGCCATCGGCGGCGAGGATGCGCAGGACGTCGGAGTGTGCCTCCCGGTCGTGGATCATCAGCGCGGTCCCGGTGCGCTTGGCGATGTCGATGTGGGCGCGGAAGGACTCCTGCTGCGCCGGCCGGTCCGCCGGCCCCGTGCGGTAGTAGTCGAGCCCGGTCTCCCCCACAGCCCGAACCTGTGGCAGCCCGGCGAGGCGCTCGATCTCGGCCAGCGCCGCCTCGTCGGCATGCGCCGGCGCCTCGTTGGGGTGGATGGCCACCCCGGCCTGGACGGTGTCGTGGGCGGCGGCCACCTCGGCGGACCAGCGCGACGAGGCCACGTCGACGCCGATGGTCAGAAGCCGGGTGACCCCCACGGCGGCTGCGGCGGCGATGGTGGACTCGACCGGGCCGTCGATGAGGTCCAGGTGGCAGTGGCTGTCCAGCACCGGCACAGCCAGCCGCTCGGGCGCCGGCGGCGCGGTGGCGTCCCGCGGCCCCCCGTCGCGTCGCTGCCGCGCCGGCTCAGGCGCCGGCACCCCGCAGCACCGCCATCCGCAGCAGATCGTGGTAGCCACCCCGGTGCCACGACTGGTCGCGGAGGCGTCCCTCCTCCACGAAGCCGGCCCTCCGGTACGCCCCCACGGCCCGCTCGTCGTCGGCCAGCACCTCAAGGCAGACCTTGTGCATCCGTAGATGCGTGAAGGCGTACTCGACGAGGACGCGCACCGCGTCGGTGCCGTAGCCCTTCCCCCACTCGTCGCGGGCCAGCGCAATGCCGAGATGGCAGTTCAGCGAATAGAAGTCCATGGCGTGCAATCCGCAGTCGCCGATGACCAGCCCGTCGACCTCCACCACGAAGCGGATGCCGAGCCGGGGCGGGGCTGCGGCTTCGGCGTCAAAATCGGCTTGCAGCGCGGCCAGCGAGGACGGCAGCGGGCGCTGCGAGCTCACCCGGGACAGGACCTCGACGTCGTTGAGCAGCTCGTGCAAACGGGGCAGATCGTCGCGCTCGACCACCCGCAGCGCCACCATTTTCCCGGTCAGCACGGGCTTTCCAGCCGGGCCAGCTCATCGTCGACGATCGACGGGTCCAGCTTGGTGAACACCGGCGTGGGCGGTGACAGGGGCGTGCCGGGGACGATGGGCGCCGATTCCCACCGGGCACCGGTGTCGTAATCGCCGGTCAGCACCGAATATCCCGACGATCCCTCCGCACTCGGCTCCGACCCGTCTCGGAGCTCGGGCAGCGCAGCCCAGGTGCCGGTCCCGCCGAGCGTCTCGTGCACCCGCTGGGCGGAATGTGGCAGGAATGGCGTCAACAATGTCTTGCAGTCGTCGACGGCTTGCAGCGCTACGTGCAGCACGGTCTGCATCCGCGCCGGATCGTCGGTCTTGAGCTTCCACGGCGCCTGGTCTGACAGGTATTTGTTCGCCTCCGCGACCACCTTCATCGTTTCGGCGATCGCCGCCTTCTGCCGGGATCGGCCGAGCAGCTCCCCCACGGTGGTGAACGCTTGTTTCGTGGAGTCCAGCAGCGCGACGTCAGCCGCCGAAAACGCACCGGGGGACGGGATGGAGCCGACGTTCTTCGCCGCCATCGAGACCGTACGGTTGACCAGGTTGCCCCAGCCCGCGACCAGCTCGTCGTTGTTGCGGCGCAGGAACTCTTCCCAGGTGAAATTGACGTCGGACGTCTCCGGGCCGGCCGCGGCGAGGTAATAGCGCAGGGCGTCGGCGTCGTAGCGGCTCAGGAAGTCGTTCACCAGCACGCCGACACCGCGCGAGGAGGAAAACTTCCGCGCCTCGACGGTGAGATATTCACTCGACACGACCTCGCTGGGCAGCGCCAGCGCGCCGAGCGGGCCGGCTGAGCCGCCGCGGTCGCCGCCGCCGGAGTACCCCATCAGCAGCGCCGGCCAGATCTCGGCATGAAAGACGATGTTGTCCTTGCCCATGAAGTAGTAGGACTCAGCCGAATCGCCTTGCCACCAGGGACGCCACGCGTCCGGGTCGCCGGTCCGCTGGGCCCATTCCACCGACGCGGACAGATATCCGATCACCGCGTCGAACCAGACGTAGAGCTTCTTGTCGGGGCGGTCGCGCCAACCGTCTAGGGGCACCGGCACACCCCAGTCGAGGTCGCGGGTGATCGCCCGCGGCTTGAGGTCATCGAGCAGATTCATCGAGAAGCGAAGGACATTCGGCCGCCAGTTCCGCCGAGTCTGAAGCCACGTGCCCAGCGAATCGGCAAAGGCTGGCAGGTCGAGGAAATAGTGCTCCGCCTCGACGAATGCCGGCACCTCGCCGTTGATCCGCGACCGCGGATTGACCAGGTCGGTGGGGTCCAGCTGGTTGCCGCAGTTGTCGCACTGGTCGCCGCGGGCGCCGTCATATCCGCAGATGGGGCAAGCGCCCTCGATGTAGCGGTCGGGCAGGGTACGACCGGTCGACGGTGAAATTGCGCCGAGCGTCGTCCGGGGAAAGACGTAGCCGTTGGCGAGCAGGCCGAGGAAAAGGTCCTGGACGACGGCGTAATGGTTGGGGGTCGTGGTCCGGGTGAAAAGGTCGTAGGACAGGCCGAGTGCGCGCAGGTCCTCCGCGATGACCCGGTTGTACCGGTCGGCCAGCTCCCGGGGGCTGACGCCCTCGCGGTCGGCGGCGACCAGGATCGGCGTGCCGTGCTCGTCGGTGCCGCTGACCATCAGCACCTTGTTGCCGGCCATCCGCTGGTAGCGGCTGAACACGTCCGAGGGGACGCCGAAACCGGCGACATGGCCGATGTGTCGCGGGCCGCTGGCGTATGGCCAGGCAACCGCGGTGAGGACGTGGCGGGGATCGGACATGTGCCCAGCCTAGTGAGCGAGGCCAGCGGAATTAGCTTCGACGAGCGGCCAGCACGGCGTCGTAGACGATCCGTTTGGCGACGCCGGCATCGCGGGCCACGTCGGCGATTGCCTGCTTGCGCGGCTCGCCGGTGCCCTCCCGGCGGGCCACCTCGGCAGCCAGCTGGTCGGGCGCGCTGTCGACCGCCGAGCCGGTGGCCCCGGCCAGGACGACGGTGATCTCCCCGCGCACCCCCTCGGCGGCCCAGCCGGCCAGCGCGGCCAGCGGCCCGCGCCGCACTTCTTCATGGGTCTTTGTCAGCTCCCGGCACACCGCCGCCGGCCGGTCGGCACCGAAGACCGCGGCCATGTCAGCCAGGGACTCGGCCAGCCGGTGCGGCGCCTCGAAGAACACCATCGTCCGCGGCTCGGCGACCAGCTTCTGGTACGCCGAGCGGCGCGCGGCCACCCGGCGCGGCGGGAAACCCTCGAAACAGAAGCGGTCGCTCGGCAGCCCCGACATGGCCAAAGCCGTGGTCACCGCAGACGGCCCGGCCAGGGCGGTGACCCGTACGCCGGCGGCTGCGGCAGCGACGACCAGCCGGTAGCCGGGGTCGCTCACCGTGGGCATGCCCGCGTCGGTGAGCAGCAGCACGTCTGTGCCGGCCGCCAACAGGGCGAGCAACTCCACCGTCCGGGACGCCTCGTTGCCGTCGAAATACGACAGCACCCGACCGGTCAGCGGCGCGTCCAAGTCGCGGGCGAGGCGGTGCAGCCGGCGGGTGTCCTCGGCGGCGATCACGGCGGCGCTCATCAGCGCGGCTCGCAGCCCAGCCGGCGCATCCCCCGGACGCCCGATGGGCACGCCGGCCAGCGTCAGCAGGCCGGTCACCGCAGCGCCCGTACCTCGCGGGTCACCTGGTGCTCCACGACAAAGGACAGGAACGGGACGGTGCCGGCCAGCAGCACGACGGCGGTCCGCGGCAGCGACCAGCGCCGCCGGATCGCCAGATCCAGGGCGGCCATCAGATACACGAGATAGAGGAAGCCGTGCAGCGGACCGACCACTTGAACCACCAAAGGCGAGCCGGCCAGGTATTTCAGCGGCATGCCAATCAGCACCAGGATGACCAGGCCGACGCCCACGGTGTAGGCCATCACGCGATACCGGGTCAGCGAAGCGCTCACCGAGCCGACCGCTGATCTCGGGCGTGCAGCCAGGCGAGGTGGCGGTTGTACGCAGCCAGCTCGTCGTCGGGCTGGTCGACGTCATCGGGCTCGTCGGGCGCGGCCGCTGCGCCCATGCCGACAGACCGGACCGCCGTGCGCGGCTCGGCCATCGGCTCGGCTGGCGCCGGCGGGTGCAGCTCCAGCCGCATGACCCGCCACCACCACCAGATCGCAAAGGCGGCGAAGAGGGGCCACTCGAAGGCGTACCCGACGCTGCGCGCATTGCCGGCGTCGGCGCGCGACAGCTGCCAGCGGCCCAGCAGCAGGCAGACGGCGATGGCGGCCAGAAGCAGGGCGTGCCGGGGCAGCCACCGCTTCGACACCATCAACCGGAGCACACCCCGAGGTTACCGGCGCCTACCATCGACTCGTGGCGGTCACCGCGGTGCGGCCCGATCCCGTCGCCCTCCCCCCGGACGCGCGCGAGCGGCTGATCGTCGCGATGCCCGCCGACCGTGCGGCGTCCTGGCTGTGGGCCCTGGCGATTACGGCAGTGGCCGGGCTGCTGCGCTTCGCCGGGCTCGGCAGCCCCCGCGCGAAGCTCTTTGACGAGGTCTACTACGCCAAGGACGCCCGCGATCTGCTGCAGCACGGGGTCGAGCTCAACGGCACCGAGAACGGTCCCGGCTTCATCGCTCACCCGCCGATGGGCAAATGGCTGATCGCGGCCGGCGAATGGGTATTCGGATACAACTCGTTCGGCTGGCGCGTGGCGGCGGCGCTGATCGGCACTCTGTCGGTGCTCGTCCTGATCCGGGTGGCGCGCCGGATGACCCGCTCCACCCTGCTCGGCTGCGTCGCGGGCCTGCTGCTCTCCTTTGACGGCCTGCATTTCGTCCAGAGCCGGGTCGCCATGCTCGACATCTTCTTGATGTGGTGGATCCTGGTCGCATTCGGCTGCCTGGTGATCGACCGCGACAGCCTCCGCAACCGGCTGGCGGCCGGCACGCCGGCCGGCTGGCGTCCGTGGCGACTCCTCGCCGCGGTCTGCCTCGGCATCGCGATCGCAACCAAATGGAGCGCCGTCTGGTACGTGATCGCCTTTGCGCTGCTCGCTTTCGCCTGGGACTGCGGCGCGCACCGGTCGGCGGGGGCCATTCAGCCGGTCCGGACATCGCTGAAAGCCGGGGCTGGCTGGGGTTCGGTCTATGCGGTGGTCGTACTCGCCGTCTACACCGCGTCGTGGGCCGGCTGGTTCCTGACCAGCACCGGCTACGACCGCCATTACGGCGCGAACGCGCTCGTCGGCTGGCTGCACTACCACCAGGAAATCCTCAATTTCCATACGCACCTGACGGCCTACCACCGCTATTCGTCGCTGCCGTGGTCGTGGCTGCTGCTCGGCCGGCCGGTGGCGTACTTCTACACCACGCCGACCGGTTGCGGCGCCTCGCTGTGCTCGCGCGAGGTGCTGTCGATCGGCACGCCGTTGCTGTGGTGGCCGTTCGCCGGCGCGCTGGTCGCCATGGCCTGGCGCTGGCTCGCCCACCGCGACTGGCGCGGCGCTGCGGTGCTGGCCGGAGTGGGCGCCGGCTTCCTGCCCTGGCTGCCCTACCCGCACCGCACGATGTTTCTGTTCTACGCCCTGCCGGCGCTGCCCTTCCTCGTCCTCGCTACGACCCTGACCCTCGGCATGATCCTGGGGGGCCGCGATGTGTCGCCCAACCGGCGGCTCACCGGAGCGCTCGTGGTGGCCGGGTACGTCGGCATCGTCGGCCTCACCTTCGCCTTCTTCCATCCGGTGCTGGTCGGCCAGACCCTGACCTGGGTGCAGTGGCACCGGCGCATGTGGCTGCTCACCTGGATCTAGCCGAGATTAGCCAGAGTGCCAGGCCTCCGCCGGGGCGGTCAGCCGGCGGACCCGGGCCGGGAGCGACCCGGTCACCACATCCTCGATCGACACGTGGTCCAACACGCTGCGCAGGCTGGCCCGGGCCGCGACCCAGACTTCAGGGAGATGGGCGGCCGGGCCGGCGTACGACACCGATTCCGGCCGCAGCCCGCGTACGTCGGCCAGCGGTCCGTCCAGCGCGCGCATCACGTCAGCCACGCTGATCTCGGCGGGTGGGCGGGCCAGCCGGTAGCCCCCGCCGGGTCCGCGGCGGCTGATCACCAGACTGGCCCGGCGTACGTCGGCCATGATGCTTTCCAGGAACTTGGCGGGCAGGCTCTCCCGGGCGGCCAGCTCCTCCCCCGTCAGGGCCGTACCGGCCGGCTCGGCGGCCAGCGCCAGCATCGCCCGAAGTCCGTACTCGGTCCGCGCGGAGATGTGCACAGCGGCCATCATGCCGTAGGGCTGGTCCGTCGCCGGGCAGTTGACCCGTTACAGAGGGTGAGTTAGACTTCCATAAGCCCTACCGTCTTTGTGGGGAATACCACACGCCTCAGGGAGCGCCGTGAATTTCACCCTTGCCTTTGTCAGCTTCTTCATCGGCATCGTGGTCGGCCTCACGGGGATGGGCGGCGGCGCGCTGATGACGCCGGTCCTCGTCCTCTTCTTCGGCATTCAGCCGCTCGCCGCGGTCTCCAGCGACCTCGTTGCCTCCGCGATCATGAAGCCGTTCGGCAGTGCCGTGCATTTGCGGCACGGGACCGTGCAATTGGGGCTGGTGAAGTGGCTGTGCCTAGGCTCGGTGCCCGGCGCGTTCTGTGGCGTACTGCTGCTCCGCGCCCTGGGCAGCGGCGATCAGCTCCAGTCGCTGGTGAAGACGGCGCTGGGCGTCGTCCTGGTGTTCGCGGCCACGACGCTGATCGTCAAGGCGTACCTGACGATGGTGCAGCGGGTACGCCGCCGGGCTACGGGCGAACGACTCGTCCAAGCCGAAGGCGGCCGCGTCGTCGTCAAGCCGCTCCCGACGGTGATCATCGGAGCGGTCGGCGGCCTGGTCGTCGGCATGACGTCGGTCGGCTCGGGATCGCTGATCATCGTCGCGCTGATCCTGCTGTATCCGACCCTGCAGGCCTCCCAGCTCGTCGGCACTGACCTGGTGCAGGCAGTGCCGCTGGTGATGTCGGCGGCGCTGGGCCACATTCTGTTCGGCGACTTCAAGCTCGGGCTGACGACCTCGCTGATGCTCGGATCCGTGCCCGGTGTGCTGGTCGGCGCCACCTTCTCCTCGCGCGCTCCGGGTGGAGTGATCCGCCGGGCCCTGGCGCTGGTCCTGCTGGCCTCCGGGCTGAAGCTGCTGAATCTGAGTAACGTCGCGCTGGCGGTGGTGCTCGGCATCGTGATCGTGATCGGCCCGCCGCTGTGGATGGCCGCGCGCAAGCGCAACGGCCTGCCGCCCCTGGCCCGGGCCGAGGGCGCCCGCGGCCAGGACGTCCCGGCTGCCTGAGACCGTCAGCGGCCCCTACGGGAGGGGGGTGATCCAGCCGAGCAGCGCCCGGGCGGCACTGATGACCAGCTCGCGGTCGTGGGTGATGACGAAGTCGAACTCCCGATCCGCGTCGGTGCCGGACCCGCCGCAATCCCGGGCCACGAGTGCGGTCGCGATGTGCGCGCCCACGACGATCACGGTCCACTCGTCGCGCAGCCGGTCGCCGCGGGCCAGCGCCACGCCCCGGACGCCCGGCGCGGGCTCGGCCGACAGCCCAGCCCCCCAGCGCCGCGGTGAACACCACCCGGGTGGCGAGGTCGGCGTAGCGGGCCCGCGTCCGCTCGGTGAAGTACTTGCCGCCCTGGAAGCAGCCCAGCACGACCATAGCCTCGCCGGCGACCAGGGACTGGTTCTCCACCGAATGGCTCATCGGCAGCAGCAGCCGCTTCTCCACCCGGGCCGGCTGACGGGTTGCGCTGACCACCTCGTACGGCATCCGCTCGGTGGTCAACGGCGCGACGGTCAGCAGGGGGAACGGGTGATCTGTCTGCAGCGGCTCGGCCGGAACTCCGCTGGCCGTCAGTAGAGCCAGCCCTGGGCGTACTGCGCGCCAAGTACGCGGGCCACCCGCTCGTGGTGAGGCGTCTCCACGCCCTCGGCCAGGATCACCGCTCCGGTCCGCTTGCTGTGCGCTCGGACGGCGTTGGCGAACCGGGCGTCTCCCCGTCGGTGCGGTCCTGCACCAGGCGCAGGTCCAGCTTGATCACGTCCGGATGGACGAAAGGCAGCAGCGTCAAACGGCATATCCGAGCGCATCAGGGTCATTCCGTTGCCCGCCACCAGCATGGAATGCATGACGAGGTCGTCGTCGAGTCTCCCCAGCTAGAAGTGCGGACTATTCGGCTAGGAATGGTGGACGAAACAGGACAAAGTTCACAAGACGAGCTCAAGCCGGTTGGTGTTTCGAACAATGAACTTTTGGTGGAGCTGAGGGGATTCGAACCCCTGACCCCCTCGATGCGAACGAGGTGCGCTACCGGACTGCGCCACAGCCCCCGGGTACGGGCGTTCAGGTTAACAGCCGGGGCGCTCAGTCGTTGACGGCCAAGCGGCGCGGCGCCTCGTCCGCCGGCTCGTCCGCCCGCTGCGCGCGTGGTGCCGTCAGGGGTGCCGGCTCCTTGCGCACAGCCGGGACCGGTGGCGCGACCGGCGCCGTGATGTAGGTGGGCAGCGGCACCGGGACCGGCCGCCAGGAGCCGTCGCGCTGGCGCTCGATGACGACTGCGTTGGCCGGTAGGGCCGGCTCGGGGGAGGCGAACTGCGGCGGGGCGACCGCCCGGGCGTAACCGGACGGACCGGCCGGCGCCGCCGCTGTGACGGTCCCCGGCTGGCCGACCCGGCGGCCGCCCGCCGCAGTCCTGATCCGGCGCACCTGCCACAGATAGCCGACGAGCAGCGCATCGCAGAGCGCCTGCACCGCCCAGAACACGGGGCTGATCAGTAGGGCGAGCCCGGCGGCGGCCAGCGCGGGGCCGGCGATCGCAGCGAAGACGATGCGGCGGCGGGTAAGCGGGCTCAGGTGGCGCCGCCTGCCCGGCACAGCGGGCGCAACGGGCGCCGCCGGCGCGACCGGCTGGGCAGGCAAGGCCGGCTGGGCAGGCAAGGCGGGTGCGGGTGCCGGCGCGGGCGGGTCAGCAGCGGGCGGGGCGTACCGGCTAGTGCCGTTGACCACGACGTGCGGGGCCGTCGCCCGGTGCACCGGCGCGACGACGTACTGCCGACCGGCCGAAGTAGCCGACGCAGCCGAGCGGCGGGACAGCACGCGCATCGCGGAGGTGAAGCGGTCGACGGAGCGCGCCTGGGTCGCCGCCTCGTGGCGGTTGAGCAGGAACGGGACGAGCACCAGGCCCCAGGCGATGACGATCGCCACCAAGATGATCGAGCTCACCCGACAAACGTAGGTGGGCCACGACCGGGGTCCCGGGAGGTCAGCCGGTGTGTCGTGAGGAGAGCCATCGAGTCAGCAACCCGCGCGGCACATCCTCCACCGTGAGGGCATAGCCGACGTGGTCGCGCCAGGCCCCGTCGATGTAGAGCAGCCGTTGATGAAATCCCTCTTCGCGAAATCCCAGCTTCTCCACGACCCGACGGCTGGCGGAATTCTCCGGCCGGATATTGACCTCGACTCGGTGCAGACTGGTCGGCCCGAAGCAATGGTCCACCGCCAAGGCCAGCGCGGTCGGCATGATGCCCCGCCCGGCCAAGGTGCCATCGACCCAGTAACCGGCATAGCCGGACTGGAAGGAACCACGGACGATGTTGCCGATGGTCAACTGGCCGGCCAGCCGTCCCTCGTAGGTGATGGCGAAGGGCAGCGTCTGCCCGGCGCGGGCCTGCCGGCGCAACGCATGCAAGCCCGACCGGAATGCCGCCACCCCGTTGCGCTCGCCCCACGGCACATTCGAGGACGGCTCCCACGGCAGCAGCCAGCGCTCGTTGGCCAGGCGTACGTCGCGCCAAGCTCCGGCATCCGACATCCGCATCGGCCGCAGGCCGACCGGCCCGTGCATCGTGTGCGCCGGCCAGCCGGGGTGGGTCGCCACGGTCTAGCGGTCGGCCCGGGCGAGCGGAAGGACCTCGACCATGGAGTCCGCGGCCAGCTCGGTGGTCTGCTCGTCGACGACGATCAGGGCGTTGGCCCCGGCCAGCCCCGCCAGCAGATGCGAGCCGGCCCGGCCGTACGCGCGGACCACGCGCTCGCCGTCGACGAGGCTGACCTCGGCGGGGCGGTACTGCCGCTTGCCGGCCGGCGCGGACAGCGCCTCCACCAGCCGGGCTAACACCGGCTCGGTCGTCAGGTCGTCGAAGCCGGCCATCCGGCGCAGCGCGGGCCGGACGAACACCTCGAAGGCGACCAGCGCGCTGACCGGGTTGCCCGGCAGGCAGAAGATCGGCGTCGCATCCGGGCCGATCGTGCCGAAGCCCTGCGGCATCCCGGGCTGCATCGCGACCCGCTCGAAGCGGACGGTGCCCAGCCGCTGCAGCGCCTTCTTGACCACATCGCGCTCGCCGACGCTGACCCCGCCACTGGTGATCACCAGGTCGGCCCGGATTAGGTGATCGTCGAGGACGGCGGCCAGCCGGTCGACGTCGTCGCCCACGATCCCGGCCCGGTAGGCATGACCGCCGGCCTCGGCCACCAGGGCGATCAGCGCGTAGCCGTTGGAGTCATAAATCTGGCCCGGCCGCGGCGGCTGCCCGGGCTCCACCACCTCGTCGCCGGTGGACAGCACCACGACCCGCGGCCGGGGATGCACCACGGCGTGGTCGCGGCCGACCGCGGCGAGCAGGGCGAGCTGCGTGGCGTGCACCACCCCCTGGCGCCGGGCCACCACCTCGCCGGCCCGCAGGTCGTCACCGGCCCGGCGGACGTGCTGGCCGGGGTGCGGCGGCTGGCTGATCGCGACGCTGGCCAGCCCACCGTCGGTCCACTCCAGCGGTACGACGGCGTCCGCGCCGGCCGGAATCGGCGCACCGGTCATGATCCGCAGGCAGGCGCCGGGACTGACCGCGAGCGATTGCCAGGAGCCGGCCATCACATCGCCCAGCACCGACAGGGAGACCGGCTGGCCGGCCGTCGCCGCGACCACATCGGCCGCCTGCACCGCATAGCCGTCCATGGCCGAGTTGTCGAAGGGCGGCAGGTCGGCGGGGGCGTAGACGTCCTCGGCCAGCACGCAGCCGTGTG
>JAABUK010009940.1_pt1 | contig 12849 bp, 17 predicted proteins | sample 5559141 | NCBI WGS metagenome assembly JAABUK01 (sample SAMN10711869, study PRJNA513367) | rock metagenome | isolation source: Antarctica rocks | place: Antarctica: Victoria Land, Pudding Butte nord | collected 2016-01-03
GACAGAGTCAGCTTGGTTGTGCTGGTTGGATTTGCACCATGTGCCACTGTCCAGTATTGATCCAGGTGGGAACTATGATCTGTGCGAGGATGAGTGCAGGCATCCTCACACAGATCATACTTCCCACCTGGATCAATTCTGGACAGTGGCACATGGTGCAAGTCCAACTACATGCCTGGGACATGACTGGTGGGTGAATGCCTGCTGGCACATCTTACTAGCATGACTGGGATACATCGGACATGCAATTGAGGCATGATTGGTGGGTGACATGCCTGCTGGCTCATCTTTTTAGCATGACTGGAATAAGCTGCACATGCAATTGAGGCATCTTTGGTGTAGACACAAGCACATGCTGAGACATACAGCACTTTGCGGCCAGATCTGAGGTCTGCAGCAAATGTCATGTTGGAGTAACACCAAGCATAACAACACACTGACAAGCCGCAGAGGAATCAGCAGTGCAGCAGCATGGTGGGTCAAGTCCCAAACAATAAAACAGCCTAGGGTTGCACAGGCAATACAAGGTGAGCAACGCATGCCAGGGCTGCAGCAAGAGGCATGAATCAAGAAGGGCAAAGAGCAATGACCTGCCAGTGGCGATGTATGATTTGGGTCCCAGATCAGGCTTGACCAGGTCTTGAGACAGATAGTTGGCCACGTTGAGGGAGCCCCCTGGGTGGGCATACTCTGGGAAAGGCAAGCACTGCATGAAGTCCTGCATGCAACACACCCACCTTCAAAAAATCCCAAACAGCGAAGATGCCACAACAGCAGGGTCTCATGGCTGTACAGTGAACGCACTGTCACACGCTAGGGGCCTCCAGTAAGCCTGAGCACTTGTTTGAGCAGAGTTGCTGCAGCGATGTTTGAGGCAGAAACCTGGCATGTTGCTCTCAAGCACATGCAGTGGTTGTTGACTGACTGTTGCTCAGGGGGACAATCACATATCCAATTTGCAAGAACCAAGATTGTGACATCAACTCTCAGATTGCCTGTGCATCAGCAGGTTCAGAGCAGAAGAAGAGCTACATGCGAAGCTGACCTGCCAGTGGCGGGGCATCTGCTCTGCGAAGGCAGCATCGGGGGGGTAGTCCTTGACCTTGAGCATGAGGGGCTCGCTGCTGCCTTTCACCAGGTCCCCACCCGCCCTGAACGCCTTGAAGAACTCTGACTGCTTCATGGCATAGTCGTCACTGTTCCTCTGGTCAACCACCTGCAAGCCATAATAATAATAACAATAATGACAATAATAATAATAATAATGATGATAATGATAATGATGATAGTAATAATGCTAACAATAAAAATAATTACAAGTATGCATACCACTGATAATACTAATAATAATAATACAAATAACAATAATAATAATTATATTAATTATGATATACAGGCGTTCCAGCTAATCGTTCTTGCCAGGTAGCTACTAGGTGTGCCTAAACCCTAGTCCTGCGGGCCAGGGAAATCAATTTAATGAGCTGAGGGGTATGTATCTGTGGTGAAGCAGCTGCCTTGCTTGACAGTGCAGCCACGGTTGTGGGTCAACTGCATACTCTTGGGGTGCATCTGCTTCAAGAATTGTACAGGTGGTTTACATGCTTGTTGGTTGGAGCCTGAGGTATCCACAACCATGGGATTAAATTTTGGAAAAATGAGGTTGGACTGAATTCTCAAGCTGGTGAGTTGCAACAGAGGACATGACAAAGCAGGAACGCATATGTCATGCAATTTGCGACTGCTTTCCTGGGAGATGGGCCAACAATCTTGAGTCCAGAAGATGTGCTTGAAGATGTGCTCAACAGGCACATGCCTCCCTAAGGCACATCAGACCTTCTTCAGTCAAGCTTGCTGGGCCTTCTCCCATGAAAGCAGTCGCAGACCTCATGCTGTAGACAAAAGGAGTAAAGCACAGACAACAGACGGCATGATCTGAGGCTCACATTGAGTTGTCTAGTAAAGCACGGACAACAGACAGCATGATCTGATGCTTACAGTGAGGGGTCTAGGAGGAGCCGCCTGCTTCCTGCGCGCAGACTTGACAGGGCGAGCCCCATACATGCCCTTCAAGTCCAGGGTGGCACGCTGCAGGGTGTCGGGGTCCCACAGGAACCCAGGCCTGATCCCCCTCACCAGGACTGGCTTGCCAACCTGGCAGAACTGCTGCTGGAAGATCCTGCAGGAGCACAAACTGTCAACAGAAATGCTGAAGTATATGGCAAAAAGTAAACGATGTGTGAAGCTCCATTTGCAAACTCCTTGCAGTCAATGTAAATAAAACATGCTTGGCCCTACAAGCCAGACAGAAACAGAGATGCACACCTTGTTCTGTGCACCGCGTCTTCTCACATTTGCATAAGGCAGAAGTCCCGTAGTCAGGATTTTCACCAAGAGCAGCTTTAAGCTCACAACGCGCTCATCTGCTATCTATGCCAATAGTGTCATCTCACAAGTATATCACCTGGTGGTGTCAGGCCTGGCATCAGAGTCCACAGCACAGTCAGCAGCATTGGGAGTCCAGAGGTAGTTGGAGGCCTGGGCTGCAGCGCTGCCCTGCCTGTCAGCTGTCATCAGCTTCTCACTGTCAGCCAGGCTTCCCCAGTCTGGACCCTGCACCACTCACCCCAAAGCGTCACAACAGCTCCGTAACTGCTACCATGTCACTGCGGATGCCTAGGTGTCGGCACTCATGGTGATTTAGAAGGTTGCTGCACCAGCCAACCCAAAGCCTCACAAAAGGTATCAGGACTGCTTTCCTGCTGATCTGCCTGCTAGCTCACTGAGCATAGCATGTACCATCATATTCCCAAGGACACTGCTCTTGACTGCTAACAAGTCACCATAGATGCCTGAAATCTGGCACTTACGCTGACTTAGAAACTTGCTGCTGAAGACGGCCAGCATAACCACACATGGCGGCTGCCCTAAGTTCTACAAGCACCTTCTGGGCCTTGAACTCCAATGTGCAACATAAGCACTCAAGAGCACATTTGCATGCATGCCACAACTCAACGCAACAGAGTCATCAACAAGATCAATCTGGCACCAGCACAGGTCAGCAACATGCTCTCCAGCGCAGGGTAAAGCAAGACAGTCTGTTGTGTGCTTTCCCATCTGGATCAAGCTTGGCTCCAGTGTTGACATCTCGTGATGAAAGCTACTCAAGCAAAGGTACAAGGTGGCGCAGGGCTTACCGCCTCATCGGGGGCTCCAATGGACTTCTGCACAGCAGGCTGGCCAGCCTCCACCACCACTGCCTTCTCAGCTTGCCCGTCAGCTTGCCCATCTGCTTGCCCATCAGCTTGCCCATCAGCTTGCCCATCACGAACTGCAGCTGCTGTGCCAGCCTTGCGCCCCTTAGGTCTGCCCCGCTTCTGAGGGACTGCCAGGCTCTTGGGTGCCTCAGCAACATCCAATGGCTCAGCACTCGCACTCACACGCTTCTCATTGGCGTTCTCAACAGCTGCAGCTTGTGAAGGCTGTAAAGCAGCAGCAGCAGGCTCAACAGGAGCAGCTGCAGTTGCAGCAGCAGGTGCTGGTGCTGCATCTTGTGCAGAGGTCGCAGCTGTCTCTGCTGCTGTGTGTGTTGCAGCAGCCAGTGACCGGGTCTGACGTGCCTGCGCTGGCTTTGGACTGAAGACGCTCTTCTGTGGGTGAGTGCCTGTCTGTTGAGCAGCTGTGGGTGGTGGTAAGTCGGCATCAGCTGCCTGAACTGTCCCTGTTGCTGCTGCCTGCTGTGGGAAGTCAGAGCTGTTGAAAACAGTCTTGGCTGCACCTTCTTGCCGGGCCTGGTTCTGATGTCTTGCATGCTTGCACATGAGGCGCAGGTCTGAGCGGCCAGGCTTGATCTTGCGCGTGCACAGCCTGGTTTTGTGCAAGACAGCGTCAGGCACAAAGCCGTCTGGTTCAGGCTCTTGACTTACATACTGCAGGAAGAGCTGCGTGAGCTCCATCATGGGGGAGCAAGCTTGCACCCATTGCTTCACGAAGCGTCTGTTGGTGACAGCTGCTGAGTCATCCTGTGGCTTGCTGGCGTGCACATCACGAGATGCGACTGTGTTGCTGCCTGCGCTGTTGCCGCTGTGACCTGGGGCTTCGTCTACACCGGACTTGCCATCTGGCCTGGCATCAGCCATGTCCACATCCTGCGCAGCTTCTGTTACTTTCTCCCTACTTTCACCATCTCCTGCTGTTGGGTCTCTGGCAGGACCTACTGGGCTGTGCGTCCCATTCTGGTCTGCTGTGGGGTGTACAGGTATGGGTGCGTTGGACAGGGGTGAGGAAGGGGGTACCCCCTTGGCCGCCCGCGGCTGGGGCGAGGCTTTGCCAGAGACAGGTGATGAGAGTATGGCGTTTGGGTCCAAGGCGGCTAGCTGAACCCTGTGTGCAGTGGTCCTGTTTGCACGGGTCCTGGCGCTCCCATTTGCTCTGCCAGCTTGCTGTCCAGCCTGTCATTGGACAGTCAAAAGGCTTGTGAGCATCTCCAGACAAAACTTGGACACTGCTGCTATGAGGATTGTAAGAGCATGACAGCAATTTGCAGTATCACACAGTACAGGGCGTACGCTTTCTGTCACGTCAGGCACTGTGAATACAACAATGGAGTAGCAAGCTGTTGACTGTGTAGCTGGTGCAGCACAGAAAACTCTGAGCGCATACATCGTATGCAGACTTCATAATACCACTCTTGGCTTGCAGCAAAACTAACAATATGAGTTGCTGCAGATCTGAGAATTTGAGTGCAGTCCATTGGTTACACAGAAAGTATCCAGATGTCTATACATCACAACCTGTGCTTGCAGAGCAGTGAAGCAGCTGCTGCAACACAGAGCCCAGCGTTAAAACTCATCGGTTCTCAAACCCTAAAAACGAAAAACGCACATGCCACTAAAACCCTAACACCTACAAGTTATCAACAACCCTAACAAAATCAATAAATAAAAGGGTTTAGAGTTTTGAAAAACCCTAATGGTGACAACCGATGAGATTTGACGCTGGCCAAACACAGACACCGGATGATGGGAGGGATGGTCCCACCTGTCTGAAGGTACCGCCTTTCTTGGCTGCAGCTGCGCCTGCCTGCGCCTTCTGCACAGCTTCACCCTCGGGCTCATCTTCCTCTTCCTGAGCACCAAGCGGCTCACAGCCCTCCTCATCTGCAAGCAATGCACAACAAACATTTGTTATTATTATTTACTGTTATTACTACGATTATTATTATTATTATTATTATTATTATTATTATTATTATTATTATTATTATTATTATTATTTCAATTATTTTTTGGTTGAGAATACTGTGTGTAATGCAGAACACAATTGATGGGTCTCCAGGACCAAAACCAAGGAGCTCAGCATGCTGCTCATAACTTGAGCTGTGACCTGGTGCTACTGCTTTTGTTTGGAAAATGCGTGTCAGAAGTATGCTTGCGTGCTATTGCATGATGTTGGTACGTGCAGGCCACAAACTGTACCACAGTGTTAAACGGCAACTGCAGCCTGTGCATTTGCATTTGAACCACGCTGATTGCATGAAATCTGTTGGTGCACCCAGGCAATGTGGTGCAGCCTTGCCTCAACAGATCAAGAATCAGTCTCATCTGGCTGTCAACTTAACGTATCACAGCTGCATTTAACAGTGTTTGCTGCTTACATACCTGGCTCGCTGTCAGAGCTCATGTCCTCATCTGAGCTTGTGGCATCTGAGCTGTCATCATCCAGCTGACTCAGCATCTCTTCATCCTGGATGATCCTGGCAGAACTTTGCCTGACTGGCTGATCAGGCTCAACAGGGCCCTTGCCGTATGTCCACCACATCAGGTCGTACACCGCTGCACCCTCATTCACATCCTCATCGCCATCATCTTCTTCATCGCCATCTGCTCTTGCCCTGGCAGCTGATGATGGCGTGCCCTTCCTCTTCACCTGGGCAGGGGGACCAGCATCTGCCGTGGCCCGCTTGTTCCCTGGGGTGGGGTCAAAGTCCCAAAGGTGACCCCGACCAGCCCCTTCCCCACGCTTCTTCAATACCTAGTCAGCAGGAAGGACATCTGTCAAGCTTGTGACTATATGTGCTGAAAACATAGCATTGCAAGACTGACTGGAGCAATCTATTGGGTTGTGCAGATGATGCCCTGTTTTAGAATTTGCATTAGTCAGCAGTCTTGCATTGTGTGTTCACATGCTTATGGGCTGTCTTCAGTCATGGAGGATTGCAGGCAGGTCAAGCAATGTAGCATGGCACCAGCACAATGGCAAGCATCAATGTCGCTGATGATATTAAGGCCAGGATGGCAACTGGCCAGTCGAACACAACACTGCTCATGCAGACACATTCATGCCTGAGTGCATGCCAGTCACGGGGTCATCACCTTGTCAATGGAAGCCAGTGCTTCATCATCAGAACAGTCAAAGCGGCGAACCAGATGCATGGCTGCCTTACACTTGCCGCACACGGGCTCCTGGACAGCAGACACCAAAACTAGAAGCATTTCAGGCATGTCATTCAACAGTCCTCTGGCTACACTTGTCCAGGCAGTCAGCTGGACAAATGTATCAATTGGCTGTAGGCATCACTTCAGATTGACATGCACCTCACAAAAAGGCAGTGCTGCATAAGAGCAGTCCATTTGCAGCTAGACCTCAGCAGGTAGCGTCCATGGAAACTGGCTGCCCAGCGAACAGATGCAAAGAGACTGAGAGCTGCTGCAGCAGAACTCTGAGGAAGCCTGTTTGATCCTGCGGTCTTGTAAAGCATGACAACAAGCATATGGGATCACAGACATGGGCTTGCACGGTTGCCTCACCTCGTCTTCTGTACGTACAGCGCGGCAGCATCTGATGCAAGCGTCGTAGTCACCGCACTTGGTGCAAGTGCGGTGCACATCTGTGATGCATGCAGCGCAGCAGTCGCACTGCATCCTGTCAGTCAATGGCACTCTGGGCAATGACTCCAGGTCAACTGGCTGGCCATCATTGCCAACTGCCACCTGCATATTGACGCAAGTCTTCAGATAATCAGTATGTAGCGAGTGCAGACACAGCAATGTGTCAGAGAAGACCTCAGCAGCAAAATACAATTTTGAAGTTATGGCATAGGTAAACCGTGATGTGTGCTTGAAGCTGGGCAACTGGACATGTCAGCGTGCATGAGTTGACAACAACAAAATAGCAACTTAGCGCAAGTGAGGGTGATGGGGTGAGAAAGTGCATGGAGTTGATCAGCAAAAAACTTGGTAAAGGCAGGCAAGCTTGCATGCATCCATGATTGCACTGGTGTGACTGACTCAAAACCTGAGGAGATGCACAAGTGAGAACAAACTTATATGTGCACAAAAGCAAATATTTGCCATGCAAAATCAGGGGCTGCACCTCAGCATCTCTGGCTGCCAAAAACTCATCGATGTGGGGCTTAAGCACAGCCAGAGTGTGCAGGGCAAACTGCTCCTCCTGACACTTGGCAAAGACAGGCGCTGCTCCACCCACAGCTGGGGAAGGCTTAGTCAAGCACCTCTTGCAGGCACAGATGCCTAAGCACTTAGCACACCAGCCCTGGTCAAACTGGGCCAGCTGGGCAGGAGTCACAGCGTGTGAGGACTCAAACCGTTGTCTCCACTTCAGGGCACACCTGCAGCCCATCAAGGCCTTAGACAGCCTTGAACTTGGTGTAGCTGTAAAACAAATGGCACGACAGCTGTGGCCTTGCATGGTCCACATGGCACAGGTCAGAAGCGTGACTCATACAGGATGGACTGAGCTTGGTGTTGTACCAAGGTATGGGAACTTGTGCAAGTCTGCAGAGTGGTACATGCTGGCAGGACTCACCCTGAGCACCAGGAGGCACCGCAGGCACCTTTCTTGGACATTTTCTGGTTGTTCTGACATCTGTGAGGAGGATGAGAAAATTGACAGTCATGACAAGCAGCTGTCTTGCCACTAAACTTCATCTGCAGCAGTGTCACAGAGCGTTGAATCAGGCCAGCGCACAAATGCTGTTCAGCCAGTGCACAGATGATGTGCGCATGGTTGCTGCAAGCTGCTTGGGGAAGAGGTCCAAGCTGTTCAAGCACTTACTCTTTTGCTGTTTGCTCGTGTCGAAAAGCCATCTGGACGAGGCTTGGTCCAATAGGAAGCAAGCTCTGCAGGCGTCAACATGGGATGCCTGCAACGGACGGTCATGGAGTCTCATTTTAACACTGGACAAAGCAACAGAATCCCCGACAGCAAACCAGTCAGGTAGTGAAACTCACTCGTTTGCATCTGCTGGAGACGCATCTGTCGTATTCTTGGGATTTTGCTGCGTTCTAGGCTCGCTAGCGTCAGATTCATCGTTTGGCGCCGTTTCTGCTTCCTTGGCCCGTCCTTGTTGGGCTGTCTTGCGTGCCATGCCTGTTGCTGCCGGGAATAGCGGGTACTGTCCAACGCGGACGCCAAAAGCAACAATATAAGACTCAGGAGAGCTGTTGCAGCATCATCAGCAAAGTTGAGCACCTGCGTGTGACTGAGAATCAACAGCGTGTGCCCGAGACACTACGAGATCAGTCAGAATCACGATCATGCCGCTAAGCAGCCTACACAAACCTGCGAACCTGTGGCCACCGTACCGTACTGAAAGCGATCGCTATTGCTTGCAATGTCCGCTCGCGGATCAAGCCACACACTACTACTCTGCACGCTACTGCATGCATGCTTTGCGTGAGTGGAACACGCGTAGCGCTGCGCGTAGCCTGCGCGTAGCGTACGTAAAGGCGTCAATCAATCAATCAACGTACGCGCGTGAGCTTTAGTCACAATCTGAGTCTAAGCTTATCGATAAGCAGTACTACGCTGGGACGGAAGGGACCAAAGCGATCAGCACAGGATGTCAGATGTTTTGGTGTTGCCTTGACTTGCGAGCGGTTCACAGTCGCGCTGACAGCTGTGTGCGCACAACGGGATCTACTATGGACGACCACGCCTTTTTCATGCGCGCAGCCAGCGCAATGGCGCACTGAAGCCTTTCTTGCTGTATGTAATGACGCAAGCATGAACACATGACCGATTTGAACGGCAAGGTGGTCGACCCTCGTGCAGTGCTCAAGGAAACAAAAACGACCACACCACCGATCACTTCCATAGACAACTTCGGACAGTCTGGGAGCGTTTGGCCTGCCGTTTGTGCACCTGAGGCAGGTCCACCTGCCATATTCAACACATTAGGCTCGTCTATGCAGCGGTGTGTTCACTCAGAACGCCCGCACGGCGTCTGATTCTTACAGTCTCCGGTTTGCTTGCAGAGCATTAACGGAGGAAGCCAAACGCCACACCGTTGCGCTACAGCTTCCCCCTGAGGTGTGGAACAAGGTGTTTGCCTGTTTGAAGCTCAACTGCAAGCAACTTGATGAAAGTGTGATGTACGAGATGGTGACTCAACAAGCACAGCTCCATAAGTTGAGACTGGTCTGCACCAAGTTCAACAAAGTCATTGAGCAGCACACTGAGCTCCTGGACCAGTTGTTACTGCGTCACGTGTCCTAGGCAGTCCTGGCCCAGCCTTCTACGCTGGTTGCAGCGGTACAAGAGCCATGTTCGTATCGTCATGCCATCCAGCGATGCTGAAAGCCAGGCCCTTCTTCTTGGCGCTCTTGCTTGCCCTTCCTCTCAGCTGACAGAGGTCGTTCTAAGAGAAAGTGGGATGCTTCACATACATGCACTGTCGGTCTTCACCACCATCACAAAGTGCTCACTATCAGACCCAAAGAAACCTGATATGGATCTGAAGCCCCTTCATGGCTTGCACAGCCTTCAGGACATATTCTTGGAGAGTGGACAGTACAGCAATGTGCCTCTCAGCAGCCATCTGACTTGCCTTGATGTTTCGGACTGTACAGCATCATGTGCTCAGTTGGTCTGCTGTACACCAGGCTTGAAGCACTTGACAGTCTTCAATGCCACATTGTCTGCAGTGTATGATTATGGTTTGTTAAGCTGCAGTGGGCTCACGAGTCTAGATGTTTTAAGCTGCTCTATTTCAAGCTCGCGTGCAGCCGCACACTTCACAGTTGGAGAGGATTATCTGCTGTGTATTCTGTCTAACATCTCAAGTCTAACTCAGCTCAGGCGGTTGCATGTGACCATGGTTACCTTCAACAATGTTGTAGACGTCAGCTGGACTTACGGGTTGACATCCTTATATGCTCTGGACCTTACCATAAAAGGTGCGGTGACATTCTCACATGACCTCACCCAGCTTTCAGCAGTTAACAATGTTGACAGTAGCTGTAGCGCCCTGGTGCGAATCAGACATAGGACTTCGCAGTCACGCTCGTTTTGAGGTAGGTTGGAAAGCTATGCGAAGTTTACAGCGTATAGTCTTGTCTGGCCACATGATCCTTTGGGACCATGTTCAAGAGATTTCACTCCTCCAGGACCTGAGTCTTGTGTCAATCACAGAGTTTCAACCAGGAGATGACAAGACAGCTGTTTATCTAGCCCGTTTGGCATACAATTTAGCTGCACACAAGCCCCATGTGCAGTTCCAAATGGAGTCACCAGTACAGGCAATTACTGTCTTCAGCAGTTAAGACTCGTTTGCAACAAAGCGCTAGCTAGTCTATAGATATGCCTGCAACTGTGTCAGGCAGCATACATCAGGTCTGATGAGGATTTGATGACGCTGACTGCAGAGTGCTGTACGAACATTGTTTTGGACACTGTGCTTTTGAGTGTAGTGTGGATATGGAGTAGCCTACCAATTTAGTAGGTTCTTGTTAATGTTTTGTTCTCCACTTACACGTGATAATGACGTTCTAAAATATGCAAATACATTTCAGGAATACACACGCAGTGAATGCTCTGAGAACGGTCATTGGAAGACCTGTTACAGCAAGCCTCCAGTGCATACCTAACGTGCGTTTACCACTCATGACAGGCATATTGCTGCCAAGTGGTGCACCGTCACCTTGTGCCTACGGGTGCACATGCTTTTGGGGGTGCGAAGTGTGCCTGGTCTTCGCATGTTCTGCTCTTCAGCAGCTGCGAACCAGGTTGGGCCAGTTTCTTTACACCAGACACTCACGTCATGAGTATATTTATGTTTGAGAGCGTCCCCTGAGAGTCTTTCGAATTGCATTCTTCGCCAGTCATGTGCTACCGAAAAAGGCACTAGAACGCCATCTCGTCTTTGGTTACTCGGACTGCTTGGTTGCTTGCATGAGCATCACCTGATGCCTAACGGCATGATGCATGTGCAAACATAAGTGTGAATGTTCAATCACAGAATGTGAACAAGTACAAGGACCATTAGCATCATCTGCACACAGCAATATAATTCATTGAATGAATGCAGCACAAGATGCTGCTGAGCTCTTATGCACACTTGCCTCATGAAGCAGGTTTGCTGATGCATACAAGTAGGGCAACAGTACATTCAAACAATTCCCCAATCCATCACGCCCACAGTTTTGACATGACTGCGGTTGCAGATACCTCCCATCAATGCCCTTACTGATGTCGTGCCTCCAGCGCACAGTATCTGGTGATGTTGACAGCAGTCTCAAAGGTACAGGACTGGTACACAAAACAGACAGACCAACAGTCTACGCTACATTGGCCTATGCTTGAGCAGGGTCTTTACTACTCAAATCTAGCACCTTGCCAGTAATCCGGGTGTACATTTCTAAGACGTCTTCAACTGTTGTCTCGAAATGAGACGTAGCATCATAGCCTTTGGAGATGAAGGCTTTGTCCCTCTGACCACTCTCATTTGGCTCATAAACATCCGTCACCTCTACAAACTTCTCATCGATGCTGCCCAGCAGTGCTAGGCCTGCACAAACAGATCTACCACATCAGCATAGCTCATTAGCCAATACGTGATTTGACTAGATGTTGACTTATGGGCTGGCCTCAATTGCAGCTAGTCACAAGACAGATCAACAAAGCTTTGCCTGTGCGCAACACATCGTACAAGATTGCAACTGGTGCCGCTTTCACAAAAATGCAGATTTCGGGCTGGCTTGCAGATTGCAGTTGTGCAGCCGGCAATTTTGCACGCTGTGACATGACACTCCCCACATGCAAAGCCCACATCCAAAAAGACAGGCTGACGCCAAGTACGCCTTACTTCATAGACAAGTCACCCACAGCCATAGTTCCCAGCACCAGGTTGCCAGAAAACAAAGCTGTGTGTCAAATGTCTCGATGTGACATTGGTCACGGCCAGATTAGCAATAACTGCACTGCAATGGGCTCACTGCACATGATAAGGCACGAAGAAGCTGACCTGGCAGCAGCTCATTCTCTGGCTGGCTTGTCTCTACTGTTGTGCTGACAAAGGCAATCCACATGTCCTTGGCTGCAACATTGTGCTGGTACGAGCAGCAGAAGACGTAGATGTCTGACCGTCTGTTCACCTGTACTCATACAACATGCGTTTCATCATGACATCATCTGTATGTGCTGTTATGTGTAGCACAGCTGTACCCTGCAGCGCGATGTCCCTTCAGTCTTATACCGATGCATGCATGGGCAAAACCTGTACAACCAATATGTGTGATTGAAGCCAGTCTGGGCATGCTTGAACATTTGCTACCCTTGTCTGCACATGTGTAAAGTGCAATATCACCATCACTTTAATTTAGTAAGTATATAAAGGCCATGCCCTAGTGAACATAGACTAAACAAACAAAACAGTGCAAAACAAGGTATGGAACAATGTCAAATTCAAAACAGGATGAGTGTGCTGAATGGCTTTTGACCCACCTGCCGCTGTGGCAGAATGATCTGTGCACTAGGGGCATTGTTGGTGTTAGGGATAGGGTGACTCAGCAGGCACATGGCCCGTACCACTTTGCTGGTCCGCCGCACCTT
>JAABUK010009942.1_pt1 | contig 12849 bp, 10 predicted proteins | sample 5559141 | NCBI WGS metagenome assembly JAABUK01 (sample SAMN10711869, study PRJNA513367) | rock metagenome | isolation source: Antarctica rocks | place: Antarctica: Victoria Land, Pudding Butte nord | collected 2016-01-03
TGCCGCGATAGCGACGAGCGGCGCGGGGGCGGGGAGTGCCGGTGCCATCGGACTCCTCCGCTATGGTCGACGCCTGTATCGCGGCGTCGAGCGACGAATCGCGTACCATCGTACCATCGTACCATCCACCACCCCTGGGTGTTCATCCCATGGCAGGCGAGCAGCGTCTGTGGCTCGCCCGCGCCGCTGCACGCGGCGGCCCTCAAGGGCGGCGAGCGGCCTCGTCGCGCCCTTTCTCTCCCTCCTACCGTCCCTCGTAGAACGAGCCCGGATCGGTCAGGAATCGGCGGATGAGCCCCGGCAGGCGGGCGGGCAGTTCGAGCTGATTGAGCAGCACCTTCGGCCATTCGAGGCGTTGCCGATCCATCAGCTGCGTCACGAACTGGATGATCAGCCCCGCGTTCCAGAAAATTCCCAGCAGGCTGAGGGCCGGCACGATCGCGCGCCAGACGATGCCCCGTCCGCGCGAGGCGGTGAGCAGCTCCTGATAGGCATAGGCGAGCCCGACGACGAAGAGCGGCGTGCAGTTGAGGAAGCGGCGCGCCCCGAACGAGCCGGCGGTCGTCCAGGTCTTGATCGCGCCGTTGATGTACCACGTCAGCAGGAAGCCGACGCTCAGGGCGAGGCCGAGGCGCGGATTGCGGCGGATCAGGAAGGCCATGCCGACAAGCGCCACGAGCACGATCGGGCTCCAATAGGGGAGCGCGTGCGCCGGGTCGGTCAGCACCGGCCAGAAGAAGGGGGCGACGATGTTCAGCTTGTCCGAGACGTCCTTGTTCGGGCGCGGCGAGCCGTTGAGGATCTGGTAGGTGCGGAGTTGCGGCAGATAGGTGACGACCGCCGCGACCCCGACGAGCGCGACCCGCCCGGTCGTCGCCAACGCCGACCGCCAGAGGCCCGCACGCAGGGCGATGAGGGTGCCGCACGCGGCATAGAGGACCGGCGTAGCGAGGAAGAGCGCATCCTGCTCGCGGACCAGCGCCACCAGCCCGCCGACCACGCCGAGCCAGAGCGCGCGCGGCACCGTCAGCGCGTCGCGCCAGCGCGCCCAGAGGAAGAGGAAGAGGGCGACGGCGAAGAGGGAGGCGGCGTGCGAGTAGCCGGGCGCGAGGTGGCTGTAGAAGATCACCGGGGTGCCGAGCCAGATCGCGAGGACCGCCCAGAAGGCGGCGAGTTGCCCGACGAGCATGCGGCAGAGGCCATAGGAGAGGAGCAGGCCGACCAGGGCGTAGCAGGCCGAGCCGAGGGTGAGCGCCCAGAGGTAGGGCTTCGCGTAACCGTCCGTCGCCACGGGCATCCCCGCGCCGTGCGCCACCAGGGCCACGACATGCCCGATCAGGTAGAAGGGCGCCCAGAGGATGGCCGTGCCGATCGGCCCGAAGTTCGGGCGGAGGCCGGTCGGGGTGACGGTGTCGATGAAGGTCTCCTTGAACTTCTTGCAGGCGGGCGGCCCCGACCCGGGCGGGCAGGCGTACTTCTCCGGGAAGCGGTCGAGGAAATAGGTGTACTCGTTGAGGAAGTTGAGATCGCGGTCGAAGACGAGCGAGCGCAGGTAGGCGAAGTACTCGATCTCATCCGCCGCACGGATGTCGTGCGTCATCAGCGGCAGCGTCAGCAGATAGAGGACGAGCAGCACCAGGACGGCGCGCTCGCGCAGGAACGAGCGCGGCGCCGCGCTCGTTCCTGCGCACGCCCTTGCACTCGCTGCCGCGCCTGAGGCAGGCGTCGCCTTCGCGCGCGTTCTTCCCATGTTGTGCTCCCACGCGCTGATCAATTGCCGGGCATACCGTGCCCCCGCCCCTATCGCGACCACGACCTGCCGGCAAGCCGCGGTGCAGGCGCGCTGTCCTCGACTGGGGCCGCGCCGCCGTGCTTGACACCATCGCCCCGCGGAGGCCCGGCAAGCGGTCCTGTCACTGCGGCCTACTCTCGCCGTCAACCCCTTGCGTACCATCCCCGCCTCAGCGGCGTAGGCGGAACGTGCTCACCGAGGGGCAAGGCGGCGCTACAGCGGGCGATGGCGGGTCCCGCGAAGCGGAGCCGTCCCGTCGGCCTGCCCGGGGCCCCTGGGTGGTACGCACACCGCCTCAGTGGTGGCCGGGGTCGGCGAGGAGGCCGCGCACATACTCGTGGATGGCGCCGTAGTCGCCCTGGCCCGCCGCCGGCAGGAGGATGTCCTGCCCGTCCGCCGCGGTGGCGCCGACGAGCAGGGCCGCCGTGTCCAGCGCCCCGCCGACGACGCGCGGCGTGCGGCCCCGCGCCGCCTGCTCCTGCGCCCAGCCCGCCAGATCGCGCACCTCGGCGAGCGAGAAGCTGGTGGAGAAGTGCCCGTGGAGCGCGTCGAGCAGCGCGAAGGCGCGCGGGATCCCGGCCACCGAGAAGAGCTGCCGGAGGGTCGCGCGGAGCACCTGCTGCTGGCGGCGGCTGCGCCCGAAGTCGCTCCCATCCTGCGGGGAGTAGCGCGAGCGGGCGAATTCCAGCGCGGTCTCGCCGTCCATGTGCCGCACGCCCGCGTCGAAATGGATCGTCTTGTACGAGGGGTCGATGTTCGCGTCGTCGTTGTTGGGGTAGTGGTCGTCGGTGAACGTCTGGGCGACCGCCACGTCGACCCCGCCCAGCGCGTCGATGTACTGCCGGAAGCCGACGAAGTCGAGGCCGATCCAGGCGTCGATCGGGATACCGAGCACCTGAGCCACGGCTTTGCTCGCCAGCGCCCCGCCGGTCGCGTACTCGCCGCCGTCGCCCGCGCCGACCGCGAAGGCCTGGTTGATCTTGCCCCAATAGCCGCCCCGGCCGTCGGCGGTCGGCGGGATCCGCACCCAGAGGTCGCGCGGCACGCTGATGAACGCGATCGTCGCGTTCACCGGGTCGAGGCTGGCGACCGCCATCGAGTCGGTCAGGTAGGCCCCGTCGTGCCCCGGGCCGCCGTAGCCCAGCAGCAAAATAGTGAGCGGCTGCCCCGCGCGGAGCCGGGCGATCGGCGGCGAGGGGCCGTAGCCGAGCAGCACCGGCGTGGCCTCGGCTTGCTGGTCCGCGGGCGCGCTCGCGGGCTCGGGGGGTTGGGCGACGGCCGGCGCGTCGTCCGGGCGGAAGGTGCCCCGGGCGAACGCGTCGACGCGATAGGCCGCGTACCCGCCCGCCAGCAGGCCGAGGACGAGCAGCGCCGCGCAGCAGGCCGCCACCCCCGCGCCCCGACGGAGCCACACCCGAGAACCTGTCACCGCGCCCGCTCCCAGGCTATGCCCTCGTCGGTCGCGCATACGCACCATACCTCCGTCGCTGCTCGCCGCGCTCGCGGTGGCGCGTCGGCCCATCAAGACCAGACGCGGCGCACATGCCAGGTTATGACGCGCGAGCGTCCGCAGAACCGCCACGCTTGCCACAGGATCGGCACCCAGCCAAGGCGCGTGGAACGGCCGGTTCTTCCTGACTCTCTTGCCGAGCCTGGGGCAGTATAGGCGGCGCGCGCTCAACGAGGTGTCAACGCGGGGCGGGCGTGGGCACGATGACGCCGCCCGAGGCGGCACGACTTAAGGGCGTGGCGGGCGGACCAGCCCGAACACCAGCCCGACCAGGGCGCGTTCGCCGAGGGCCGGGGCTGGGCTGGAGCGACCGCGCAGGAGCGGCACGCCACTCACGACGTGGGCCACCCAGGTACCCACCTCCCACGGGCCACCGCTTCGTGCCACACCACGGCGCGCACGCCGAGGAGCAGCCAGGTCAGGGCGAGCGCATCCGCCGCGGACGGGGCCATGGCTCAGGCGCTGCCGATGAGCCCGCCCTCGACGATTATCTGGAGCGCGGGGAGCCAGAAGTTCACCTTGAAAAAGTTAGGCGATCGCCACCAACTCGCCGCCGACCACGATGTAGGCCAGGTAGAGGGCCACGAGGAGGTTCGCGACGAGGAAGGGGCGGGTGTGCAGCAACCCGCCGATGGCGGTCATCAGGCCGGTGATCGCGCCACGGATGGCGGGATGGCCCCGGCCCGTCAGCACGCCGTCGTCCGAGAGCCCCTCGGCGAAGGCCATGCTGATCCCCGCGCCGATCGCCGCCGAGAGGCCGACGATGAAGCCGACGTGCGGGTTTTGCGTCAGGGCGCCGCCGCGAAGATCGGGGCCAGCGTCGAGACCGAGCCGTCCATCAGCCCGGCGAGACGGGGCGCATCCTCGTCGCGTCGCACTCCGGGCGCTATCCCCGCACACCGGTACCGGCGTCGGGGGCCGGCGAGTCTTCGATAAGCGCCGCTCAGTGCGCATCGAGCACTTCAACGGCCAGTTCAAGCCTATCTTCGACGGGCCTGGTGCCGTACCGACCAGGGGGCTGATCGCGAGTTAGCGCTTCGCCTCGGGGGTCGTCTTCGTCGATCAGCTGACCCTGTGGTGCCGACACGGGCAGGCCTTCGACCTCCGGGTTGGCCCGGACCCGTACCGCAAAGCAGCCTGAGGAATTATGACCAGGCCCCAACGAATAAGCACAAGGAGCCACCGGTATCCGGGCCTGACCCTCTGCGCCGTGGGGTCAGGCCCGGATACCGGTGAGATACCCGTTGAGGACTTATTGAGTTCAGGTCCGCTAAACTCACTCAGGAGCGGGGAACGCTAGGATTGCCGCGCGGCATCCGCTCGCGTCGGCGGTCCTCACGAGCCGACGGCCTTGGGCCGCAGTCCGCGCGGCCCCGCTCGATGCACGGCTATCGTGGCCGTCGGGTTGTGCCATGACGCGACCCCCGGAGGAAGCGGCCGTGCGTCTGTTCCGGCGAATCCTGATCGTCATCGTCCTGCTCGCGCTCGCCTCGCCGGTCGGCCCGCGCGCCGACGCGGCCAGGGTCGCCGCCGAGCTGTGGTCGTATGATCACATCCCCGGCGAGATCCTGGTCGGGTTCCGCACCGCGCCCGCGCTCGGCGCGGCCTCCGGGGTTTCCGGTTCGTTCGATCGCTACCTCACCGCGTTCGGGGTACGCACGGCGAGCCCGGCGATCGGGGATGGGCGTACCTTCCGCCTGGGCTTCGACGCGTCGAGCGACCCGCGGGCGCAGCGGCTCGCGCTCCTGCGCGACGCGAATGTCGCCTTCGCCGAGCCGAACTACCTGCTGTCCCTCGACGCCGGGCCGACCGGGCCGCTGGTCCCGAACGACGAGCATTACAAGCAGCAGTGGGGGCCGCACCAGATCCTCGCCGATCAGGCCTGGAACACCCTGACGACCGGCGGGCCGATCGTGCTCGCGATGCTCGACACGGGCGTCTCCCCGACCCACCCCGACCTCAGCGGGCGCCTGCGCCCCGGCCACAACTACATCGGCAACGACGCGAACCCGTCCGACGACAACGGGCACGGCACCTTCACCGCCGGGATCGCCGCCGCCAGCGGCAACAACGGCATCGGGGTCGCCGGGGTCGCCTGGGGCGCGCGGATCATGCCGGTCAAGATCCTCGATCAGGACGGGCGCGGCCCCGTCTCGGCCTTCGCGCAGGGCATCCGCTACGCCGTGGACCAGGGCGCGCAGATCGTCAACGTCAGCGCCGGCATCCCCGTCCCCTCCCGGGCGATGGAGTCGGCGGTCGATGACGCGATCGGCAAGGGGGTGATCGTCGTCGCCGCCTCGGGCAACCGGGCCGACGGCGTGCCGAACTACCCCGCCGCCTTCCCGAACGTGATCGCGGTCAGCGCCTCGACGCGCGAGGACACGATCGCCGACTTCTCGTCCTACGGCTCCTTCGTCTGGATCGCGGCGCCGGGGAAGGACATCGTCAGCACCTACTACAAAGGGGGCGACACCTACGCGCAACTGAGCGGCACCTCCGCTTCCACACCGTTCGTCTCCGGCACGATCGCTCTGATGCTCTCGCAGCGGGCGAACCTGACGCCGAAGACGACCCGCGAGATCCTGAAGGCGACCGCCGTCGATATCGACGCCCCGGGCTTCGACCCGAAGGCGGGGTACGGGCGGCTCGACACCTTCCACGCGGTCGTCCTGGCGACCGCGCCCGACCCGACCCTGGCGGGCGGGGCGGTCGCCCCGAAGGCGGGGAAGGACACCGACGCGTTCCTGCTGACCGCCACCGGATTCGATCCCGGCGAGCCGGTGACGGCCTGGATCACCAGCCCGGATGGCACCTACCGCTATTTCAGCGCGCTGCGTAGCCCGCTGGCGTATGCCAGCACGACCGGCGCGTTGCGCCTCACGCTCGGCACGAGCGACCCGCTGAGCCCCGGCAAGCAGACGGTGACCGCCTACGGCGAGCGCAGCAAGCGCGTCGCCGGGGCGACCTTCGACGTGACGAAGTCGGTCAACCAGCAGCCGTTCGACCGGGTCCCGGCGGTGCCGAACACCGCCGCGCAGGCGTACTTCGCCGAGACGGGACACACCCTCGGCAATGCGTTCCTCCCCTACTGGCAGGCGAACGGCGGGCTGGCGATCTTCGGCTTCCCGGCCTCCGAGGAGTTCACCGAGATCTCCAAGGCCGATAACAGGCCCTACACGGTGCAGTACTTCGAGCGGAACCGCTTCGAGTACCACCCGGAGAACGCCGGCACCGACTACGAGGTGCTGCTCGGCCTGCTCGGGAACGCTGTCACCGCGGGGCGGCAGTTCGATCCGGTGCTCGCGCCGTTCGAGAACTCCGACACGCGCGCCTACTTCCCGCAGACCAGGCATTCCCTGTCGGCGGAGTTCTTGCAGTACTGGCGGGTGAATGGCGGGCTGGCGGTCTTCGGCTTCCCGATCTCCGAGCCGTTCCAGGAAGTCGGCAAGGACGACGGCAAGAGCTACCTGGTGCAGTATTTCGAGCGCAACCGCTTCGAGCTGCACCCGGAGAACCAGTATCCCTACAACGTCCTGCTCGGCCGCCTGGGGATCGAGATCGCGAAGGGCCAGGGGTACATGACGCGGCAGGGTCAGGGGCCGTGACCGTCACCGCTTCCCCCTCCGGCCGCCGGACGCCCGCCACACCGGGCGTCCTAGAGATACGTGTCGCTCGGCTCGCCACCCTGGGTTTCGCCTGCCCAGGGTCGCTCGGGCAAGGAGGGTTCAGCGATGTTCGGCGTCGGGCTGCCGGAGTTGATTGTGATCATGGTCGTGGCCCTGCTCGTCTTCGGGCCGGAACGCCTGCCGGAGATCGCCGGGCAGGTCGGCCGGGCGCTCCGCGACATCCGCCGCCTGTCGGATGAGTTGACGGGGGAGGTCCAGCGCGCGCTCTCGCCCGACGCGCCGCCAGCGGCGGGGGACGCAGCCCCAGCGAATTCCCGCAGCGTTGGCGACACGCTCGCCCAGTCGCTGCGGGTCGAGGCGCTCCCCGCCGATCCGGCACCGACCACCCCCGGCGACGACCTCGCCGCTCGCGGCGACGGACCGGTCGCCGCCGCCGCAGTCCCGCTGATCGACCCCACGTCGGCGGCGACGAGAACCGCTCCGACGGTGGACGTCGCGGACCGCGACGCGCCTGCCGCCGCTGGCGCCGCAGCCAGCACCGCTGTGCAAGACACTCCGTCCGCCACGACCGGAGACCGGACGGATGCGCCAGCGCGGCGGCCACAGCGCGCGCCGAGCGGCCCCGGCGCTGAGACGTTGCCGAGCCCGGAGCTCGGCGCGCTGCGCGAACAACACGCCGCTGCCGCCCGAGACGCCGTCAGCACCCCTGTCGCGGCGAAGGTCGACGGCCCGGCGCACGGCGCCGACGCCTGCCGGGGGCGACGCCGCGGTGCCACATACCGGCGGCGTCGCCGGTATGGTGTCGCGCCGCACGTCGGCAACGACGCCGGTGGGGAGTGACCGCGCTGCTTGCGCGTAGCGTGCGGAAACGGCATCCGGCACGAGCAGGGCGACGCAGGGCGCCTCCCGGTAGTCGTCGTGCAGCTGGCCACCGAGCCGATCGCGGCGGCAGACCGGCTCTTCCCGCATGGGTGGAGGGAGCGCGCCGAGTACAGCGCGGCGGGAAGAACCTTGTGGCTTACGCCACGAGGTGAATGGTGTGAAAAGCCCGCCCGGCACCGCTCTCTGGCTGACGCTGCTTCGCGGTCGTATTCGTGGATGAACCCGCCGAGCACAGCTCATCGCCGGACGGGGCCGTGCCGGGTGCCTCGACCGATCGGGATCGGGGGCGCTTGCCCCAAGCCTTGATGCGGGCGCTCGCGGTTGTCGTGCGCGGTGTAGGCGGCGAGGACCCGCCGCAGGCGCTACTCGCCGACGATGAGCAGATGATCGAGGCTGCCCTCGCCGTTTACGCTGTCCGGCCTGATTTTCTGGCAGTCCCTCCGCAAGAGTGCCAGGATTTTGCTGCGTATAGACGAAGTGGAGTAGGCGGCCGGCGAGGTATCAACCGTGGTTGGCTGACCCTTTTCCGTCCGCCCCTCCCCGAACCGTGCGTGCAGCTTGCACCGCACACGGTGCTCCAGTGGGCGCGCAGTCGTGCAGGTCAGCCCTCGGCATCACGCCTACTTCTCAGCCCTCCTGCCGCCCGCCTAGTGCCCTTCGCCCTGTGCGCGGCTTTCCCGCGCTCCGTGGTCGGGCGTAACTCCGACGACGACTACGGCACCTCCGTGGCCTTGGGGCTCGCGCCCGGTAGGCTATCCCGCCTTCCCGCAGCCAGCGACGTGCGAGCGCACCGTCGGTGCCCCGTTCGTCCCCTTCAGTCGACGCAGTGCCCACCGTCCGCCCGGCGGAGGGTTCGCGGGCCGGCCGTTGCGACCCACTATCCGGGCGGCCCCGCCTCAGATGCGCTGCGGGGGATGTGTCCTTGCAGCACTGGAGACTGGGGTTCAAGCAATCCGGCGTTCCCCGTAGCGCGCGGGTCCCGCGAGCCTCAGCCGTACGCACCTTCCGGCCGCGCTCGCTTTCCCACCATGCTGCTGTCCCCTTGGCTTTCGCCGCAAGGTCGGGTGGGCGACCCAGCAGCTACCTTCCTCCGAACTTCTCCCCGTTGCACGGGGGATCGATGACTGGGTGAAACGGCGCACACGGCCAGGACAGCGGCCCACCGCCATGCCACACCAGGTATAACGGCGCGGCGACGATCCTCACGCCGGAGGTGGGTCGGGCGTCCCGGATCGCTGCAACGATCGTCGCGGCTACTCGTCCCCGGCGAGGATATCGGTCGGATCGTAGGGCAGCAGCTGGCCACGCAGGGCGCCAGCCGGGGAGTCGGCGGTGTGCACGTTGACGTAGAACTCCTCGGGCGCGTCGGCGATCTCCTGGACGAGCGCGGGATCGACCCCCGTGGCGCACGCGGACGCCAGCCCGCGGGCATCCGGGGCGGTCAGGGGGACCACCACCGGGCCCGCCACCCCGGCCGCCCCGCGGTGGATGTGCGCCGCCGCGGCGGGTATCGGGAGATCCCGGATCAGCACCGTATAGCAGAGCTCCCCGGCCGCCGGGTCCAGGACGAGGTACGCGAAGCCCCGCCCGTCCGCGTCCCCCGGCCCGGGGACCTCCTCATCGCCGGCCAAGCTGGCGACCAGGATGGTGGGTTCCTCCGTCGGCGGGGCGGCCGCCTCATCGGCACGCGCGGCGCGCGGCGTGACGGCGAGCAGGCCGCCGAGGAGCAGCAGGACGAGGAGGATAGGGCACAGCGAGCGGCGCATGGGCCACCTCCGAGCGGGCGATGCGGGGTCGCCTGACCCCGGTCGCAATACCACGGCGCGCACCGTGGATGGTTGTCCCGCGCACCGCCTTAGGAACAGCAGCGCGGCCCCGGCGGCGGCGGCGGTCTCGCGTCTCGGCAGGAAACCCCGACCGCGGATCCGCTGCGGCGCGGGCGGGGCTCCTGAGGGCGGAACAGCGCGGAGTATGGCGCGGGACATGATGCCGGTGGCGGTGTTTACTGGTGGGACTGTTGGTGTGCGGTCTGCGTGTGCTGGTGCGCCTGCTCGCTGTGCTCGTGCGCGGCGGTGGCGTGCTGCTTGGCCTCCACGTGCTGCCCCTGCTGGTGATGGTGGGCCGCCTCCTGGTGGTGGTGGGCGGCGGCGGCGTGGTGCGCGGCGGCCTGGTGGTGGCTCTCGTGCGACGGGTGGCTGCTCTTCGCGGCGGACATGATGACTTCCTCCACACTGACTGGCGTGACGCCTGTGCGTCACCCCCTGGAAGCGCGCGCGACCCGCGCGTGAGGCGCATACCTCACACACGAGTGTAGCCGCTGCCGCTCAACATGCCCTCAACAGCGCGTTAACGGCGTGTTAAATTCGCGCGGCGCCCGTCACCACCGACACCGCCGCCACTCGCTCCGACTCGCCACCAGCGCGAGCACGTTATCCCGGAGCGCATAGCCGCGGCGGTCGCGATAGGTGGCGATTAGATACCACGCCTCGCGGCCCTGGCTCAGCAGGGCGGTGCGGGCGGGGGAGCGGGTCTTGCGCAGGGTGGGGGGCGTTCAGCCGACGAAATACCAGCGCGTGTAGAGCGCCGCCACCAGGGCGAAGAGGACCACCGAGACGGCCACGACCGCCCGGTGGATCGCCGGGCGGGCCCCCCAGCGGGCCAGGGTCAGGTAGGTCGGGAAGAAGATCATGCCGTAGCGCGGCAGCCCGAACATCGCCCGCGCGTCCGGCAAGGGCGCGGCCAGCAGCACGGCGAACAGCAGCAGCCCGTAGAGCCCGTAAGCCGGCCGCCAGCGACGCAGGGAGAGGGCGAGCACGATGACGAGCGCCAGCACCAGCGCGAGGGAGAGCGAGGTGACCAGGTAGTCGGCCGTGTTGGCGCTGCGCTCGGGGTGCAGGACGGTGTCCAGGCCGCGCCACAGGGTCACCGGGGGCGCCACCCGGTCCCGACGGAAGTAGATGGCCGAGGTGTGGAGCCAGGCGAGGGGGTCGCCGACGCGCCGCCAGAGGTGGAGCATGTAGAGCCCGAGCCCGCTCGGGGCGAGCAGCATCCCGAGCAGGGCGCGGCCGCGGGCCGCGCCCGCGAGTTCGCCACGGGACCAGGCCAGCCCGAGCTCCAGGGCCAGCGGCGGCAGGAGGAGGAGGCCGACCGGGCGGGTGGCGCCGGCGGCGGCGGCCCAGAGCCCCGCGCGCACCCACCGGCCGCGCCGGGCCGCCAGGAACGCGCCGGTGCTCGTCGCGAGGAAGAGGCCCTCGGTGTAGGGGACCGCGTAGCAGAAGGCGAACGGGAACACGGCGGCGTAGAGCACCGCCCGCCGCGCCGCGCCCGCCCCCGCCGGACGGGCCAGGGCGAAGAGGTGCCGCAGGCCGATCAGCGCCGCAGCGTTGGCCACGAAGAGGCCGGCCAGCAGCGGCGCCGCGCCGGCGGCCGCCAGGGGGACGGCCGGGGGCGGGCGCAGGCCGCCCAGCGCGGTCGCGCCCGCCCGGAGCAGCAGCGGGAAGAGGGGGAAGAAGGCGGGCAGGCGGTCGAATGGGCTGATCTTCGGCACGGCGGCGGGGCTCGGCCCGTAGCCGCCGACCGCGATCGTGTAGTAGTGCACCGCATCCCAGCGCCAGGGGAGCGCGAGCCAGCGCGGGCCGGGGGCCGCCACCTGGCCGACCCACGGCGGCGACGGCGGCAGGCGGGGGGCGAGGTAGCCGGCCGCCAGCCCGTAGACCAGGCGACTGAGCCCGAAGGCGAGGAGGGCGGCCGCCCACCCCGCATCGCGGGCCGCCCGCCGCAGGGCGCGCAGCCGCGCCCGCCAGCCGGAGCCCGTGCCCGACGACGCCCGCTTGATCCGTGTCCCGTGCGCCATCCCGCACCTCCCCAACCACCCCGCCTTATTGACGGTACAAGTGCCGATATGCGCTAACCGAGGACGGATTTGTACCACACCTCGCCCCAGCCGCCAATGGCCTGCCGGGGGTACTGTCAAGCTAACTGAGCGGGCTGGGGCTGCTGGCGATGCGATACCGCGCGGATGAAGAAAGAGACGGGTACCCCAAGCGACAAACGCCACCGCTTCCCACCGGCGATCATCGGCCATGCCATCCGACTGTATTGCCGCTTCGCCCGCCGCTACCGCGACGTGGCGGAGCGGCTCGCTGAGCGGGGCGTCATCCTGACGTACGAGACGATCCGCCAGTGGTGCCGCAAGTTCGGCCGGGCGAACGCGAACGCCCTGCGCCGCCGCCGACCGCGCCCCGGTGACAAATGGCACCTGGACGAAGTGTTCGTCAGCAGCAACGGCCCACAGCTCTACCTCTGGCGCGCGGTCGATCAAGACGGGCAGGTGCTCGACATCCTGGTACAAGCCCGGCGCGATAAGGCGGCGGCCGTGAAGTTCCTGCGGAAGTTGCGCAAAGGTCTCGCCGACGTGCCGCGCGTGCTGATTACCGACAAGCTCGCGGGCGACGGGGCGGCGCAGCGCGAGGTGTTGCCGCGCGTCGGATACCGCCAGCACAAACGATTGAACACCCTGGCGGAGCATGCGCACCAGCCGACCCGCGAACGGGAACGGCGGATGCGCCGCTGCAAATCGCCGGGGCACGCCCAGCGCTTCCTCGTCGCCGACGGCCCGATCGCCGGCCACTTCCGCCGAACACTTCGTCCAGGTGCCATTGTCACCAGGGCGCGGTCGGCGGCGGCGCAGGGCGTTCGCGTTCGCCCGGCCGAACTTGCGGCACCACTGGCGGATCGTCTCGTATATAACCATCCCCCCACGCTCGGCAAGCAATTCCTCCACGTCGCGATAGCGCAGGGCGAAGCGGCAGTACAGCCACACCGCGTGGGCGATGATCGCGGGTGGGAAGCGGTGACGTTTATTGGCGGGCGCTATGCTCATCTCTTTCATGTGTTGCGTATCGCATGTGGCGCCGTCTGGAGCGCCACCCAGCTCACCTGACGATCCCCACCCTCCCGCCGCCGCTCCAATCCGCCAGGGGAGCATACCCGGCGACCATGTAGATTTCATTGGCGCTGCAGTTTAGGCACTATCCGCA
>JAABUK010009943.1_pt1 | contig 12846 bp, 14 predicted proteins | sample 5559141 | NCBI WGS metagenome assembly JAABUK01 (sample SAMN10711869, study PRJNA513367) | rock metagenome | isolation source: Antarctica rocks | place: Antarctica: Victoria Land, Pudding Butte nord | collected 2016-01-03
CGGCGGGGGGTGGGCCGTACTGGAGCGTGCAACTCTGGAACATCCGGTAGTTGCACGACTCGTCGGCCGAGGTCATGCGGAGTGCCCCGGGCACGGGGCAGTTGCAACTCGGGACCGTGTACAGGCCGTAAGGGCTTCCCGGGCCGCAACAGCAGCCGGGGTTTCCGAGATGGAAGGCGGCCATGTCAGCAGTCTCCCCCCAGGACCTGATTCAAGCCGTCAACGATGCCCACGTAGACCCACTTATCCACCGCGATCGGCGCGGTCAGCAGATAGTTACACCACGCCTTGATGTTGGCCTGGAAGACGACCATATCCCCCGTCCCGGTCTCGTCGTCCACATACAGGGTGACGGTGCCCGAGCCCTTGCGGGGCTTGCCGCCCACGGTGGTCCGCCCGGAGATCGCGGCGGTCACCTTGGCGTTACGGATCGGGAGGATGATCGTCGGCGGCGGGGGGGCTTTGGCCTCGCCTTGCGGCTTCAGTTCGCGATCGCGGACCATCCGGGTGATCCGCTTCTGTGCATCGCGGTTGAACTCGGGCACGGCCGCCTCACAGGCTGGGGAGTGTGAACATCGCGTCCATGTCGAATGCGCCGTAATCCGTCGTCTTGTAGATGTCGAACTGGAACACCTTGATCTGGGCGGGATCGAGCGGCGGCGGCAGGTCGCCGCCGCTCCCGTTGAGCATGACGGGGCTGGTGGCGGGCGTGCCGTCGATCAGGATCGTCCTCCGCTTCGTCGGGTTCGCCGGGTCGATCTTCCTCGTGCCCTGGTCGAGGACGGCCTTCCGCCAGGTGTCCGCCCTGATCCGGAACACGTACTGCATGGGGTAATAGAAGACGTTCGCTTCCTGGCTGTAGGCGATCTCGGGGAACTTGACCGGGTCGCACTTCACCGTCTTCGGGTCGAAGCCGTTCCATGCCGCCGCGTTGAGCTTGTTGCTCCGGGCCATCACCGAGGGGATGTCGAGCGACGCGGGCTCGTTGCGCGTCACCGTGAGGACATACTGGAGGTCATCCCCCTCGACCGGCGGGTCGAAGTAATCGAAGGCTGAGTTGACGATCGGCGTCCCGTTGCCGTTGCCGTCGACGTTCACGTCCTGGAAGAGCGGGACCGGGACGTTGACCCCTTCCAGGGCGAACCGGACGGGGACGTGGAGCGGGTTGCCGTCGGGGCTGTGCTCCAGCGGCGACCAGGGGCCGAAGTCGAGCTTGATCGCCCAGAGGTAGCACCACCGGCCGGTGTTGGCGTTGGCGACCTCCTGGCCGAAGTCGTCGTGTTGGGCGTAGCGGACCGGCTCCTGGACCTCCTGGCCGACGGAGATCTGTCGGACGATCGCCAGCCGGTCGCTCGGGTGCGACTGGTTGACGTTGAGGACGGGGCCGCCGGGGAGGAAGGCGATGCTGTTGAGGACGAGGACCTCGTCGGAGTCCACGTCGAAGGCGGCGCGATAGGTCCGCGAGCCCGACCGCTGGTAGTGGTCGTCCTTCGAAAACTCGGCGGAGATCAGCTGAAGCGGCCCGAACTGGCCCATCGTCTCCGTCCCCCCGTCAGATGGCCACGCCCGGCGTCGGCTTCGCGAGCGCCTTCGCCAGGGCGTTGATGCCGCCGTTGATGTTCCCGAGCAGGGAATTCCCCTGCTGCTGCCCGCGCTCCAGGGTCGTGAATCCGTCGCCCTTGCCCGAGATCGCCTGGACGATCGCCGAGTAGCCCTGCGTGCTCCGCGCCTCCGTGGCCCCGGCGAGCTTGACCTCGCCCAGGCCGGCGTCCTTGGCGAGGCTGCCCCGGGCCTTCCCCGCGTCCCCGGTGAAGTCGCCCGAGGCGATGGCCTCGTCGAGCTTCTTGAGGTCCGCCGCATAGGTCTCGATCGGGGTCCGAATCTTCTCCGCGATCGACTTCCCGAACGATGCGATCTCCTGGCCGCGCTCCTTCGCCGCCTCGGCCGACTTCAGGTCCTTCGCCAGGGCGGCCACCCCGGCGAGCTGGGCCTCGGTCGCGCCCTGTTGCTTGAGCTTGAAGATCTCCATCTCGACGGCGGTCTTCCCGATGGCGGCGATCTGCTCCTTGAGCTTGGTCGTGACGGAGGCGATCGAGCCTCCCAGGTCGAGGTTGCCATTCGAGCCGGCCAGGCTCTTCTTGACCCCGTCGGCGACGGCCTGGGCGGCGGCCTGCGCCCGGCCCTTCCAGTCCTCGTATCCCTTGAGAAAGGCGGCGGAGGGCTTCGCGAGCTGGAATGCCTGGTCGGCCTTCCCGGCCGCCGCGATCTGCCCCTCCCCGAAAGTCCGCACCGTCACCCCGGCGGAGGTGATCGCCTTGCCGATGCCGTCGAGGCCGGGGACGACCCGGCCGATGGAGGTCACCAGCGACCCGATGGACTCGATCGCGCCCCCGATCCAGGAGGACAGCGAGCCGAAGACGGATTGGAAGGTGATGCCGACCTCGGTCGCCCCGTCGAGGATCGAGGCGAAACCGCCCGCCATCCCGTCGAGCACGGAGTCGACGATCTTGCCGCCGTCCCACACGCTGCCGAACCAGTCGGTGAACGCGGTGGCCGTCGCCTCGATGTGCGGGGCCAGGCTGACGGCCAGCTTGTTGCCGATCCCCTCGACGACCGCCCCGACCCGGTCGAGGCTATCCTTGGCCGCGGCGATCTTGGCGGCGTCCACCTGCGAGACGCTGACGCCGAACTTCTTGGCCTCTTCCCGGAGCCGCTGAATCTCCCCGCTGCCCGCCGAGAGGACGTTGACGAGCTTGACGCCCTGCTTTCCGAAAATGTCGGCGGCGAGGCTGGCCTTCGTCGCGGCGTCGGGCACCTTCTCGAAGGCCCCGACGATCTTCTCGAAGGCGACGTCGGGAGAATCCTTCGCGAGCGACTTGGCGGACAAGCCGATCCGGTCGAGGGCCTCGCTCGTAGGGGTGGCCTTGGTGGCGGAGTCGCCGAGGTTCTGGTTGAGCTTCTCCAGCGCGTTGTCGAGGGTCTCCGCGTCGCCGCCGGCCAGGTTCGCCGCATACCGCAATTCGGACAGGGCCTCGGTGGTGACCCCGATCCGCTGGGCCGCGTCGGTGAGCTGGTCGATCCGGTCGATACCGCCGGAGGCCATCGCCGCGACGGCCGCGCCGGCGACCACGGCCCCGGCCGCGACGCCCAGCCCGATCGCCGCGATCGGCCCGGCCAGGCCCGAGGCGACCGACCCGATCGAGGACAGGCCCTTGGTGATCCCCGTCAGCCCGATCGCCGACTTCCCCAGCCCGCCGAGGCTCTTGCCGACGTCGGCGATCCCCCGGAAGGGGATCTTCTGGTTGAGCCTGGCCGAGGCGGTGGAATAGAAGCTATCGAGGGAGTTCGTCGCCTTCTTCAGGCCGGTGTTCCAGCCGAAGAGGTCCGTCGTCAGGTTGGCCGAGATCGTCCGGATCGCGCCGCCTTTACCCGCCATCGATCAGCCTCCCGTCGGACTCGCCCCGACTGGTGGCGGCGGCGCTCATGAAGTGGGCCCGGATGTCGGCCAGCGTCCGCTTGCTCGCTCGCTTGCGGGGCCGGGGCAGGTACTTCCTCGGGTCCGGCCGCTTCACTCCGCAAGCCGCGTCGATCTTCGCCATCAGGATGGCATGTTGATACCAACTGTCCCCGATGCGTTCGGAGTCCTCGACTTCAAGTTGGTGCAAGTATTCGCACCAGTCGAAGAACTCCCGGAAGCCCATCCGGGCTTGCAGTTCCGCCACGGTCATGCCCAGCCGGCTCGCGACCTCGAAGAGTCGCCTGGTGAGCGGCCGGGCTATCCGTTTCCCCGCTCCTCCTCCGTCTCCGGCTCCTTGCCGCCCCTGACGAGTTCCAGGGCCAGCGCGAAGAGCCGCCCGAGGACCGCGGGGTTCTTGTCCTCCAATTGCTTCGCGTCGTCGCCCCTGAAGAGGGGCGAGCCGTCCTCGTCGCAGAGGGAATAGCCGAGCAGGAGCGGGACGACCTGGTCGCCCGCGTCATCCCCGAGCGCCTTCCGCTCGGCCTGGAATCGCAGGCCCTCGCCCAGGGAGAGGGTGCGGAGATGGACCGTGCCCCCCCATTCCGGAACCTCGACGGGGAGGACCTTCCGGTCGGCGCAGGCCAGGATAGAGCGCTTATCGAGTCCCTTGCTCATGGTGGATCAGCTCCCCGCCGCGTAAATGATCGTCCCGGAGATGGCGATGGTGATGTCGAGCTTCGGGGCGTCCTCGCCCGTGAAGTTGCCCGGCTTGAAACTGGAGATGAATCCGCTGAATGTGGCAGTCGAGCCGGTGGTGGGCGAGCTGCCGTCGGGGAGCATGACCTGCCACTGGCTGGTGGTCCGGTTCTGGAAGAGCGCCGTGAGGCCCGCGACGCTCGTCTCCCCGGGCACCCAGTAGACCGACGCGGTGAAGTCGCCCGAGTCCATCCTCCCCGGCACCTTCGGCATGGTGACGGTGGACAGGTACGGAATGTTGATGGCGGTGACAGCCTGGCCGCCGAACTCGCAGTCGTCGGCCAGGGTGACCAGGTTGGCGAAGACAGGGTCGGCCGCTTGCTTGTGGCCGAGCGTGATGCCGACGCCCCCGACGGGGCCCGTTGCAGCTGACATGTTTCTACCTCGACGGGAAGGTGGTTGGGACGGGCTCGGTCAAGGGCTGGCGAAGACGGCCGGGTCGCACACCGGCTCCCGGTACAGGAACCGGCACTCGACGGCCGAGTGATAGGTCCCGTCGTCCGACTTGGCTATGTCGGTCTCGTACTGGTCGAATTCGTTCTGGATGCGGGCGCCGCAGACCTGCGTCGACCCCATCTTCCCCCGGTATCCGCTGATGACTCGCCTCACGGTGTCCAGGAGGCCGAGGGATTCGAACTTGTCGGTTGACCATGCATCGATCTGATAGATGGCCGACACCAGGCCGGTCGGGTTGCCGCTCAGGTAGTAAGTCGGGGACCCGGAAATGCGGAAGTAACTGTAAGCCGGGAGCGGCGAAGACTCCGGGATGTGGGCCGGGTAGACGAGGTGTCCGGTCTTCCCGGTCAGGTAGTAATAGAGGTCCGCGTCGAAGGGCCGCCATTCGGTGAACACCGGGGCCGCGACGACGAATGGGCCGTCGTAGGCGATGTAAGAAATTTCGCCCGACGAGACGGAGACCCGGAGCCAGTTGACCCCGGGTTGCAGGCCGGCCGTCTGGTCCTGGCCCACGGACAGCAGGAGGGTCCCGGCGGCGGGGTCGATCCAGGAGACCGTCGGCGTGAGGAGCGTGGAGCCGTCGCTCGCGGCGAACACCTCGGCCGCCAGCGTCGCGTCGGGGCCGAACGCGAGCGGCCCGTTGTTGACCAGTTGCGCGGCGAACTGGCCCGCGAATCCCGGTATGACCCGGATGAGCGTGAGGACGCCGTTGACGCCGAGCGTCCATTGGGTGTCTCTCGGGTTGGGCTCGGGCACGCCGGGGTCGATTACGGCGGCGGCTCGCCGGCGTCGCCCCCCGGTGTAGTAGATCAAGCCCATCAGACACACCCCTGGATCGTGAAGCGGTCGGGCGACTCGACGGTTGCCGCTACGGGATAGGGGAAGGTGTCGGCGAGCAGGAAGGTCATCATCGCCGCCGACGCGACCGACCCTGGCTCGCTCGGGTTTCTCGGCGTGCCACGCCCGGAGTTTCAGGACAGCCCGGAGAGTGTCGCGGCGATGGCGTCCAAGATCTTGTCGAGCACCTCGTCCCGCTTGCCGTCCACGGAGCGGCGGATGAATGGGTTGGCGGGATGCGTCCGCGTGCCCAGCTCGACGAACCCGACGAACGGCCCGTCGTGCCCGCCGCTCACCTCGACGACGAAGATGATCTTGTGCTTCCGCCTCGGCCCGGCCTTGACCTTGACCGATCGCTTCAACGCCCCCGTCTCGACCGGGGCGTTGGCCTTGATCTCGGCGGCGAGCACCTTGGCCCCCGCCCGCATGGCCTGGCGGATCACCTGCTTCTGGAGCTTCTTGTCGAGGGTTTCCAGTTCCCTCTTGAACTGCTCGACGCCCCGAAGGTTGCCCATGAATCGGGCTCCTAATCACTGGGTGGGCACCTTCTCGACGCAATCGAGGACGGCCCAATTGTTGACCGGGTCGACGACGGAGTTGACCACGTTGAGGGTGTGGGCAATGCCCTGGTTCGTCCATGCCAACCTGTCGGTAGGCCGGAAAGGCCCGAGGTTCGCACGCATCGTCACGCGATAATCCAGCGTCCCCTTCAACTGATTCCCGTTCGCGTCCTTGCTCCCGCCGACGCACTCGACCTTCGCGTAATAGGTCCCCACCGCGACGACGGAATCCGTGACCTGCCCGACCGGCGAGTAGGTCGGCATCCCCCCGGCCCGCGTCAAGGTGACGCGGTGGCGGAGATCGCCGATATCGATTCGGTCAGGCATAGCCACCCCAATCCGTCGCAAGCAGGACGTTCATCAGGGCGTCGGGGATCGGGGCCTGCTCGGAGCGGTGGGAATAGAAGTGGGCCGCGAGGAGCATGATCGCCATCGGGATCGTCGGCGGGACGGAGGCCGGGTCGTCGCCATAGCCGCCCCGGTAGATGATCTGGACGGCCGAGGGGCGTCCCTGGGAATAGGGGAAGGCGTGGCCATAGGCCGGGAAGATCGTCCCCGGAGTCCCCGTGGACACCACGAAGTTTGACGGGTCGAGCGTCTGGGTGGCGCCCGACTGGTCGACGTAGGCGATGGATGTCACGTCGATCAGCGGAGGCATCGGGAGATAGACCCGCGACTGGTCGGCCCTGGCATGCCTCGCGTAGCCCGGCCAGAGGAAGCCGAGCCCGGAATTGACGCCATAGGGCAAGAAGTCGGCGGCGAGTTTCCAGGTGGTCGTCACGAACGATCGGTCGTTCAACTGCTCGACCTGGTAGCGGGCCGCCTTGAGGAAGAAGCCGACGAGGTCATCGTCGGCTTCGTGCTCCAGCCGGAGATACCCCTTCATCATCGCCAAGGAGACCGGCTCGGCGACGGCATCGACGACCCTGGTGAGCTTGGCGTGCGGAGGGTACATGGGTCAGCTCACCTTGGTGGCCGGGGTGACGATCTCGTTGGCGGTGGTGGCGGCGGTCGTCTTCGCCTCCGCCTTGGAGCCCGGCTTGCCCTCGACGACCTGGTCGGGCTTGAGCTTGGCCGTCTTGACCGCCAGCGTCGGGGCGATCTCGACGGCCTTCCTCAGCCCGGGGTGATCCTGGACATTCGGGCCGGCGCCGAAGGGTTCGAGGACGAGGCCGCCGGGCGGCTCGGGGTCGATGCAATCGGCGAGCGTGTTGTGGTCGGGATTGGCGACGGCCGGGGTGGCGTCGACCTCCTCGGCGTGGCCGAGGCGGACAAGCTCGGCGGCCCGGACATCTGGGACCATGACGACCTCGTCGATCTCGTGGATTCGGTCGTCGATCGGCAGGACGATCTTCAGTTTCACGGGCTTCATGGGAACTCCTCGGGCGGGGCGGGACGAGTGCCGGCGGCCGGACGTCGGCCGCCGGTTTCGCGACGGATCAGGTGGCGTCGATGACGACGGCGAAGCTCTCAGGATGCCTCACCTCGACGTCGAGGCCGATGTTGAGCGAGAAGATCACCCCGCCGGAATCCTGGAGCGTGTAGGGATTGGTGAGGACGTCCATCCCCTCCCACTGGGCGATGTAGAGGTCAGACCAGTTCCCAAAAATCGCCGACTTCAGATTCGTCCCGGTGCCCCGGGTGCCATTGGTCGGCACCAGGGAGGTGGCAAGGGCCCGATAGTTGTTGACCTCGCCCTCGCCCACCACGTCGCCCTTGCCGTAGACGAAGTTCGGGAAGGTGCTGCCGATGAGCGGAGTCTGCTTCAGCGCCCCCCGGAGGGCGGGCGAGAAGAGGTAGGCAAGCTTGCCGATGTCGGCGTTGTAGTTCGCGACGAGGGATTCCATCGCGATGGAATCGGCGTAGGTGAACGGGCCGCCGTTCGCGCCGTGGAGCAGGCTGGCGGAGTTGGCGAGGATCGTCGAGTTCTTGAGCAGGCCGAGCGGCTGGGTCGAGCCCGACCCGTTGATGCCGACGCGGTCGATCTCGCGGGCCGCGGACTGGGAGAGATCCTTGCGGACCTCGGCTTCCGCGTCGAGCGAGGTCTGCATGAGGAACTGCCGGGAGACGACGACCTTGGCGATGCCGAGCTTCGGCGTGAATGGGATCTGGTCGTATCCCTCGTTCGACGCGGTCGTGTTGTTCCCCTCGCCGACCCAGTAGAACTGGGAGGCTTGGTTCTGCCGCATCATCGAGAACGTGCCCTTGAGGTCGGTCAAGAACGTCGCACCGAGGTTGCGGAGGACGAGCTGGGCCCGGAGCAGCTCGACGAGCGGCAATTCGGGGAGGTTGAAGATCGACCCGACGCCCGTCGTGGTCGTGAGGTCGCGGCGGATCTGCCGGTCGTGCTCGTCGGGATCGCGGCCCGGGTACATGGCCCGGCGGACCTCGGGATTCGCACCGGTCGGGAGATAAAAACCCTTGGGAGCCTGCCCCCGCTGGCGGGTGATCTCGGCGTTGACCTCGCCCTCAAGGCCGTCGACGGGCTTGCCCTCGGCCGCCAGGCGGAGCGCCCGGTTGATCGAGTAGGCCCGCTTCTCGCCGTGGATGGCGGGGGGCCCGCCCATCTGGTTGCCCCGTCGAAGGGACCGCTCCGCCGAGTCGGCCGCGACCTCCTCCGCGTCGGCGGCGGCCTCGTCGTCCTCGATGGCCTTGATCGCCGCGACCTGCGTCTTGAGCGTCCCGACCTCGGCCATCAGGTCGTCGAAGGCCTTCTTCTCGTCCGGGTTCATGTCGCGGACGATCGGCTCGGCCGCGACCTTTTCGACGATCTTCTGGGCCTCGTTCCGCTTCGACGCGGCCTTGGCCTTGAGCTTCAGGAGCGTGGACATTGCTTCGTGCCTTTCCTGCAAACGTGCCGATGCGTCGTCGCGAGCAAAGGCCCGGACTCATCATCGCCGCTCCTGGCCCTCGCGTCGGCGTGGGGATCGGAGCTGCCTGGTGATTTGGTGGGTTCAGACTGAGGAACGGGCTAAGGCGAGCCGGGCCAGCGACAGATTGAGGAGCGGCGTCGGGACGGACTCTGACGAGGCCACATCGCGAGCCGCCCGGGACCGGAGGGCCACGGTGGTTGCGGTGTAGGCCGGGCGGGCGGTCGCAGCGGTCACCTCGACCAGGGCAATCTCCCGGATCGTCCGGAGCGACGGCAGCCCTTCGCGGGGCTCCATATCGTCGTCGAGAACGTAACCGAAAAATGAACATCCTTGGTAATTGCCTTGGCGGATGTCCTCGCGGAGGTCGCGATTCTTCTGGGTGTCCGGATGTCCGAGGTCGAAATATAGCCCGTTCTCGTCCTCGCGAAGGGTCAGGTTGCCGGCCGTGGTCCTCGCCAGGACGTGCCCGAAATCGTGGTTGAACAGGGCCAGGATGTCCGGGTTTTCCCGGAGCGAGCGGCTGAACGCCCCCGGGGCAATGACCTCGACAAACGGGCCCCGGCAGACCTTGGCCTCATGCAAGACTTCGCTCGGCTCGCCAAACACGGCCGCGTAGCCGTGGAGGCGCCCCGGATCGTCGATCGACGCGGCGGACTTGCTGGGCCCGACGAGCGGGGTCGGTTCGGGATTCATGGTCATTCTCCCGTCTCTCGGACCAGCAACGCGGCACGCTCGACGGCCCGAGACGCTTCCCAGCCGACACACACCTTCTCGACCGCCTCGGGCATCTCGGCGGGTGGGACCGTCGTCCAGAGGTCACGCAGGCGTTCGAGCGACGTCGTGGTCATCAGCGACGCGACCGTCTTCGGGTCGTGGGGGAATCCGGTCAAGGCAACGGACGCGCGGATCGCCGGGGCGATGGCGTCGGCCACCTTCTTCGAGTGCTTGGGGTAGAAGTCCTCGGCCCACAAGTCCATCCGGTCCCGCTTGCTAGCCCGCCTGGCCGCCTCGCATTCGACCCGGACCATCCGGCCGAGGGCATCGGCCAGGACGTCGCGGACCGCGGCGACGGCCTCGGGCTTCGGCGGCGGGACAGGTCCATCGGCCGGGTCGGGAGGCTTGGGGGTCGAGACCGCCGGCTGCGTCGAGAGCGTGGGATCGCCCTTGCCGATGTCCTTGAGCGCGGTGAGGTTGTTGGTCGGGATCATCAGTTGGTCGGCGTAGGGCTCGCCGCTGGGCTCCAGGCCCCGGGCCGATCGGACCTCGTTGATCGTCCGGACGCCGCTGGCGAGGTCGGCCTGTTCTTGCGCCGTCTCGGCGGCGGTGTTGACCCGGAGGAGCGTCTTGACGTCGTGGAAGACGAAGAAGCTCTCCCGCTCCATCCGGCCGAGGAGCTTGTTGTCGAACTCCTGCTCGGCCGCCGTCAGCACCGGGAGGATGGATTGCGTGTAGAAGTCGATCGTCAGTTCCTCGCCGGACTTGCCGCTCTGGTTCGGCAAGCCCAACTTCCACGGGGGCAGGTTCCAGATCCGGGCGACTTCCTCGACGGTGAAGCGGCATCCGAGGATGAGCTCCGCATCCTGCGGGCTGAAAGTCGTCTGGACCCACTTGGCCCCGTTGTCGAGGATTCCGAGGTTGCCCGCGTTGTCCGTCCCCTGGTGGGTCTGGTTCCAGAAGGTGCGGAATTCCTGCTTCTGGACCGTGTTCATCCGGCCGGGGAACTCGACGTGGCCGCCGGCCTGGGCGGAGTTATTGAAGAGTCCCGCCTGGTAATCACGCTGGCTGACGGCGACGTCGACCGTCTGCTGTCCGTACTCGATCGGCGAGTAGCCCTTGACCCCATCCCAGCCGAACATGGCCAGGTGAAGCATGTCCTCGGCCGGGATCGATGGGCCTCCCCTGACCTGCTCGTAGACGATGGAGCCTTGCACCTCGACGGGGCGGATATCCCTCGGATCGAGCAGGTGAAGCGCCTTCGCCTCGCGACCCCTGGCGTCCCACTCGATTTCGAGATAGCCGTTTCCCAGCGTCATGGCGTGCCCGACCCACGCCTGCCGGAGCCTCATCGAGGTCGACCGTCGATTGGGCCGCCGGTTCAGGAGGTCGAAGGCCCAGTGATCCCGCGCCGCGCGTCGGCCGCCCCGGTCGTCACGCTCGGCGACGTAGAGTTCGAGCGATCCGACCGTGTTGACGTAGGTGTTGACGGCCTGCCAGATGGCCGGGATGGTGAGGCCCTGGCGATCGTGGCGGGCGACCGGCGCCGTCGGCCCGTTCGGCGACGGGCTCCAGCCGAGGCCCGATCCGGGATCGAGCGAACGGGACGTCGGGGCGATGAGGCCCGCGAGCTTGCGGCGGAAGGTGTCGAGCATTACTTCCGGTCCCGCTTGATGACGGTGAAAGTCGGCGGGCCCTGGTTCGGATCGGCATCCATGAGGCCGATGGCCATCACCGTCGAGACGACGCAATCGATCCGCTCGGCGGACCGCTTCTTGCTCGGCTTGATGTTCTCGTGGGGGTCCGAATCGACGGCGACATTGCCGACGCACCAGCGCATCACCGGGTTCCCGTCGTGTCGGAGGTCGCCCGCCAGCAGCAGCCGTTCGAGATGTTTGCTCGGCCCGCTCAGGTTTTGATAGTTCTGGCCGAACAGGACGACGTCGAAGCCGTCGTCCCGGAGCAGGTTGCAGAGGTGATCGGCGCCCCACGGGTCGACACCCACCTGCTTGATCTCCACCCCCATGTCGCGGAGGTCGATCAGCCGCTGGCGGATGGCCTCGTGGTCCGTCGAATTGCCATCTGTCTCGATCATGTCGCCGGAGTTGCACCACTGGCCATAGGGGACGCCGTCCACCTCGGATCGCCGGTCCTTCGTCTCGGAGGGCATGAAGGGATGGACGGCCACGCGGACTTGCTTGTCGCCGAGCCGGGCGGCCAGGGAGAGCGAGGTCAGGTCCTTCACGGCGGACAGGTCGATCGCGGCGAAGCATTCGACCCCCTTCCACCAGGAGGCCGGCACCGGGTCCTTCCCCTTGTCCCAGAGGTCCAGGGGTAGCCATTTCGCGGAGGATTCGACCCACACCCCCAGGTTCAGGCGGAGGAACTCGTTCAGGGTCCGGGGCAGTTTCTTGGCGGTCTCGTATTCTTCGCGGAAGTCGGCGAGCGTCCCAATCGCCCCGAGCGAAGGGTTGACCCGCAACCAGGTCTTCGGGTCGTCGAGGTCGTCGACCTCGGGGTCCGCACCGTAGATCACCCCGAGGAATCGCGTCTCGGTCGAGGTGCCGTCGATGACCGCCCTGGCGCGATTGTGGACCTCGTAGCAGAGCGAGTGGCGGCTCTCCCCGGCGGTGGTGATGTTGCCGAAGATCGGCTGGCGGCGGGCCTTGCCCGCGTACCGCATCACGTCATAAAGCCGGGTATTCTTGAATCTGTGGAGTTCGTCGAGGACGGTGAAGTTCGAGTTGTGGCCGTCCTCTGAGTCCGCGTCGGCGGAGAGCACCTTGAGGCGGCTGTTCATCTCCTCGAAGGTGATCGACTTGTTCCACCGCAATACCTTCAGGTGGGCCTTCAGGTCCGGGCTCGAACGGATCATCTGGCAGATGGTCCGGTAGATCGGGTCTGACTGCTTCCGATTCACGGCGCCCGGGTAGACCTCGGCCCCGGGCTCCTCGACCAGGGCGAGGAGGCAGAGGCAGGCGATCAGGGTGGACTTGCCGGCCTTCTTGGGGATCTCCAGGTAGAACTCCCGGAACCGCCTGGTACCGTCGGCCCGCTTCCAGCCGTAGAGTCGCGAGACGAAGTCCCGTTGCCAGGGCAGGAGCCGGACCGGCTGGCCGAACCACTCGGCCGAGGTGTGCTTGCAGAACCCCTCGATGAAGTCGCACGCCCAGTCGGCGGCGGCCTGGTCGAA